>Ga0307375_10002148_pt1 | contig 20610 bp, 16 predicted proteins | sample TR1MG_FD_202531 | JGI IMG/M metagenome (GOLD analysis project Ga0307375, IMG submission 202531) | Soil microbial communities from Risofladan, Vaasa, Finland - TR-1 | ecosystem: Environmental > Terrestrial > Soil > Coastal area > Acid sulfate soil | place: Finland: Risofladan, Vaasa | collected...
CGGCAGCATCGGCGCATTGTGCGTGGAAACCTGCGAGAAGAACGTGCGGTAGAAATCGATGAAGCCCTTCAGCACCTCGTCGTATTCCCGCCAGAAATGCACATCCCTGAGCGCGCTTGCGCCGCCCTGGATTTCCCAGCTGGGCAGGCCCTGCGGGTATCCGGTCAGCGCGATGCGCGCATCCTCGCCGCTGGCCGGCTTCAGGATGCGCAGGTTCAGCGCCCGGTCAAAGAACTCGCGATACACGTCGCGCATGTACGCCTGGAACAGGCTGTGCTGGCCGCCGTCGGTCAGATTGGGGTTGGCGGGATCGGCCAGCTCTGCATTGCGCAGGGTTGCCATCGGGAAAACCACAAAGTGGTTGTGCAGCATCCGTATGCTGGGCACACCGGGTGAAGTCAGCGGCCAGGTCGCATCCAGGCTCGCCTCGCCGGCCAGGATCAGCGCCTGTTCCGGATCGGGATACTGTTCCAGCATGTATTCGATGATGATCTGGTTCATCCGGTCCCACACATGCTTCACGTTGTCCGCGACCTGGGTGCGCCGCACCGGCCGCCCCAGCGGATTCAGTATCGTCCTGGAGGTGTTGTGGATGATGGAACAATCGAACTCGGTGCTGTGCCCCAGCGCCTTGCGATACAGCAGCAGGTTTTCCGGGTTGGCCAGCAAACCGTTGTTGTTCGCCAGATCGTTCAGGTTTTCCGTGCTGTTGAAGAACTCGTTGTGTTTCATTCCTTCCGGAACTTCCAGCGGGATAGGCCGGAAAGGGGTGACGATTTCGCGCGGACCGGTTTGCATCATGCCACTCCTTGTTTGGTTTTCGGCAAGGCATGCGCGCCTGCCTGTGCCTGCAACACCGCCTTGAGCAATTGCCAGCAGTGCGCGACGGATTCTATCCCGACGCGCTCGCCGGGCGCGTGTGCGCCGTGTATGTCGGGGCCGAACGAAATCATGTCCAGGTGCGGGTGGCTGGCGGCGAGCAGCCCGCATTCCAGACCGGCATGGATCACCTGCAACGATGCGGGCTGGCCGAATTCAGCGGTATAGGCCTGCTGGCAAAGATCCAGCAGCGGCGAGGATGGGTCGGGCGTCCAGCCCGGATACGCGCCGTCTTTCCATGCGTGCAGCGTATAACCGGCAGCAAACGAAACCAGCTTGTCGGCCAGTGCATCCGCACGCGCATCGTGCAGCGAGCGCACCTTGAACGTCGCCTTGAATGCGCCGCTTTCCAGCGCGACCACGCCGAGGTTGCTTGATGTGTCGGTCACGCCGGGGAAGTCTGCACTGATCAGCGAAACGCCATTTGCGGCGCTGTCGAGGAAAGCCAGCAGGTGATCGCGCTCTGCGTTTGCAACAGCGCTGTCGGGCGGTGTGTCGTCATGCCTGCAGGTGAACGACACGTTCGCATCGACCTCCGCGAACCGTGCCCGCCATGCCTGGTGCCGATGCGTTACCCATTCGTCGATGCTCGCCGCAACGGCCGCAGGCAGCGCGCACACGGCGAACGCCTCGCGCGGGATCGCGTTGCGCGCGGTACCGCCCTTCAATGCGATCAATCGCAGGTCGGTGTGCGCGGACAAATCGCGCAGTGCCTCGGCTAGCAGCTTGATCGCATTGCCGCGGCCGAGATGGATGTCGATGCCGGAATGGCCGCCGCGCAGGCCGGACACGTCGAACTGCAGCAATGCATAGTCCGGCGGCACGTCTTCCTGTTTGCAATCGTGGCGCACCTCCACATCCACGCCGCCCGCGCAGCCCAGATAGAAATGTCCCCACTCCTCGGTATCCAGATTGATCAGTGTCTTGCCGTGCAGCGTGCCCGGCGCCAGTCCGCGCGCGCCGTCCATGCCGCACTCCTCGTTGATGGTGAGCAGCACCTCCAGCGGCGGATGCATCAGGCCGGGTTCGTCCAGCGCGGCCAGTGCGAGCGCGACGCCGACGCCGTTGTCCGCGCCCAGCGTGGTGTCCTCGGCGATGACCCAGCCATCGCGCACCACCGTGCGTATCGCGTCGCGCGCGAAGTCGTGCCGCGTGCCGGTGTTGGCCTGGCACACCATGTCCAGATGGCCCTGCAGGATTACGCCGGGCTGCCCTTCGCAGCCGGGGCTGGCGGGCTTTTTCAGGATCAGGTTGCCCGCGTCATCGACGCCGGCGGTGATACCGCGCGCCTGTGCCCATGCGGTCAGGTGATCGATCAGCGCGGCCTCGTGCAGCGAGGCGCGCGGTATCGCGCACAGCGTCGCGAAGTGCGCCCAGACCGGGGAAGGTTGTAGATTTGTCAGGTTGTCGGTCGTTTCCATCGGGAAGCTGGTCGTGAATCGCGTGGGCGAGGTTGAGTAAATTCGACGTGTATTTTAACTCAGCGCTGCAACCCGGAATATTGATTTGATACACACGTTTTGTGCGGGCCCCTGAAGACCGAAATGGGCCGCCCCGTCTGCTATCATCGCGCCCATGCTCAATATCCAGAATCTGTCTTACCTGCAGGGCGGCATCCCGCTGCTGCAGAACGTGAATCTGCAGGCTTACACCAACCAGCGCATCGGCCTGGTCGGCAAGAACGGCTGCGGCAAATCCACGCTGTTCCGCCTGATACGCGGCGAGATCAAGCCGGACAGCGGCGAGGTTGCCATGCAGTCCGGCAAGACCATCGCGTTCGTCGAGCAGGAGATCGCCAGCTCCGATCAGCCCGCGCTGGAGTTCGTGCTCGACGGCGATGTGGAGCTGCGCGTGCTGGAGAAAACCCTGGCGAAGGAGCAGCACGACGCGGCATGGTTCGATGCGCAACAGCGCTTCGAGGCGATCGACGGCTACGGTGCCGGGGCGCGCGCAGCGCAACTGCTGAACGGGCTGGGCTTTGCCAATGACACGCTGCAACGTTCGGTGACCAGTTTCTCCGGCGGCTGGCGCATGCGGCTGAACCTGGCGCGCGCGCTGATGCACAGGGCCGACCTGCTGTTGCTGGACGAGCCCACCAACCATCTCGACCTCGAAGCGATCCTGTGGCTGGAGCAATACCTGGCGAACTATGCCGGCAGCATCCTGCTGGTCTCGCATGACCGCGAATTTCTGAATGCCTGCGTCAACCGCATCGCCCATGTGCACGACCAGACCATAGACTGCTACACCGGCGACTACGACGACTTCGAGCGCGCCCGCGCGGAGAAGATCGCGCAGCAGAACCAGGCGTTCAACAAGCAGCAGGAAAAGATCGCGCACCTGGAAGACTTCGTGCGCCGTTTCCGCGCCCAGGCCACCAAGGCCAAGCAGGCGCAAAGCCGCATCAAGGCGCTGGACCGGATCACGCGCATCGCTGCCGTGCATGTCACCGACGGGCATTTCGAACTGGAGATCGAGGCGCCCGAACGCAGCCCCGATCTGTTGATGCGCGCGGAAAAGATGGGCTTCGCCTATGGCGACAAGACGCTGTTCAAAAACATCGAACTGGTGCTGCGTTCCGGCGCGCGCATCGCGCTGCTCGGCCCCAACGGCGCGGGCAAATCCACGCTGATCAAACTGCTGGTGGGCGAGTTGCAGCCCACCTCGGGCAAGCTGGAGATCACCCCCGATATCCGCATCGGCTATTTCGCCCAGCATCAGCTGGAAAATCTCGACAGCGCGGCCACGCCGCTGCAACACATGGAGCGCATCGCGCCGAAGGAAACCACGCTGGCGCTGCGCAGCTTCCTCGGCCGTTTCGGTCTGGCCGGGGACAGCGAAGACCGTCCGGTCGCGAGTTTCTCAGGCGGCGAAAAAAGCCGTCTCGCGCTCGCGCTGCTGGCATGGCAGAAGCCGCACCTGCTGCTGCTCGACGAACCCACCAACCATCTCGACCTGGACATGCGCGACGCGCTCACCATCGCGCTGGAGGAATACAGCGGCGCAGTGGTGATCGTGTCGCATGACCGCAGCCTGATCCGCGCGGTGGCCGACGAGCTGTGGCTGGTTGCCGACGGTGAAGCGAAGTTATTCGATGGCGACCTGGAAGACTACAAGAGCTGGATCGAGACCCGCCGCCCGCGCGAGGCAGTCGCCCAACCCAAACAGGAAAAGCCGCGCGCGCAAAGCGCGCCCAAGCCCAACCGCAAGGCGCTGCAGTCCAAACAGTCCAAGCTCGAAACTGCGCTGGCGACAGCACAGGCGGAGCTCGCCACGGTCAACGGGCAACTCGCCGATCCCGCCACCTACGCCAGCCCCGACCGCGACAGGATCAGCGAACTGAACGCGGCGCATGCACGGCTGGAAACGAAGGTGGCGGAGCTGGAAGAAAGCTGGCTGGAGCTGGAGATGGCGCTGGGGGAGTGAGTTTGCATCCACGCAGCAGCCTTGAACATGATCTGAAATAAAAAATACCCGGCATTCGTCCAAGCCACTAGCAATCAAGAGTGGGAAATGTGAGGCGCTGCCAAGAAACGAGCAGGGTCATTTTCTGTATAGAACTTAAGAGAGCGTCCGGCTGCCTTCGAAGGTAAAGCGGACAGAGGTGTGAGTAGCTTCAAACAGTCTGTTCACGACCCAAAGCAGTCGTTGGAGAATTGCTGAAATGCTGTCAATGAAGTCTTTGGGAATGCCTGCTTTCAAAAACTCCCACTTCGTATTCTCGACCCATTGCGGGTATTGAGCCGGAAATTTTGACTTTCCGCCATTAGCACCCTGAGCTGCGGCCGATTTAGTACCACTTGTTGAGAGAGCTTTTGCATCATACGTCAGTGCATCGTCGGAAGTAAATTCTGAATGGGCATTCTGACTATTGCTTCTGGTGCTGGCGGCTTGTAACCCAGCGAGCTATGTTGATTATATGGTTATTCTTCTAATACTTCTAATAATGGGCTTGCCTTTTGAATTAACCAATGCCAATATTTCGTCGCCACACATTTAGCGCACATTCAGTCCTGTCTGAAAATAGTTTACTGGCTGGGCCGAAAATAACTGTAGTGGTATGAGCAATTTTCTTAATGTTTCTGGAGGAGTTATCGTGTCATTAGCCATGATAATTGTAGAGTCGCCATTTATCATTTTGTGCCTGATGATTTTATTTGCCGGAAAACCAGACAAATAATTAAGCAGTTCCTGTTACCACAACCAGAAAAATTGGGGGCGGCCTGGCTTCGGTCAGGCTATTTTATTTCTGGCAATTAGAGTGTATCTTTCAATAGCTTTGAGGGTGATCTCCAGATCGCAAGCATGTGGACAAATTTAAAAATAGCTGCCAATTTCCTGGATTACGTGCTTAGAAAAATTGTGATTTAACTGATCTGGTGCCATGACCACCAGAAATGCAACGATAAACGGTTGGACTATAAAAAATGCAGCGATGACTGATGTCTCTGTAAGCAGCCTCAAAATCCTTTTTGATTGATATAAAAGCATCAGCCGTGTTCTGATTCTTTTGGTATCGACGATGTAGAAGAAGTGTTTTTATACCCGCGCTTATTCGAAAGCGTTCTTTAATACTTACAATCTTCGCTGAGAAAACAGAGAGGCCGAACAAATCAACTCCATCTCCAGAACAATTATTCAGCGAGGCCATTTATGACCGTCCGCTCTTGGCACGAAGCCGAACTTCATAAAGCCAAACTACCTTCTGGAAAGCGGACTGTCGCGAACGGCAGATATTGGCCGATTCTGCCCGTTCGTAATCCTGAATGCCAGGGCCGCTTCTCACTCAACTTCGGCCAGTCGCTTTTCATTTGATAATCTGGCAAGCGTCGATCCATAGCAGACTTAAAGAAACAATAAAGAGACGGAACTATTGCAAATAGCCGAATTTTGTTTCGCAAAGATCAATCGGAGTATTTCCAAACCATGCCGCATCTATCACATCTTTTCCTATCTTGCGCCTTAGCTCAAGGAACGTTTTCTTGTCATTAGCCATGCAAGCAAACTTGGCAAAGTTGTTCAAATTCCATTTGCTCCTTGGATGGCGGGTCATGAGGTCCTCAAACCCATCTTTCATCTTTGGCCAGGAAGCACGGGTGTCCTTGAACAGTTCCACATCTTTTAGCAGGGTTGGATAAAGTGCCCAATACATTCTCGCATACATCGACTTCCCATCGATCTCCTGGGTATTCTGAACCGACCAATTGACCATTTTGTCGATCTCTTCAAAAGACCCACCCCATTGCGGAGTTAGGAAATTTAACCTCGTGAAATAAATAGGGTAAAAAGTTTTAAACTTTTGAACCCCTTCGAAGAAGGTTTTGTCCTGTTCCTCTGCGGGGCGACCCAGCGCCGCTTGCACCTCGATCATTTGCTGATACCAAGTGGGAAATTGCGCGGAATACGATTTGGTGTCCAACAATACCTTTTCTGCATTTTCCATTCGGTCGTGAAAGAGCTTCCACCCTTCCTGGGTTACCGAGGAAGCATACCCGCCACCGCGGGCATTCCATGCGTATTCCATCCAATACTCGGCCTCGGCAGTCACCACAAACGCCGAATGCGGAAACTCCTTTTTCAGGACCTTCAATCGGGCGGCGATCGGGCTCCAATCGGGTTGCGAGTTGAACTGCCTGAAATTGCTGCCAAACCCATCGTTCAAGGCGCTAAGTATCGGACGGCCATCCTCAAACACACATCCCGGCTTGTTCCATTCGTCGGCTGCTTCTTTCAATAAATATTCGTCATGCCAGAAATACAGCCTCACTAGATCTTCCACCCTTTCCACGGCAGCCGGTCCGTCCTTCGCGATGTCGCCTTGTGCATTGCAGGTCATGGAATTGGGCAAGGATGGATGCAATGGCATTGCTGGCAAAGTTGGCGGGGGAAGAGCGGCCATCAGCCCACGAACCGCCTGGAATTCTGCTTGTTCATCCGGAAAGGAGGAAATATGAATCCGGGGCCAAGTCGGCGGCAGTTGCGACCCCGGGGGTGGCACAGACTGGGGGATAACCGAAGCCGGCGTCCGGTATGTCCAAACCATATGCTGGGTATTTCCCGTTACCTGGGTAGTGCCTGGGTGGATCTGGTGCAGATCCACCCTTAATTTCATGGAAAGGGGGGCGTCCAAGCGGATGCTTGCATCATCGTATCCGACAAAACTCGGAAACATCTGGGTGAGAACAATATTGTTTGGAAACAGCGGCTTTGTTTGATCCACGGTGTAGGAGGCAACCAGAGTATCGCCAACCTCAACATCAGGGAAGGACATCACTTTGGCCTGAGCCAGAAATGGATTCATCGAGACAGCAGCTCCTGGTGCCGGGATTGCGGGGGTCGCATCCATCCGGCGGCCGTCCTTTTTTGAGGTATACGCAGACACAATATTGACCACTCTGGTGCCGGGGACCATCCAGCCGGAGTTTGGGATTCCCAGTGGTTTGCTCTTGGATTTTTCGACTCCCTTCTCGTTCATTACGGTCATTCTCAACTCAACCGATTCCTTGTAGGTCCCATCGGCATTCACGTCGTAGTGCACATGATATTCCTGGTAATGGAACGGACCGCTTATAGGAATATTTTGCACCTCCATTGCGGTGGCCTGTGAAATCCAGATCGGGAGAACCATTATCAGGACCATCCACCAGCTTTCTCCCCACGAAACTATTCGACCCTTCATCATTTTTCTCCCGTGTTGTTGTTTTGAACCCGGCCCTTTGACTGGTTCTCTAGCTGTACTGCATGTATCGGTGATCGCACACATCCGGCGAGAAATTGCTTGGCCATCTTTCTGGGTGGATGTGGCCTTGTATTCTTGGCCTGATCAGAAGGTACGTTTCCTTATCGTTTGCCCGACAAGCAAATGCGGCAAACGCATTGAGATTCTCCTCTCCTGGGTAGCGTTTGATCAAATCCTCAAACGCATCCCTCATTTTGGGCCAGGACACCATGCTTTCCTGCAAAAGATTATTCCGTTCTATTCCTGGCTCCAAGCTGATTTGAGAATAAATCCACGCATAATCACTCGTCCCATCCGTATCAGATGTCAATCGAACTGCCCGATTGGCCAAATCATCGACTTTTTCCCAGTCGGCCTTCTCTCCGTACAGAGGCGTCCATTGCTCGGCCATGGCCACATACAGCGGTTGAAAATGCGGGAATTGACGAATTCCATCGGTGAATACCTTCTGGATCAAGCCCTCATCGCGCTTTGCGTCAATGGCAATTTCCAGATACGTTTCATACCACAACGGATTTTTGGCAGCAAAACCTTTGGCCTTCAACAAAATTTGTTCGGCGTGCCGCATCCGCTCATTGAATATTTGCATGGCCACCGGATCCACGTCTTTGCAATCAGTGCAATTTCCACGGATATGCCAGGCATAGGACGCCCAATATTTCGCCTCGGCAATCACCGCCCATGGAGAGTCTGGGTTGGTAGTTCTCCATTTCTCAATTTGAAAACGATTTTGTTGCCACGATTGATGCATGGTCTTGTAAAACAATACGTTCCGGAAGCTGTCCAGCTTCCAGGCCCCGTTTTGATCACGCTCCCTTGTCGCATTCCACTTCCCCAACAATGCATCCGACGCTGCAAAATCGTTTTGCTTCAAGTTGGAAAGAAGCGCAAACCATGGATTGGTAGTGCCTATATCCTCATTCTTTGCCGGCTGTTCAATTGATGTGGTTGCAGGTGCGATAGCAGGCCAAACATGCGACCATTTGAATATATTGAATTGCGCTTTTTGTTTGCCGCATTCAATCGCATCGACCACCAAATCATCGGTTTGGTGTGTGCCTTGTCCCTTGGGCCGCATGACCTTTCGGGTGATGCGCATCGCCTGGCCAACGGGCATCTCTGAATAGAACGCCCCATCTGATGCTACGGAACCATCCTTTGATTTGGCGATAGCACCCAGACACATGTCCCCGCTGGTGCCGTCGTTTGATGCGACCAATTCGATTTCAACTGACTCGGGGCTGGACTGGACGACTCGAAATGAGCTGATGCTCACGCTATTTTTTGGAGAAGTCGCGCAACCAAAAAGTAGAATAACAAGGCTTAGGCAAGCAGCCAATAAGTATCGCATTCTCAATACTCCAGAAAGGAAATAATGACCAAACTGCATAGTGTTATGTATTCTTCTGCTAACTAGCCACACCATCGAAAAGTCAGAATCTGGGAAGCAGACGAACTGAAATTTGTCGGATCAACTCCCACAAAACTGACGTGCCTGAGTGTCCGCTATTGGCCACATATTGCCCGTTTGGATTGGTTAACACAACTGTTCGCACTCGATAACGTACACAATACCAAGAGCATTCATGGGTAGTGCGCTATCAGCCTTGTCGGATAGCGACAGTTGATCTTGTCGCTATCCTTTTGCTGGTTCAGACCTCCGTTTGTTCTGCCATCTCGAGGGCATCGTCTACCTCAAAACCAATATAGCGCACGGTACTTTCCAGCTTGGTGTGCCCAAGTAGCAACTGAACCGCCCGCAGATTCTTGGTACGCCGATAGATCAGGGATGCCTTGGTCCTTCGCATGGTATGAGTACCGTAGTTTGCGGTTTCCAACCCAATCTCACTGACCCAGGCATGCACAATACGGGCATATTGCCGTGTGGAGAGATGGATCGAATTGCTTAGCCGGCTGTGAAACACAAAATCCTCTGGCCTTAGTCCTGCCATTTTGATCCACTTGCTGATCGCGTCACGGGTTTGCTCGGTGATTTCGAATTGAACCGGATGCTTGGCTTTTTGTTGCATGATGGTTGTTCGTGATGCAATGCGGTCACCGTGGGTAACGTCCCGAATTTTCAGTTTGAGTAGATCGCATGCACGAAGCTTGCTGTCGATGGCGAGGTTGAACAGCGCAAGATCCCGAGTGCGGTTGGTTAGTTGTAATCGAACTCGGATTGCCCATATATCCTTCTGCTTAAGGGGAGCCTTTTGGCCTGTCAGCTTCCCTTTATTCCAGGGTTCGTGATGACGAACTGCGAAATTGGTTTCCATGATGTTCTCCTTGTGAAATAGGACATATCACTTTGCTCCTATTTGGGGATAACAATCAAGTTAAGCGGCTGCTTCTAACTCGGAAACGGACATAGCTGATATTGCTTTATAACGGGCAAAGTCCGACCCAAAGCCGTCATAGACCTATGCGAATTCGTTGCCCGTTAGCGGTCATAGGCCAAGTTCAGCACCCGACACAAAGCAGTCGTTTACGATTCAATTTCTGCAAATAATATATGCGTAATTTACTTCATTGAATTAAACATTTTATGGGTATATAAAGGTTCTCGAATGTTCATTGATTTACAGCCTTGAGTTCGCAGTTCCAGACAAGAGGTCGCCATGCATTTGGTTTGGAAATTTCATCACTCAACTAAAAATTCTATCTGCCTGATAGTATCCTCCATATTGTTGCTTAGTGGTTGCGGAGGAGGAGATAGCAGCATCCCACCGTACTGGACAGAGTCCGGTATCGTGGTTGCCGACCTGGACGGAAATGGTCTTGACGATGTTGCTGTGGCAACGACTTACATCGCAGGACCTTCGACACACCCGGGTTATGTTGAGGTGTACCTGCAAACATCGGCGGGCGTCTTCGGTGCGCCTGTCCGGTATCCGGTTGCTGTAGACCCATGGGGCATGTCTGCAGGAGATATCAATGGTGATGGACTATTGGATCTTGTCGTCGCCACACCAAGTACTGTAGCTCCTGAAATTAATGTGATCAATAACAGTGGCGGCGTTTCTATTTTGCAGCAGGATCCCTCGAATCACGGACATTTTCTGAACTCGCAATGGATATTTACCGGGGGTTCAGCCACAGATGCGGCCATCGCAAATCTTGATCAGGATACTTTCGCTGACTTGGTTGTTGCAGATGGCGTTCTGGTGAACGGCCGCGCGATGTTATACCTGCAGAACCCGGCTTCACCTGGAAATTTTCTGCCCCCCTCATATCTCCTTTCCGGCAGCGGAAAGCGATCCGAAGACCTTGCGGTGGCAGACGTAGATGGCGATGGTTTCAACGACATCGTGTTGGCAGCTTATGACAGCGTCGTTGTGTTCTATCAGCTCCCGGGTGGTGGATTATTCAGGAACCCTACGATACTTACAGCAGGAATCAGACCGGACGGCGTTGCAATCGATGATCTTGACGGCAACGGACTGGCCGACATCGTTGTGGCAAATGCAGGCAATGCACCCGCAGGGGGAAGCGGAGGTGCAAGCGTGACTATCCTGAGTCAAACAAGCCCCGGCGTATTCGCTCCAACCAACATCCCCGTAGCCGATGGTGCGCAACGCCTGGCCGTCGGGGATCTCAACAGCGATACCTACCCCGACATCGCTGTCGTTTCACTCGTTTATCAGAGTCTATATACACCCTCGAAGGTCTCGGTACTGATGCAGTCGAACGCTAACCGCGGGCATTTCACTGTTGCAGGTGTCTACAACGGGGCATTGTCAGGCAACTTCATCGCGATCGGTGATGCCAACGGAGATAATCGTAATGACATAATCCTAAATGATGGACCCAGCGTGCTGATACAACGAGCTACTCCCGCTGGCAGTTTCGAATCGATACGGCCCTTGCGTTGAACCGGGGTTGTCCGATTCAATGAATTCCACTTGGTGAAATTCGTTTAATATTTATGATGTTCTTCCATTTCTAGGAGAGTGCTAAAGGGCAGAGTGAAGCGCTAAGCGTGCAATATCCCCAAACGGCGATAAACTGCGAAGCAGCCCCGTTGGAGGCTGTCCGCTTGAGCGACTTGTTGGGACACAACAGCTTTTCTCCACTGCATGTACTCCTAATATTGTTTGCATAGAAGTTAATTATTTTAATTATTCTGCCCGCCTAAGCTTGTGAAGCTCTTCTAGTGCAATTGCCTCTGGCACTCGCTGAAAGCAAGTTGTCTGATTTCCCCCAGACCAAGGATGATAAGTAATTGATGCAATTTCGCCGTTAGCTATGTTGCTATTTATAACAGAGCATGAGCTTCCAAAAACACTAACCAGACGGAAGTATGCAGTTTCTCCTTTACTTACTTTATCTATCAACTTCAATTCATGCTCAGAGCTGTAGTGCAAGTTGAGCTTAGGTGTAGCAGACAAAGATATGTCTCCCACAGGAACACTAATTGCCACAAACGAATTATCTGGGATTTTACGAATGATATTCGTATTCACCTGTAACTTTGCACTCACCCAGCTTCCGCCTCCACCACCTACTTGACTATAACGATAGACAACAACTAATGCGCCGCTGGGATCTGCTAATTTCTGTGGCACCCAGACTGGCCCAGTTGCTGAACAACCGAATAATATAAGACTTAGTAGTATTAGAATAATTTTGTTCAAGTTGCCACCTAAGGGACTAACAGTTATTCATATAACAGAAACGTCCGGACATGTTTTGCTAATACTGAAACGACAATATTTTCCAAACTTATTGATGAAACGCAGGTTATGGAATTTACCTATTTGATTGCAAGGCCAATTATATGGACAGAAAGCAGCAAGCAAATCACCAGGTTGAACGTCCGCTATTGGCCGGTTTACGTCTTTCTATTATCTTACCTTTGAACATCTGAACTGCACCAGTTAGCTGCCCATCTATTTTTATTTCTTCGCTTGGTAAACGCCGCTTAGTTAGGAGTAGTTGATCTTGTCGCTAATGATTTGGCTGGGTTTAGTTTGGTTCTTTCCAGACACCAAAATATAATCTCAGGATAGCGCCAAGCATGAACAATCCGAATGAAATGGCAACAGCATAACGAGCAATTCTATAATCCTTCTGATTGCTAGCTTTAAAGTAATTGCTAATATCATCGTAGCTCAGAATTGTGTTCCCATTCTGCCTTAGCTCCCATATCCATTTTAGATCTCGACTTGTCCAATCCTGATTAACGCGAGCAGCAATTTTGTCACCTGGATGCAAACTCAAACTTCGAGGTGCAAGGTAAGCTAAGTCATATTGGGTGAGAGAATACGAGCGACTACCATCTTTGATGACTATGCGCCACTTCGGCCCAAATCTAGATAATTGTGACTCGGAAACACTTTCGACTATTCCTGCAATAGGCTGTAATTCACTTTCCTTTTTTATTGTTTTTGTCGCTACAGTCAACATAATCAATGCAAACATACCAGATGCCAAACCAAAAAACATAAGCAGACTCGGTAAATCGCGGCGTGTAAGTGTTCCCGTGGCAGGCATATGCGTAGGATCTAAATAAGTATCAGAATTGTTGTCATCAAAGAAACCTGATTATCTGGAAATGGCGCTGCGTAGCATACCCCCCCGAATGACTCCTATTGGCCGCATTCTGCCTGTTCGCGTTCCCGAATGCCAGGGTCCGCTTATCACCCAACTTCGGCCAGTCGCTTTTCATTTCATCGTCCGGCAATCCTCGACCCATTTGAGACAGTCAGCTATGAAATTACGCTTCCTTAAACCGGTCATTCGCGACGTGCTGTTTTAGACATTGCGGAAATTCAGGCTGAAAACCCCGACTGTCTACTTCTCTGGCTTACCGGGCTGCGGCGGATTTATGAAAGGTTAACTGAAGGAAATATACTTTCGGACAAGAACTGAAACTGAACGGTTGCCTCTATCTAACCGTTTCAAACGCGAATAGTTTAAGCGGAATTCCCAAATTCGGAAGGGAATCAAGTGCCTTCACAATGCGGCTTATTCCCTGTAACGATTGTCCGACAAAGAAGTATCCGCGATAGTTGCGTCAATACTCTTGTAGTCATGGTTATTGCTTTCCATTTCAGATATTTTCCTCTTGAGGCGTTTGATTTCCCATTGCCGGCGAAGTGTTGAAGGTGTCGAAATCAGTGCCACAATAAGGCCGCCTATCGCAAGAGAAAGCAACAGAACGATTGCAAGTGAGCTTTCGTAGTGCCACAGCAAAAAAGTAACTGCCACAGGAAGGTTGTTTTGCAGAGCGAAAATGACGGCGCATGCTGCAAAGAGCATTGCTGCTATGAAGATGAGTTGCATGAAGCCTCCTGTCGTTTACTATCCGATCTATTCATCATGAAATATTCTCCAGAAAACATGTTGACTTTAACATTGCTTCGACTTCATACGCAGGGTTGAGGTACGGCTTTAATTCGGCATCGAGATTGAAAATGTTCGCTAACCGACCCCCATTAGCTATGCTGACCCTACTGGCCCCTGCATATCATTCGCTGATGAATTGTTGGCCAATCTGATATCCGGAACATGAACTATGGAAACGGTCGATGAGGCGATCGTTATTGCGGGTGCACTTTCGAACTCCCGCAAAATGAGCTCGGATATCCGGCTATTAACCATTCTCCGCTCCCTGACTTCAATGACATAACGCAGCCGCAGCATGATCCAGTTGTCTGTCAGTGTCACGAAAACATCCGGTTCGGTGGGCCTCCCTGGTAGATAATATTTTTCCTCCAGTCCCTCCAGGCTTTTCTTGGCTTCCGAGGCAGTCTCCTTGGTCTCTCGTGTGGCGATCGCCTTCATTATTTGAATGGCCGAATTCCAGTCGCTTTCATAGGTGACGGGAATTGAGATTTCATCCCAGAGAAAATGGTGGTCTTTCGTGTAGTTATTGATGACCTGTGACAGTACCAGGCCGTTTGGTACCGATGAGATCCTTCCCGTGACCTGATCGCCATTCACCCACTCGCGAATCTCAAGGATCGTGGTATAGAACAGGTTGATATCGATGATGTCGCCGAATTTCCCGCCGATCTCGATCCGGTTGCCAATTTCGTATATTCCTAAGGTAAAAATCACGATGCCGCCAGCGAAATTCTTGAACAGATCTTGAAGTGCAATGGCAACCCCGGCAGCCACAAGACCATAGGCCACAAGCAGTGCCTGCGGATTAACGATCCAGATTCTCAGGACAATAACGAACGACGTGACCAAAAACAGGATATAGGTGGTCTTGCGGAAGGAATAGCGTGTTTTGGGTTCATGGATGCGCTGTGCAACGATCTGCTCCATGATGATCCGGAAGAAAAGGAACGACAGGGTGATGGCGATGGCCGAGTCGACGAACTTTGAAAGATCAACATCCTTGTAATAGACATTAACTGCCCAGGACCCGAATGCCAGAACCAACAACACCAAGAGCATAAACAGTCTTTTCTTCAGGGTCGGGGAAATAAAGGTTGTCATGTTGGCGCTCCGGTAGTTGCATCAGCGTGCATGATACATCGCGTGCTCAAGGATCTGCCTTCCCAAAAGTGTGTCCTGTCCGCTGTCGAACTGATAAGCGAATGGCTGGTTGTGGCACCAAGCCGAACATCAAGATGGCTAAATTGCCTGCCGCAAAGCAGACAGTCGCGAATGGCTGCTATTGGCCGACTGGAGCCTGCCATGCATCCTTGCCCTGTCTCGTTTCGATGACCGCTATCGGATGTGAAGCGGTCATCGAAACCGTCGTAGTCGCCTGGCCGAAGCCAGGGAGTTACACGGTCAGTACGGTCGATCCGGTGGTCTTGCGCGCCTCGAGATCGCGGTGCGCCTGCGCCGCGTCCTTTAACGGATAGGTCTGGTTGACATGAATCTTCACCTTGCCCGAGCCGACCACGGAGAACAGGTCCGCCGAATTTTCTTCCAGCAGCGGGCGGGTTGCGACGAATGTGGCGAGCGTCGGACGGGTGATCATCAATGAACCCTTCTGCGACAACAGCGACAGATCAAACGGCGGGACCGGGCCCGACGATGAGCCGAACAGCACCATCAGTCCGCGCGGCCGCAGGCAGTCCAGCGATTTCATGAAAGTATCCTTGCCGACCGAATCGTAGATCACGGACAGTTTTTCACCGCCGGTGATTTCCAACAGCCGCGTCTGGAAATCCTCGCGGGTATAGACGATCGGATAGTGGCAGCCGTTGGCTTTGGCCAGCGCGGCCTTCTCATCAGTAGACACCGTGCCGATCACGGTCGCGCCCAACGCGGCGGCCCACTGGCAGACGATCAGGCCCACCCCGCCTGCAGCGGCGTGTATCAGTATCGTGTCACCCGGCCCGACCTTGTAGATGTCGCGGATCAGGTAGCGAGCGGTCATACCCTGCAGCATCATGGCCGCCGCGGTTTTGTTGTCGATGGAATCCGGCAGCTTGACCACTCTATCCTCGGCGATCAGCCGGGTTTCGGCATAGGCGCCGATCACCGATGAATATGCGACCCGGTCTCCCGGTTTCAGACGGGTGACGCCTTTGCCTACCGACTCGACGGTTCCAGCCGCTTCCATGCCGGGCACGAAAGGCAGCGGTAGCGGATACAGGCCGATGCGGTGATAGACATCGATGTAGTTCAACCCGACCGCGGTTTGCTTCAGCCTGACCTCGCCGGGACCGGGCGCGCCGACCTCGATCTCGTCCCACTGCAACACTTCGGGACCGCCGGTCTGATGAACTCTGATTGCGTGTGGCATGAGCGTAACCTCCCCTGAAAATGACATGGCAAATAAAAATGCATTTAAGCATAACTTCAAACTGCTGTCTTCGGCGCGGCTTTGGTTAGACCTTTGCAATGTGTCGGGTACTGACAAAATCCGGACCATATCCGCCCTGACTGTATCGACATGATTAAAACGTGGCCGTTACCGTGAAAATGAGCCAAAATTAGCATAGTCCAATTCTTGTATACCATTGCTGCCCGCACAATTATGAATACTCCTATCCCGTCCGATCCCAAGCTGCTGATGCGCTCCATCATTCAGCGCATCGCCACCGGCCCTGAACTATCCAAGGACATCAGCCGCGAAGAAGCCCGTCTCGGAACCCGGGCCATTCTTGAAAACCTTATCGACCCGGTGCAGGCCGCCATCTTCTTTATCGCGCTGCGCATGAAACGCGAAACGCTGGACGAAAACAGGGGCGTGATGGATGCGGTGCTTGAGACAACCAAACGCGTCGTGGCCGGCGTCGATGAGGTTGTCGACATCGGCGATCCGTACGATGGGTACACGCGCTGCCTGCCGACCGCGCCCTTCCTCGGCCCTTTGCTGGCTGAGCTGGGCGTGCACGTGGTCAGCCACGGGCTGGATCAGGTGGGGCCCAAGTACGGAGTGTGCGCACGCCACATCCTGCAGGCAGCCGGTGTTCCGGTGGACCTGACCCCGTCACAGGCCGCCGCGCGCCTGTCCGATCCGGCACTGGGCTGGACCTATCTCGACCAGGCGCAATCGAATCCCGGCTTGCACAACATGGTTGGATTGCGCTCTCAAATCATCAAGCGACCGGTACTGACCACCGTCGAGGTGCTGTCCAAGCCGGTCGCCGGTCGCAACAAGACCCACTTCATCACCGGCTTTGTGCACAAACCCTACCCGCCCATTTATGCCGAGCTGGCACGTGTCGCCGGCTTCGACAGCGCGTGCATCATTCGCGGCGTGGAAGGCGGTGTGGTGCCGTCGTTGCGCCAGGCCGGCCGTTACTTTTACTACCATGACATGGGCCCTGAAAGCGAAGTGGCGATCGATCCGGCCACACTTGGCATACAGCAGGAAGTGCGCGCCGTGCCGCTGCCGGGTTCGGTGGGCGGCGCGGAAGGCGAAGATGAAATCGTTGCCGCGATCGACATCCATGCCACCGCACGCGCGGCTGCCGAAGCGGGGATGCTGGCACTGCAGGGAAACAAGGGCGCGTTCTACGACGCGCTGGTGCTCAGTGGCGCGATCGTGCTGCACCATGTCGGGAAAGCCGCCAGCCTTGCCGATGCCGCCGCGCAGATTCGTGCCGTGCTCGATTCGGGCCGCGCCGCCAGAAGGGTGGCGTGATGGATGGCTACGTTGCAGTCGCCGCGGCGGATGAACTGAAGCCTGCACAGATGAAGCGCATCGCAGTCGGCGGCAAGCGCCTGCTGCTGTGCAACTCGGCGGGTACCCTGCATTGCGTGGATGAAATGTGCAGCCACGAAGATTATTCCCTGTACCTCGGCTGTATCAAGGATGGAAAAATAAAATGCTCGCTGCACGGCAGTTATTTCAATCTCGCCACCGGCGAGCCAAGCTGTGAACCGGCGGACGAGCCGATACGCACCTACCCGGTGAAGATAGACGCGGGTCAGGTGTGGGTCAAAGCCTGAAGCCCGCGGAAAATCACCGGGCTCCGCGTTGCGCAACACAGTAATAGTGCCGCACTGCTCAACCATTGCGTGAGGGGCTGTCGATGAACAACAAATTAGTGGTACTGGTCACCCGCAAATTGCCGCAAGCCGTGGAAGACCGATTGCTTCGCGATTACCGGCCGCGTTTCAACCGGGACGATAGTCTGTACAGTACCGATAAACTGATCGAACTGGCGCAGGGTGCCGACATCATCCTTCCCTGCCATACCGAGAAGCTTTCCGCTGACGTGATCGCGCGCCTGCCGGCATCCGTGAAAGCCATTGTCTGTTTTTCGGTCGGTGTCGACTACGTTGACCTTGCCGCGGCCAAGGCGCGCAACATCATCGTCACCAACACCCCCGACGTGCTGACCGACGCCACCGCGGAGATCGCGATGTTGCTGATGCTCGGCGCGGCGAGGCGGGCCAGCGAGGGCGAACGCCTGATCCGCGCGGGAAAATGGCAATCGTGGAGCCCCACCTTCATGATCGGAACACAGGTCACCGGCAAGCGGCTCGGTATCATCGGCATGGGGCGGGTCGGGCAGGCCACGGCACAGCGCGCCCGAGGCTTCGACATGACGATCCTGTATTCCAACCGCAGCCGCCTGGCGTTCGAACTGGAAAAAGGTGCGACCTATTTTGGTAGCGTCGAGGCGATGCTGCCGCACTGCGATTTTCTGGCCCTGCATTGCCCGGCCACGCCCGAGACGCACCACCTGCTCAATGCCGAACGCATTGCGCTGCTGCCCGACGGCGCGATCGTGGTGAACACCGCGCGCGGCAGCGTGGTCGATGATGATGCGCTGGTCGCCGTGCTGCGCTCCGGCAAGCTGGCGGCGGCAGGACTCGATGTGTTCAACGGCGAGCCGGGCAACATCCATCCCGGCTACCGGGAACTGGAAAACACCTTCCTGCTGCCGCACATCGGCAGCGCGACGGTCGAGACCCGCGATGCAATGGGCTTTCGCGCGCTGGACAATCTCGATGCGATTGCCGCCGGGTACGCGCCGCACGATCGCGTCGCCTGAACGGTTTGCCGGTATGGATTTCGGCAACGCCGGAAAATGGCTGCAGGAAACAAGCGGGATATAATTGCAGCACTTTGTTGTACTTTACCTGAAGGGATCAATGTCATGTATCAACGCATATTGGCAGCGGTGGACGACAGTCCCACTTCGGATCTTGCACTGCGGGAAGCCATCGGCCTGGCTAAGGATCAGCACGCCAAACTGCGAATTGTCTACGTGATCGACAAGATCGCCATCTACGATAGTACCCAGCTATCACCCGAAGTAGAGAAAACATGGAATGACATCGGGCGCAGGATATTGGACAAGGCGCAGCGATCGGCTCGCGCTGGCGGAATTGAAGCCGAAATAAAATTGCTTGAAACCGAGGTCCCCGGCACGAGGATGGCCGAAGCCATCTTGGCAGAAGCAGGTGCCTGGCCGGCAGACCTTGTTGTGGCGGGTACACACGGCAGGACGGGCCTCGATCATCTGCTGATGGGCAGTGTGGCGGAAGGCATCGTGCGCGGTTGCCCGGTGCCGATCCTGCTGGTTCGTAACCGGCAGCTGAAAACCTCGCCCCCGGGACTTCTGCCGGCCAACCCCGATCAAGGAACCGCTGATTAGGTCCATCATGAACCGCGTTGCTGACAAAAACGGGATGTTCGCAAGGCGCGCGACGCCGGTAGCGGCTACGACACGTTACTGGCGAAGCCAGCCGTTTGCGGGAGTAGCCGCCTGCTGCCATTCCCGCACTCGCCGCTTCGCGCACCGTGTCATGGCAGCAGTTATTCTACGATGCCAAGGAGCGCAACACCGCGAGCGCCCGTTTTTGTCGCAACCCCCAAGGGCATTGGCTTTGCGGGCGGTCTGCTACGTCAGGCTCCTTGCGAAGGGAATCACCATTCGCATCGTCACCTTTCTTGCATCCCATCCCGCAAAACCGAATGCGCGGTCATGCGGGACCTAATCAGCGGTTCCAAGATGCCCGAAACTATTCCACTGCAAGGGCTCACCAGCACTGAAGCCCGGCAACGGCTGATAAAGTACGGCCCCAACATGGTGGCGGAAGATCACCCGCATCCCTGGCTGCTGTTCCTGAAAAAATTCTGGGCACCGGTTCCCTGGATGCTGGAAGCCACCATCGCATTGCAGTTCGCCATAGGCAAGGTCGACGAAGCGGCGATCATTACCGTCCTGCTGATATTCAATGCCGTGCTGGGTTTTGCCCAGGAGCATCGTGCCAACAATGCATTGGCACTGCTCAAAAGCCGTCTGGCGATCCAGGTGCGCGTGCTGCGCGACAAAGTCTGGCAACAGATGGCCGCACAAGAACTGGTGCCGGGAGATGTGGTGCATCTGCGCATGGGCGATCTTGCTCCTGCCGATATACGCCTGCTTGACGGACAGACATTGCTCGATCAATCCGCACTCACCGGCGAATCCCTGCCGGTTGAGGCGGGGGCCGGGGCAACGGTGCACGCCGGCACCATCGTGAAACGCGGCGAGGCATCGGGTGAAGTCATTGCGACCGGCTCAAGTACCTATTTCGGCAAGACTGCCGAACTGGTGCGCAGCGCCAGGACGAAAAGC
>Ga0307375_10002149_pt1 | contig 20608 bp, 27 predicted proteins | sample TR1MG_FD_202531 | JGI IMG/M metagenome (GOLD analysis project Ga0307375, IMG submission 202531) | Soil microbial communities from Risofladan, Vaasa, Finland - TR-1 | ecosystem: Environmental > Terrestrial > Soil > Coastal area > Acid sulfate soil | place: Finland: Risofladan, Vaasa | collected...
ACTGCATCAGGGCCGCTTCCAATCCCGTTATACTTTCGCGCGGTATAATGGCCGGCACGTAGGGCTCCGTTTTCGAGGCGCCGATAACGTTAAACTCTACCCTGTAGCAGAGGTTCTTACTCACGCCGCCCTCCGCTGGACGTGGTCGCGGTTGACGCTACCCTGTTCGGCCCGCACGGCAACGCCGATGCTTTGGGGGTCGGTGCCGCGCAGGGTCACGTCGATATTCGGGCTAAAGGTATTGCGGTTTACCATTTGCGTCTCCGGGAAGAACTGGGGGAGAAGCTCGCGCATAATGAGGTCGCGGCCGCGCTGGCCCTCCGGGAAGACGCCGAGCGTTTCGGGCCGGCCGCCCTCCGCGGCGTTGATCCACTTGCCGGCCCAGGGGAACGTCCAGCCGCCCGGGCGCGCGGGCAACATCGTAAGGCCGCCCTGCGCCTTGATAACGCCGCCCTCGCGCATACTGAGGAACGCGCCGAGGAATGGCCCGATTACCGGGATTTGCGACAGCGCAGTTTTGGCGAACGCCCGTGCAAGGGCATCCCCAAGCGCCGCCTCAACGCCGGCGGCAAGGCGGTCTATGAATATATCCTTGATGTCGGCACCCCGGAACGCGGAGACAATACTGCCCGCCAGTGAATCGCCTATCGCCTTATTAACCGCGAGCACCTCATCTTCATATTTTTTTAATTCAGCCGCACGCTTTGCCTCGCGCTTCTCACGAACCTCAGCCATTGCAAGTTCGCTTTGGGCCGCCGCCAGTTCTTCGGGGCCGAGTACATCGACGCCCGCCAGCCCCTTTTCAACCGTAGGTAGATACTTCTCCTTACGTTTTTTCGGCGCCGCGCCCGGCTTCTTCGCTGGCCCTCTTGCAACCTCAGCCGTCAACTCACGCTCTACATACGCTTCGGCTCGCGTCCCCCTCGCCGCTAAAATAATATCTTGGGCTTCATAACCCTGGCCCTTCATTTCGCTAATTAATGCCTCTATATCGGAAGGCGCTTCGCCGACTTCCGCAAAGCCGCGCATACCGGCGGGGGATACTTCGCTTGGTTTTGCCTCAGGTCCAAAACCCGTCAATACTATATCGTGCACTTCCTTCCATGCCTGTTTTTTCCGTTCGGGGGTTAAGGCTAATATACCTTCTTCCTTGACTATCCGCAGTAATTCAACGGTGTATAACAAAGCAAGCTGCAGCCCATTTACCGCACTTTGCAATCCTCTGAAAACAACTGTACCCGTACCTAGTAATTCCCCAAGCGCGCTGTCCGCATCGCGTATCGCTGAACCAATTTCTAATCCAGTTGTAGCGGCCTCACCGAATGCACTTACTAAATCCGGTAAGGTATTAATAATGTCAACGATTATATCTTTATTCTCTCTTAGCGAACCGGCCAGTTCCTCCGCTATATATGTAAGTTCACCCGTCTCCTCCATTTCCTTTACGACTTCGATTAAAACGTCAAGGAACTCTTTCGTTACCGGCGTCAACTCCGCCCCGACCGCGGCGCCAAGCGAATCGAGAACGTCTTTCAGGTTTGATACCTTGCCCTGTACCGTGTCCATCATGCCGACCATCATGCCGCCAAAACGGTCGCCGAGTATTTCTTCTAATTTTGCGAATGCCTCTTCTTGGCTACCTACCAATTCACCGTTCGGGCCGAAAATATCTCCGAACTCGGACTTGACGAGGAATAACTGGCGCATAATTTCAATGCCCCAATCCCCCGTCGCCATCCGCATCATCGCCGAACCTGTATCTTGAAAAGAACGCCCGGTGCCGGCGGCGGTGTCGCCGATCAGCTTCAACATCGGAATGGTCTTATCTTTAAAAACCGGGTAAAGCATATTGAACGATTGTGCGAGATCGCGTACCTGGTAAGGCGTATCCATTGCGAATTGTTTTATCGCCGCGAAAAACGCCTTTGCCTTCCCCTCCGATTTCGTAAGGGTAGTGAGTTGCTTTTCCATTATTTCGAATGAGTCGGCTACTTCGATGGCTTTCTTAGTAAGGGTGGTGAGCATATCCACCGCCCCCTTGGCCGCGGCGACAGCGCCAAGGGCGGCGGCGACACCCAGAACAGCGGTGCCGACATTCTTCATCCCCGACTCAAGCCCGGCGGTTGCCTGGCCCGTTTTCCTTTTAAAGTCTTTATCGTCAAGAGATATCTCGACTATCGCTTTGCTTTTAGCTACCATGTTATTTCCGTTTCATGCGGTCCTTTAGCATCGCTTCCCTGACCTCGGAAATTCTATTGAAACCATCTATCAGGTTTCGGAGTGCGCCAACGTGCATTTCGTAGACGAGTTCGTTGACGGTATACCCGGTAAGCTCGACGAGTTGAGCAAAAGCGCCGTGAGGGCCGATGGCATATCGTCCGTCGTCCCCCAAAACAGTTTCGCCATTTTTTTTTTCGTCTCGTCCTTGCCTAATTTATCCGCGGCGTGAACCATCGCGTAATAGTCCAACTTATCCTCGGCGTAAACATCCGACATCGCCGCGTCGGCTTCTTCGTCCGGGATTTCCTCGCCCATCCGAAGGCCGCGGATATAATCCCCGCGGCCTTCTCTTTGTCTACGCAGGGCTACGAGCAACCGTCCGAGACCGTGTCCATCGTCCCAGAAGTATTCTCGCTTCTCATTGTAAAGCATCAGAAACGCAAGCGTCGGTTGGGGTATACGGATAACTCGCCAGCCGGTATCGCAGCAGCAGAAATCATCGTATATCTCGACGATACGCTTCCGCGTGTCGACGCCCTTCTCCGCCGCCCGAGATTCACCCAGGGCATGGAACGCCCTGATTTCTTCGGGGGTTACTGGCGTTGCGTCGGCCACGTTAGACCTCGTAAGGTTCGACGGTCCAGTCGCCGCCGATGCTGTAGCGGACGGTCATCGCCGCTCCCGCTTCTTCGCGTGAGGAGCCGAAGTCCGGCGGCGCAAGGAGTTTGCAGTTCGGGAACGTGTAGACGTTGCCGCCCTCTTTCCCTTCCATAAGCGAGTGGGCGCGCTCGATGACCTGGATGGCGACGGCCGCGATAACGTCCGTAGCGTCGGCGGTGTATTTGACGGCGGCGGCGACCAGTTCGCCGGCGTACGAAACGTAATAGTAGCCGACAAAGGCCGCCAGGGTCGTGATGACGCCAGTGGCGGGAACGATGGTGTACTCGAACGCATCCGCCGGGACGCCTATCCCCACGTTCTTACAGGGCACCATAGTGCCGTCCACAAGAACCTGCCAGCAGACCTCGGAGTCGGTACGCACGGGGATAACTGTTAGTGCCGGCAGTACGCCGGCGACAGCGGGGCCGACCTTCTCGCCGAAGATTCCGCGCGCGCCTGCGGGCGTCGTAATGTCGCCGCCACAAATTTTCGCCCAGAGCTCGAGCGTCATGTTCTCGAACGCGATCTCAAGCTCCTCGGCGACGTTGATAAGGGAACTAAACCGGCCGCGCATCCCGCCCGGTTTTCCGGCCGAGATAGTTTTGGGATCGACGAACGACCGCTTCCAGTTCACCGGCGTCAGCATCGGCACGTCGTCGATTTTAACGAAGCCGGTTCCCTCAGTGTTGATTACGTAAGGCCCTGGCATTTACGCGACCTCCTTCGCGGATTTAGATTCGGACTTCGGCTCAAATGGTACCGGTTTGTCCGTCTCAATCTTTATCGCCGGGCAATCCGAATGCCGCGACGCCTTGTAAACGAAGTTGCCCCATAACTTCTCGGCCATCGCTTCGTCGCCGTCGGCGTATCTCTTCCCGAGGAACGTAGCTCGCGTGTAGTCCCCCGGTTCGTGCCAAACGCCGCCGAAGTTTTGCCGTGACGTCAGCGTTATCTTTTTTATGGCCACGTTGGCCTCCTATATCCCGCCCCCGACGTGAACGGGGACGTTGACCGTTATGTTATAGAAAAACGTCTTATTCTCGTTGATTTCCCATTCGCTCGCCCAGGTTATCGGGCCGACGTGGGGCGCCCCGCCAATACTCGAGGCCCGCTCTATCGAGACGCATAGCCGGTCAAGGAAGGGTAGGATTTCAAGCATCGGCGCCGCGGCGCCTATCCCGGCCTCCTGTGTCCAAAAATCGAGCGCCACGTCAACTACGGTGTGCCCGCGCTCGCGGTGATTGCTCGAGACGAAGACGCCGACGTATCGCTCGCTCGGGTGGCCGGGTATGCCCTTGATGAACTGGAGTGGCCGGCCGCCGGCGATGTAGACCTCCCGGGCCTTCAGCGTATCGTGGACCCAGTTCAGCGCGTCGAGGCTTTGGTTGTCGGCACCCATTAAACCTTACCCGTTGCAGCGTACTTCGCCATAAGTCCCTCAAAGAACCGGACGTAGCGCGGCGTGAAGGTTATCGGCCGTGCGGCCTGCGCCGGCTCCGTCGTATAGTGGCCCTTGACCATCGATACCGCGACCGTCTGCTTCCGCGCGCGCTTCTGGCCGTAGAGTTTGGCCGTCCGCCTTATGCGCCGATATGAAGCCGGCACGAAGACCCTGCGCCTTGGATGGCCGTAATAGAAGTCCTCGGCGTAGGGCGTGCGGTTCACGCCTTCGGCGCCGAACTCGGTCGCCCGATACTTCCAACCGCGCCACAGGTTGCCCGTCAGATGTCCCGTTACCGGCTTTCCCTTACGTTTAAATTTCTGAGGCTGGAGTACCCGTAGCGAAACTTTCCATTTCGGCTCGCCGCCCTTGCGGTGTTGCTCGTCTACCATCCGCTGGAGGTAAACCGCGAGCTTGACCTTGAGCGGCTTGGTGTTGTTCATCCAGCCGAATGGCGGCGCCGGTTCCCACCTTATCGAGACGTGTTTCATACCTGAAACCTGGCCTCCATTTCGTCAAGCCAACGGGTCGGGGACGACTGCGCGATAACGTTTACGGGTACGGCGTCGCCGGCGCGGTCGATGATTATGATGACCTTCCGAGCCGCCTTGCCTATTTCCGTCTCGACGGTCGAGTAGAGACGGGCCGCCTGGTTGTCCGGTACTTCGGGCGTAAGGTGAAACCCCATCGTAGCGGCTATGAATTCCGCCGCGCCCATCTGCGAGGCCCACTCCACGACTTGCTCGGGCGCCGTAAGCTCATCCGTCCAAGTATCGAGGGTTGCCAGGTTAATGAAGGACGCGAGCCGGACCTTGACCGCCTCCGTCCCTATGCTCGTAAACGGCGCGAGGGCCGCGAGGTCCGCGCTTGGTATCCACGCTTGGATTAACGCTGTAGTAGTCCAGGCCATAGATTACCCCTAGAGGGGGGAGGGGTTACTTCCCCTCCCCCTTATCCTCGGGTTTACTATTTTCGTCTTTCGGCTCTTCGACTTTGCCGTAAGATCCCGGCTCTCCGGCCTTCGGTTCTTTGGCCTTCGCGCCGACCTTTTCCACGGCGCCCGGCGTTTCCATAACGGCTTCGATATACGCCTTGGCCGCGGGGTCGCGTTCGTCGACGTCGAAAACCGTACCAGGTTCGATATCCGGCGTAGCGGCGTCGTAGGGATATGCGATACAACTACGTAATGCTTTATACTTTCCCATGAATCCTCCTTTTAGACGGCGTTGTCTACGTAGAACCCGCACTCGCTGACGCCCGGGTCGCCGACCGGGTCGTACTCGAAGAGGTTAGGTGAGATACAGTCGTCGGCGTCGTAGCACATCGGGTTGCCCTCGCGGGTCGTATCGCGCCACGGTTCGTACGGTTTCGGGTGCCCTTCCCGACGACAGAGATAACCGAACGGCAGCGTCACCGGCTTGTTCACGTTCTCCGGGATACACATCAGCGCGGCATCGTCGTCCCAGCAACGGACGTACGTAGGCGGCGTCAGGTCGGTCGCGATGAACTCGCGCCCCACGATGATTTCCTTTATGCCGAGAGCTTCAGCGACCACGGCGGGCGTGATGTAACCCAAAGGCGCCGACTGGAGATCGCGGATACCCAGGGCGATGGCGGAAGCCTGGCGAACGAGCGTATTGCGCCGAATCCACGGCCAAACGGCTCCGCCTGCGACTAAGGAAAGGTAAGCGCGGTCGATACCGATGTCCGCCTCTACGATCGCGGCGAGAGTATCGATTCGCCCGGGCAGGTCGAATGCGATGTTAGCCCAAGCGGCGGCTTCGGCACTTTGATTGCCGGCCGACCAGTTCAAGACGTTAAAAACGAAGGCGGCGACTTCCGCCTCGAGGTCGCGGTAGATTTCGTCCATCGCTCCCTCGCTCGCGATAACGTCCGGGCTTTCCATCCGAAGTTGCCACTCCTCGATCTCCTGATCGGAGAGCCAGTAATGAGCGGCGCGGTCCTCGGTTATAACTACCCGAGAGCTAAGGCTGAAGTCGATGAACTTCTTGGTTTGTTTGGGAACGATTCTCGTGTCGTGCCGGCGCTTCATTTCCTTTCCCATCATCCCGATGCTGTTCATCCGGAGGGGAACGGTTTTGACCGGCATTACTCGCGTCGCTATATATTCCTTCGGCCCGTCGTATTTCAACATGAGGTCTTGGACTAAGCCGTTAACCACGCGAGCTTCAGCTAAACCTGGCATCTTGCCTCCTTACGGTTGTTTGCGTGTTTCGATTTGAACGTAGTCCACCGCGCCGGTATTGGTGAAGGCCGCGATGTTCGTTAGCATCCAGCGCGTAGAGTACAGGTTGGCCGTCATAACGTTTGCTAAGCCAACGATGGGCATAGCTACGTCGTCAACAGCCCACGTAATAGCACCCGCGGCATCCGCCTGGATTTCCAGCTTGTACTGGGTGCCTCCGACGACCGCTATACCCGAGTCCATCCGCTCCACGCCCGTAGTATCGTCGACCTCCAACATCCAGTTGGGGCCCTGGGCCGTGTCGTAGATGACCTCCACCAGTTCGTTAGCGGCGATATAGAAGCCGATTTCGAAGCGCTGAGTCTGAAGCGCCGTTAACTCCACAACTGCTTCGAACCGCGGCTCATAGGCCCGCGATTGCCCGGCGATAACAGAAACCGTAGACTCGAAGTTACCGGCAGCGACGTCGGTAACTAACTCCGACCAGCCGGGACGAACGGTAGGGGTATTCGTACCCGCGCCGCCGACGCCAGCCGTATTCCACTTAACGTCGTATAGCGCCTGAACGCCGTCGGTGAAGTCGTCCTGCCACGTGATGTAATCGGAGCGGTCTTTATACCCAAGAGATAAATCGGGCGGGTCTTGGCCGAAGCTGAGGTCTTCACCGCCGACGATGTCGCCTGTGAACGTGCCGTCCGTGCCGTCGACGGTCGTACCTATTACGGCCGCCGGAGTTACCGTACCCAACGGGCCGTTAAGTCCGATAGCGACAAGTCCCGTAGCGTTGTAGTGTGCTACCTGGACGCCGCCCGCCGTCAAACCTATATCGTCGGCTCCGACCCAGTAGAAGCCAGAGTTAGCATCGCCGAGAAAATAAATGCTCGGCGTGCCAACGGCACCCACGGGATGGACTAATGCGGCTTGGAACGTCGCCACGCCGACGACGGTTAACGTCCCCTCGGATTCGAGGGTACTAAAGCTCACGCCCCACGCCACGGAGGCGAGAAGAAGTAAGCCGATCAGTAATTTACGCATGTTCAACTCCTTAGTGCCTCGCCTTTTACGGCTGAGGCGGAATCGGGAAGACTTCGACCTTGTGGGTCGGGGCGGATGCACCCGTTACGCAGAAGCCGACGATTTTCACGCCCGGCCCCGCGACGTAGAGAATGATCCGGCCGTTCGCGTCGGACATTACGTACTGATTCGCGGCGATGGCCGCGCCGGCCTCGACGAGATATGAGCCGCGGTTCCAATTAAACGCTAGGCCGCTTGCGGCTGCCGCGATAGCGTCGGGCGCGAAGCCCATGCAGTTCACACCGGCGACCGCTTGCTCGCCGAACATATCGACTAAGCGATTGGCGGCTATGAGTACGGTGGGCGTTATCCTAATCCCGTCGCCCGGCATGTAGGTTCCCTCGGTCATTATTTCGCCCCCTTACTGGTTGCCGCGACAAGAGCCACGGCTTCGTCTACGGGCTTGCCGCTCGAGACGAGGTTGTAGAGTCTGCGTAAAACGTCCTCGTACTTTTCGCCGGAAGCCGCGGCCATTTCCCGCGCCTTCGACTGTACAGCTTTCGTGTCGGGTTTACCTTCGAGGTCGAGTTCCCCGACCGCTTCCTTGACCGGCGGGTCGCCGAAAAGAACGGCGGCAGTTAGCTTTTGCGTCCCGCGCACCATCACGAGGCGCTTGACGAATTCGGCGGCCGGGAGCTTCTTCGTCCCCTCCGCGTCCATCCGCACCTCGCTCTTGCCGGCATACCAATCCTCCAGCGCCACGTCGAGCGCCGGCGGTAGGTGGGCCTCTTCGCGAAACGCTAACGCCTGTCCCTTGGCCGTTACTGCGATGACCTTCTGTTCGGACTCGTTTACCCTAGTCTTAAGCGCCTCCACCTGCGCCGCTAACGCAGCGAACTGAGGGCTCTCCGAAACCACTGGGGCAACCACGGGTTCGACTGTCGTGTTAGGCGGGGCCGCCGTGACCGGCGTCTCGTCGCCTTCCTCGTCCAGCTTTGCCAGCAGCGCCGACAGGGCTTCCTTGACTCGTTCCCTGATACCCATCTTCGTCTCCTTCGCGGCCGTCGCCGCTTTTTGGGGTTTGTGGTATTTACCGTCTTTACCTTTTTCGTAACCCATCTTTTTTATCTGAGCCCACGCCGTAGCGTTGGCCTTGGCGTCGTCGCCGTCGTATTGCTCGAAGGCAGCGTTGAACGCCTTAGTCCAGGCGTCCGGGCCGGCTTCGTCGTCAAATAAATCCGTAATCTTTTTGGGCGGCGACTTATAAGGCAAGGCTATCGGCTCGCCGAACGCCTGCGCGAGTAGTATCTGCGCACCCTCACCAAGACACGGCCCCGCCATATCGAGAGGGACGAAGCGGCCGCGGTCGCTATGGAACTCGACGGCCGGCGTCCGCGAGCCGAGGAGCGCGACGCTGTCAAGCCGCGAACCATCCAAGCTCTCAATAGAAACGTTCTTGTAACCGCCCGACGTAACAGCTTCGAGTCCAGCCGGCGTCCAGTCGACGTAGTTGCCGAGCAATATTTCGCCCGCCTTCATCAATCCACTAATCCAGCAAGGGGCCGGGTCGCCGGTCGTTATAACGTTCTTCGGGTCCGACAAATGCCCTATCGTTACCGGAATCTTCTCGTCGGGGCCGAACGCCGAAACCCACTTGTCGATTATCTCGTGGGTTATCTCGACTTCGCCGAACATCCCTTGCCACGTTCCAACCTGACAAACTGGTGCCCACATCGCGTTCTCTCCTTAAAGAAAAAGGGCCGCTTCGCCGCATTTCTGCGGTTCGACGGCCTTGCGGTTTTCCGCTCGGGCCTAACTACGCCATCTTATACTTGACCCGCATTTCCACCATTACGATACAGCCCTTCTCGATTTTGATAATAACCTCGCCGTGGCCGGCAGTCTCAACTGCTTCTATCCTCTCGCGTATCTTGTCGACCTCGGCAGCGGTCATCTATGCCTCGACGAATTTCCCGCGTTTAATAAGAGCACACCGCACGAGTAATTTTAAGAGCGGCGCGAACCACCAACGGAATCTAACGTCTATTATGTATTTTCCCGGCATCGCTTTTGCTCCTATCCCTGTGCCATCCTTTACGCCATCCTTTTACGAACCTACAAATCAATTCCCATAAAAAATTACCGAACGCCCCAAACGAGCGAAAAATATAAAATATCGCGGCCAGGGTTATAATATTTAACGCTGTCTCATTCATCGCGGTATCTCTCTCAACATATCCCGCGGGTCACGGCCGAACCCATCCTTTACACCCTTAAAGTTCTGCCACTGTACACCCTCCGAGCCGCCCCCCTTGAACGACTCGCCCTCAAGTATCGCGATGGTCAAACAATCGCACTGGAAGTGTAGCGGCTCGTGTGGCCGCGGCTCATCCTTTGACCACTGCCCGCCTCCAAGCGCAGCGCACTCCTCGCATACGTTACCCGAACCCGACGTTACCCACTCCCATCCCTGGAGCACGTCGCGCACGTCGGCCTGGTCGTACCAATCTTCCTTGCCGGCGCTGTCCGCTATATGAAGGTTCGTCCTAAACACGTTCTCTAAACGATAGGGTTCCGGGAACTCGTAGCCGGCGGTCCTCAAAACCTCGTAGGCGGTCGCCTTGAACTCCGCGAATGTCCGCCCCTCGGCCATCACCCCCGCCATCGACGCCATTACGCGGTCGGTAATGCGCGTGTCTTCTATCATCGCGGCCGTCCAGAACTTCGGCCTAAGCTCGACGTCGAGGTCGTAGAACAGGTCGGGGTTAATCGGTATTTTCTTGCCGAACGTCCGTATTACCTCGTCCCAATCCGCGAACTCCGTAGCGAGGGCCGTAGTCGAGGCTTTACGGCGCCGGCCATAAGTCTTAATCCCCTGGGCGTAGAGGCCGAGCGCGTATTGCGTCACTACTCCCCGGCGCATTACGTCGGCCAACTCCGGCCAGGCCGCGTCGTGTGCCCTAATGCGGGCCTCCAAGTCGTCGTAGGATTTCGCTCGGTCAATCATTTCGCGAAAAAAATTGAGACGGCCCTCTACCGCCGTTTTACTGAGTTTAATATTCTTCTGTACCTGCCGGTCAAGGAGCCGCGCCTGGGCCTGCGCCTCGGTGCGCCGCGGCGTCAAGGTTGCGGCCTTCACGGAACCCCGAACTATCCGCTGCTCAAGTTCCGGCGCGCGCCAGTTTATCGGCTTGGCCGCAAGGCCGAACGATGATGGCGCCGGTGCCGCGGTCGGCTCGAGTATAACCACCGGCTCCGCCCCGCCCTCGGCCTCCGTCGGGACGGGTATGTCGAGCAGTTTATAGAGCCAATCCTCGGCGAGCCGTAGGTTGTACTTCTCCGCGAGCCTCACGATGTTGTCTACCATGCCGGCTATGTCGCGCTCCTGCTCGTATAGAATGCGCCACTTCGCCCGGCCCGCGCCGAAGTTCAGGGCGCATAACGGCTCGACGAATTGCTTATTTATGTCGCGTTCCTGCTCGCGACACCCGGCTCTTACGTACCGCGCCTGTTGGAGCTCATGTATCTTTCCAAGCTCATAAGAACCCGTCCGCCCCACGTCCGTCGTGAGCGTCTGCCCCAAAACGATTTTCGCCAGAATGTCCGCGTAATAGCGAATAACCGTGAGCTCCGCGTTGACCGCCGCGGTGCTGGTTTCGACAGTGTTTACCTTAACGCCCGGCGGCATGACCGACGCAGTCCGCCGCCCCATGTTCTCGAGCTCGAATAATATGTCGTCTTTTAAAGCCCAGGTTTCCATATCCGGCGTCTCGGCCCACTTCTCCGGCTCAACGCCGTGCTCGAAAAGCTGGTGCATGTAAGTCGAGAGGAAATTCTTAACGACGAATGGGTAAAATGCCTTCCGCAGATAACCGTGGCCGTAGGGGTTCTCCAACGTGTGGCCGTGGCGCGAGATGATAAAGCGGCTCTCATCGAGTTCCTTGCTTAACGCGCCGGTCCCGGCGTACCGAAGCCGCGGGCGACCGTCCTCGCCGAGGTCAAACTTGAACCAGTGCTGGGGCAGTATCTCAATCGTTTTCGGCGCGAGCTTACCGTCTATTTCGGTGTCGTAACCCTCCGGCCCTATAGCAGCAATCGCAAGGCCCCTTGCCCGACTATCGAGTAGGCCATAGCGTATATCGTTCCAGTTCGTTATCCGGGCGATGACGGCCCGTATAAACTCCGCGGCGCGCTCGCTCTCGGGCGTCTCATCCGCCGGTTCGACGGTCGTATCGTGGGCCATGACCGCTGCGCGGTAGAGTCCATCTACCGCCGATAGCTCACCGTCCAGCGCCAGCATTTTATCGAAGCAATCCCACGCCGAGCGGTAGGCGTGCTTCGGGTCTTTAACGAATTCTCTCGTGAACGGATTAGCGAAGGCGTAGCCAAATCCCATCGCCTTTAGCGCGGCGTTTATGTCGAAGCCTTTGTCTCGCGTCGTCATAATTGGAGCCTCACGCGCTCGGCGCCGTGGACGGGGCGGCGGTCAGGATCATATTTATGCGTTACAAGATACTCAACCGCGTAACCCGCCGCGTCGACGCGGTCGTCGTGCGCCCAATTCGGGAAGCTGACAAACTCGTTCATAAAATCCTTCGTAAGCACGTCATCGGCGAAGGCTACCTTGCCGGCGGCAAGCGGGCCCGAAAGCCGCGACGCCCGCGCCACCTTGTCGCCGTCGGGCCGCACACCCTTGACCGAGAAGCCCTCGCGGCTTAGGTCGTCTATCAACGCCCGCTGGTAGGCCACGTCCTCGATGATAACGCGATGAACGCCGTATTTTTTGATAAGCTCGCGCAATCGGCTTTTTTGCTCGACGTAGTTCCAATGGCCGCGGCATTCGTTTATTAAAAATGCCGTGTCGCCGGCGCGGCCCCACACCTGCGCCACGGAATAGTCAGCACCGGCCCTTTCGCTTATCGCGGGGTCGTAGCTTATGATAACGAAATCATACGTGCCGGGCAGCGCCGCCGTGTTAAACCACTCAGCTTTAAACACGCCTTCAGCATAAAGGTCCACGTATTGCCCGTCGAGCTCCTGCGCGCTCCACAGCGGGCCGTACTGGTCGCGTAAACGTTGAACCTCTTCGCCCGGGAAGTAGGGGTTATCGTCGACGCTCCAGTTAACCGCCGCCACGTCGCCGCCGTAGTATTCGCAGACGCCCGGCTCGAGCGTTATGCCGTGCTCCGCCAGCAACTCGTATATCCAACTCGCGCGCTTCCGCGTCTCGGCGCCGAACCACTTCTGCGGCGACGTGGTGATGAGTATTTTGCCCTGGCGGCGCGCGACGCGGCCCTGAACTATCGTAAATACGACCGGCTTCATCTGCTCCGCCTCGTCGAGCCACACGCCGTCAAGGTCGCCAAGAGCGCGCAGGCGTTCCGGCTCGTCGGCCGAGCGCCACAGAATTTCGGAGCCGTTAAGTAATTTAATCTGGTGCTCGGCCTTCAAAATATCCTCGGGCCGATACGCCTCCTGCGGCAAAAAGGCCATCAACGTATAATCGAGTATCGCCCGGGCGTCGCCATACGTCGGCGCTATGAAAGCCCATCGCGTCGTCGCGCTCAACGCGTCTTTGATGAGCTCGTTCGCGCCGGCCATAGACTTACCGGACCTAATGCCGGCGATGCCGACGACGGTTCTATACTTCGCAGCGGCGTCGTGGAAGAGCCACTGCATCTCGTGGGGGCTATACGGGATAATTATTTCTTGGGCTTCGGGCATTTGCCTTGCCAGCTAAAAGTTACCGCGCCGTTAACTTTTACGTCATGTTTATCGGTCAACTCGCCGCGCAGTTGCGCCAGGAGCTTTATCGCACCCACCGCGGCCACGTCGTTGCCGTATTCAATGATACGTCGCAGGCGCCGAAATCCGGCCGCCATTGACTCAATCGATAATTCCCGCGCGAGCGTTAAGGCGTCCTCGTCTATCGTCGGGTCCTCGCGGCGAAGTTCCCAAAGACGCTTACGCGAAATATGTAACGCCTTCGCCTGCTCCACGCGCGACGTAAGCTCCGGATTAGCAAGGACTTCCACAACGGCTTCGCGCGTCACACGGCGCCGCGTAACATTACTTTTCGTTACCGGTTTTTTCGGCTTTGCCTTCTTCGCCTTCGTCGCCTTTTTCTTTATCACACTCACCATATACCAGAAGCCCCCGCCGCTGTCAAGCGAACGGGGGCGTTTTGGGGGTATACGTATTAGTATGGTTTTAGTACTTTCTTGGTATCGTTTTGGTATGTTTTTGGACCCTTTTTCGAACCCATGTATCTATATCGTCGCGCAGCGCCCGGGCACGGCCGTCCTCGTCGAGGGCCACCGGCAAGCCATACCGCCTCACCTTCCGCCTCGCGACGGGCACCGAGCAGCCGAGGTAGCCGGCGATGGCCTTCCATCCGACCAGGATATTTGAGCCGTTATCCATTATTTGTTATCGCCATATACCAGTAACAAAGGCATTAGGGACACGTTAAAGGGTGTTTGCCGTAAAGTCTATATGTATATTTTTTTCTAAGGGACTTTACTGCAAACGCCTCCCAAAGTGCCCTTCTGCCCCAATCAGTACGGTGCGGCAGTTTGCCCGTCAATTAAACCCACACCTTTGAGATACCGGATACCGCCTATCTTTGTATATTCATAACGCGGCGTAAGTCTTCTTATAAACCCCGTGCGTGTGAGCCGCTCCTTGTACGGCACGTGATTTTCAACGCACCAATTATCATAAGCGACGTAAATCGCGGCGCGCGCAACTTTATATTCGTAGCCTTCTATGCATTTATCGTTGATAAATTCTTGAATGGGGTCACTTTCGCCGCGCCATTCGCGGGTTAATTCGGCGCTGCCGGGGACTTCGCTGAGGACGGGATGTTCGCCGGCGGCGTCGCGGGCGGCGTACCAGGCGACGGCGCCGTCGACGATCCAGCGTAGGATACCGGGGGCTTCACTGAGGAGCGTTTTGTTTAGGGTAGCGTCGATAGCGTCGCCCTTGAATGTTTTTGGGAACGGTACGAAGCGAACGCGGCGCCAGAAGGCGTCGGAGTCGTCGCTGACGTGGGGCTTGTGGTTAACGGCGAGCCATAATTTGAGTTGCGGGAGGTAGGTAAAAGGGGCCTTATAGAGGCGGCGGGCGGTGATAACGCCTTCGCCGGTAAGTTCCTTTATGCGGCCCTCGTCGAGCTTCGTATTGTCGTTGACTTCGGAGGCGGTAACGAAGCGGCGGCCTTCGAGGTCGGCCAGGTAGGGCGAGGCATTTTCACGCGCCGCGCGGGAGCGCTCGAGGACGGCGAAGGGGAGGGTATAGGCGAGCTCGCCGAGGGCGTAGCGGATAGCGGAGAGGAACGTCGTTTTGCCGTTGGCGCCGGCGCCGTAGCAGAGGAAGAAGCACTGTTCGGAGGTTTCGCCGGTTGCGGCGTAGCCGACGGCGAGTTGGATATATTCGCGGAGGGCGTCGTCGGGGAATATCTCGACGAGGAATCGGTCCCAACGGGGGGCCGCGGCGTCGGGGTCGTAGGGGGCGTCGGAGCCGAGGGATATCTTGTCCTCACGGACGCCGCGTTCGCCGGCGCCGGTGCGGAGGTTGATGACGCAGTTGCCGACGGCGAGTTTATGGAGGACGGCGTTCCAGCCGTAGCCGTCGTCGGTTATGGGCGGTAGGTGTTTGGCGATTTCGAGCATGGCACGGATGCGCTGGGCGGATTCGGAGGCGAGGGCCCAGGCTATCGTACGGTCGCGGAGGGATTTAGTCATTATTCTCTCCCAAGTAGAAAATCGGTGGTAACGCCGAAATAATCCGCTATTTTTAATAGTAAATCTACCCGCGGCATTCGTTTGTTTCTCTCTATTTCCGAAATCGTAGATGTGGCCGATTCAACGGCTTTTGCCAAGTCTCCTTGCGAGAGCCGCTTTTCTGCTCTTAATATTCTGATGTGAGTTCCTAAATCCATTTCATTCCCCTTTCGTATTCACGTATGCCCCAAGGCCGCGTTCGCGGGCGGTCTCGAAGGCGCGGCGGGTGAGTTCGTCGTCGCGGTTGCCGTCCCAGCGTTCGCCATTCCAGACGTGCCAGTGTTCGTAGCGGCGGTTGTAGCTTATTTCGCCGCCGTGCGCGTCGGCGTACATCTCGGCGTTGCCGGTATCGGTGAGGGCGAAGTTGTGGGGTTCGGGCGCGTACCGCGCGACGCTGTTGGCGATACGGGCGAGGTCGTTCTCGCCGTGGGGGGGCCGGCACCGCTTGTTGGTCTCGTGGAGGGCGGCGAGTATTTCGCCGTGGCCGGCGCCCTGGCGGCGCATGGCGCCGGCGAGGGCGGTAAGCGCCGTATCGCGCATCCCCTCGGGGATGGTATCAACGGCCGCCGCCGCGCCGTTTGCCGGTGGTAAACGCTGGCCGGGGGTGTCAGGGGCGTTTGTGACGGCGAGGGCGGCGACGGCCGGGGGTGCCGGCGGTGCGCCGTCGGTATCGACGGGGTTAAGGTGCCAGGACCAGAAATTAAGCGTTTAGGTTCCTTTCCTTTACCGCTCTCGCGGCGGCGTTGAGGGCTGCGGTTAGGTTATAACCATAATACCAACCTACAACTTTAGTTTTACCATCATGTTTTATTAATCTAATTCCGACTTCGCCAGCGGCGTATACTTGATATTCGTAGTTTTCACTTAATAATAAATTAGTCGCCTCATCCGCCTTCAACTCCGCGGCTACCTCTTTGTCGTCGGGCATTGGGGCTCCTCTATTTCCTCGTGCATTTTTAATATATCTTTATACGTTTCATAATCTGCTGTTTTCTGCTCGGGATTATTTGTGCTCTCGTGTTCACCGCAGCCGTCACCCGATACGGCTTTGTGGCCAGGGGAACGGTAACAGTTAAAATATAACCAATACCGCTTTTCCTGCGGAGATTTCGGCATTTTATAGCCGAATTGGATTTCGCTGAATCGACACGTTACACAACTTTCTACTTCGGCGGGCATTCCTTTCCCCTTTCGTTTACTACTATCGCTTCCGTTACGCCGTGTCCGCAACAGGCCGACTTGACGCCGGGCAAGGTTCCCAGGCAAGCGTCGTGGCCCTCGGGTGTTGGCAACCTTCCGCACCTCGGACACGGCCGGGGGTTATTCCAATCCACCTCTTCGCCGGTGTCGCGGTAAAAGATTCTACCGTCCTTGAAATAGACCGGGTGCCCGCGCTCGCAGGAGGTTATCACACCGCCTCCGGCATTAGCGGGGCCGTTATGGCCGCCGTTCGTTTCTCGATTAGCGGGGGAATTTTATATCGCATTTTACGAAATCTATTAGTTCTTCTCTGGTAAACGATACAGTTTTATCGTCGATAAAACTATATACTTTTGCGCCGTATTGAAATGGGGGCTCTCCGTAAACGACGAATACGCCGCTTTGTGGATTAAGCGCGCCTTCTTTAATACCAAGGATTATTAGCTCGGCCATTTTTGCATAATATCTTTTTTGGCCGCTTGAGAGGGCTGCGTTCGGATATTTCCATTCATACAGCCGGGCGGTATTATTGGACAGTTTATAGGCTATTCCATCTACATCACCGAAGTAAAACTTCGAGCCGCAATTATCATAAACCCACTTCGTAAACGCCGAAGCAAATTTTGTTTTGTCTCTCATAGGTGTTTTCAACATAAAACTTCCGCCTTCGCTATTTCGATATTCGTTTCCACGAGGTCAATACCTAACGCCCGGCGCCCCAATTTAAAAGCGGCTCGCGGTATCGTGCCCGAGCCGCACATCGGGTCAATAACAAAGTCGCCTTCGTCGGTTAGGCGTTCGATATAATACGCGGCTTCGGCTTCGCCTTGCGCCCAATCGTGCGCGGCCTTGTCGCCTTTTACGCCGTGATACATATCGAGATACCAGTCGTGCTCGCGTTCTTCGCCTTTCGTAAATATTAAAACCGGCTTCCATTGATTCCATACTTTATGCTTCCAAATCTGTATATGGCCGCCAGTATGATATACGCCAGCAAACCAAGAGTAGGTTAAGTGCTCGCGTAAAATATCGAAAACGCGAGGCAAGAACTCTTGGCCGCTATACGCCACGAGTAGACCGCCGGGTTTTAATATCCGCGCCGCTACTTCCGCAAGCTCGCGCCATAGGCCAAGATATTCTTCACCATACGGCGGGTCGGTAAAAACCAAGTCGGCCGAATTGTCGGGAATATCTTTTAGGATTTCGCGGAAGTCGCCCGGGCGCAAATCGAGCGCCGGAGGTAAATCGACGGTGCGGCCCGCCGTGGCCTTCGCCTTGCGCTGGGCTTCGCGCTCGCTCTTTTTAACCTCGCGCTTCGCTTCCGGTATGCTTATTTCCCCGGCGCGTACCCGGGCGTGGACTTCGGGCGCCTCGCGTTTCAACTTGCGAGCTTCCCTTATGTATCCACCACTTATTCCAAAATCTTTTGCAGCCAAATCTGCGCTGCGACCCTGTGTCAAATATGACACAGGGGTTTTCCCTGCATATTCGCGCTCATGTGCTTCTGCTTCATAATGCGGTAGCGCCTCTTCCGCAACGCACGCTTGTTGGCTCGCGGTTAGGTGGCGCCGTCGGAGGTTAAGCGATACGACGAATGAAACGAGCGAGCCGTTACCGCTCCACTCGCGGAATTTCGGCGCAACGCCTACTTCGCGGCAAGCATTAAAACGGTTACGGCCGTCTATAATTTTCCCGTCGTAAGTCCATATCGGCTCGTATAAACCATTAGCCTTTATGTCGGCCTTTAAAGCTTCGTATTCTTCCGCCGACATCATAGGGAATATTTCGGTTAGCTCGTGAAATTCCACTTGCCTTATTCTCCTTTTACCGCCGCGGCCTTAACCGCCTCCAGCGCGTGGCCGCACACCACGGAGTTTAGGTATTTATCGCGCCAGGTATTCATTTCTCCGAGAACTCCGAAGGCGGCGCCACGACGTAGCTCTCGCCGGCGCGGATATCGACGCCGGGGAGGACGCGCACCTTGGGCCCTAAAGCGACGGCGGGGCTATCCCCCGCCGCAAAGTAGTAGTGCCGCCCGCCCCGGGGCGTCGCGGCGCAGGGTACGTCGCCGAGGGGTATGTCGTGGGCGTCGGCCCACGCGGCGAAGGTTTGAATACCCTCCGCTCCGTCGCAGTCGACGATGAGCAGGCCGGAACGGCCGGTGGCGACGGCGACGTTGGCGGTCGGGACCGCGGCCCACCACGCGCGGACCGTCGCCTCATCGGTGGTGGCGTCCTTGACGCCGTGGGGGACGAGGCTGCCGAGGGGCGCCTTGCCGCCCGGGATGCAGGGGAAGATGCTCCAACCCAAGGAAATGTACCAAAGCGCCCACTCGAGTAAAGATGAACTATCGCTTGGAGGCATTCAACCCTCCGCGCTTTTTGCCGTGGTAATATTGATGGGTAGACTCATTTGGAAATAGCATTAAGTTTTCCGGAACGTTATTTGCTTTATCGCCGTCGATATGATGAACTATTTCTTCGCGTGTTAAATATCGCCCGAGTGTTTTTTCCATCACCAGGCGGTGCTCGAATACATAACGGTGGTTAGCGGCTGGATGGGTTGGTGCATAAATAAGTATATAACCATCACCGTGTTTTATTCGTCCTCCTTTGAACATTCTTTCCCTGCGCCAACAACCACAAGATAATTGGCGCGGTCCTTTAACTCTAAGATTATCACTGGATATGGAAATCTTGGCCCCGCAATCGCAACGACATGTCCATACCACATGATTTCCTCGACGTTCGCTAGTGGGCGTCAGCGCAACGAGTTTTCCAAAGCGTTTATTTGTTAAATCTTTCATCAGGTATCCTTTCGGCATCGCATTTTTTTTTATCAACGCGACATATATGATATTTTAAATGGTTTACGCAATTCTCCTCGGGCGATGTCGAGAAAGCGGCCGGCGCGTAGCCGCCGTCGCGGGTTACGTGGCAAGTATAGAGGTTCGTGGTTAACGTACCGCCCATACTTTTCTCCTCGCCATCCTGCCGCCCATTACGATTGCGTCGCGTTGGTGTTCTCGAGCCGGGATGCGGAAGTCCTCGGGCTCAGGGATGCCCGCCCGGGCGAGCTCGGCCAGGACGTCGGCGAGCGTGTATCCGGCCGCGCCCCACTCCGCCGGCGTCGTGCCGAGCGAGGGGATGCCGCAGCGCAGCAGCGCGGCCATAAGGCGTCGGCGGCACTTTATATTAATGTCCATCGACGTTTTAATGCGGTTCTCGCCGACCTGGCCCTTGTGGCTCGTGTGGTAGTAGGAGGCGTGTTCTTCGACGACCGCGAGGGCGGGGTGGAGGGGTCCAGCCTTGTCGCGCGGCCAGCCGTCGCGGCCGGCGAGGATGTAGCCGACGCGGGCGGTAACGTCCGTCGCGTCTGCTACGGTAAATTGGCCGAAGCGCAGTAACGTCTCGCCGTGGTATAGGGCCCAGCCGGTCGTGCGACCGGCGTCGAAGGCGATGATCGTGATGCCGTTATTGGGGGGCATTCTCCACCTCCGGGGGCGGGGTTAAATTAATTCGTCCTCTCGTGCTTTTTTTATCGTAACCTTTTTCTCACCACGGCAATAATCGCAAGGCGCTCCGCCAGGCGGTAAGTCGTCGCTATAGTCGCGGCCTAAACCTTTGCATATAGGACATTCGATTAACTCCTCCGCCTTTAGCGCCGCCGCTATGAGGGCGCGGGCGCCGCATAATTCTATATCAGCGTTAACTAACTTTATCGCGTGTTCATTTTCGGGTAATTGGCCCTTAAGCATCGCATCCTTCGCCAATGCCCTTGCCGTTATTATTTTTTTATCCGCCGCCGCCAGCGCCGCGTCCTTGCGGGCAAGGGCGGCTTCCAGTTCGCGGATTCGGGCGAAGTCTTGTACTATGACCTCGCATAATTCTTCGCGGGTTGCTTCACGGCTACAGCCGCTACTTGGCGAACCTGTTGTATCGTATTTATCCGCCATATCTACTCCTCCTATTCCGGTATCGCCGCCGCCGGGGGCGCTTATGGCCTCCGCGCGACGAACGCGATGAGTTTTATCGCCGTCCATAAAACGAACGGTGCCGCAAAACCTAAGGCAAATACCGTCCA
>Ga0307375_10002153_pt1 | contig 20572 bp, 17 predicted proteins | sample TR1MG_FD_202531 | JGI IMG/M metagenome (GOLD analysis project Ga0307375, IMG submission 202531) | Soil microbial communities from Risofladan, Vaasa, Finland - TR-1 | ecosystem: Environmental > Terrestrial > Soil > Coastal area > Acid sulfate soil | place: Finland: Risofladan, Vaasa | collected...
CATGCGGAAGGTATAGATCGATGTCAGCAGGACGCCGAGCAGAGCAACGACCCAAAGCGCAGTACTCCCGTGGGCCGCGCTGAGGGCACCCCAGAGAATCCAGTCCTTGCTGAAGGCGCCGGCGGTGACCAGAGGCAGCCCAGCTAGCGAGAGTCCCGCGATCAAGAATGTCCAGAATGCGACTGGGAGTTGCTTGCGCAGCCCGCCCATGCGAAAGATGTTATGCTCCTCGCCCAAGGACTGGATGACGATTCCCGCGCCCAGGAACAACAGCGCCTTAAAGAAGGCATGAGTCATGAAATGGAAGATGGCTGCCGGCCATGCGCCCACGCCAAGCGCGAGAAACATGTATCCAATCTGACTTATGGTCGAATAGGCCAGCACGCGCTTGAGGTCCCATTGTGTCAGGGCACTGAAGCCTGCCATCAGTAGAGTTGCAGCGCCGATGATTGCAACTGCGAATTGTGCCTGCGGCGCAAGGGAAAACAGGATATGCGTGCGCGCGATCAGATAGACGCCGGCTGTGACCATGGTGGCGGCATGGATCAGCGCGCTGACCGGGGTCGGGCCGGCCATCGCATCGGGAAGCCACGTCTGCAACGGCAACTGTGCCGACTTTCCTACTGCTCCGCCCAGCAGCAGCAGCGCGGCCGTAGTCGCAGCAGCAGAGCCGATCGGCCAGTGTTGGGAGGCCCGCTGCATGAGTTCCTGGATGTTGAGTGTGCCCAATTCGTGAAAGAGCAGAAAGAGGCCGATCACGAGGGCGGTGTCGCCGACACGGGTCACGATGAACGCTTTTCGGCCGGCCAGGCCATTCTCCGCATCACGATACCAGAACCCGATAAGCAGATAACTGCACAGGCCGACGCCTTCCCATCCCAGATAGAGCAGGAGCAGGTTATCCGCGAGAAGCAACGTCAGCATCGACGCGACGAACAGATTCATGTAGGCAAAGAAGCGAGCATATCCTTCGTCCTCAATCATGAATCCCGTCGAATAGAGGTGAATAAGGAAGCTGACAAAGGCGACTACCACAACCATGATCAGGGAAAGCGGATCAAGATAGAGTGCGATTTCCGGACGCAGACCGCCGACATCGAACCATGTCCACAGCACTTGCGTGTAAGAGTTGGCGGCCGGCGGAGCAAGCAAGTAGGAAACCGTCACAAGGAGAGAGACAATTGAAGAGACAGCGATTGAGCCTACCGCGATCCAGGCTACGGCCTTCCTTGAAAAGCGCAGAACGGCCAGCAGGAGTGCGCCTGCGAATGGAATCGCCGGAACCAGCCAGAGGAGCTCAAGCATCATCAGCCTCTCATCTCGCTCGTGGAGTCGGCGTCAAGCGTGTTGTGAAGACGGTAGAACCGAAGCAGCAGCGCCAGGCCAACAGAGACTTCCGCCGCTGCCGCGGCCAGAATGAAGAGAAACATGATTTGGCCGTCCGGCTGTCCCCATCGAGAGCCCGCCGCAACGAAGGCCACGCCGGCCCCATTCAGCATGATCTCGAGTGAGATCAGAATAAAGAGGAGATTGCGGCGCATCAGGAGTCCAGCGAGGCCGAGCGCAAACAGGACTCCGCCAAGAATCAACCCATGAGACATCGGAATTACCGTCACCCTCGAACCTCCTTCCTCGTTGGCGCAGGCCGGCCCAGGTGGCAAGCACCCACTAGCGCGCCCAATAGAAGCATGGAAGACAACTCCACACCGACAAGATAGGGACCATAGAGAGCGATTCCGACCTGTTTCGGATCCGCGACGCCGCCCATGTTGCTATAGGGGCCAACGCGGGCTATTAAATAGATCACCTCGAGAAGCAGGAGCGCGGAAAGAATGACAGGGCCGATCCATGCGCCTCCTGCAAGCCATTGACGTTCCTCTTCGCGGGCCTGCGTTCCCAGGTTCAACATCATCACCACAAAAACAAAGAGAACCACGATCGCGCCCGCATAGATGATTACCTCAAGCGCAGCTACCAGGGGAGCGCCCATCGTGTAGAAGACCACGGCCACAGCCAGAAGCGAAACGATCAGATAGAGCAGCGCATGCACGGCTACCAACCGTGTGATGGCCAGGAGCGTGGAAGTCACGGCCACAGCTGCCGCGATATAGAAAGCGAATTCCATGAAAGTCATCATGGCAACAACCTGCGGAGGTCCACCGGGGGCGCTTCATTCTCCGCTTCACCCTTCTCTTTGCCGCCAATCTTCACTCCCGAGACGCGCCAGAAGTTGTAGCCCGGATACTTCCCTGGCCCGTCAATCAGCAAATCTTCCTTCTCATAAACCAGGTTCTGACGTTTGTATTCGGACATTTCAAAATCCGGCGTGAGCTGAATTGCATATGTCGGACACGCATCTTCGCAAAGGCCACAAAAGATGCATCTTGAAAAATTGATGCGGAAGAACTCCGGATAGCGACGCTCGTTTTCATCTTCCGTCGCCTGCAGCGAGATGCAGTCCACCGGACAGACGACCGCACAGAGGTGACATGCTACGCATCGCTCGCCGCCATCCGGGTCCCGCGACAGAATGATGCGCCCCCTGGTGCGCGGCGCCAGATATGGCTTCTGCTCTGGATACTGAATGGTGACCCGCCGGCGAAAGGTGTGCAGGAACACGCTCCAGATGGTTCTCAACAAGCTCAGCATTGCTTAACCCACCTTTCTCAACGTTTCACTTGAAAGCCACCACGACGGCCCCGGTTACCACAAGATTGGCCAGCCCCAACGGAAGCATTACCTTCCAGCCCAGGGACATGAGCTGATCGAAACGCAGCCTCGGGAGCGAAGCCCGCAACAGGATGAAAAAACAGATGAAGGCAAACACTTTCACCAGGAACCATACGAGGGGAGGCAGCCACGGCCCCATCCAGCCGCCGAAGAACAAGACCGTAATCATGGAGGAGATCAGTGTGATGCCAAGGTATTCCCCCACAAAGAACATACCGAACTTCATGCCTGAATACTCGGAGTGAAATCCCGCAACAAGCTCAGCCTCGGCCTCCGGAAGATCAAACGGCAACCGCCGTGCTTCGGCCATGCCTGCGATCAGAAACAGAACGAAGCCGAGAAATTGAGGAAGCACGAACCACCGATTCCTTTGTGCTTCCACGATTGCCGTCAGGCTGAAGGAGCCAGCAAGCAGCACAACTCCCATCAGGGAGATGCCCATGAAAACTTCGTAGCTTATCATCTGCGCCGCGGCACGCAGCCCTCCCAGCAGCGAGTACTTGTTGCCGGACGCCCAGCCTGCCAGCACGATGCTGTAAACGCCAAGGGACGACATGCCCAGAAAAAAGAGCAGAGCGATGTTGAGGTCCACGACGATGATCCCCGGAGCAATGGGCAGTACGGCGAACGACAATAATACCGTCACCATAATGATGGCCGGCGCAATGATGAAGACCGTTTTATCGGCAAACGGCGGAATCCAGTCTTCCTTGGTGAAGATCTTGATCATGTCCGCAACCACTTGCAGCAAGCCAAACGGTCCGACTCGATTAGGGCCGTAGCGATCCTGCCAGAGCGCCAGAAGCCGGCGTTCCACCCAGATGAGCAGCGCCGAAAGGCTGAGCGCCACGATCAGAATTCCGAGAATCGACGCAAATGGATACGGACTGGTCATGTGGCACGCTCGATCCGGAGCCAGGCCGGGAGTTCCTCTTGAAATCCAGCCGCCAGGCCCGCAGGAATGCCTGCAACTCCTGCCGGCAAGTCAGGAAGAACCCTCAACGGGAGGCGATGCTTCCCTCCCCCAAGTTCGATCTCGACATCTCCAGCATTCTCATCTAAGTGAAGACTGGCCGCGTCGGCAGCGTTGAGGGCCAGGTAGGGCTCAGACGCAAGCTCCGCAACCCCGGGAGCCTGAAGGCTAAGTTCCTCAGAGCCGAAGATGTGTTCGATAGGAAGGACCATCCATTCCGCTTCGCGCCGGCTAAAGGCGGCTGGCACGGCGGTGAAGTACTCTCCTCCCTGCGATGGTTCGAACAGGCGAATCCCGGGATCACCCCCGTGCAGTGGGCCGCCAATCTCACTCTGGAATTTGTTCACAGCCTGGATGGAGTTCCAGCCGGGGGTCCAGAAAAATGGTTGTAGTGCGCTGGGCGGCTGGAGAGGTGCGCCTTCCATGGAATATGCGAGCGCAGAGTCCGGGTCCTGCGGCGGTTTGGGTTCGACGACACTGATGTTCGCGGTGATGGAGGTGAGCCCGCTGTAGCGGTGAGGCTCCCGCGGGATCCTCGCGCCTGCCAACCGGAAATCCGATAGCGGCGCAGCCTTGATTACAGCGGCTAATTCTGGATTCTCCTTTGTGATGGCGGTCAGAACATCGTCGAGAGACGACCATGTCGGATCGCGCAGCCATCGCCAACTCTCCCGCACCTCTTGCTGCGGTGCGAACACCTGGAAGAAGCGTTGTGCGCGCCCTTCGTTGTTGACCAGCGTTCCATCGGACTCGGCAAATGTGCCGGCGGGAAGAAGCAGGTCTGCTTTCGCAGTGGTTTGGTTAGCCAGGTGATCGAGCACGATCCGGTGAGCCGCCAAACTTAGCAACCCATCCGCCTGTCTCGCTGGGAGACGTCGGTACAGATCGTTCTCCAGAACGATCAGAGCATCGACCTTCCCGGTCAACGCGAGCGCCTCGTTCAGCGGGCGCGCACCCATCAACGCCAGACCGAAACTATTGCACTCGGGTGCAATCAGGCTGAGCGCCGCAGGCCGACCGATGTCACACAAGGCTTTGGCTACGTTCGCCGCGGATTCTATTACGGACAGGCTCCGGCAACTGGGTCCGGAAACGACCAGTGGTCGTGCCGCGCTTTTCAGTGCGTCTGCAATAGCGCGGGCCAGTTTCCGTATCTCTTCAGGCAAGTTGGGCACTCCGGGCGCATCAGGGTTAACTTCATGAGCAACCGCGAAGCCCAGCCGCGCGATGTCATCGGGGGCGGCCCGGTACGTTCGAGTGGCGACATCATCCAATCGCGTCGCGCCAGGCGCCGCAATGAAGAATGGGCCCTTTTGGTCCTGCACCATTTCGCGCACTGCGTCGTCCGTCCACAGAGGAGTGTGCGATTTCCTCGCGACGTCGAAGGGCTGTTGACGAACTGACTGGCGCAGACTGAGCGCCATCCGGGGTGCGGAGTTCGTGACGTCTTCGCCCAGAATCAGCACAGCATCGGAACATTCAATGTCGTGCAGCGATGGGGGCCTGGCGGGCCCGGTCTGAAGAATCTTCACCATCTTCCTGATCCGCGCCCACTCGCTGCCGGCAACTCCTGCAAAAAAGCGGTCTTTTCCAACGAGCCGCTGCAGCGCAAAATTTGCCTCGAGCGAAGCCCTGGACGAGCCGATGCCAATCGGTCTCTCACTCCTGGAAATGAGCGATTGAAATTGGCGTTCCGCCTCCTCGCTCGAAATCGTCTCTCCTTTTAGCTGCGCAGCGCGAATTCTAGCCGCGTTGTTTACAAACTCATAGCCAAAGCGTCCGCGATCACAAAGAAAGTAGCCGTTCACCTCGCTGTTGAAGCGGTTCACGACCCGGCGCAGCAATCCGTAGCGCTCTCCAACGGTTATGTTGCAGCCCACTCCGCAATGGACGCAAATCGAAGGCGCCATTCGAAGATCCCACTTTCGCGTGTAGTGGCGCCGGAGCGTTCGATCGGTAAAGACGCCAGTTGGACAAATCTCCACCAGGTTGCCCGCGAATTCGTTTTCAAGAACGCCATCTTCGTCCCGCCCGAAATAAACGGCGTTCCCGATGCCAAACGCGCTCAGGTCGCTGCCTCCGGCATACTGGCGATAGAAGCGCACACAGCGGTAGCACTGGATGCACCGATTCATCTCGTGGTAAACGAATGGGCCGAGGTCCTGATTCTGAAATGTGCGCTTGGCAAATCGTGTGCGACGGTAATTATGGCCGGTCATCACCGTCATGTCCTGCAAGTGGCACTCGCCGCCTTCGTCGCATACCGGACAGTCATGGGGATGGTTCAGCATCATTCCCTCAATAATGCCGGCGCGAAAAGCAACCGCTTCGGGATCGAGAATGGAAATGCGGGACTCGGGCACGGCAGGCGTCATGCAGGCCATGACGATTCTCCCGCGAGTATCCTGGTTATCCTTAAATTGCTTGATGGCGCACTGACGGCATGCGCCTACCGAACCCAGGGCGGGATGCCAGCAGAAGTACGGCAGGTCGAGCCCGAGCGAGAGACAGGCGTGCAGCAAGTTCTGCTTCGGATCTGCTTCGCAGGCTTTGCCGTCGATGTAGATGGTTCCCATCAGGTTCTCCAGGGGCAACATTTCTCGCTTATGTGCCGGTCGAAATCATCGCGGAAAAACTTCAACGCACTCTGTAGAGGCTCTGCGGCACCAGGCGCCAACGCGCAAAAGGTGTTCCCTGGAGACCAGAAGTTCGACTGGAAGGAAAGCTTGTCCAAATCGCCCGGTTCTCCATGTCCTTCCTCCATTGCAGCCAGGATTTGTTTCGCCCAGCCGAGGCCGCTCCAACAGGGCGTACACCAGCCACAGGACTCCTGAGCAAAAAAGTGAATGAGATTAGAGGTCATTCCCACCGGGCAGGTCTGATCGTCAAGGACAATCATGGTTCCGGTCCCAAGGCGACTCCCAGCCTTTTGGACTTCGGTGTAATCCATTGGCACATCGAGATGCTCTTCGACGAGAAAATCCGTGGAGGCGCCGCCGGGAAGAACTCCTCGAAACCGCAGCCCATCGCGCATGCCGCCCGCATGCTCTTCCAGGATCTCGCGCAGCGGGGTCCCCATCGGCAGTTCCCATAGGCCAGGACGCTTGACTTTTCCGCTGGCGCCATAGAGCTTCGTGCCAGCTTCCCTCGTGCGGCCCAAGCTCTGGAACCAAGCCGCACCCTTTTCAATAATGTGGGGTACATTTACAAGCGTTTCAACGTTATTGACGATGGTGGGCTTGCCCCAGAGGCCAGATACTTGCGGAAATGGCGGTTTGGCACGCGGGTTGGCGCGCTTGCCCTCGAGCGCGTTCAGCAACCCCGTTTCCTCGCCGCACATGTACCGTCCTGCGCTGATGTGGAGATACATTTCAAGCCCGTAACCCGACTTCAGAATGTCCGTTCCCAAATATCCGGCCGAGTAGGCTTCGGCAATCGCACGTGCCAGTCTTTCCTGCGACAATTTGTATTCGCCGCGGATGAAAATGACGGCGATATCTGCCTGGTTGGCATAGGCCGCCAGAATCAATCCCTCAATCAGCTGATGGGGATTGCCTTCCATCAGATGGCGATCCTTGAAGGTTCCAGGCTCCATTTCGTCGGCGTTGGCAATCACGTACTTGGGCCGGGGAGTATCGGCACCCATAGGAGTAAAGCTCCATTTGAGCCCGGTGGGGAAGCCGGCGCCGCCACGGCCGCGCAAGCCCGAGTTCTTAACTTCCTCCTGTACTTTCTGGGGTGTCATCTCGTGCAGGGCCTTACGGAGGCCCTGATATCCACCCGAACGCTCATACCCCTGGAGGCTGAGGGCCTGGCCATCCGTCGGTATTGCTTGGGTAAGTGGTCTTTCCGTAGGCATCGCTACTTGCACTCCTCCAGAATCCCGTCAATCTTTGCCGCATCGAGGTTGCCGTGAAGTTCGTTATCTACCAACATCGCTGGCGCATGTTGACATGCTCCAAGACACACGATGGGCAGAAGGGTAAACCGGTTGTCGGCTGTGGTTTCGCCGAATTCAATTCCCAATTGTCTGGTCACGTGCTCTCGGATGCGTTCGTAGCCCATGATCCAGCAACTCACGCTGTTGCATAGCATGACGACGTGCCGGCCTACCGGCTTACGAAAGATCAGGTTGTAGAACGTAGCCACGCCATCGAGATCGGCGGGCGACATATCAAGCAGTTCGCCAATGTCGCGAATATTTTCGTCGGAAACCCATCCTCGGTGGCGCTGCACGATCTTCATTGCATCTATGCATACGGCCTGTTTGGTGGGATAATGAACCAACTCGGCCTCGATCTCCTGCCGCTCCTCATCCATCAACATAGGTTTCCTCGCCTCATCTATCCACGTCCGCCAGCACAAAGTCCATCGCGCCCAAAATGGCGAACAGGTCCGGGATCATCCGGCCGCGAACAAGCCGCGGCAACATCTGCATGTGCGCAAACGATGGCGTCCGAATACGAGTGCGGTACGAAGTAGTGCTGCCGTCGCTTACCAAGTAGTAACCGTTGTTCCCCTTCGTGGCCTCAATCGCTCCAAGCGCTTCGCCCGGCGGAATCACCGGTCCCCAACTCACCCCCAGAAAATGAGTAATTAGGGTTTCGATGTCGTGCATGGTGCGCTCTTTTAGAGGCGGACAGGCAAGAGGATGGGGTGATTTATAGGTGCCCTCTGGCATGTTATTCACGCATTGTTCGATAATGCACAGACTCTGGCGCATCTCTTCGACGCGTACCAGCGCACGGTCATAACAGTCTCCATGAGTACCGGTCGGAACTTCGAATTCGAACTGCTCATATCCGGAGTAAGGCTGCTCCTTACGGAAGTCCCACGCGAAGCCGCAAGCACGCAAGCCAGGTCCCGTGACGCCCCAGTCGATGGCCTCTTCCTTAGTGAAGGCGCCCACTCCCTGGGTGCGGCTCTTGAATATCCGGTTTTGCATCACTTGCTTGTCGTACTCGGCCAGGCGCGGTGGCAGATACTTCAGGAAGTCTCGGATAAGACCATCCCACCCTTTTGGCAGATCCTGCGCGACACCGCCGATGCGGAACCAGTTCGGGTGCATCCGCGCTCCACAAATGGCCTCGATGATGCCGAAGGCGCGTTCCCGATCATTGAAAGTATAAAAGACCGGCGAGAGCTGCCCCAGGTCCTGGGCAAACGTCCCGTACCAGACAAGATGACTGATGATCCGAAACAGCTCTGAAAGCATCACGCGGATGACCTGGGCACGCGGCGGCACGACCATTCCCGCCAGTTTTTCGACCGCCATCAAATACGCCATGTTGTTCATCACGCCGCCGAGATAGTCGATTCGGTCGGTGTAAGGTATGTAGGTGTGCCAGGTTTGCCGCTCTCCCATCTTTTCTGCTCCGCGGTGATGGAAACCGATGTCCGGTACTGCATCTATGATTTCCTCGCCGTCGAGTTGCAGGATGACGCGCAGCACACCGTGGGTTCCGGGATGCTGCGGCCCGACGTTGAGGAAGATGAAATCCTCTCCGTTCCGGCTCTTCCGCATGCCCCAGTCTTCAGGCCGAAAGCGCATCGCCTCCTGTTCGGCATCCTGCTTTTCGTCGGAAAGTTGGAAGGGACCCATTTCCGTAGCTCGCGCGGGGTGATTCTTGCGAAGAGGATGTCCCACCCAGGTCTTCGGCATGAGGATTCGTTCCAGGTGCGGATGCCCACGGAAACGGATTCCAAACATGTCCCAGACTTCTCTTTCGTACCAGTTCGCTGCAGGCCAAAGATCGGTGCAAGTATCCGTCTCCGCCTCATCCTTCGTTATCGGCACTTTGATGCGCACGTACTGGTTCCGATCGAACGACAGCAGGTGGTACACCAGTGTGAAGTCGCTTGCCGGCGGTCCATTGGGATTAGCCCGCATACTTTCGTCGATGGCGGTGAGGTCGTAGAGCATTCGGTACGGCTGATCCACTTCCTCTTTCAGATACCTGAGTGCACCGTGAGCATTTTCTCCCGTAATCCAGAAGGTCGGCATTCCGTCGGCGGTGGCTTGAGCCTTGACCGCGGATCCGCCCAGTTTCTGCTGCAAACCGTCAGCGATAACAGCGGCGGTGATAGTTCTGGCGTCGGTATCGATAGGGGCAGGCATCATGTCAGATTTCGTCAATGGGTCGAAGATCTGTAGCGCGCTGCCGCTCCACCCGATGAAGATCGCGCTCGGAAGGCAGCGGTGGACGGGTCGTCTCCTGCGGCCCCACCATCCAACTCAACGGTCGTCGCTCTGTCCCGACCGCCTTTTGCAGCAACAATAACCCTTGCTCAAAAGCGTCGGGGCGCGGAGGACAGCCGGGCACGTAGACATCGACAGGAAGAAACTTGTCCACGCCCTGCACCACGCTGTAGATGTCATACATTCCGCCCGAATTGGCGCAAGACCCCATGGAGATCACCCACCGCGGCTCCATCATTTGCTGGTAGAGCCGCAGGATCACCGGGGCCATCTTGATGAATACGGTGCCGGCAACCACCATCAGGTCGGCTTCTCGAGGTGTACCGCGAATCACTTCCGCGCCGAAGCGGGCGATGTCGTACTTGCTGGTCAGACTAGTCGCCATCTCCACATAGCAGCACGAGAGTCCGAAGTTGAATGGCCAGATAGAATTCTTTCTCCCCCAGCCCAGCAGATCCTGAAGACGTGAAAAAACGACGCTGCGCCGGATGGCGTTCTCATTGGGATCGTCACCGGGGTGCACAAGCTCCGCGAAGGCGTTACGTTGGGCGTACGGAGACGGCATTAAATCCTCCTCTTTGCGTTAGGCCCCGCCGGATACCAGTTGAGCGCCCCAGTGCGCCAGAGATATGCAAGCGTTGCGGTGAGAACTCCTATAAAAATGAGAACTTCTCTGTAGCCTGCCCAACCGAGTTCGCGACCCGCAACTGCCCAGAGGAGGATGAAGACTGCCTCGAGGTCGAATACCACGAAGAATGTCGCAACGAGGTAGAACTTGACGGATAGCCGTACTTGCACGGAGCCTTCGGAAACAATTCCCGACTCAAACGGAGCACCTGTGGCCGGTTCCGCATGCCGTTGCCCCAGAACATAGGACAAGGACAGCATGACCGCGACGATGATGATCACCGCCGCAAAGTAAACAGCCAGGGGCCAGATCGTCATCATTCCGCTCCCGGTACTCTGTCACCGCTCGAGCCTATGATGATCAGGAGGAGAGTCTCGTCGCGCTCGACTTTGAAGATCATTGCAGAATTCCTCGGGCCGGATGCTACTCAATTGGGGAGTATTTCCTCCAATATTTCTTTTGCATATGAACAATGAATTGCCGGACTTAGCTCCTGTTCAGCTTGGACACCGCGAAGTCGATTCGCAATAGATCGTTCATCACATCGCAAAGTACGACTGTCACCATCACGGACGAGGAGCGATCGATTTGCGGTGACAATCTACTGCTTTGCGAATACGGCGGTTCCCCGGCCATTCAAGCCGAGATAGCCCCAACACGCGGATCAACGTCAGGACTGGCGAGCTGATCTTCACCTGCCCACCTTTCGATGGAGCCAGGTCTCCATCCCAAGGATGGTGAAGTCCGTTTCGTGTGACTTTAGTCGCTTTCTGCCTTCCCATTTCCCCTCTATGGTGACTCAGTCACCCTTGAGGCTGCCATGCAAGCGAATGAACCAATGGCCGGGCACGCGCGCACCGGCTGGTCCTCCGCGCTCTCACGAAGCGCAGGCGCTATTCTCCTCTTTGAACTCGCTACGGGATTGGCAATCACGTTCGGTCCCTTCCACCCGTCGGTTCAATGGGCCTTGCTACTTCACACAATTCTCGGCGTCATTGGCACCGTGCCGCTGCTCTGGTATTTCTGGCGTCATTGGAATACCTATCGCGAACAGGCGATGTCCGACGTGCTTCTGCTCGGCTACGTGGGCGCGTGCGCGCTGGCGGTGTGCGTGCTTTCCGGACTTTTCGTCACCGGCCAGGCGCTGTTCGCCGTGAAAACGTCGGCAGTGGTTCGCTACATCCATCTCGTCTCCACGTTCCTGGGAGTGGCAGCGATGGCACCGCACATTGCTCTGGCCGCGTGGCGTCGCCGTAATCCGGAAGTGGTCCGGGAAGCTGTGCGATGGATGCTGTGCGCGGTCGGCACGAGCGCGCTCGGCGCCGCTCTGATTGCCGCTTGCACTCTCTCCTACTCAGGAACCAAAATGGAGAACCGCTTCCCGACCAACTACAGCTATCCCTATGGCGCGAACCGTCCCTTTGCGCCTAGCCTGGCGCGCACCACTACAAACGGAGCCTTCGATCCGCGCTCGCTGGCAGGGTCGGAGAGCTGCGGCCAAAGCGGATGCCACACCCAAATCTATAACGAGTGGAAGGTCAGTGCACATCGGTATGCAGCGATGGATCCGATCTTCCAGGGCATTCAGAATGTGATGGCTAAGCAGAATGGTCCTGAGTCGACGCGCTATTGCGGGGGGTGCCATGATCCCATTTCGCTGCTTTCCGGCACCAAAAATATCGACACCGCAAATTTGACGGGGCAACTAGGTTACAACGACGGGATTTCATGCCTGGTTTGCCATTCAATTCAGAAAGTCGATATCCAGGGGAATGCAGCGTACACGATTGAGCAGCCCAAAGATTATCTCTGGCAATGGAGCGCCGATCATACCCTTGGCGCGGTGGCGCGCAACTTCCTGATTCGCGCGTGGCCCGCGCAGCACGATCACCTGGACAGGGTATTTTACAAGACGCCCGAGTATTGCGCGGCATGCCACAAACAGTTCATCGACAAGCAAGTAAACCGGGTTGGCTGGGTGCAGTTGCAGAATCAATATGATAACTGGGCTGCCAGTCACTGGAACCACAAAGGCGATCCCAAAACCACCGTTGAATGCCGCGAGTGTCATATGCCGTTGCAGAGGTCGAACGATCCGGCGGCGGGCGATTCCATGGATTCGATGGATTACAACCGCAGCCCGGATGATCATCGCCATCGAAGCCATCGCTTCCTGGCAGCCAACAACTTTATTCCGGCACTGTTACATCTCGACGGAGGAGACCAACAGATAAAACTTACAACGGAATGGCTGCAGGGCCATATCGACATTCCGGAGATTCGCAAGAAGTGGGCGGAAGGACCAGTCGTGAGGATCCGTATTGACGCCCCAAAAACTATCGAACCCGGCAAGATGATGCAGGTGCGCGTGATCATGACATCAAACAAGGTGGGACATGACTATCCAACCGGACCGCTAGACATGATTCAGAGTTGGGTGGAACTGCAAGTCAAAGACGCAAGCGGAAATACTGTTTTTACCTCTGGCCATCCGGACAATCGTAACTTCCTCCCGCCGGGAACATTTCTCTTCAAGGTCGAACCTGTCGACCAATACGGCAACCTGATTGATCACCACAACCTTTGGGATATGGTGGGAGTGCGCTATCGGCGATCGCTCTTTCCGGGATACTCGGACACGGTGGACTACAACGTATTGTGCCCGTCTGGGGCCCCCGGCGCATCGGCCGCAAAGATTCCCAGAAGCCGTCTCTTTTCCCTTCCAACAGGCGTGGCGAGCGGGAAGCTGCATATCGACGCGATTTTGCATTACCGCAAGATCGATCAGTTCCTGCTGAATTACGTTCTGGGTGAGAAGTCCGGATTAACAGCTCCAGTCGTTGACATCACCAGCGCGGCAGCTACTGTCTGCGTGGTGCGTCCAGGAGGTACGGATACATGCCCGTAGATGGTCTGCACGCTCGTACAAGCCAAGGTTCGAAGCGGCTTCATCGTGTCACCTGGACTGCGTCGATCCTGGCCGTGATACTCCTCGTCTGCGTGGTGGTTACTTGGCGTGTCCGCAAGGAACACCAACCGTCGCGGTACGTGCCGGGAGAGGCTTCCAAAGATATCACCGACACAGGCGCAGACCGAGGCGCGCAGAAGCCGGTATCGGCTCCCGAAGCAATCAAGATGGCCGTCAGCCCACGCGCCGTCGATCAGTTGCTCAATCCGGGCCGAAAGCTCCCATCCGGAGCGCCGGAGCCGCTCTTTACCGATGTCACTAAGGAAGCAGGACTAGCAGGCTTTCGCCAGTTCCAGGGGCAAAGATCTTCACAGCTGCCGGAAGATATGGGATCGGGCGTTGCCTGGGGCGACTTCGACAATGACGGTCTTGACGATTTATTTGTGGTGAGCGGCGGCGGTCCAATGGATGCGCCTGCATCCCAACTCGCGCCGTCTGCACTCTATCGAAATCTTGGAAATGGCCGCTTTGAGAAGGTCAAGGATTTTCCGGACCTGCGCATTCACGGCATGGCCGCCGCGTGGGGTGATTACAACAACGACGGTTGGCTTGACTTAGTGGTTACAGGATACGACAGCATTATCCTGTTTCGCAATGATCACGGCCACTTGGTTCGTGACAAGTCCTTCCCCTCGCCCAAAGGCTTTTGGGCCGGCGCTTCCTGGGGAGACTACAACCACGACGGATACCTGGATCTATATGTTTGCGGCTACGTCAAGTACAAGCTGGATCCGCGCAGCAGAGGCGGAACGTCGTCACAATTCGGGCAGGAAGTCCCATTCACTCTGAATCCTGCCTCCTATGAGCCAGAACGGAACTTGCTATATCGCAACAATAGTAACGGGACGTTTACTGAGGTAGCAAAAGAACTCGGCGTAGCCAATCCAAAAGGCCGCAGCCTGGTGGCCCTGTGGCACGATTTCAAGGGCGATGGCTGGCCCGACCTCTACGTCGCCAACGATATCTCAGAGAATAAATTGTATGTGAACCGTCACGGAAAGTTCACTGACGGAGGCAAAGACGCTTGGGTCGAGGAATACCGAGGTTCGATGGGGCTTGCCGCCGGGGACTACAACCGGGACGGGGAAGATGACCTTTTTATCTCTCATTGGATTGCGCAAGGCGATGCTCTATATCAGTCGGTTGCCTCCGAGATGAAAAGCAAGGGACGTGGGTCGGAATTGCACTTCACCGATGTCGCGGCGATGATAGGCGTCGGTGAGCCTTCAATGCAGAGGATTGGTTGGGGCACGACCTTTGTAGATTTTGATTCTGACGGCTGGCCAGATCTTATGGTCGCCAACGGCAGCACATTTGAGCGGAAGCAAGACTCGTCTCATCGCCTCATCCCCATGCCTTCATTTCTCTTCTGGAATGAGCAGGGCGATTTCTTCGACAATCTTGCGCCGTGGAATCGCTCCTTCTCGCAACCACACGTCAGCCGCGGCCTGGCAGTCGCCGACTATAACAACGATGGAGCAATGGACGTGGCAATCGTCGACCAGGGAGAAGGGGTTCGGCTCCTGCGAAACGATATCCCCCAGGGCCACTGGGCCGAGTTTCGTTTGCACAATCGCGTTCCGCCCACGGGTGCGCCTCTAGGCTTTGGCGACGGTGCAACGGTAATCGCCTGGGTCAAGGGTGTCCCGCTGTGCAGGTATGTCGGAAGCTCATCCTATCTTTCTCAGAACAGCCATCGAATACATATCGGTCTCGGAGCGGCTACGAAGATCGATCGTTTGGAAGTACATTGGCCTCGCGGTGCATCGGAAACATGGTCAAACCTGGAGGCGAACCATATCTGGGATATCACACAGGGCGAGGCTGATGCCAAACAATATATTCCGCCCACAACGGGCTCTGCAGGAATCAACCCAACTGCAGGCCAAATGGATAAATCGGGTGTCGTGCTGTTCTGGGACAAGGAACATGCAGCCATGAATGCGATGAAGCTGGACCATGACTTCGCCAAGGCCGCCCAACTATTCCGCGAGGCGCTTGCCATCAATCCCAATCACGAGGATTCCCACTACTATCTGGCAAATTGCCTGGCCGCGTTAGGTGACACCCACGCGGCCATTATCGAGCTTGACGCTCTTTCTCGAATCAATCCTCAGAGTCATCGCGCCTACCAGCGCAAAGGAGAACTTCTCGCTACCTCTGCCCACACGCGAGGACAAATGAAGGCTGCACACCAGGCATTAGATACCGCACTCAAACTGAACTCCGAAGAGACGGGTACCCTGATCCTCTTGGGCGAAGTATCGCTTGCGCAAGGTGACATGGCAGCTGCGGAGCGGAATCTCTCCCATGCCTGCCAGGCGAATTCTCGCGCAACCAATGCGTGGTTTTTCCGCGGCTATATAGCTTGGAAGCGAGACGACATCCGCCAGGCTTCCGCGATGCTTACGGCGGCTCGCAACGCGCTAGGCCCTGATTGGAAACCATCCGGGACAGTCCTTGAAGGGGAAGTGCGGCATCGCATGTTCAGCGAGTCTGGCTTTTTGGGCATCTTTGAACAGCAATGGGATGGCTCTTTAAGTCCGGCGCACGCGTATGCCCAACTCGATGCTTATCTTCGCCGTTTCCACTGAAAACATGAGCGCGGACAGCGCACAATCGTTGTTGAAAGGACTCTGGTCATCGCCACCCAAGAATGTGAGGAGCCATAATCTCAGCCATGGAATATTCCTGGATCGTTCTACAACACGTGGCGTGGGAAGGCCCAGGGCTGATTGCATCTGAAGCCAAGGCGAGGGGCTTGTGCCTGGAAATAAGGCGTCTTGATCAAGGGGACAGCATTCCGGATTCCGATCGCGTAGACGGCTTGGTCGTCATGGGTGGCCCGATGGGCGCTTATGAAACGGACAAATTTCCCTTCTCGGCCGAAGAATGTAGATTAATTGCAGGGTTGGCTCGCCGTAACCGTCCTGTACTTGGAGTTTGTTTAGGTGCCCAGTTGCTTGCATCGGCTCTTGGAGCAAATGTGTATCCAGGGCAACAAGCCGAGGTCGGCTTTGGATCAGTCGATCTGACTGCGGAGGGCAAGCAAGATTTTCTTTTCGAGTCGCTCGAAGGCCCAGTCACCGTCTTTCATTGGCATGGTGACACGTTCGATTTGCCGGCGGGTGCAGTGCTCTTGGCATCGAGCAAACAATATCTGCACCAAGCCTTCCGTTTTGGAAGCCGTGCCTACGGATTGCAACTCCACATCGAGCCGGAGTCCGAGACTTGGTCCAGCTGGCGCGAGCACCTGCCGAAGCAACTGATTGGAGAAGACGCCCCGAGGCGAATTCAAATCGCAGAAGTTGGTAGAAAGATAATCGCAAGGTTCTTCGATACTGTTCTTTCGCAAGGTATTTCTGTCTCTGACGGATTTTACTAAGACCCGATCAAATTCTGCTCTCGAATCGCTTGAGCGAGCCTGAGCTCTTGTTCGTGACCTGCCCCCGGAAAACTCTACCAGTTGAAGCTGGAGTTCTCTCGTAATCTAAGCGGGAGGACGGAGCATGAAGAAGAGCCGGTATACGGAAGAGCAGATCATCGGGATCTTGAAGCAGCATGAGGCGGGAGTGAAGACGGCAGACCTGTGCCGGGAGCATGGGATCAGCGCGGCGACGTTCTATGGCTGGAAGTCGAAGTTCGGCGGCATGGAGGTCAGCGAGGCGCAGCGGCTGAAGGCGATGGAAGACGAGAACCGCCGTCTGAAGCTGCTGGTTGCGGAGCTGAGCCTTCACGGCGAGGCGCTGAAGGCAGTGATCCGAAAAAACGGCTGGAGCTTGCCGGTCTAAGAGGAGAGGTGGCGTTCGTCTCAGCGGAGTTCCGGTTGAGCGAACGCACGGCCTGCAAGCTGCTGGGCGTGGAGCGGTCGAGCTACCGGTATGAGCCTCGGCCGGACCGCAACATCGAACTGCGCGAAGCGCTGGTGAAGCTGGCGCGTCAGAAGCCGCGTTACGGCTATCGAAGGCTGCATGTGTTGCTCCAACGTAGAGGCCATGAGGTCAACGTGAAGCGTATTTACCGGTTGTATTTGGAGGAACGGCTGGCGGTTCGGCGCAGGAAGCGCAAGCATCTGGTGCGAGATCGCGCCCTGGCGCCGCGACTGATCCGGCCCAACCAGGAGTGGGCGATGGACTTCATCGTTGATGGCCTGGCAACCGGGAGGATGGTGCGCATCCTCAGCGTGGTGGATGCCTACACGCGGGAGTGTCTGGCGCTGGAGGCCGACACCAGCCTGGGATCGGGACGCGTGACGCGGGTTCTGGAGAGGCTGATCGGAGAGCGAGGTCGGCCGGAGAGCGTGCGCTCGGATAACAGGCCGGAGTTCACCTCGCGCCGCATGTTGGGCTGGGCGGAAGACTGGAAGGTTGGACTGGTGCACATCCAGCCGGGAAGGCCGATGCAGAATGGGCATGTCGAGAGTTTCCACGGCAGACTGCGCGACGAGTGCCTTAATGCGCACTGGTTCCGCACCCTGAATGATGTAAGGAGCACCCTGGCAAGCTGGCGGCAGGAGTATAACTGCGAGCGTCCGCACAGCTCACTCGACTACAGAACGCCGGAAGAGTTCCGGCAAGCAGGCTATGCAAATGTGGAAAGCAAAGAACGCTTCCCACATTTACACAGCCTCGACGGCGGCTGCGAGGTAATCTCGGAGCTAAACCAAAACCGGGAAACTCCAATTATCAGTGGTTGAGAAAACGGGGGCAGGTCATTCGTGTACATCGTCGGCGCCGAATTTCAGGAGACCTCTGGATTCCTCTCGAAGAATGCGCGATGTACTCTCGTAGAAACTCGTAACGGTTTGATCGCAGCCGTAATGGGATCCCATGCCGATGGCGGTACGGCGCGCGGCGCGGTGCTGCTGATGCTCGCTGAGAACCGGGAACCCTCACGGGACAGTGTGCATAAACAACGGTTGGCTGTATCGGAGCGTCCTCCGCAGCACCCGACAACCTCGACTTGCAAGACTTCCAGAATTCATTAGCCATCAGTTGGGGTTAGTTTGGGTATTTATTGACTGTAACTAAACCGATCGAGGACAACAGTTCTGAATTTAAGTACAAACAGACTATTGCCAAAGTAGTCTGATCTCACCTAATAAAGGTGAGTGTTCGCAACTTTCAATATCTTGTGCGGGGAGATCGCTTCCTGAAAAGAGGACAACCGCCATTGAAGCGAAGGGAGTGAGAAGTTGAACACGTCAGCCTTCTTCATTGCGGTGCCTGTTTGTGCGTGTGCACTCAACATCAGGAGGATGGCGACCATGTTCTTGACTGTGAGCGGTTATGCGACGCTTCGGATATGATCTTGAACAGTTTTCTGCCGAGAGCTGGACAACCAAAGATGACGCCATTGAAACGAGGGACCTGGAAGGCTTACGGCACTCTAACGCACGAACCAGGTGCGCTATTTCGGATTCATCATGGAAGCGAGTAGAAATGATCCGTTGCTGCGGGAAAACTGAACGAACCTTCATAAATCGATGTGTCTTGTGATGCTAATCAGCATTGGGTCGCGAGAGTGAGGCCATGATGGTAACTGGACTATGGAGGATCTGGATTCCAGGCAGTGAAACGACTGCCAGTGCGTACTTTGCGGTCAGTTTGTTTCGATGTGCTTCCATTGTTCTCACTCGCTTTGCTTCCCTTGGAGCTCTTGCCTTCTTGTTGGAGATCCTTCTAGAGCCTGTTATTAACTTTGTCCCTGTGTTTGCAAAGGGATAGGTATTGCGCGGTGTCTGACTGACGATGGTTTCATGGGGAATCGGGATCGGCGCAGCTATCAGACGGATGTGACCGACGAGGAATGGTCCTTTGTGGCGCCGTATCTGGCGCTTTGCCGCGAGGACGCTGGGCAACGAGAGTATTCGTTGCGGTCCGTCTTTAACGCACTCCGCTACATTGCCAAGACGGGCTGCCACTGGCGCATGCTGCCGAACGATCTGCCGCCCTGGCCAGTGGTCTATCAGCAGATGCGCCGGTGGATGGACGCCGGTTGTTTCGAGACGATGGTTGAGGATCTGCGCACTTTGTTGCGCGAGTACGCTGGCCGGAAAGGGCAACCGACAGCCGTGATTCTCGACAGCCGTACACTGCAATCGACGCCGGAGTCGGGCGCGCGGGCCGGATACGATGGGGCCAAACGGCGCAAAGGCTCGAAGGTGCACGCGGCGGTAGATACGCTGGGCCACCTGCTGGCATTGCATGTGACGGCCGCCGACCAGCAAGATCGCGCACAAGTCGAAACACTTGCTGCGGCGGTGCAGGAAATTACCGGCGAGAACGTGGAGTTGGCTTACGTCGACCAAGGCTACACGGGTGAAAACGCTGCCATGGCTGCGGAAAAACACGGCGTCCAACTGGAAGTCGTCAAACACACCGAAGCCAAGCGCGGCTTCGTCCTCTTGCCGCGCCGCTGGGTCGTCGAGCGCAGCTTTGCCTGGGCAGCACGATTTAGAAGGCTGGCAAGGGACTATGAACGACTGGCCTCAACGCTGGCTGCACTGCACTATCTCGCATTCGCATGCCTGATGCTCGCAAACCTGGTAAAGACATTCGCGCAAAGTTCATAACAGGCTCTAGGGGCAGCCACCGCAGTTATGGGCGCCAGTGGTATCCTTATGGGTTTTGGCCGCGACGTTTGCAATGTTGATGCTTCTCCCATTGGCGAAGAATACAAATTGCCAGATGACGATCGGTGTGCTCGGGCTCCTTGGGAGGAACATGCCGAAATCACTGTAAGACTTGAGGAGGGATATGCTCGTCTTTTACATAGACACCGATGTATTGTGATAATCCAGGATTCTGGAAAAGTCGCTCGGGAGAAAGGGCAAGAGGCATGGCATGTCGGAGGAGACCATGAACGGTGACACGCACCTGCGAGGCAGGAGCTTTCGCGGCGTCACAAACTGTAGAGGATAGATAGATGGCCCGGCCACAGATTCCATTGATTGAGTGACCAAAGTCACTCTAGGAACTTGTTGAAATTGGGCTGATCGCGGCGTCATTTCTGGGGTGTTGCGCCTTGGCCCGGTTGAATTCTGATTGAAACGCGGCATTCGTCAGTGGTTAC
>Ga0307375_10002154_pt1 | contig 20565 bp, 31 predicted proteins | sample TR1MG_FD_202531 | JGI IMG/M metagenome (GOLD analysis project Ga0307375, IMG submission 202531) | Soil microbial communities from Risofladan, Vaasa, Finland - TR-1 | ecosystem: Environmental > Terrestrial > Soil > Coastal area > Acid sulfate soil | place: Finland: Risofladan, Vaasa | collected...
CTCATAATATTAATAATATTTATCTGGATTAATATCTCCAAATTTAAAAAGACTCTTCAACATATTTAACTTAGAAGCTCCTAAGATATCCGTAGCTTGTGTATAATAACTATCTAAATTCTTTGTTAATCCAGCATCAAGACCAGAAGTTATTTTATCAAAACTAAATTCTCCTGTATCGGTAATTGGTAAAAGATCCACAACGGCATCAATTTGATCAACAATTTCTTGTATCTGATCAATATACTTTAAAGCATCAGCGGAACTAGTTATACAGTTAACACTAAAATCAAGCGATTCCAATAAAGGAGTCAAAGCATATCTATCAAATTCTGCTTTAACATTTGAAAGCCCTTGACATACTCCTCTTTCAGCTACTTGAAGAAAATGTTTAGCATTATCTCCAATATCTTGAGCTAAATTTCTTACTTTTCTATTTACTTCGGCAGCGGCAGTATTAATACAATCATTTATATATCCCTCAATAAATGGAACTTGATCCTCATCACATCCAAGATTACTAGTAGTCAAGTTATCTTTAACATCTAATTCCATTACAATCGGATCAGTTAAATCATCCAGATCGAAACTAAATGCTTCATCTACCCATGCGGCTGATTTTGCATATAACTCATCTCCATATCTCTCAAAAGCTGTCACATCATCTAATAACCCTCTTATTGCTGAATCCTCACATGCCTTGACTCCATATGAAAAGCTGGAGCTTGAGGAAGAGCTTGTACTAGAACTTGACTCACTAGATGAAGAAGAAGAACTTGACGAAGAAGAAGATTCCGATGACGAAGAAATAGAACTTGAAGCATATGATGTAAATGGTGGATATGGTAAAAATGGTGACATTTTAAATCTCCTATGGTATTGGTATTTCTGGTGGTCTAATATATACTGGTATACAATAAACAGGCACAGGAAATTGTAACCCAAAATGATCTCTTACCCATTGATCTATTGTTGCCATAGTAAGATTAGACATACCTGAATACATATTTTTAAGTCCTTGTGTAAAATCATAACTAGGTATATTGGTTCTTGGCATCAATGGTACTGGCATTGATAACTGGAAACCAAAACCTGGAATCGTTATCCTAGTCAAATCATATAGTGTTGGATTTGGTGGTAGTAAACTATATATTTGATCCAAAGTCGGATATGTCGGAGGTGGCCCCATTCCCCCTATATCAGCAATACTAGCAATCCAATTTACCAAATTCTGAATAACTTGTGTAACAGATTGATAATTACTATTTATAGCTGTTTGAACAGTAGCTACAGCATCCCATGTTGGAACATTCATCATTGGATAAGTAGGAGTAGGCATTAACGGTATTAAACTTTTATAATACTGTATATCATCCCTTAATTTTTGTGCCGCTACTTCTACCATTTCATCAAACTTACCTTCAACAATACTAATTAAATTATATCCAGGAAATCCAGGAATATCAGGCAAAATACTACTTGGATCAATTCCTAAATAATCAGTAGCAACTTTTGTAAATGAAGCAAGAACTCCAGTCAATTGCCCATTAACAAACTCCGAAATGGTTTGCTCCAATTGCATATCAGGAGCGTTAGTATCAGGCCAAACTGGATCTGAAAGAGTAAATTGCGGTGGCAAAATTACTGTTCCAGGTATTTCATAAAACGGATCAAATAACTCATGCATATCAGCATATGTAGGAAAACCAGTTGGAGAACATATTGTTTCTGTTATATCTGTCATGGATTAATACTCACAAAACCTACAAGAGTTATATACGGTGAAGTTATAGTAACTTCCACACTACTATTTATTAAAATCGGTTGAATAGCATTTAAATTTACACGCTTAGTTACATCAAAATCTAAATTCCCACCAATAACTTGTTGAACATCTCCACGTAAATCTGATTGTTGATCCCCTTCTACTCTTCTAAACTCATCTCCGTTAATTTCAGTTGATTTATTTCCTTTAACTTTTACTCTTTCATCAGCATCAACCGTTTCATTATTAGCTCCCTTAATATGAGAATTTCTATTACCTATAACAATTTCATATTTATCTGATTGATTACGAATAACTAGTACTCCATCATTATCACATTCAATATATGTATTACTTGGATGATATATATGAAATCTTTTAGATCCTGGAGTTGAATCAAGTTCTACTGTCAATCCTCCATGAGTAGTAAAGACAAAGTTTTCTGGATATTTAGCATTATATGCTGGTTCGGGTTCACTCCAATTCCCTCCGTATGCTGTCGGTACTACTTTATCTCTATAACTCTTCTTAGTATTAACTAAAGTCTGACCACTTTCTCCTCTAGCTAACCTATGTACATCTGGTTCACCTACTCTAGTAGGATATTTTCCATCAGGATCTCTAAACCCATCATTCTTAGAAACAGTTTCCTCTTTATTTACTAATGTCTTCTTTAGTGATTTCTTGTTTTCAGGAATTCCAGGCATAGAAGCAAAATATCTAGGCTGTAATAAATTTCCATTCTCAAAGAAAATCATCACATGAGATCCCTGCAATGGAACCCCCCACATTCCAAAACCACTTATAGACCCTTCTATGATAGGCAAACAAGGTTCAGCCCAAGGTAACTCATCTGTAGGAATTCCTTCTGTATCCGTTTTATTTTTCTTCTCTGTATGAAGACCAAATATACGAATCCTAACACGTCCAGCTTTTTTTGGATCATTATTATCTTCTACCACTCCTCTATAAAACCCAAAAAGTTTATTTGACTCTGGCATTAAATCACTAAGAGAATTTTTTTGCATTTATTATTTCCTTATAATTATATTCGATACAGCTTTCTCTGTATACAGGTTTGTAATTTTAGAATCATAAAGTATTCTACTATTAATATTATGATATGCATTTTTTATACATACTAGTCTTTGCTTATAGGGATAATGACCTCCTCCCATAAAATTATGAGTAACTGATTTTATCATATACTTTCCCTTTAAAGCGTCATTTAATTTTTTATCGGCTCCTTCCAGTCCTGGCCATTCAATCTCTATATGCTGTCCTGCAAATCTACTCTCATCTCCTTCTACAATAATATTCAAAATAAATTGTAAGTTATAGCGTTTAGTCCAATCATTAAAAGCGATATTGGATAATGAGTCAATATCACTTTCTCCTACAAAAGTATTTGAAGATCCAAGATCATCCATTTGACCGTATAAAGTTTTTCTACCTAACATTACATTTCTATCAGAAGCATCTGAATATCTATATCCTACTTGCAAAAGCTTTTTTGTATTGAAGTCAAACCCTCTCCAATATCCCCCTCTTAATACTTGATTACTAGTCCTATCTATACCACTAAACCACCATTCAAGTATTTTATTTTTATCAGACACGACATCACTCTGAAACCTATAAGGTTTTTTATCTAAGGTTTTATCAAAATCAGACAATAAATAATTCAAAGATACCGCATTAGTAGTTAATTGATTTGCAGTATTATTAAATATTAAATAGCCGCTAGATCCACTCTGTTTTCCCTTTGCTCTTCTAGCTAACCAATTTAAAGCATTTCTAGGAGTCCAATAAGGAATAATAAAATCTGTTGAATTGCTTGATTCCTCTATTTTTAAATTAAATCCACCTAACTTAACTAAAGTCATGTTATTAAGAATGTCTTTCATTATTTGAGAATACTTCTGATCACTCCAACTTTTACTGTATCTTTTCAAAGAAGTAGGAATGTAAAAAGGATCTATTAACTCCAACTCAAATAAATTCTCACTTGTTTCTCTAATCCCTGGCCCTACTTGGCTTATCTTAGTAACTTTGTATATATCAAAAACGATATTTCTATCCGATTCACCTTGACCATAAATAAAAGCTATTCTCTCATGTCCAGTAAATGGGCCAGCTTCCATAAAATTATATCTATCGTTAAAAATTAATTTTCCTGCTATAGAAAATTTAAATATATCTTCTATAAAAAATATTCTATAAATGTCTTCATTAGCAATTATAGCATTTCCAGATTCAGATATAATCATAACTGTTATAACAGCTTTTTTAAGCTCTACCTGACCTTTCTTTTGATAATCAGTTTTTCCTGCCATTATGTTTTCTGCTCCGCTATACGCTCAAGATCTTTGACTAGTGTATAAAGAAAATCTGCTTTCAAAACTTTAATTATTTGACCATCCTCTAAATCTTCAAATGGATTTAAAGTATTATTCAAAATAGGAAGTATCCACCATACATAGGGATTCTCATATAAATTCCAAGAAATATTTTCCCAATATTCTCCGTTACTTACTTTGTAAGTATTATACATAGCAGTTTCAGTAAACACGGCATCATTCAAGATATAGCTTCTAAAGATATTCATGAATTTGGTTTCTCTATCCTCATCCAATAAAATATTAAACAATCTCATTAAGCTATAATTGTTTATTTGTTGACCTGTTAACTCAAAAAAATTCTCATCTGTGTATTCTGTTACGCTCATAACTCCTCCTTAAACTGGCTCTGTATCATAAGAACCACATTTAGGACATTTTACTTCAAAAGTTTTAGAACCAATCTTTTTCTTGAATCTTTTTCCACATTCAATACATTGCATTTGAGTTTTATCACTATTTTTTGCTTCTCCCAAATATTTCTCTACTGTATTCTTCATTAGATCTCCTCTATACTGGTTTTAATCCCCTCATCCATCTCTGGAGTAAGAATTCCCTCCGCTTCCAATACTTCCCTTGCAAACTGTAAATTATGCTGTCTGGTACGCCTTGAGATGTCTGGTTTGCTACCATACCTGATAGCTTGATGATAATTACCCTGTCCTGTAAAATAAGTCATTACACCGTCTTCTGACTCCTTCATTTGAATTCCCTTTACATCATCTCTTATCAACATCTTTTCCATCTTCTTCTTATTCTTGCCTTGCTCTTTATCAGATTTATCAAGAGACTTTGCATAAACTTTATCAATTGTTTCTACTTCTTTATAAGTCGGTTTCTTCTGTAAATACTTATCCATTTTATCACTCATTTTTGACCCCTCCCAAAATATATAATTCTCCCTAAAAAGGATATAATCCTACTATCTATTATTTATATTTTTTTAAAGGGGATTTTCGAAATAAAGGTAAGATATCTTATATAATATACTGAAAAAGGGAAAAAAAAGAGCGGTAGAGAAACCACGACACGAAATTTCTCTACCGCTCAGAAGAAGTGGATGTGTGCCACCCAAAAAACAAACATCCACCAAACATCACTCAACTCATCTCATGTTGAGCTTACTACTCACCTAGTCATTGGGGGATTTGACTAGGAGGGTGAACCTCCCTTCCCCAAGGAAGGTTCAAATGACCTAGCAGAAAATCCATTTTTGATGGTTACTAGGTCGGGCAAACGGTATACTTCGATTTAAATGAGATACATGCCCATATCACGTACCGTTAATCTTTAGTGGTAAAAATATCTTGTTGTACACCACTAGAGAAAAGATCTTGTTGCTGTCCAGTATCAAAAATTTCATCTGGAGGAACATTTGTCAATTCATCTGGATCAATAACAAATTCATCAATATCAAAAAAATCATCCATGATAAAACTCCTTATTTTAAATTAAAATCCGATCTCTCATTATATATTTATCATAATGATATCAGAATGTCAAGCATTATTTTTCATAAATATTGTTTTTTTACTTTACGATTCTTCCATGATTTGCGAGTACGAACATCACCTCTTTGATAATCATTATATGGATTAGGAAGATTTAAAGGACTTCTTTTCAATCTGCCGTAACCCTCACTAGCAAACCATTGACGTTTTTCATTTGAACTTTTCGGTCTTTTACACCAGCAATAAAAATTACCTCTTTTATATCCTATTGCAGGAACAGGATCAATACGAAAACGATAGAATATAAATTTTCCTGAAAACCTTGTATGCCATACTCTTTCAAAAAGTTTTTCTCCGTAATTCATTTGATAACCTCCTAAGTTTAATTAACTTAGTGGTTATCAATATCAAAATCATGCATTTTAATCTCCTTTAATCTATGGGGTTGCTTTGCATCCCAAAGGTCGAATATCGTCTTTTTTAATTATAATACCATCATATCACAACTATATACAGTTGTCAAGTATTATTTATAATCGGTTTAATAAAATCCTCATAAACACGTTTATACTTGACAACATAATCTTGCTGTGATCCAGCGGAGATGTCTTTCTCCGTACTATTGGCAACAAAGCTAGCTTCCGGTACAGGTACTCCTAGATAGCCCATTTTAAAGCATTTCAGAAGGAACGCATAATCCAATAGACGCTTATATTTATCATCTGTTACCAGACCTACCTTTTCAATCACGCTTGATCTAAATAACGAATTTGAGCTTATATAATTACCCTGTAATAGCCTGTTTATATCAAATGGATCTGCATTGAATTTTTGGTTTACATGCCCTTTAAATTCAAAAGATGCGTAAGCATATCCCACCCTTTCAGCCCATTCAAATTTCTTGATCTTCGCTACCATTTTATCTAACATCCCTCTACCCATATTTATATCTCTATCTATCATAATATAATATGGAGGAAGATCCTTAAAACTCTTATACCAATTGATAGCTTCCAATGCATTACTAGGTATATTCTTATCTCCGTAGCTTTTAACCCATGTGTACCTTGTGTTATTTCTCTTCATTGAAACTTTCGTTTCTCTACTTACCTCATGATCTGGAAGCAACGGAGTAACAACTAATACTTCTGGATTTTTACATTCTGTTACTACACATATTTTATTTCTCATTCTCTTCTAAATCCTATCTTTGGTTCCACTACATTCTCCAAAGGAAATAAATCATCCTTCATAGGAACTAAAGTCTCAAGCATGTACATTATTTCTTCTTCGATTTTTCTTGTAGGAGAATACCCAAGAGCTTTCAAATTATCACTTATATAATTATAATAATGCTCTCCTGTATGTTCCATTCTAGGAGTAGCAATCCATTGTTTCTCTACTTTCAATGACATTGGAAATAAAGATTCAGTAATTGTTGAAACCATATCAGCTAGTGAATTCATAGAGTGCCATTCACTTAATTGATTCCAAACTTGAACTCTTCCCTGTTTTGCTGGATTTTTTACAGCTAACATTAATGCTTGTACACTATCATTTAAAGATAGAAATGTTCTCTGATGTTTTCCTTCACCATATATAGTCAAAGGCATACCAAGAATTGCTTGAAGGATAAAACGATTTATAACAGTACCTCCAGCTTCATCTGAATCAAGTCTACTATAAATTTTATTTTTATCTATCTCATCTGTATATATTCCAAATACAATACCCTGCATTACATCCGTACATTTCAAATTCCATGCTCTTGCACAATAGTCAATTAAATATGTAGAAGCTGTTTTACTTGTATGATAAATACTTCCAGGTCTTCGTGGAAATATTACTTCATTACTCAACCTTCCTTTATGCTCAAATTTTGTATATCCTTCTTCAATGTCGATATTACAATAATGATCATATTCTCCAGCAGTACCTATAGTTATATAATGACAATCTGGAACTATCTCTTTAATATTCCATAAAATATTATTAGTTCCAATTATGTTATTAGATAAAACCGCTCCTGCAAGTTCTCTTGACTTCATACTAAACGGAGCAGAAGGATTATGAGCAAGATTAATTACTATATCAGGCTTAAAATCATCAAACATGTTTTTTAAAGTATCTGGTTCTGTTTCAATATCAATTTCATTAAATGAAAATATGCCTTTATATAATTTATTAAACAGAAATTCTTTTTCTTCCATATCAAAAAGAGGAGTAGCAGACATGCTACCCATTTGATCTTTTATCCATTCTCTTCTCCAAAAATTATCAAATCCAATGACTTCATTTCCTTCCGCTAATAACCTTTGAGTCAATGCATTTCCAATATAACCATCACATCCTATAACAAATATCATAACCTCCTCCCATATTCCTTATGTAACTTTAAATGGTCATTAAGCCGCTTAAAGTCACTTTAAAGGAACATTAACTAGCTAAATTGTGCTTAATGTCACTTATAAGCAACATTAACACCTACACTTTGAATTCTTCTTCCGAAAAAAATTCTTTCTCCTCTTTTTCCTTTGGCTCTTCTGGTTGTCCAATAACAATACTTCCTCTATGATTCCACCCAATATAATCTCTATCTCCTATACAATACGCAATTGGTTTTGAATGTAATATCATTTTTTATATCCTTTTAGTAAATTTATTTTGTAGTTATCCGTAAATCCTTCTAAGATGTCAGTTAACTTTCTACCCTTCCTCATAGCAAATAAAGCTCCTTTAGCTGGAGAATCAGCGATAGCTAAAGCAAATTCTTTTTGATCCTGAATACCTCCAAACTTAGTCCATGAAATAGTTACATCTTCTATCATTTTTCGATATGCTTTTATCCAAGGATCAAATTCAGGTTTATCTTCTGGAAAGTGAATAAGATATTCTTCATAATCATTCATGAATACAAGCTTTACTACCCTCTTTTCTGTTATAGCTCCGTTTTCTCTAAGGTGAGCTATAGCTAGATAAGCAGGATTCTTTATCTTGATCCTCCAGTCTCCTATTTTAGCTACATACCCCTCTTCCATAGCTGGTAGATCATTAGAAGCACGAACACATTCTTTCCATGTTCCGAATTCATGTTTTTTAGGATATAGCCATTTAGCTTTTTTAGATACATTCCAATAATAAGTAGATTCATTTCCTAAAAATTCTCCAGTCTCCCTATTTCTAACATCCAGAAGATAAACTTTCTTCTCTGGATAAGGAGTCACCACTCTTGTCTCTGGAGATACCATTTCAAAAATTGTAACTAGATCCTTACTGATTTCCTTGAAAGCATTATCTACATCATCTCCGATTGCTTCTTCAAAAATATCAGCATAGGTCTTTTTCTTATTTGGAACTAGCCCTTCTGCAAAAGCCATTTTGCGTGTTGACGCACACCATCTGGCTCCGTCATGATAGACATTACAAAGAGATCCATCTATCTTATCATCCACGCTAGCTTTAGTAATATCAAAATCATCGGACTTAGGATCTTCTCCGTAATTCCAGAACCTATCAAAAGACCTACAAAGAACTCTGTTATCTTCTTTGCTTAAAATCAAACCTCTACACTCCATGACTATAGGATCAAATCTACACTTATAGGAATCTATCTGATGATAATTTAATACTACTCTATCATCATATTGATTACTAGCAGTTATTCCGTAATCTTCTGTTAGCTGTTCATACGTATGATTCTTTAAGTACTCTTGTACTCTTAACATTTTGTTTTCCCTTATTCCATTGTGGTATTTTTTTTGGAGTTATAACTGGAACATCAAATTCATTCCACCATTCCGTTTTCATCCATATTCCTTTAGCAATTTTACCTCTAATAGTAATCTCAATATAAACTCCTATAACATCTCTTGTAACAGCATCACTAAAACTGCTTATTCTTACATAATGAAATTTATCAGTATACCCATGTTTAATTAAAATTTTAGCTATCTCATCAGCTTCACCTTTACTTTTATCAAGATACCATTTCCTCCAATTTATACTTTTAATATAAACATCTACCTCTTCAAATATTCCGTCAATTTTGTCCATCTCTGCCGCAAGTTGTTCTTTTGTATATGGAGCTTTCTTTTCAGTTGGAACTTCTTCATCTGCTCTAGTAATAACACTTAACAGAAGAAGTAATAAAAAAATAAAAATTATTTGTTTCATTATTCCCCCCTTTCAGGCAATCTAACATTTTCCCCTCTGTCTTTTGCTTCTTGATACTTTCTATAATATTGAGTCGTATTCCCATCCCAATCACAGATATCTTTTTTAGGATCATATTTCAATTCATAATTTCTAGGTTTTATAATTATTTTACGGCAAGTATCATGACTACATTTAGGACAAGAGTTTATTTCTAAATCCGTATCAACTATATCCTCAAAAATATTACCGCAATGCTCACACTCCCAATCAAACATAATCTTCGGCATCGTCTTCATCCTCCCATTCATCTTCTTCATCTTCATCATTCAAACTTGACTCAAATAAACAATCTGTACATAACAAACGTCCATCTTCATCATATACCAAAATATCATCATCATTTAAATCTTCTGATGTTATTCCACAATCTTCGCATTTTTCTTCTTCTTTATAAGCCATTAGTATCCTTCCTTGCTAGACCATCTTTTACCTTTCAAAATAAAACTGTTCTTTGAAATTATTCTTCTAGCTATTGCTCCGCAATAATCACATACAGTAGTTTGTTTTTTAGTAGTAATTGACATAGATTCTACATTTATCTTACCACAACCTTCGCATTTAAATTCATACAATGCCATTTTTTCTCCTCACTAATAAACCCACACTTCCAACAGTTACATTTGGAAGTATCGGAAGACTGAAAATCATTTCATCAAAAATATGTAAAGGAAATGATTCAGCTTTCAATGAGAATAATTTAATATAACACGAATCTTCTTTCTTTGCAAGATTAAAATGCATAAGAGACTCATTTAATTTATCAGCAAAATTACGATTAAAAATACAATCTAAAATAATAAAATCAGTATTTCCTTCCCTTAGAATAAAAATACCTTCTGGCTCAAAAACCTGATTATCCCTTGTGTTCTTCAAAGCCTTTATAAGCCTATCTCTCTTGTAATCTCCTTCAACTTTTGCTACTGTCAAATATGGATTAAGAGATTCATATTTTATATCATAACGAATCAACCAAGATTTCACATAATCAAAAACTCTCTTTAGTTGCATCTTACTAAGACCAAACCCTATAGACGTTTCTAATACAGGTTTGGGATTTGCTACAATATCATAGAAGACCTTATCAGTCTTACCAATAGAAGTATCTTTTACTTTCTTTCTTATACTCCTCTCAATATCATGTCCAACAAATTTACCGAATTTCATTTTCCAAAAAATCCTCCATACCTTTAACTATTATTCTTGGATCATCTGACTCTGGAATTATAGAACATTTATTATTCCCAAAATTATATATTCCACCATATCTATACTGACCTGGATTTTCTCCCCAACTAAACACATGCTTTCTCTGGAGATTTGCTAATCCTGTCCAATAAGATGATGGGCATATAATCGCTTTAGCCTGAGTTATATATTGTACAATATACTTCCAACCATTTTCAAAGTAGTCAAGTCTATCTAGTATAACATTCTCATTTGAGAACCAAGTATCAGTACTCCCAACTACAATTGCATTATACCTCTTTTTTAACACTTTGTAAACGTATGCAAGTAATTCTATTTTTTCCGTCTTGGCTGGAATGAAAATTATTTTGTTTTGATGCCGCTTTGGAATTTTAATATTTACTTCTGGAATCTCATCGAATAGCTTATTATATATAGAATATGGGGGAGTTGATTTTGAATAAGAAAGATGATGAATCTCAATATCTCTCTTACTACAATTCTCCCTAGTTATAATTTCTTCTTTGAATTTTTTTAATATTAGCCTGAAATCACTCTTATGGATCTTTTTATGTACATATCCTCTTTGATTTTTTTCATCACGACTGTATTGCTGGAATATTGGAATTATATTTTCTACTGGAACAAAATTTTCATATAAAAATATCCTGTTCAAATGAGTAGACAAATATATCTTATCCCATTCTATAGCTTCCGACAACCAACGGGCATAAGGACGAAACGTAAATATCTCCTCCTTAAAACTTCCTAAATACGGGCCAATAGCTAATACCTTCATATACCATCTTCCGATATAATTACATTACCCTTCCACTTATCAAGTACTTCCATTTTCAAGTCATGCATATTTTTACTAATGGCAACTACTTCTGTATTCTTTAAAACATCTTCAAATACATCCTCCATTAGAAAAAAGTTTTTCTCTTCTAAACTAAGATTATTGAAATTAAGAAGGATCTTATTATTCTTCCTAAAGAAGCTAATTATATCGGCTCCGATTTTATTCATAACATAATACTTTTTTGAAGTTCTCTTCAAAATAAAGTTATAGTCACGTATATTATCTTCTATTACAAAACGATTTGTTTTTGGAAATAGATTTAGGACTCTATCAATAAGTATTCTGGTAGGTTCTTGAAAATCTAATTTAATTAAATGAACACGCTGTATATTCTGAAATCTATTATCAGAAAAGTTTTTTTCGTTCAGACTTATATAGTCTGTTCCCACGTTTGTTATTCTCATTACTCTTACCCTCCAACAGTTTATTAGAAATAGTAAGTTTGGCATAAGCTGTAGAAAAATTTACAGAGTTTTGGGTAATAAGCTCATAGACATTTTGAACATTTTTACCTCTAACGATACTATTTATATCATCATACTCTGAAAATTCGGAGGGATGGAAAAAAAACTTCACTTGTCGGGAAAATTTATTTTCCTTCATGAATTTATGTAAGGCTTTTTTTCCTTCGCTATCATTGTCAAGTGCAATAATAACTCCTTGATTCGTCATTTTTAATAACTTCTCTAAAAATTCCTCTGAAATATATTTACCTAGACAAGTAGTTCCCTGAGTGCCTACCATCCATGCATCTATGATACCCTCTGGAACTATAATGTACTTATCAGGATCAAATAAGTGAAAATTCATTATGATAATCTCTTTCGGAGAAGCTGGATTATCATATTTCGGTATAATACCAGTTTTAGGTATTCTTCTTGCTTGGAAATAAACTATATTATCATCCTCATCAAATATAGGAAATATAATTCTATTCCTATATCTACCTTGATAAGATATATATAACTTATTTTTTGGATCTATTCTTCTGCTTTTATAAAAATCCTTTAAAGCATTAACATAACGCTCTGGTGGATCTTCGCAATCTTCTCTTATCCAATTATAATGAGTAAATTCTACTTTCTCTTCTTCCGCTTCTTTTTTATTTAATTTACTTCTTATTCTGGCTTTATCCCATTTCCAATTCTTTAACTGTTCTACTGCATCATCATAAGATATGCCTTTTATTCTTGAATAGATATTAAAAAAATTACCACTCTCATCACAATTAAAACAATTCCAACCTGGAACTCCATCATTGTAGTCAAGATTGAATCTTCTTTTAAGTTTATTCTTCTTACTATCACCACAAATAGGGCATCTAGCTAAAAAATGAGTGCCATGTTTTGTAACTTTGACTTGCTCAAAATGAGCATACATAAATTCTGTAATAACTTGAAGATCTATCATTTAATCCTCATAAAATTCACAATCAAAATCACTAGGTGTATGAAGTATAGATTTATTCATTTGAATTTTTTCTTTAAAACATCCTTTAATACAATATATAAATCCTTTTTTTGACTTACAATTAAAGCAATTCACACATAGTTTCAAACGAACATTTTGCACAACTTCTGAATTTATTTTTGGCATTTATTTTAATTTCCTTTTTAATTTCCATAGGAAAGAGATTAAAAAATTTACTCATTTCTGCATCATTATCTATTGATACTCTTAAAATTTGCGACATAACAACAGCAATTTCAAAAGAATCTAAATGTTTATTATACTTCTTTAACAGTAAATAAATCTTTTTAAATCCTCTCTTCAAAGTCTGTGATACAGCCATTCTAGATACACCTAGTTCATTAGAAACGTCCGTTCCAGACATAGGTTTACCATTTAAAAATACAATAAAATCCTTTTTTAATTTCTTCCCAATATGTTCATCAATAAAAAACGAATATCCTTCCTTTATTGAAATAATATTTTCCATACCTTTCCTCCAAATTAAATTTCACATGAACCAGTTCCACAAGACATCTCTTCTGCATCGGTATGTACTTTTCCTTCTTCGATATATCTTTTAACCTCCTTTTTAGATTTGATAGGAACAAGTATCTGCTCTTCACGACTACCATCAACGTAAAGAGTTACCCCTTTTAAGTCTCTAATATATTCAAGAAGTAAATGACTTAACTGCTCTGGTTTAAAGCCGCTAGGAGTATTAATAGTCTTAGAAATAGCTCCATCGGTATACTTCTGAATTATAACCTGTGTTTCAAAATGATCCTCTGGTTTGAGATCTGTAGTGTCAACAAACCAGTCTGGAGTAGCTTCATTTGCTTCGATAATCTTCTGATAGATAGGATGAACATACGCTCTATCTCCTACCTCATCATGTCTCATAAAAGCCTTGAATACCAGCGGCTCCGCACTACTAGTTACTTCTGGAAGCAATGAGATAGTTCCGGTAGGTGCGATAGCCATAAGAGATACATTTCTAATACCATATTTCTTTATATCCAATCTCATATTAGCTGGAAGAGATCTAACAAAATGAGCTTTACTATACATTTTTGTATCGAACTTCGGAAAAGCTCCCTTCTCTTCTGCAATTTTAATACTAGCTTCATAGGCATAATTTCTAATATTTTTAACTAACTTCTCAATTTCGTCTATTGCTTCTTGAGAACCATATCTAAGTTTCTTTGCAAACAAGTAATCACCTAATCCCATGAACCCCAATCCTATACGTCTACCATCAAAGGCTTTACGCTGAATCTCTGGAATGGTAATGGGATATCTGTTTACTTGAATTATATTATCTAGAAACCTTACTGCATTATAAACTGTTTCCTGCATAAGTCTCCAGTTTGTATTTTTTTGAGCAATGAATTTAGGTAGGACTAACGAACCAAGACAGCATACACCATGCGCTGGCAAGGGAACTTCACCACAGTTTTTTGAATAAATCCAATTACTTAGAGCAAATGAGTTAGTAGTTGATACAGTACAACAATATACTTTTTCATCAATACCATCTTCTTCTATTGAAACTATCATATTATATTTTTCTTTAACTAGTAGTTTCATTTCTCTATCAGAAAAATCTTTTAATCTGTTAAATTTAACTAGTTTAGAAAGTTCAATAGAATATCTTTGTGGTATATTTAATCTATAAGATTTTTTACAATTATATTCTCCATATCCATCATTGAAATCTTTTTTTTCTGCTTCTTTTCCCAAAGATAATTTTGATTGAACACCGATAGTTTTCAAAAGTAACTGAATATCAAAGAGCATTTTCTTACTATTTGCCCATACTTGATATCCATATCCACTTATTTTTGAATCTCTAATAGAACCATCAGCATCAAAATATCCAGCTAAAAATTCACATTTAGATTTTAAATTCCATTGAAATATTTCTTTAGGTAATTTACTTTTATATTCATGACACCATTTATGAAGTTCATTTTTTCTAGCAGTTAATCCAGTAAGATTTTTTCTGTCATTACCTTCTTCATAATTAAATTCCAATACTTCTATTGCATTAGTATTAATTTCTTCTATATTAATTTCACTAGCAGATTTTATTAGATTTTCTTCACAACAATATTTTGGTTCATATAATCTAAGCAATGGTTCATCATTTCTTTTAATAGAACCATCTCCCAATAAAAACCCTTTAATATAAGATCCATTTTCTTCTATGTTACCATGAACTAATGGAGCATTAGAAAAAGATAATATATCTCCTTCTATAAGTTCTCTTGCTTCCTTTGAATTTGAATTATCTTGAAGATGAAATTTATGATATGGGGTAACTCTTAATTCAGAACCATCATATAAAGTTATTTTTAACATTTTCTGATTTTCACCAGTAACACGAAAATTATCTATAGATACCCAATTATTTCCATCCCAAACATCTACTTCCTTACCTACTAAATCTTGAATTTCAAAATGTCCTTGTTTAGTTAAAACCTTGATATCATTAGAAAAACAGGGATTTGTAGAAAGGATGGAATCAAAATAGTAAGAATTATTATTTCTAAGATTATCCCAATTGATAAGACCTGGCTCCGCACATTTTACCATATTATCAAGAACCAGATCCCAAATTTCTCTAGCTCTAACTTCTCTCCAAACTTTATGATGCCATTTTAAATTCCATTTATCATCTGCTTCTACGGCATCTATAAATTCTTCCATTACTCCAACTGAAATATTAAAGCAATTCAATTCACCTTCTACTAGTTTAGTGTTTATAAACTTGAAGATATCAGGATGAGACACAAGCATTAACGCTAAACAAGCGGCTCTCCTTGCTCCACCTGTCTTAATACAATTAGCTCCTGCATTAGCCCACTTTAGAAAAGACAAAGGCCCACTTGACTCCCCTCCTTTCTGTACAATTTGAGCATCCTCGGGTCTAAGGAAAGAAGCGTTACATCCAACTCCTCCACCTTCTGACCATAAGATACCACAATTCTTTTGGAAGTCTCCAATTTCTTCTATAGAATCCTCTAGTGGTTCTACATAACAATTAAACAAAGTACCTCTAGGTCTTCCCATGTTCCTAAGTATTCTACCTCCAGGAAGAAACAACATATCATTGATCATTTTAGAAAATTTATCTTCCCATTTACTTCTATCTACAGGCTCTACACTAGCTCCTCCACGTCCTACTCTTGTAGCTAAACCCCCCCAATCTTCTTGTTCGTTATAAGCATATCTGCTTTTAAATATAATTTCAGCTTTACTATTTAATATCATGTAACCTCCCTATTACTAAAAACTCCTACCACTTTACCAGTAGTAATCATAAAACAATATCCGCAACTTGGGCAATGAACTCTTTCTTCTTGACGTATAGAATCAATTGGTCGAAAAAGTTCACTATTTCTGAAAACAGTAATTGTACTACTCCTTGTAGTAATAACAGAAATTTTATTATTACAATTTTTACAATCCTCTTCCATAACTCTGTATTTAGAAGGATTACAAAACATTTGCCATACATTTTCAAATGACTTATTTGATTTTCTATCTTGATATGCAATGATTCTATGAATAAGATATTCCAATTCTGATGGAATATCTTTTCCAATTTGATAAACAAGAAGGTTATAAAATTCCTCATAGGTATGAAAATCTGGAATTACTGGTTCTGATACTTCTTTTCTATACTCTTCTGCTTTATGCTCTTCGAATATATCTTTCCAATCTCCGTTTACAAAATCTTCTAAGTCATCTAATAGCAGTTCTTTACTCATTAGATTGTATCTCCTGTTCATCCACAAGTGAATATCCACATTTAGGACACCAATCCCAATCCTCATTCATTTCTACAGAACAATTAGGGCATACCATACCTACTCTTTCTCTTATCCATTTTTCTAAAGCCATTTGCAGTAAGTTAGTAGTATAACCAATGGGATCTTTAAAGTCAAATTTTGGATTCTCAAATTGCGAATCAATAGTAAGTTTATCTGTATCAAGACCATAAGATAAAGTTACAATAACAATTCTATTGTCTTCTATCTTTACTCCTTCTTTCTCTACAAATTCCATATTAACCTCCGTATAAAGGCAATAATTTATTTTCTACTTTATGAATGTTTTCTAGAAATGTGTGCATGTTGTTCTTTTCGAAAAACAAATAAATGTTTTCACTAGGTGGAAAATTATAGCTATTATTATAACAATCTACAATTCTTTGTACTAATGTTTGTGGTATCTTATCAAAATCAACAAGGATTCGGTTTCGCTTTAAATTCTCACTAAGATTTACCTTTCCGTATATCTTATTAGTATATCCAGCATCCATGAATCCTTTTATGTCTTGTCTAACTTCCTCCCATTTTTTAGGGCCAAATCCAGGTCTTCTCTTACCTTGTGTTGATTCAGTTAATCCCCAATCATTAGGAGTATATATATTTGGAATGTCATCTTTTTTCTGACCAGAAAAGATTAACTCCAATAGAAAATCCTTCACGTCTGGAATGTCATCTGGACTGTAAAGGACTTGTTTTATAGGATCGTATATTCTAAGGTTTTTTCTTCTTGCAAACAATTGGAAGTAATCTTCATCTCTGGCAATGATGATAGAGTCATTTGACATTTTTCTTGAAAGTACTGCAATAATATCATCAGCTTCGGCAGATTTTACTTTCAAGAGTTTAAAGGGGAAATGATGTTTTAAATCAGCGGCAAGGATGTTCATGTGCTTATAAATATCATCCCAATTATGATCTGATGTTTTCTTTTTAGAACTTCTGGATTCCTTATACCTACTGTAATAGGCTTTTCTCCATTGGTTCTTATCATCAACCGCTACCACTACTTCTGTTACATCTTTAATTTTCCAAAGTGTAGTCATTATGGAGTTAATACAATTATATCTCCATAATCCCCATTGAATATTTGAAGGTGTTTCCCAAATATCCTTGTTACCCATATAATTTCTAATAGCAAGATTATTAAAATCAAAGAATACAGTAACATCATTGAATTCATCAATATAATCCATCACATTCTCCCCTCTACACAAATTTAACTACATTGACTACTTTATTTTTCGCATGTATCCATCATCTTTATTCTGAATCCAGAACGGAGCATTATATCTGCTTCCCTTCATGAATTTCTGTGTTTCGCTTCCGTTTTTAAAACGGATTCTCTGTCTTCCGTAATTCATATTCTGATAAAATTCACCATGATCTACTTTAAATACTGGAAGACCATCTCTTTTATTTACCGCATCTGCATAGCAATCTGGAACATTAGTTTCAACCCTTCCTTCTGGTGGTGCTACCGCTTGATCTTTATCTTGTGCTATCTTTGCTTCTGGACTATCTTGAAATGTACCAGCTAACTCACCCATTATAATCTACCTCCTGCTTTAAAACTTCTACTATTAAATTTATTTCATCTTGTTCTAGTTCTTCTTTAAATAACTTTCCACCTGTTATTTTATTTATTAATTTTTTAACTATGCTTCTCTCTGTTCTAATATTCTTAACCGCTTTACTTGATCCTATTCTTATTGTTTGTAATTTTTCACCACCTTCACTAGCAAAAACTTTCTTAATTCTTTTATATTCTCTTCTTCTTTCTGGATCTGCATCCAAATAATATTTTAATAACTTACCTTTAAAAATATTAGCATTTTTACTCATGAAGTCGTTAAATTTACTATCACCAGTTACTACTTTTTCTGGATTAACTGCTTTATCTGCTAAGAACAATAAAGCAATATCACCGAACTCGTCTGGTGAAAGATTGAGAATTGCCATTTTTACAATCTCCCTAATTTTTCTAAATCTTTATGACAACCAAATTCACAACAGGTTGTCCAAAAAATTCTGTCTAAGTTTTTATATCTATGACCATCACAATGCATAGATAGTCTATATCCTGTTCTTTCTTTATGTTCTTCATTAGTCATTCCACATACTTCACATTTATCTTGACCAAATAATTCCCTTGCTTTCTTATGGATATAAACTGTTTTCCCACCTTTCCAATTAGGATGTTTATTACCATAATATTTATCTTTTCTAGCTTTACTCATTTTTTTCTTGGATTCTGCTGTATGTTTACCAGTAAATCCTTTACTACCTTTGAGTAATTTAGACATCTTTTCTTTTGTTTCTTCTGAATGTTTCTTACCATAAAAATGATTATTCATACCTTTCATTTTTTTACTTATATTTTTCTTTGTTTCTTCTGATGGTTTATTATGACCTAAAATATATTCAGGAACACCATACCATTTATGATAATCTTTTACAACTATTTTTTCATCACATCCACATTTACATTTCAAAATTGCCATAATCAATCCTTTTAGGTTTATTAGGTATACAAACTTCTTGAATATGAATAGGTTTGACTAGTTCAAAAAAATCATTCATATCAAAAAGAAATAGATCTTCCAATGGATGTCTTTTACCACATCTACTACACTTTATATCACTTCCCCATGATAAAGAAGCATAATTCAATTCCTTAATTAAGAAGTAAAGACTATCCTTGATAATACTATTTATACCAATAATAGGTTTTCGTCTCAATTTCCTGTAAATTAGCATAGGATACTTATTTTCAGGAGCATCTTCTATACATTGCACCCAAAAATCTTGCAAGGCGAACTTGGTAGAAGGGAAATGTTGCCAAAAGGAAGTCTTACCATAACCTGTTTTACATTCGATAGAAAAAACATCCGTTAGAAATTCAGCTTCTCTAGCTAGTGGTTTTATATCTCCAGTAAGATGAACATTCTCCGCATGTATTGTAGCAAGACCTCCGCTAGCATCCTGTCTCCAATACTTATATGGTTTCTCTGTACCTGTCAACCATTTTGTTAAATATTTAGAAATTTCTCTTTCAAACGATCCACCTTTTGCCATTACATTTTACTCCTCAAAAAAAATAAAGGGGAAGCAAATTATATTTATGCTTCCCCTTTTACTACCAGGCGGCTTTGAGCTTCAACGCTAATACTTTCCACAGGTCACTCCCGTTTACCTATTAGCTCCACCCAACTCCAATTTTTGTGATTGCAGGACGCTTATGAGACTCAAGCGTAAGAGTCTTCTATAGTCGGGCAATCAGAATTTACGCATAATTTAATCTCTTCTTTCTTAGTTTAATTATTAATAATTACTACTCTAATATATACTCCATTCTATATTCTATAACTACTATTCTATGTTTGCTATGGAACCGAAAGAA
>Ga0307375_10002155_pt1 | contig 20561 bp, 30 predicted proteins | sample TR1MG_FD_202531 | JGI IMG/M metagenome (GOLD analysis project Ga0307375, IMG submission 202531) | Soil microbial communities from Risofladan, Vaasa, Finland - TR-1 | ecosystem: Environmental > Terrestrial > Soil > Coastal area > Acid sulfate soil | place: Finland: Risofladan, Vaasa | collected...
TGCCTGTCAGCACCTTCCACTGCTCAAGTTTTTTTATCTTCACGATTGCGATTGTTACACGCTATCTATTCACACGGTTTCCATCAAGTCTTCATATCAACTTTCACTCCGCTTTCAAATCTTCAATACTTCAAATAACTATTATTAAAAACAAAAAACCCGACTCTTACGAATCGGGTTCTCTGCCTTGTGGACACAAATATCATTGCTTAACTTTGTGCATTGGACATACCTTTCCCGATTCTCATAAGATGTTTCTTATAAGTTTTTTTACCGTAATAATATGTTCCAAATGTTCTCATTTTCTTTTTCTTAAATTTGTTAGGGACAAAACTATACTATAAATACGAGAATTCCAAACAAATGTTACAATTTTTTATAATTATTTTTACTCAACCAATCTAATTGTCCAATAATCGGCTGATGCATTGAGTGTTGTGACATACCAATAAGGTAAATAGAAATAACCATCAATACCCCAATTATTACCCCAAGAGTTTCTTACAATAAGACATTCTTTACTATCATCGTATCCGACAGCCATTACAGCGTGTCCACCAATTGGTCTTTCATTTGCATTTGGGACAGGAACAAAACCTGTTCGTGCAACTGTGTCAGTCATCATCGATTCATAAATCATAAAACCGAATACAACTGGATAACCATCAGCAAGGCAATGCTTAACCTCATAAATTGTGTGTGGACTTAATCTCAGATATTCCAAAACCTGGTTATCGAGTGCTACTTTATAACAACAATCGCATGGTTTTTGTTTGAACTTGCTTTCAATGTAGTCCCATTTATATTCCGGACAAACACCGTCTTTCACCATTGTTTTAATACCGTCACGAATCATTGCACCTGCATCTTCATTAATCGTGCCTTCCATTGCACGTTCATTATAATAAATGAATAGTCTTGAGGGAATCCAATTTTCTTTATTTTGTTTCATTTGTTCAAATTGGAATGCAGCTCCTAATGCGTTTGCAGTACAACTTCCAAGATTACCTTGATTATATACGGATGGCATTTCTGCTCTTAAATCTACCAAAGCAGGTAAATCATGTGGTGCAGTTATTTTAAACTTAAAATCCCTGTGGTCCGGTAAGTCACGTTTCCAACCAAATTTAAGTGTTGGTTCTTGTTTTTTTGGTTTTTTAAACCAGTTAAATAGTTTTCGTAGTTTCATGATAAATCGTTTACCATAAATACGAAAAAAAGCGAAGATTTCTCTTCGCTTTTAATTAAACTTCGTTTTCGAAATAATCAGAATCAGTAATTTCGTGACCATCCTTAAATGGCTTACTGAAGACAGGTCTAACCATTTTCCAAATTATATCATCATATGGTCTTTTATCATATATCTTGAATAATATTGAACGCAAGTCTGATTTCAGTGCTTCCGCAGCGAATTCTTTACGACCAACAATTTCATTTATATAATAAATTCTCAAAAATTCTTTCAATGCCTGTCTTTCAACTTCATTGTAAGATGATTTTAATTTGGATGTCACACCCTTTAACCAATCGTAGAATTCGTCTGGAACTCTGTCGAGTAACGCATCGAAATCATAATTGTTTTTCAAGTGTTCCCAAATAGTTAAGTTTGAGACATTTGTTAAAATAACATGCAATCTACAATATTCACTAAACTTAACCTTTACTCTTTTGTCAGGAAATTTCACCACAAATCCTTCTCTGTTATTTTCTTCAAGTTCCTGCAAGTCTTTTAAGGTCATGATGTTTTTAATATCATATCTCTTAACGATAGTAAAGTATTTTGAATAGTTAGTAACCATGTCTTCGTACTTGTACTCAGCACCTGTTTCAGTATCAATCCAACCGAGCATCACTAATTCCTTTCTTTCACCATAATCAACAACAATACGGTTCTCTGGATATAATACTTCAAATAAATATGTACTTGTAGTATTCAACCTATCATATGTTGAAGCATTAATCATTTTCTGCGCTTCGATTGACTGTTCAGAAATAAATGAACCTCTTGATGCTACAATCCATTCCATACGTGGCTTATAATAAAACAATATGATTAATGAACCGTCCATTTTTTCATATATCTCGAACTCCTGAGACATGTCAATTTCAGATGGGTCGTGTTCCTCATAGTTTTTGAATTTAAGGAATGGTCTTGCCAAGATGTTGCCATCTACATCAATAATCAATCCACGACAAGACAGGGTATAGATATCCCAAGACTTCTTCGCCTGAGTTTTTGGTGAATAGTTTAATATCCAGATATCATATTCTGGGTGCTTGTTAGCAATAATAAGATTGTTGTCAACGTATGTGTTTAACACATTCCAATCGACTTTCATTAATAATTCCATTTCTATCCTTTCATTCCATAAATAATTCCATATTTCAAAACAGCATCGGAAAAAATTTCCTTTACTATTCCCAAATAATCTTTTTGGGTTAAGTAATGTTGAAAAGTTCCCGATTTGGTAACTCCCGACCTTTTTGCCGGATTCATATATGTGGACCTAACAAACACATGTCCACCTGGTTTAAGTGCGTCATATGCCATGTCAATGACCGCTATTTGATTTTCATATTCCTTTATTACATTTAAAACATTAAATATCGTAACTGTGTCAACAAAAAAGTTCTTAACTACCGAAATCACTCTTTCGTTATGCTCTTGAGTTCTATTATACGGGTCATACACTAAATTTGTTACATTTTTTTCCAACAATTTTTCAGTCATTAACTCGTATTTTCCACCACCAATATCCAAATTGACCGTATTTGCCTGCCAACCAAAGTGTTTGTCAATAATTTTAAATCCTGCGGGGACTTGTTTTATTGATGTTTTTGCTGATGTATATTCTTGCATCCCACAATTTTATTAAAGTACAAATGTATAAAAGATATTTAAAGAATCATAGAGTATTTATATAAAAATTATATTTACGTCAATATATATATTCTATGAAAAAAGAAGGTAACACAAAACAGATGCTCTTTGAAATGATGAGAAAGGTCAATCCCGACTTTATTCTTAAAGAAGATTTTCAAGCTGCCCTTGTCGAAGACGATAGAAGTTCATATAATGCGGACCTCGTTAACGATATAACAACATTATTGGGAAACAGACCATCCTTATCGCCACAAGAAATACAACAAATGGCTAATGATTATCAGGTTGGTCCTGATGAAATTACACAGACAATGCAGTATGTGCTCACAACAAAAAAAGATGCTGAACAACCATTACCTGCGAATAGTACTGAAGCCGAAGAAGTTAACGATTTCTTTAAGTTTTTAGAAAATAATCCACAAAAAGAAAGTATGGCAAGTCTTCAATATATTTCTAAATTAGATAGAAGTTTAGCGAAACCCAAAACAAATCCGATGGTTGGTAGATTTTTAAAACTTACAAAATATATGTTTAGATGGGATGACACCTATAAGGCTGCGGTTGAGAGAACTAATCCTGATTGGGAAATTCAACAAAGAAAGGGAGATTACACAAATGTCGAAGGGTTTAGTGTAGTAAAAAGAGATAAGCAAGGTGATGAAGTGGTTGATATTATTCCACAAGGACCTAAATCAATTATTTTGGTTTTGGATGAAAATGGCGGTGTTGTTGATAAGGTATTACCAAAGGACATGCAAGAAAAATACGGTGAATTTTTTCAACCGAGTTTCTTTACGCCATATACAGGTGGTTCGGGCACACCATTTAGAGCACTTAAATTGTATGCAATAAATAGGCTTGCTGCAGGTGGTAAGGTATGGGACAACAATAATTTGAAACCGGAATTTGTTCCTTATAGAGGGGATTTCGAAGCAATACCAAAAACTTAAATATGGGTTCAAAACCGAACAATATTATTAATGAAGAAATTGAGAAATTCTTAATTAACGAATCCTATATTATGGCTGGCGATAATTTTAAATTTAAACAGCCTGTAAGAAAGGTATTCTTTTATAATTACAGTAGTTTCTCTAATGATTATGATGTTGATATAACAGAAAGTAACATTATTATTACCTGGCAGGTTTCATTTTGGTTGAACGATATGGGTATTGAGAATTTTATTATTGACGGTCAGCAAGTCGAAGGTTCTTATAAAATAGAAATGTTTGATTTACATACTGATGAACTAAAGCAAGAAACAATGAAAAATATTGCTGATGAAGAATGGAAATTCGTAATAGGTAATGATGAAGCGAATTTAAGTTTAGGCGGTGCTCTATATGTTAAAGATTTGGATTTTGATTTCAAAAATAAAACTTGTACAATTAATTTTCAATAACATATGGATTTTAATAAATTAAAATTAATAATATCTGAAGAATATAATAATTTCATTCATGAGGATTATGCTGATGAAGATATTATTGATACTAATGATATTAATTTACAGCAAGAATACGATAGGCTTAATCAAATGCTTTTTGGTGGAACTCTCCCAAGAGTGCCATTGAGATGGGGTAAGACGAAGCGTTCGTTAGGATATGTCTCATCATTAAGAAATAGATTTACAGGTGAAATCCAAATAAAAAATCTACAGATTTCCGCATTCAATAAAATGCCGTATAATGTGTTTAAAAACGTTTTGGCACATGAAATGATTCACGTAAAACAACTAAGTGGTGGTGAGGTTGGTGGTCACGGACATTCGTTTTATAGTGAAATGCGGAGAATTAATAATATGGGTCTTGGATTCGAAATTGACGTTAGGAGTACTGATAATCTTTCTATATCTGATGAAGTTAAGGGAAATATGAAACCTGTAATTGGATTAATTTTGAATCTTGACGGAAAATATTTTCTTGCTGTAACATCACCAAGGGTTTATCAAACCGAAGGTGATTATGTTTACAAATTATTTGATAGTCTTGTAAATAATAGATTTAAATATAGAACTGTTGAAATAACTGTAGTTGAATCAACTAATCCTGAACTACTTAAATATCAAATGAAAAGAAGTTTAGTGAGAGGAATTTCATACGGACCATTATCTGATGAATTACTTGAACAATTACTTGATGAAAAAATATTGAAGAACGTAAAAATAGAGAGAGGAAAACCACAGGTAGTTTCAGAGAATGAGGGTGAATGGGAAGAAATGATAATATCTGAAGATGATGAATGGGAAGAAATAATAATAAGTTAAATAATAAAAATATGAAAAAACTTTGGGAAAAAATTAAAGCATGGCTTGTAGCTATATGGGCAAAAATTAAAAAATGGGCAAAAGAAACAGCATTACCTTGGTTAAAGGTTGCTTGGATTCAGATAGTAAACGTACTTATAGTATTGTTTGCTTATGGGAAACTTGATGATATTCTTAATGGTCAGGAAGTAAATGTCGGATTTGCAACAGCACTTGTTGGATTCTGGGCATTTATTTTAGCTGGTTATTGGATTTTCTGGAAACTCTTAGGTGCAGATAAAGTCGTTAAGGGATTTATCAAACAACAGAGAGAAAAAAGAAAAAAATAAACATGTTGGAATTTTAAAGTGGTCAGATTTGACCACTTTTTGTTTGTAGCGGGAGAGAGACTCGAACTCTCGGTCCTTGGGTTATGATTCCAATGCTTTACCATCTAAGCTATCCCGCCATAAAATATCACTTCCATTTGAAAGTGATATAAGTTCTTTTCCATTTACCGTAACCGCTTTCCTTGTATTCAATTTTAATTGGTTTAGGCATCCATTGTTTTGGGTTTTTGGAGACAAGTTTCCAGTTTGGGTATGTGGTGTTAGTTCCCTTTCTTTTACCACGACATACTTCCATGTCATCATAAACATAACCACCGTACCATTTAGTGGTATGATTTTCATTTTTATGGTATCCACAGTAAGAGCAATGGATTTTACCCTTTTTTTCAAGATAGTGCTTGTAAGCACGATTGAATTCTCCACGATTAGCGGAGTTGTCTACAATTTGTTTTGCTTTCATTTTCCTGTAAGCGCACCATTAGAGTTGCGTTACAGGACTTCAAAATCTTTTTTCATGTCGTTTTTATGTTTTTGTTTACGATTATATTTTTCTCCAGAACATGCGGGACAACTGCAAGGACTTCCTGTTGTACGAAAAGCGGTCATATTACCATCCTTTTCAGTTAAACAGTATTTCTTCAGTCTTTTGCGATAATGACTGAACATTTGTTTTACACGTACTCTATTTATCATTTTAACTCAAATAAATGTTTCGTTCAACACACCAATAGTCCAATTTCAAACCCTGCCACATCCAATAATCAAATTCCCTTTCATTCTTAGAGTCTTGAAGTTTACTATAAATGAAATCGGCAAATTTTTGTAATAGTTGTTCTCTTAAATATAATAGTTTCTTTCTCATGTTTATAGTTTTTCTTGTGTCTTAATACCACGTGCTTTTTTTACTTCTTTCACCAACTCAGCATCAAGTTGCTCTGGTGTATATTTTCCCAATTGTGGGACATATGGTGACATTAAAATCGTTTTAGGGTCATGTTGCATACAAAATGCACTATGTAATATCTCATGATAAACGATTCCCTGTACATCATATTTACCGGACAATGATTTTGCGGGAATGTAAATATCGTTTCCACCCATTGTTGCACAACCAACAAATAAATTTGGAATGAAATCCCCTTCATACATTAAAAATACCTCTGGGTCTTGGTCTATGACTCTTATTTCTTGACGTGGTAAATTAACATTAAGTTCATTCCTTAGTAATTTTTTTGCCCTATAAATAAAATCCATGACTTGCCTTCTCAGTGCATAAGTTTCGGGATTCATATCACGTTCTCTTGCGAATGATTTTTTTCCTGTCTCATACCTACCCTTTTCATTTTTCCCCGTCCAATATAAATCTTTGCCCCTTTTTTTCATTTCGGCAATTTCCTGATTAATTATTTCTGTTAATTTGTCCATATCAACAATTTTCTATAAATACTTGATTACGGCTCAATGACCAATGATTTACTGCTCATTTTATGTAAATATTGAGCTGCATTGGGGTTTTATTTGAGCCACAATTGTCCCCAGAGTGGGATTCGAACCCACATAATTTCGCTTTTGAGGCGAACACGTATACCAGTTCCATCACCTGGGGTTATTTTTTCTTCGAAACTTTCCGAATAATTTTTCTTTTTGGATTGGTTATTTTTAATGGCTTACCACAACCACAATCATCATCTTTAGGAAGCACAGTTTTTCCTTTAATTATATTACCCATTGACTTCTTTTCTTAATTCTTGTTTAGCACGCTGTCTTTCAGCACCTTTATCAACACCACCTAATTCCACTTCCCACCAATTCACAACATCTTTTCCAAGTCGTTTTGGGTGACAGTCAGTATAATTATACCGGAATTTTTTATTTTTCCCGTAGGGTAACATGATTACAACATAAATGGTTTTCCAAAAGCATCTTCTTTTTTATGGACCATTTTACCTTCTTTAATTAAATCATGCTTTGCTTTGTCGAGAACCATACAACAAATATTTCCCTTATCTTCTTCGTGATATTTTAAAAATTCTTTACGAAGGTCTAATGAAGATAATCTAATAATTTGCTTTGCTTCTTGATGAAAGTCTTTTGCAATTTCCTTCACAATTGCTTTATCACATTCCTTTAATAGAGTTTTGGATTTTACCTCTACTTTAAGTTTTACTTCTTCTTTAGGTTTCACAACCACTTGTGGTTTTACTTCCTCTACTTTTTTCTTTTTACTAAATAGTCCCATATTTTAAATTTTATATATAAATACTCGGTGGTGAGACTCGAACTCATGTTACCGATTTTCACCGATGTTGGGAAACCAAACCCGCCTTTGTTTATTTGTAACAATACCACCAAGCATTTGTAGCGAAGATGGGAGTCGAACCCACACGGACATTACTGCCCACTGGATTTTAAGTCCAGCGTGTCTACCAATTCCACCACTACGCCATTCTTATTCATCGGTAGATTCCAATATTATTTTCTTACTAAAACCACCACGAATACTTTTCTTTGTTATTTTCTGTTCCTTGATTTCATCGAGTCCAATCCCATTTAATCTCGCAATGGTTTCAATAACTTCCAAAACATCAGCAATTTCTTCAGCACACGGTTTTTCAATAAACTCCTGAACTTCTTCCAATAATTTTTCATTCAATTTCAGACGATATTCTTTATCATCGGCAATATGAATGTTATATTTAACACCATCTTTTTTTATGATGTTTGGGATTTTGTCTCGTACTAATTTATCGTATTTTTTCATGCGCTTAATAAATGTTTTAAATCGTCACCATTATATAAATCAAATACCGAACCTTGTCCATGCATTATTCTGAAATAATATCCCTTGAAGAACCTAATTTCTGTGGGGAACATGTTTTCGAGTTTCGGAACACTAATTGGTGCTAAATTATGAAACACATAATCAATAACAAAACTCAATTTATTATTTGAATAGACCTCATATCCCTTATGCCAGCACTTTTCTCGCCATTCCTCACCATGTTCCAAAATCAAACGATACATTAGTTTATCAAAATCATTAGTTTTCAACCATTCCTCAAAACGCAGGTAACGTTTCTCTTTCAATTTTTGCTTTTCGGCAAGTTCATTAAAATATTTTTCAGTTTCTGCCTTTCCTTCTGGCGAGTCGAGATACGCCTTCAATTTTTCAATGTCCATCACTTCAGTTATTATTATTAATATTGGTGGAGCAGGGGGGAGTCGAACCCCCGTCCAAACATGCGATTAATCAGTCTTCTACAAGTTTAGGATGAATTTTTCTAAATTCCCAAAAATATTGGTTTTATCTCTCCAGAATAACCACAAAACTGTCTCAGTTTACCCTTCTGAGTTCGGGGTTCTTTGCTGTTTTTACTGCTTCCTATGCTGCAAGTGCGAGTTCAGCGTTTCTCGCAAATACGCTTTCACCTCTCGTAAGAGATGTTGGAATAGACATTATGTCTTCTGCATTTATTGTTTTGAACCTTTTTTAAGTAGTCTGATTCAACTACTACTTGCTTCCCTCATTGACCTTCACGCTGTCAAATCCAAGCTGCCCCATTATTTTAAAAGAACGTTCCACTTTTCGTGGTAATATTTTTCAAATTCACTTCCATCACAAACATTTAGTTGCATGTAACCCGTACCAGTTATAATTCCCAACAGTAAATACTTAGGGTTTTCAACCTTTTCAACCATTATCGGTTCAAATGCCCTTAATACCATTTCTTCACCTTGTAAACATTTCAAAAGAACATTTCCATCTTCCCTATATTTTACGAATATAGCAGGTATTATATCAATTTTCTTTATTTCCTGCTCCATTTAAAATGTTTTTGCTGTCAACTTATCACCAGACAAATCTAAATGGTCTTCTTTAACTAAGTACAATCTCTTTTTTTCTGGGAAATGCTTCTCCAATTGGTCTGCTAATTTTAAATTTGTATATGTACTCGCTAATTTATCCTTACCTAATAATATCTGAACTGCGTCAGACCTATGCATTTCATAAAACGTTTCTTCCATTTTTTTAATTTAAAATAATGTTATGTATTAAACCACTCAATTGTTTTACGATAGAGATTTTCTGCGAACTGCTTTGCTTCTGCTATCGTATCTTTAAATACTTTCTTCTTTTCTTCTTTCACTTTCAAACTACCATTTTCTTCTTTCAGTATTCGCAATTCATTTTGCAACGTGAGTATTGTTTGCACCAGTTTTTGTTTTTCTTGAAGCAATCTCTGATTCTGCTCACCCACCGACCTATAATATATTTCTTCGTCACTCAATCTTCTTTGTGGTTCTTGATATGAAACACTGGCTTGTGGTGGTGTAGGATACAATGCACCACAATAATTCGGACTTATCTGTGCACATTGACCATAATTACCTTGTTTTCTTGATGCTTCGATTTCTTCTAATAGTCTTTTTCTGAAATCATCAATCTCGTTTTGATGCATATTTGCCATAGCTATCTATTTTTTGGTTTCCGGTTCTTTTCTAAAACTCCATTTATCAAATCCGTGTTGTGCAATCTTATACTTATCTTCTACAACCACGATTTCCTTTTCACCCCTACCAAGTACTCCACCTAAAAACATTGATAATTCTTGGAATGCTTGAAATGCGTCAACTACTTTATAAAATTCATAATCCTTTAATATTGGATTGACGAGGAATATTCCTGAATTCAATTGACGACCATAATCACCACGTTTTATAACCGCATCATTATCGTAAACAAAAACTGGTGCGTTTATTTCTCTGAACATATTAATTGGGTCATAATTTAATACGTATTCGATATCATCTTTAAAATTACGTCTCCAATATCCACCCCTAACAAAATCTTTAACATTCTCATATCCATAGATAATATCGACTTTCGGTACTTTGGTCATTGCATTCTTTTCTACATCGTATTCTTCTATCGTATATAAAAGTCTCCAACCCAAATAAAGTTTTCCACAAAATCCAACGATAAAGAGTTTGGCTTTCTCGTACTTTTTACAATTTCTTTCAACATCCGAATAACCAAGATTTAAAAAATGATTATCATAATTTCTACTCCACCCAAAATTACCGTGAAATTCTTTCGGCATTTCCTTTTGATTTTCAATTTCAATTAAATTACGTTCATATACAAGAGTTTTGTCTATGCCAGTACTACCTGCCACACCATCGTAATAATCTTTATGTTTTGAAATTATATACATTAGTATAAAAAAGTTACTTTATATTCAAATTTATAATCAAGAACCCCCCACGTATTACCAACATAATCCCAAATCCAAACCTTTATTGGTAATCTGTAGTAAGCAATATTATTTACAAGTTTTTCAATGTGTCTATCTTCTTCACGTCCCTTCACAACCAACAAAATACCTGCTTCTTTATTCAATAATCTACCGTAATTCAATGCCTGTCCAATACTTTCTGCCCATTTATCAGCAAAATCAACCTCAATTGCATAATTTTTAGTTACGATATCTGCACGTGTACCATCACTTAAAACAACTTCAGTTTCACCACCAACGATTTTTGCAAATTTGTCTTGGTAATAACTTTCTCTTTGTTTTGTTTGTGAAAACATTGCTACTGAGAACAATAACAAGGTAATCAATAATAAAAATTTCTTCATAGTTACGTTTTACCATAAATACTTGCGCTAAATTAGATATTTATACGAAGAAAAACAAGGAATGTTACAAAAATATCTGACTTTCTGAAGCGGTGGCAAACCACTAACCGATATTGCTCTTGGGTACATTTCTGCCCTCGGTGGTAGTCGGTGTAGATTTGGACTCTACGATGACCTGTGGTTTGTACCTGCGATTTTTAACCAACCGCTTGATTTTAGGGTTCGAAAAAGAAAATTAACTTACGTAACCAATTTACTTTTCTTAAAGTAATTAAATCGTCAATTTTTTGGAAACGTTTGTATTTCTTTATTTCCTTTTCTGTGTGTTTTCTTCTTCTCACATAATATTCATTGAATAATCTTTTGTGAAAATAGTTGTAGTGTATTTTCTTCCACCACCACGTTTTACGATAATAAAATTTGATTTTGAAGACATACTCCTTTCTTATTAGTTAATATTGCACGCCAGGTAGGATTCGAACCCACGAACTCTTTCGAGAATGGTTTTGGAGACCATCGCCTTTAACCGCTCGGCAACTGACGTATTTAGGTTACTTTATCAACACATCGATGCGAACCACCACACCTTGTTTATATCAATTTCGCCAAAGTCGGCTTCGCTTCACTGGTTAGGATTCACTCGTACCAACTTTAGTACCCCGTCTCAGATTCGAACTGAGAAACTTGGCTTTTAAGACCAATACGGTTGCCTGTTACGTCAACGGGGCATTATTAAAATAATTGAATTCCTAATGCGATGCTGATTGCTGTAAAGGCAACTAATTCAACACACCACATTGCATATTTTTTGAATAATAATGCGACAAGTCCTGCGAGACTTAATGATACTATATTTAACCAAAGTAAATCATATTGGAGATAAATTGCTAATTGACTGGCAATTATACCGCCAATTGCTCCGGTTAAATGAACTGCTCTTGTTGGCATTTTATGCATGGCTGCCGCTGCACCTACAAATACAATTCCTGCGCCTGCTGCTAACATATAATAACTACTCCCAAGAATCATTGCGGGAAACGCAAAGAACCATGTGAATAACACAAAAAGAAAATTCCATTTTTCTGGTAGTACGTAATAACTCTCTGATATTGATTTCTGTGCACCGTATTTAATCCAAATGAACGAAACATATGCAAGAAATACTACTTGCATTAAGAAAAACAGAATTGTTTGCAACATAATTTTAATTTAATCATAAATACAAGGCAATCGATTGAAGGACATGGTTGGAGCATCAACCAACTTATCCCCACGCACGCACGGACATGTTACCCTTCAACCACGGGATTTTAGATTACCCGCCTTATTTGCATGGATTGGTGGAGCAGAAGGGAATCGAACCCTCATCTGTAGATTGCAGGTCTACCGTGTTAGCCTTTGTCACCACTGCCCCGTTTGTGACGAATGAAGGACTCGAACCCCCGTTACCAGCCACGCAGGACTTACGGTAAACATTAGCCAGTTATGTTAATTCGTCATGTTAAAGTAATTTGGTCGAACAGTTCTTTTGTACCGAGTTTGCTGTCACGTTCTCACAGTAGAATTCGAAGTCTACCGAATATTGAAATGAACCAAGCCTACGTGCCACGTTCGCACTTACGAGTTTCCATTCATACTACGTTACCAAATTACTTTGTGGAGTCGAAGGGACTCGAACCCTCAATCCCCTGCGTGCAAGGCAGGTGCATTAGCCAATTTTGCCACGACCCCAAATAGTACGGAAGGTGGGACTCGAACCCACAAATTTCTGCTTCTTAGGCAGTTGCCTATGCCAAATTCGGCTACTTCCGCATTTTGTCCTTTCGGTGGGACTCGAACCCACAAGCCTTTCGGCACATGTTCCTAAGACATGCGTGTATACCAATTCCACCACGAAAGGATTAGATTATCGGTTGTAGAACCGATATCAGCGTATTATCGGTTTTTAAACCGATATTGGCAATTAACTGACATTATTCTACAACCGTTTTGTAGTCCCTATAGGATTCGAACCTATGCATCTTCTGGATGTAAGCCAGACGTTTTTACCAGCTAAACTAAGGGACTGTGAATGTGCTTCCTGTAGGATTCGAACCTACGGCATCTTGCTTGTAAGGCAAGCACTCTGAACCAACTGAGTTAAGGAAGCAAATTATTGGCAGTAAATTGAGATTACTGCCGATTATTGAATTTTGATAAATCCATTTCGATTGTCGGAAGTTGTTCGTTATGCCAACAACCGATATCCGGAACGGTTTGAATTGCTAAATCATAAATTGATTTGAAAGTAGTTCCTATATTCCAAACTCCCGACCTACCTTCTTTTATTAAATCGATTATCTGACCAGCAATAACATCAACATAATCAAAATTTCCTTTAATATTTCCAAACGCTTTTTCATATGGAAATGGTTTGGGTTTAAAACTACATCGTACTATCAAATGGTCTTCAACCCTTAACTGAACATGTGCATCAGAAAGTAACTTTGTATATGCATACCAAGTATTTTGGTGAACAGGCACATCAGTTTCTTTTTTTGCCGACCCCCCTTCGCTATTTGCATAGATGTAATCCGTTGATATATGGACTAATTTCATGGATTCCGTGTCGCATAAACTTGCAAGATTTGCGACAAACTCATAATTAATTTCCCAATGTTTTTGTCTTTCTTTTGAGTATGTATCTGTCCATCCAATACAATTTACAATTACATCAGGGTCAATATCCATTATTTTGTCTTCCAAACCATCAAAATCCTCAACAACATCAATTCCATCTTTATTCATTGACAGGTATTCCCAACCTGTTTGTTTGATGACTTCAGAACCCAGGAGTCCGTCACCTAATATTAATATTTTCGGATATTCATTCATAATGTGGTATATTTTCCCCAAATATAGTTCTTTTGTGGATAATATGCAACACTTTTTGTATGCAACACTTTTTGTACTCCGTAGCAGAATCGAACTGCTATTTACAGGATGAAAACCTGCCGTCCTAACCGTTAGACGAACGGAGCATTTGTACTGCGGACGGGAATCGAACCCGCAATGACCAGATTGAAGGTCTGGTGGCTTAACCTAATTTGCCAACCGCAGCATGACAACACTAAAAATTTTCAAACCAGACTTTGCCAGTCCACGCATTATAGTATTGATGTTGTCTTGTTTTGTAATTACTTCCTATTCTATGTTTGAAGGAAGACTTAATTGCGTGTATAAAATAATTTATTGTCTTCATTTTTCAGTTTTTTAATTACTACCCAATTTTCCTTGAACAAAAACATGTCGTTTATGTCCTTTCAGTTCTGCACTTAGATTTAAAACCTCTGCAACTTCGTGAACACAATCCCGTAGGGGTACACCTTCAGTTTTTTTCTCCAATTCACAGAGTTTTTCAAATTTGGCAACGTCTTCTTCAGTCTTGACGTACTGTGTAAAGTCATATCCGAGATACGACACATACTGTTTTTCATTTTCAGTCATAATTTCCAATTTTAGGTTAATAAAATCACACTATAGTATCATATATGGCACTTTTTACTGTTATAGCGGTAATTTTCACTAAAAAATCACACTATAGTATCATATATGGCACTTTTTACTGCTATAACAGTAAATTTGCCGTCCCCGTGGGATTCGAACCCCTTCTCCGCATAGACAGTGCGGAATGTTAACCATTACACTACGGAAACGATATAGCGGTGCTGATGGGACTCGAACCCACGACCTCCTGCGTGACAGGCAGGCATTCTAACCAAGCTGAACTACAGCACCAAATTCCAACATGTCAAAGAACATACACCCCTAAATCAAAAAACCCGACCAATTTTCATCAGCCGGGTTTCTTTTATTAAGAAAGGAGTGTAATATGAATATTACCCGACTGAACGTAGCTTATCCTCAACGGCTGCCCATAATAGCGCATCCACTAAGTTTACCATCAATATGTCGAGTAAGTTTTTCATCATTTTAAATTTTAAATTGTTTCTTTAATCTAAATACGTTGCAAAGATAATAAATTTTTCACAATACCAAACTTTTTTTCAATTATTTTTAAAAAAAGTTTAATTTATGTAATCCATCCACTCATCGGGGTCTCTTCTTCGTGTAGGTCTTGGAGTGTCACTTATTTCATCAGATGATACTATGTAAGTCACTAAACCACTGTTTTTCCATTGTTCGTCACTCTCGATTGAATTAAGAATTCTTTTAGCTTCTTCTGCTGATACCTCATCACTTAAAACATATTCAGAATTATCGTGAGTTGGTGTTGTAATTGTTTTCATATATCCCCTTTTCTTTGCCCAACCTCTATAATTTTGATTTCCTACAACAACAAAAGTCTTATTTGGTCCTTGTTCTTCTTCATTTGTTGGTTGTACACCTTCCTCAAAATCATCACCCATTCCTTGTTCTAATTTATATTCTTCATATTCTTTCATCAAATATTCAATATTGACCCTAAAAAGTCGGTTATTGTGGAATGTTTCTTCAGATACACCTTCTGGTCTGTGTGTTATCCAATCAAAATATGTTGAAAATGTAATTTTTCCGCTTGGGAAGTTCCCAATTGCAGGTGCTTCTCCAACTGCCTCTAATATTTCTTCTATTGGGTCACCATTAATGAATATTTCCTTATAGTTGGGGATATCAACCTTAATTGTCTTACCGTCCTTTGTCGGTAAATTCATTTCTTGAAGACCACCTCTTTCGTTTTGACTTGCTTCGAATTCATTGTTTGCATCATTAAGTATTCTTATTAACCCATCGAAATTACTAACAACATCTTCAAGTTCATCGACTTTCCTAATGTTATAATCAATAATAGTTATATTAACCGGAATACTCATTCCCATACCTTTTCTAAAAACGTGACTTAAATCTCTTTTCATTGATTCGAAATCAGATTCTATTTGATTTTCATATGGTTCGAATTCATATGATTGCTCAACACCAAAACCAGTAATAAATATTTGTGACTTACTGTAATCCAATATAATATTTAATTGGTCTTCATTACCATCGGTTTGTTGATAATCACTAATTGGGTCTTCATCAGTTGCGTGTGATAGTGTTACTTCATTAATTTCCTCATTTAATTTGGGTTTGAAGTTTTTATCGAGACTTCCCATCATTTCAAAAAGTCTTTGTTTATTATCTTTTTTCATAAGATTAAATTTAATATAAATACGTTATTTTATTGGAATGTGACTCGACTAAGTATGGTATATTTATTACCAACAATCTCTTTATGTGTCTTGATTGTTCCCTTTACAGTTACATCCGTATTAATTAATGCTGGAATTGCGTTTGCTATTTCTTCTTTTGTTTCAGGCGATGTTATTGAATAAACTCCGTAACTACCCCGTATATAACTGGCTTTATATTCAACACCAGTCAATTTTGACATTCCCTTGGGTGTCGAATAGAATTGAAATCTTTCATTATCGGTTTCCAATCTAACTCTGTAACTAATATCATTTCCATAATCAGTATAACCATCAGGTTCGGATTTATATGCATCAATTTTAATTATTTTTGCCGCAACATTAATTTTTTCGCCTGGTTTACCATAATATCCTTTGGTATCAACTGCTCTATTTGCGTCACTCATTGACCTGAAATATGTATCGGTAAACTCCTGTGCTATTTTACGAAACTCTTCTTGTTTTGCATTCCTTGCGGTGAAATTTTTCGATATCCATATCACATATTGTGGGTTTTCAGCATATACTTCACCAAGAGTCCTACCACGATACTTACCGAAACCAACCACATCTGCTGGCGCACCAAGAAGTCCTTTAAGCGTTTCATATTGTTCGAAATATACGGGTTGTTTTCCTGCAATTTTTCTTGCCTTTTCTGCAGCTCTAATTATATCAGTCGCAAGATTTCCCATGTAATAGGTCTCTCCACGTGGATTATATTTCCAAAAAGTATAATATACTTGATGTCTTCCGGTAACACCGATAATCATACACCCCCATTGACTAACATCCCAACTTGGGTCAACCCCTCTTGACAATATTTCTTCGGCTTTCTCAACTTCTTCATCTGTAACTTCATTAGAAACAATATTTCTTGTTTCTGTGCCAGGTGTATATACTTCAGCAAGTAATTTTTTTACTTCTTCTGAGATTATGCTTTGTAAATCCATAATATACATTTTTATATAAATACAGATATTCGTTTTAAAAGTATTGGCACGTAAATTGTATTTATATATAAAACCATACACATGAAAAAACTATTAATAACACTACTCACAATTCTCTTCACATTTCCGTTATTCGCACAAGAAAGAGAACTTTCAAATTACGAAAAATATCGTATGGAAAAAGAACGGGAATTATATAGTATTCCTGACACAACAAAAACAGATACAGTTTATATTGTTGTTGAACAAGAGACTGAACCAGTGATAATTAACAATTATTACAGTGATTATAACCAGCCAAATCTCCGTTTTTCACTGACTTTTGGCTACTTATGGCAACCATATTATCAGCCATATTATGGGTATTACGACCCTTGGTTTTATGATGATTGGTATTATGGATACAATTATTACTATCCATATCGTAGCCATTATTATCCATATTATGGTTATAATTATTATGGGCATAATCATTATTACAACTACGGATATTATTCACAACCACGTGGTCAGAGATATGCTACCTCAAATGCTTTGGGGTGGAACAGAAATTACTATAAGCCATATAATAAAACATATAGTAGCGGTTATGTTAATCCACCAACAGCAAGTAAGAAAAATGTTGTCGCAACCAGACCACAAAGTAAGCCAACATATAATAAAAGTAATAGGACGTATACACCATCTTATAGTACTCCAAGAATGAATACTCGTCCACAATATAATAATTCAACAACTCGTAGGGTAACAACAACTACTACAAGACCTGAATCAAGAAGTGTGCAACAAAGTACTCAAAGTAGAAGCAACTATACAAGACCGTCTTCAAGTACAGTTACACGTACACCTGCAAGTACTCAATCACGTACTTATTCTACCCCACAAAGAAGTTATAATGGTCCGACAAGAGCACCGTCAACTGCTCCGTCAAGAAGTTATAGTACTCCGTCAAGAAGTTCTTCAAGTAGTGGAAGTATGAGCCGTAGCAGTTCTTCAGGAAGTGTTAGCAGAAGTAGTTCTTCGAGTTCAGGTAAATCTAAGAGATAATTATCTTACGATAAATTTATCTTAAGTGACTTACGAGAATTTTAATTGGTGAATGTTCGAGACTATAGACTTTAATATAGGTATCAAACAATGACTTAATATTTCTACTCCCGTATGGGTTCATCGAATGTATGATGATTTCATGTGGGAGTTCTTTATTGTTATCCATACAATAATCAATAAGCCATTTAGCACAGTGATAACCAGTTTTTTCGGAATTCTCCGCATCATAATCAAAATCTTGTTTTTTATAATGTTCATCAGCGAGGTCATGGTCGAATGAAATAATATTCGGTACACCCTTACCTTCAACTAATGCAACAAAGGCATAGTAATTACGCACAATAATCCAACCCTCTGAAGTATAGATTGGTATGTGCATATATTCAAAAGCCTCTTTTGGCATTCTGACATCATCAAGAAATAGATTATAACTCATTTGTTTCTTTTTTAATTACTTTTTTATCGACATTCCTACGAATTTTAGCAGTCCATTTCTTACCGAACTTTCTTACATGTCCTGCCCATTCCCCGTTAAGGAAAGAATTTTCTTTATGTCCTACTCTTAGCTTGCTCATAATATTTGTATATACGAAAATAAATAGTATTTGTTACAAAGATAAGTATTTATTTTCATGAAAGTCATCGATATTATAAATGAAGAAATAAATAATTTCGTTTTAAATGAACAAGATATTTGGTATCATGGCACGCCCGATTCCAGAGAATTAAAACAAAGTGGTTCTTTTGTAGATAAAACAAATACCACCGATTATATTACCGACCCCGAAAAATGGAATGAATTACAAGCAGAAATGCAAGCTGCACGGGTTTCGTCTAATGAAGACTTATATTTTGAATTATTAGACCAAGCTGGTGCACTTCGTAAAACCATGACATATAAAAAACCAATTTATTTTACAAAAAATCGTGGTGTTGCAAGTACATATGCAGACCCACACAGGGCAATGGACTATCAGGGTTCAGAACCAAGCATTCTTCAGGTAAAAATCGATGATAATGGTAAAATACTTAAAGTCCCTGCACATGGACAAAGATTTAGAATGATAAATGCCGATTATTTTAAGGATGCATTAAGAAACGCTGGAATTCCGGAAGAAAAAATCAATAAGTATTTCGATATGTTCCCTAATGATGTTCATAATAATAAAATGTCGGCAGAAACTATTGGGATAATTGCTCAACTACTTGGTTTTGATATTATTGATGTCCTTGGCGTATTAGATAGTTACCACGGTGGAACAATAAAATCTACTGTCAGAATGGTATTTGACCCACAAAGGATTCACATTATAAATTAGTTGTCCCCACAGGTCTCGAACCTGTACTCTTCAGAACCAAAATCTGACGTGTTACCAATTACACCAGAGGACAATGGCGAGATTTTTGGTCTAAATATGGCGACCTTGGAACTACTAAACCTCGATATGAACAAATCTCGTAAACCTTCTATTTCATACCGAACCTCGATGACCCCAAGGGATTCGAACCCTTAAACCCGTCTGGGTGTCGCCTTCAAAGGGCGATGCAATAGCCGTTCTGCCAGAGGTCAATTTGTTGTCTCGAAGGGACTCGAACCCCTACTTTTCTCCTTCAGAGGGAGTTGTGTTACCGTTACACCACGAGACAATTTATTTTATCATGATAATCTAAAGTATGATTTTAAATTATCATGATATTTGGGTGTAGGGAAGGATTCGAACCTTCTTCTTCTGATTCACAGTCAGACACATCACCTAAATGCTTCAAACACCATGTAGTCGGGATAGCAGGACTCGAACCTGCGACCTCATGCTCCCAAAGCACGCATACTACCAACTGTACTATATCCCGATATTTGGGGTGAAGGACGGGAATCGAACCCGCAACTACAAGAACCACAATCTTGCGTTCTACCAATTGAACTACCTCCACCATATTGTCTGGGTAGCAGGATTTGAACCTGCGAACACGTGCTTCCAAGGCACGCCCATATAGCCATCTGTGGAACACCCAGTTTTGTCAGGGATGTGGGATTCGAACCCACGGACGACAACGCCTTTGTGCCGTCACTGGCTTCCAAGACCAGCAGCTTTAACCTCTCGCTCAATCCCTGATTTCAAAGAACAAAAAAACCCCACTCTTGCGAATGGGGTTCATGTTTAACCTAAAACTTCCTTGATGAAACCTTTAGACATAACTTCCCCACTCACCATCCTGTGGATGTTGTTGCG
>Ga0307375_10002156_pt1 | contig 20556 bp, 14 predicted proteins | sample TR1MG_FD_202531 | JGI IMG/M metagenome (GOLD analysis project Ga0307375, IMG submission 202531) | Soil microbial communities from Risofladan, Vaasa, Finland - TR-1 | ecosystem: Environmental > Terrestrial > Soil > Coastal area > Acid sulfate soil | place: Finland: Risofladan, Vaasa | collected...
ACGAAAGCAGCTTAACGTATTCTTCCTCCAGCATAAACTCTGTGGCCTTTACCGCAATTTTTTGAGGACCATTTACTGAAATGTGGCTTAACAGCTGCTGCTGTCCAGCCCTTATGTCGCCAATGAGCCGGTAAAGCGAGGGAATCTCTATTTCAATTGAAGAAACGTGGGATATCTCATGCATGCAGAAAAGGCGAAGAAATGCTTCGTTGCATAGCAGCACCTTCCCCGATGCCGATATGGCCAATATTCCTGTAGCCGAGTGCTCAATGGTTCGGCGGAAAAAGATAAAGTCCTTCTCTTTTTCGAATAGCACTCTATTGAAAGCGCTAATAACGTCGTTGAAACTTTGGTGTAGCTTTCGAAAGGTAGGATCGTTCTTGTAATCGTTGAACACCAGCGTTGAATCCTTATATTGAAATGCGGAAAAAAAGTGCGCTAGGTCTCTGTTCGTCTTGTTGATGAAGTAGATTAAGTAGGCTAGCACTGCTGGCCAGAGCGCTATTAGCGAATAAAGCGTGACCACCATGTAACTTCTCTTCCAAACCCAAATGGCGGCAATGGGGATGGTTGCCAAGAGAACGGCAAGTAGCACAATTGTGATGTAAAACCGTTTATATATCATGCCTTTTCATTTTATCGTAAAGGGTTGAACGGTTGATACCCAGCATTTGCGCAGCCTTGGAGATATTGCCACCGCAACTTTCCAACGCCTTTACTATGAGAATACGTTCGTGGTCGGTAAGCGAAAAATTGTTAGGTTCGAGCAGCTCGCTGGAGTGACTTCCCGATGGGATGATGTAATCGGCTGTAAGCAGATTTCCACCACAAAGAATGGCCGCTTTTTCCATAACGTGCTGCAGTTCTCTTACATTTCCCGGCCAGCTGTGGGCCAATAGCTTCTTTTCGGCTGCTGGGTGCAGCTCCAGATTCCCTTTTTGGTAGTGATCGGCATACTTCTGCAGAAAGAATTTTGCCAGCAAAGGAATGTCCTCCTTCCTTTCTCTCAGAGGCGGCAATTCGATAAGAATGGTATTGATGCGGTAAAGCAAATCCTCACGAAAGCCACCCTCAGTAACCATCTTGTGGAGATTTCTATTTGTTGCCGAAATCAACCTAACGTCGATGCTGGTTGGATGGTTTGCACCCAAAGGGGTAACCTCTCTATTTTGGATAGCACCCAGCAGCTTTGCCTGAAGGTGTGTGGATATATTGCCAATTTCATCGAGAAACAGTGTTCCGCCTGACGCAATCACCATTCTTCCAACTCTATCATCCCGTAGGTCGGTATAGGCTCCCTTCTTTGCTCCAAACAGTTCGCTTTCGAACAGGGTTTCGCTCAGCGATCCCACATCAACGCCAACAAATAGCTGATCTTTCCTCTTCGATAAACGATGGATTGCCCTTGCAACAACCTCCTTGCCGGTTCCATTTTCGCCGGTGAGCAGAATGTTGGCGTCGGTGGAGGCAACCTTATGAACGGTCTCCATCACCCGTTCCATGGCTGGCGATTTGCCAATTACTAGAGGGAATCGATCGTCTAACTGGTTGGTTAAATGCTGCTGGCTGCTCTTTAGCCTTTTGATTTCCAACTTCGACTTACGCTTTTGGTAGGCTGAAAGTATGGATGAAAGGATCTTCTCTTCGTCCCACGATTTTTGAATGAAGTCGGCAGCACCCTCCTTCAGCGCATTTACGGCAAGTTCAACATCTCCGTAGGCGGTTATCAACACCACACAGGAGGACGGATCGCGCTCCAAAATCCTGCTCATCCAGTATAGCCCTTCGTTACCCGTTTGGGTGCCGGCCTTAAAATTCATGTCAAGCAGAATCAGGTCATAGTCATCCTTTTCGAGCTGATTAAGTAGCTGCTTTGGAGATTTCAGTATATCTATCTTTTTGAAATGGGGGGAAAGGTAGAGCTGAAGCGCGTATAGGAGCTCCTCGTTGTCGTCAACAATTAAAATCTTTCCCTGAGGTAGAGGCATGGTTGCTATTCTTTGTTTACCCTTCAAATCTCGTCATATTGTTGTTTTTCTCCACACGCACTGTCGGAATTCCCGACATAAATTTAGATGATTATTTGTAATTATCTGCTAATAAGTTTTATGCAGGTGTGGCACGCTCTTGGCTATTCTTAAAGTAATAGTGCTCCATTTAGGAACTCATAACCTATTTCAATATCTTTAACTAATCATCATATTCTATGGTTTGGTTTAATATTAGGCTTACGCTTAGAAGTTTACGAAGCAACCTGCTCTACTCCCTAATTACCATTTTGGGGTTGGCTGTTGGTATGGCAGCAACCATCTTGCTGTTTATTTATGTGCAGCACGAGTTTAGCTACGATAAATTCAATACTCGTGCTCCAAGAATATACCGGATGATATCTATTTTGGGTCAGGATAAGTCCTGGACGTTACCCATTTGCACCCGTTTTAGCGACTCTACTTTTGCCACCCAAATCCCGGAGGTGGATCAGGTGGTGCAGTTTTATGCAGGTGGACCGTCGGAGGTGGTGGTGAACAACCAACGCTTCAAAGGTTTGGATTTATTGTATACCGACCCCAATATTGCAAAGGTTTTCACGCTGTATTTTCTGGATGGAAATTCGGAAACAGCCCTAACCGATCCCTCGTCAATGGTGGTGACCGATGTAATTGCTCAAAAGCTATTTGGCACTACCAATGTAGTTGGGAAAACGCTTACGATGGATAACAAGTCCTACACCATTTCGGCGGTAATAAGGGCACTACCATCCACCTCTCACTTTTCCATTGAGCTGCTTGTTCCCATGAATAGTATGCCGTTTCTAAACCAGCTCAGAGGGCTGGAGTTTAACACCTATATCTTATTCAAGGAGGGAGCCAACATTTCGGAAGGCATCACAAAGTGCGATACGCTTTATGCAAAGCAGCTGACAGATAGATTTAAGGATAGCGGTTATACAACCGGATGTTTCTTGCAAAAGTTGACCGATATTCATCTTCACTCAAATTTCTATTCGCGGCTTGAGCAGCCTGGAAGCATTAGTAGAGTATATGTTTACTTTGTGCTGGCACTGCTCATTCTATCCATTGCAATCATTAACTTCATAAACCTTCTTACCGTTCAGTATGAGGGGAAAACCAAGGACATTGGAGTTCAAAAGGCGCTTGGTGCTTCCCGAATGACAATTGTGAAGCAGTTTATGGGGAAGTCGCTCACTTTCTCCTTTATTGCCCTTGTTATTGCTGCCATAATGGTCGAACTCACCATTTCCGGCTTTGGCCAGCTGGTAAATCGTAACCTGATAGTAAGCTATACAGGTAACCCCTGGTTGGTTTTGCTCCTGCCGGCTTTGGCAGCTTTGGTTGGAATTGTATCCGGCATTTACCCTGCCTTCTACCTTTCTCGATTTTCTACAATCAAAGTGCTTAAGGGAGCGGTAAACCGTTCGCGCGGGACCAACCAGTTTACACGAGCATTAGTGGTATTCCAATTTGCTGTCGCCATTGCCTTGATTAGCTGCATTACCATAATCTATATGCAAATCTCTTTTATGAAATCGGTTGACCTTGGCTTTCAGCCCGATAACGTGGTGGGGGTAAGCAATCTAAACCGAAAGTTGATACGCTCATATCCAGCCATAAAGGATGCACTATTGAAGATGCCCGAAATCACCATGGTAAGTGCTGCTGACCATTTCCCGGGTGGTGGAGCAAGTGGTGAGGGAATTCGCGTTGCGGGCACCGATGCCGACCTTTCAATCAATAGCTATCGCGTGCAGCCCGACTACTTTAAGGTCCTTCAGATGCACATTCTTATGGGACGACCATTTTTGCAGAGTGCTTCTGCCGATTCCAACGCCATTATATTAAATGAAGAGGCCGTTCGCAAGTTGGGCATTACCAATCCGCTAAGTACCGACATTCTTTACGATGGCGAACGTGTAAACATAGTTGGAGTGGTGAAGAACTTTTACTACTCTTCGCTTCAAGAACCCATCGAACCATTGGTTTTTACCAACCACTCCTTTGGACTAAACTATATTCTAGTGCGGATTGCCAATGGAAGTCTCGAAAAGGGAATCAAGGACATTGGAGTTGTTCTGAAGCAGTTTGATCCCGGCTATGAGATGGAGTATAAGCTGGTGGATGATTTTTGTAGAAACCGCTACAATAGCGAGGAGCAAACGGTGGAGTTGGCGACGTATGCCTCGCTGCTATCCCTACTGCTTGCACTTCTCGGTCTCTATGCGCTTACCATGTTCATTGTGAATAAACGGACAAAGGAGATTGGGATCAGAAAAGTTATGGGGTCAACCCGAATGCAGATTGTAGTCATGCTAATCGGCATTTTTGTAAAATGGATTACCGTTGCCTTTATCATTTCCACACCATTGGCCTACTACATTATGCAGCGATGGCTGCAGAACTACGCCTACCATATCAGAATGAGTATTTGGCCCTTCCTGATGGCGGGGTTGGTTGCTCTTCTCATTGCCGTGCTAACCTTAGGTTGGCAGGCGTTTAAGACCGCCTCCCGCAATCCCATTGAGGCACTGCGGGATGAATAAAATGAGTGAAGGTAGGGGGGGACTACATTTCTGCTGAGAACAAGTCACCCCCTGACTAGTATGGTAAAAGTAAAATAGGTTATGCTTAGGGAATTTTTCCATTTCAGCTGTTTAAGTTTTAAATCCAACTATTCATCATAAACTTAAACACCCCTGCTCGCCCGGACAAAAAATGAGATGATGGCGCGGACGTCCTCGTCCGTGCCATCCTACCGGGGCAGCGCAAGTTACCCCCAATGCCAAGCATTAAGGAAGGCATTACGTCAGCCTGTTCAAAAGCGCACGGAGCTTGCATGGGCATGTTGCCCATACGCATTGTTGACAATGGTAATTCCCTCAGGATTACATTCTCAAATTACTACGTTTTCCTTCGCAGGGCTAGCGTCTCTTTTTCATTGGCATACCCTGTTCGGCCATTGCCGGATTGTTTATTGCCGCATTAGCTAATTTTCAAATTATCCAATTCTCAAATCTTCAAATTAATTCCCTACCTTCGCTATACGTTCTTTGAATGAGTAACAGCAACCCCTACCGCTACAACGGCAAGCTGGAGCGCAGCCGAAGTCCCGATTTTTAATCGGGGGGAGCTGCAAACGTTCCTGCAGGTGGCAGGACGTTCTTTGGATTGGTATGATTACGGGGCCAGATTCTACGAACCGGCAATTGGTAGGTGGAATACCAAAGAGCCTTATGCAGAACTGGTTCCCGGTATTAGTCTTTACGCTTACTGCTACAACAACCCCGTCAACTATTCTGAACCAACTGGGAAATGGCCAGGATGGGTTCATAAAAAAATTATCAGGAAAGCTTTAAATCCATACATAGGTCATGGTCTAACAGAAGAACAACTAAATCAGATAATTGAAGGTGGAGTTTTTATTGATAAAAATTTTCAAGATCCAAAATTCTCGTATATGCACACAATGAGAAATGGATTAACTAATCAATCAACTGAGGAGGCTGAGACTGCTAGAGAGGAATGGGTAAATCAAAATATAGCAGAGTTTAAAAGAACTGGAGATTACACAAAACTTGGATATGCCGTACATGCCATGTCTGATGAATATGCACCAACACACAGTTGGAAACCATGGAGTGGTTTAAAGTGCTCAAACGGATTTGGCCTTTTTCACTTTTTTGGAGAATTAAATCCTCGCGGCAGTTATAGCCAATCTTTTATGTTATCGGAAGTATTAGTTGTAATTACCTTTGAAAAAAGCAGATCTAATTCATCATCAGATCCAGCATTACCGCGTCCGGTAGTTCCATCGGTAGCTCCAATAACCCCAATTCCGCCACAACCAATTCCTGTGCCGGCACCTGCCCCCATACCAACACCTCCGTCTCCAGCACCATTGCCGCCACCAATACCAATACCGAGGCTCGATTAGTGAAACCGCTAACTTAAAAAGTATAATATAATGAAAACGAGATTATTTAGTAAAAAGGTTTTTATCCTCATGCTTGTTTGTTTTGAAGCATCGCTTGTGTCTTGTCAAGATAGGATAATCAAAATTGAATTAACGAAAAAGAACCCAATTGAGTTTGTATTTAACACTCAGAAGGATAGTCTCTATAAGATCATCTCAAAGCAATTAATAATTACCAATATGATGCTTTGGGATGCTGCACATGGATACATGGTGTTAAATAAGATATCAGATCTGTTTTTACTATCAAAAAACAAGTCTGATTTTTGTCTAATGCCGACATTCTATATTTGTAAATCTAAGATATATCAGAAAGACAATGGCGATTCTTTAGAATATGAGGCATGGTTTTATTTACACTTAGAAGAAGTTGTTAAAGGAAAGACGAAAGTAAGTATAACGACAATCGAACCTAAAGTTGTTGTCGGAAGAGAGTTACTTCCAACACCACCCCATTTTGTTAGAAAGGACAAAACACTTCTAGTGGAACCTTCAACAATAGAAGAATATGAAATTTTACTAAAAATAGGAAGGTTAGTTGGTGAGCAAGGTATGCCTCCATTACAGTTACCAGTAAAGAAGTAGCGAAAGCAAAACCCGGTCAAAGCCGGGTTTTTCTTTTATAGGGTAGCAACGTTTTTCTGGAAGAAGTCCTTAAACTTCTTCTTGGTGAGCATCTTGTCAATCAGCTTTAGGATGGTTTGCCGGTCGTCCTCGTCCAGCTGCTGGATCAGGTTCATTTGCTCCGCTAGCCAAGATAATCCACGAAACGCGCGGGCAGAACCGTCAATAGGCCGGTCAGGGAGTGCCGTCCGTCTGTTGCAAGCCTTTGCCAATGAGATAAAGTATGAAGATGGTTCTGTGGTGTATTAAATGCGGCCAGTTCATGAGCGCATAAAGGGTATCCTGGCCAATGAACCAGACGCTAAGTTGGGAAAGAGCGCTATGCCATATTCCAATCAACAGTCAGGGGGTGACTTATTCTCGCTCGCAAAATAGTCACCCCCTGACTAGTATGGTAAAAGTAAAATAGGTTATGCTTAGGGAATTTTCCCATTTCAGCTGTTTAAGTTTTAAATCCAACAATTCATCATAACCTTAAATAACTCATTTGCCATGCCTGAAATTACTACTAGCTATTTAGGTCTTAAACTGAAAAATCCAATTATTGCTTCTAGCTCTGGGCTCACCGATACGGTTGATAAGCTGGTGGAGTTAGAAAAGGCGGGAGTGGCTGCCGTTGTGCTCAAGTCCATATTCGAAGAGGAGATAGTGATGCACACGCAGCGATCAATCGAGAAAATGTCCGCCTCTGGCTTCGTATACCCCGAGACTATGGAGTATTTTGAGTACGACTACGAGGAGATTGAGGATCCGGTGCAAACCTACCTTAAGCTAATTGCCGATGCCAAGAAGAAACTCACTATTCCGGTAATTGCCAGCATCAACTGCCTTTCGCATGGTGGCTGGGAAGATTTTGCCCTCAAGGTTGAAAAGGCTGGTGCCGATGCGCTGGAGCTGAACGTGTTTTTGCTTCCAAGTGATAACACCCTTAGTGCCGAAGAGTTTGAGAAAGTATACTTCGACGTGGTGAAGAGCGTGGTTGCTAAGGTGAAAATACCGGTGTCGCTCAAGATGGGCCCCTACGCCTCTAACCTTTCGTCGCTCATCGAGAAGCTATCGAAGACTGGAATAAAGGGTTTGGTGCTGTTTAACCGCAGCTACAACACCGACTTCGACATCAACACCCTGGAGTTTACCAACTCGTCGGTGCTTACCTCCTCATCCGATATGCATCAAACGCTTCGGTGGATTGCCCTTTCAGCCGGAAAAGTAAAATGTGACTTGGCTGCTTCAACAGGCGTACACGATGGTGCCGGGGTTATAAAGATGCTGTTGGCTGGTGCCAATGTAGTTCAGGTGGCTTCAACTCTCTACCGCAATGGCAATGCACAAGTGGCTAAAATGTTGAGCGACTTAACCGAGTGGATGGATACACAAGGTTATAAATCGCTGCGCGATTTTGCCGGAAAGATGAGCTACAAGCAAACCTACAACCCTGGGGCATTTGAACGGGTTCAGTTTATGAAGCACTACAGAGCATATAACGGATAGTATAAAATTGGGATGATGCCATCAAATTGTTGAGACGCAATATTTTGCGTCTCTTTTTTTTCCAATGCACCAATAGAGACGTGATTAATCGCGTCTCTCAATCAAAGCGATGAAGAGGTTTAATATTAATAGCCATGGTTTATTCCATGGTGAAGGCAGAATTCAGGCACAAACATAAAGTTGAGCATACCTCTTTATGCATCGTGGCTAAGGCTGAAAAAGGAGGTGAAAACACTATCCCAATACCAAATGGCAGACGTTTTTTTAGTAAGCAGCAGCATAAATTAGGGTAAACCCTTGCCGTGCCAGAGTTCCAAAAGTTGGCAAGGTTGAAAACTTGTTGATATATAGGTAGGCATTTATTTTCCTTCATCTGTTTTTTGTGTTAGTTTTGCTGGTTGAAACCGTAATCCACTATTTGAGAGAGGCGGTTTTTAACTTTTCGCATTCGATAAAATTAATTGGCATTCAGTATTCATGTCAATAGTTGACGAGTAAAAGCGGCATATGAAGGAAGACAACGATTTTATAAAGGGGGGAGAGGAGGATACTCGGGAAATTGTCAACCGTTATGAGGATATGCTTCGTAGTAATTCTGTATTTTACTTCGACGTGTATGAGTTTGAAAATATAATTGAGCACTATCTAGAGTTGCACAATGCACCCGACGCTGGTCGTGCGGTAGAAATTGCCCGACAGCAACACCCTTATTCCACCGATCTTCAGCTGAAGCAGGCCGAAATTTTTGTTGCCGCGGAAAAGTTAAGCGAAGCATCTGAGCTGCTCGATTTGCTTTCGCGAATTGAAAATAGTAATACGCAGGTTCTTTTTTTGCAGGGAAAAGTATTTCTTGGATTGGGCATTCCATCCAAAGCGGTGGAATGTTTCTCTAAAATGCTCGCGCTTACCGTTGAAAATAGGATAGAAGCCATTGAAGATATTAGTGCAATGCTGCTCGATGCAGGGGAGGCGGAGCATGCGCTACCATTTTTGGAAATAGCCATTGCAGAGGATCCCGAAAACGAAAATTTATGGTTCGATCTGGCTTACTGCTACGATAGGCAGGATAAGGTGCCCGAAGCCATAAAGGCTTACTCACAATATCTTGACTTTGATCCATTTAACGATTCGGCATGGTATAATTTGGGCCTCATCTATTCGCGTGAGAGCGAGCATGCCAAAGCCTTAGATGCCTTTGAGTATGCCGTGGCAATTAATGATGAGATGCCGGTTTACCTTATTAGCTTAGCCCACACCTTTGCTTCACTCGAAAATTACACAAAGGCTATTAGCCTCTTCGACGAACTTCTGGAGGCTGATGAGAATAACACCAGCGCTCTTTGTTCAATTGGGGAATGTTATGAGAAGTTGGGTAAGTGGGATATTGCTGCAGCTTTTTATGAAAAAACTGTGGCGCTCGATCCTGAGAACGCGGAGGCCTACTTCGGCCTTGCGGTTGTGATGATGGAGACCAATAAGCTGTTTGAAAGCCTTGCCTTTGTGAAAAAAGCGCTGAAGTATGATGAGGTGAACTCTGAATACTGGTATGGTCTTGGGAAGGTTTACCATAAGCTTGGATCGGCAAAGGAGGCTATTCATGCATACCAGAAAGCACTTGAACTCGAGGAGGATGACGTTGATTCTATGGCTGGTCTTGCCTATGTATACTTAGAATCAGGAGAGAAAGATCTAGCCTATAGCCGATTTTTGTCGTGCATTGAAATGGCACCCGATGCCGAATTTCTTGTTCAGGCTGCTATCTTAGAATATAGAAACGGACAGAAGAAGAAGGCAATCGACCATGTAAAAAAAGCCATTGCCCTTGACGAAGAGGTTGGAAACAAGTTCTTTTGTGAGTATCCAGAAGCCAAAGAGAATATTGACCATTTTTAAAATACAACTTATTCAATCTAAAATTATTTCCCATGAATTTTGACCTTACCCACATGCCCGACCGTGCGGCAAAGCCTCGTACTTCAGGTATTACCATGGTTATGGACAAGGGGTTGAGCCTTCGCGAGGCTGAGGATATGGTGGACGCGAGCGGACACCTTATCGACTTTGTTAAGCTTGGATTTGGCACCGGCATGGTAACCAATCGTGTTGAAGAAAAGATTAAGTTTTATCAGCGAAATAACATTCACTGCTATTTTGGTGGAACGCTCTTTGAAGCATTTGCCATTCGTAATAAATTTGAAGATTACCTTCGATTAGTAGACCAGTTTGGCGTAACCGCTGCTGAAGTATCCGACGGCTCTATGGTTATGGATCATGACAAGAAGTGTGAGTATATTACCAGAGTAGCCAAAGATCGTGTCGTTCTTTCTGAAGTTGGCTTTAAGGTAGCTGGCGTTACCATCAACCACCAGGAGTGGGTTAGGAGGATGAACACCGAACTTAAGGCTGGTTCTTTCAAGGTGATTGCAGAAGCTCGCGAAAGCGGAAATGTTGGAATATACAAGGCTGATGGTTCCGCCGACATTGGCCTCATTGATGATATTCGCAAGCAGGTTAAGGTGGAGAACATTATTTGGGAAGCCCCCATTAAGAGCCAGCAGGTTTGGTTTGTGAAGTTGCTTGGCGCCAATGTTAACCTAGGCAATATTGCTGTTAACGAGGTTCCTTCGCTGGAAACGCTGCGCATAGGTCTACGGGGAGATACCTTCTTTTGCTTCTTGCCCGAAGAGATGAAGAAGGGTCATGTTTTGACCCCCGATAGCGAGTAATTATCACTATTCCGAAGAATAGATAGTGAGCTAGCATATGGCTCACCAAATTGCATGAAGGGGGAAAATTCTTCCCCCTTTTTTGTTCCCTTTTACCGTAGAACGAGTTGGAAATGTTGCCATTGGTATTCATTAGCGGGAACATGTAATTGTTTTTACTAATTTGTACACCTCAATAATGCCATTTGGCCATGACGCGTTTGCTGAAAATCGCCCTTTTTGCTGGCTTGTTTCTGCTGCACCTTCCAAGCATGAAGGCACAGGAGCGACCCTTCTCTTCGGGCGAAAAGTTGCACTATAAGGCCATTTATAATTGGGGTTTTTTTTGGATCGAAGCGGGAGAGGTTGACTTTAGCGTTACGTCAGAGACTACGTTGGGCAATCCGTGCTATCTATTTAAATCGGCAGGGCAGAGCATGCCCAACTACGATTGGATATTTCGGGTTAGGGATAAATTTGAATCGGTTGTTGATTCTGCAACATTACGGCCTTATACGTTTACAAAGGAGAGCAACGAGGGCAATTTTAGAATTTGGAATAGCTACAGCTTTAACTACGAAACCAACAAATTGATGGTTCAGTCCGAAACATCAACTCGGAGCCGTCGTTCCGATACTTTAGCGTTAAACCATTACGTTTTCGATGTATTAACCGGAGTTTACTATGCACGATGTCTGGACTATTCTCACTACTCATCCGGCCAAAGGATTTATATCAACATTGCTATCGATAATAAAATTTACACGCTATATGGACGATTTTTGGGCAAGGAAAAGTTGACTCTTCACGACGGAAGAGTTTTTCATACCATAAAGTTCTCCGTTCAATTAGTTGAAGGAACAATATTCAAGGGTGGAGAGGATCTCGTTGTTTGGATTTCCGACGATCGAAATAAGATTCCCATAATGGTGGAGGCAAGTATTTTAGTTGGCAAGGTGAAAGCGGTATTGGAAACTGCACAGGGGTTAAAATATCCAATGAGCAGCTTAATAGTGCCAATATCAAAACCCTGTGGCCAATAGCTTTACTCCTTCACCAAATTCCCTGTACCGTCCTTGCTGAGTGCTATTGTTGGGTTTCCGCTGTATATTACATTCCCTATGCTTTTTATATTTACCATCAGGCTGTTGACAACGTTTACATAGATGTCGCCACTGCCATAGCTGGTAATGCTCATGTTGTTTGCCACAAACTTGTCCAAGTATATCCATCCCGATCCACGGTAGGTAACAGTGGCATTACTACAGGAGCCAAATACTCGAAGGTCAGAAACGCTTGACTGCTGGTCGATTACAACGTTATTGGCTTTTAAAAGGATTGATACCTCTCCCGATGATTCGCTGCAGTGATATGTAAAAGAATTCTCCTTAATGGTATCGAGCACGCTGACATTTCCATCTCCATAGTATTCGAGCGTTGCAAAGCTTCTGTTAAGATACAGCGTTACCTGCTTCTTATTATTAAAACTTGAAGTCCAGGCAAATGTGTTTGTGTTCTTAATGGTTATTGTGGAGTCAGAAATATCGGTCTTGATGCCGGAAATGAGATTCTCACCCGCGGTTACAACTGCGTGTTGAGTGGCTGCAGGGTCAATGAATACAGTTACGTCTACGTCATCGTCTACAACAACCTTGGCTATGCTAGTTGGAAGTGGGCGTTCTACAGTTTTTGTTTTACCCGCAGGGTTTAAGAAGTCGAGACCTAATTCACATGACGGCAGTATCGTTGATGCTGCAAGCAAAAGGCAAAGTATTAGTTTTGTTTTCATAGCCGAATCCCAACCCCATATTCCACATAGTCTGCATTGCCCCAATGGGTTTTTAGAGCAATTTGTCCAAAAATATTTTGTGCGAAAAAGTAGCGAAGTGCCAGTCGCTCATAAAAAGGACCGCCAGTTTTATCGAGTCGGTAAAGGTAAGGTCCAATGCCGAGGTTGATGGATGCACGTCCAACCTGAAATTCATACCTTATATTGGCACCAATTCGCATGACTTCAATGTTAGAGTGTACCGGTATCCCATTACTCTGCAAGTTTTCTTTGTTGGAGCCATCGTGCATATAATCTAATCCAAAACCAAACCGTTGAAAGGGTCTCGATGGCCAGGTTAACTCACCTGAAATGCCCCATACCGGATACCGCTTGCTGCCAATGGGATTATCCTGCTTGGCTGCTCCAATACCAACAATAGTAAACAGGTGCTTGTTTACGCTGAGGCTATCGGCATTGAGTTTAGATTGAAAGACATGTTTGGATTGGAAGCGATAGCCCATACCCATGTACATCGTTGGCATGTTAAGTCCTGCATTCGGTTTCTCAAACGATCCATTGGAAAGGTGGGAGAGGGAGATGCCCGCCTTAACATTTAAATGGTCGGAAATGGTGTAGCGGTATTCACCCAAAAAGTTAATAGCCGCATTCAGGTGCGTGCTAATCCCGATATTCTTGTAGTTGGTTACCCGATTGAACGTTTTGGTTACGTAACCTATTCCCGGTGCTAGCCGAAAGAAAAATGCCGATCTGGAATCGCGCCCACTTAAAGTGAAGTTAAAGGTGGGCATAATGCAGTAAGCCTGTCCTAGGTAGGTTGGGCTTCCCAAATCGAAGTGAATAAACATGACCCCTAGCTCGGGATAGCCAAAGCTAGCTGCCCACTTCTTATCTTGAGAGGGCTGGTGTGTAAAGGCAACCTCAAAAGCACTTAGATGGCGTTGCTGCAGAATCCGCATTTCATTATGATGGTATGCTAGAAATCCATAGTGTACTCGAAAAGAGACCTCAAAGGGATTGTTTTCAATGTTCTTTTCCTGGGCCTGCAGCGTAAAAGTACTTGCAACACACAGAAAAAAAACAGCGCACAGCTGTTTCAATTGCATGACCAAATAATTAGTTTGGCAAAATTATAAAAAAAGCCGGCTTAAGCTAAGCCGGCTTTAATAATTTGCATAAGATTAATATACTACTAGCTTTTTGGTAACCTGCTGGCTTTCCGACTTCACCTGGATAAGATAGATGCCCGCTCTTAATGAGGTGGGTAATTGCAAGATTGTTCCATCGGGTATTAGGCCATTGTAAAGCGACATTACCTTATTGCCTGAAATGTCATAAAGCGAAACTTCTCCTTTTAAGGGCGAGGAGGTAGCTATTGCCATCGACACTGGCTCTCCATTCGATGGATTTGGATAGACATCGAGGGTGAGAGTGGTTTTAACCGAAGGAATAATTGGGGCAATGGTATAGGTATCGGCCTGAATAAGTCTCGTATTTGTATACATTCTATACGCACCGGGCCCTAATGTAATACTTAGGTTGGGTGTTGCAATGTCAACTGAATCTTGGTGGAAAAACTCATACCAGCGACCCGCATTAGGCAGTGTAAGGGAGACAACCTGAGAGTTCACATCAAAATTACCAACAATAAAGGCCGTTTCTCCATCTTTTGTGAGCCTCATCCACTTAATAGCTCCAGTAAATGAGGTGGTAAAATCGGTTGCTGAGAAGGGTGCATAGTCCTGTTTCAACTTATTCAATGTGGCGTAGTGATTGTATAGAAGCATCCTGTCAGGATTCTGTTCATAGTCCCAGTGAATAGGTTTTTCACCAGTTCTACCATTATAGTCGATGGATACGTCATACCCCAGCTCACCAAACATCCAAATCATCTTTGGTCCTGGTACCGGAATTAAAAACAGGGAAGCCAATTTCTCTCGATTTAAGGAGATGCTAAGATTCCCCTTGATGCTATAGCTACCGCTAATATTTCCGTAGGTGAGATTCTTATACATCGCTCGTTCCTCATCGTGGCTCTCTTGGTATGCGAGTAGATTTGGATCGTTCCAACCTCTAGCCTGATAGGAAACCCAGGAGAAATCGGAAGTGGAAACGAACCCCATGCTTGCATTCAAATAGTTGTTGTTCATATTGCCCCATAGCAACATGCCATGGTTTGCCAGCAACGTCTCTTCTGGATTATCGGAAAGATGCTCAAATATTACATAGGCATCGGAACGAAACGACCAGATTTTATCGGCCATGCGCTCAAGAAGCCTCACTCTTTGGGTGTCGAGCAGACTTCCATAAGGATCGTTACTACCATGTGGGGTGTTGCTGAATCCCTTGGTGAAGTCAAAGCGGAACCCATCAACCTTATATTCCGAAAGCCAAAAATGAGTGATGCTATCAACTAACGCTTGGGTAGATGGACTGTCATGGTTAAAATCGTAGCCCCACTGGAGGTCCGGATTGGTGAAGTTGGAGTGTACGTTATACCACGGGTTATCTGTAGTTACCAGGTTGGTATTCTTGTCAAAGTAGAGCTGTACAAATGAGGACAAACCATAGGAGTGGTTCAAAACCATATCCAAAACAACGGCAATTCCATTTTCATGGGCAAGATCAATAAGATGCTTTAGGCTATCGGCAGGTCCATAGTATTTATCGGGCGCAAAATAGAAGTTCGGATTGTAACCCCATGAATTGTTACCATCAAACTCGTTGATGGGCATCAACTCTAGAACATTTATGCCTAAACGCTTGAGGTAGGCGAGGGAGTCGGCCACACGGGCATAGGTATGAGCACTTGTAAAATCTCTAACCAGCAGCTCATAAACTACAATCTTCGATTTATCGGGGTTGGTAAAGTTAGTAACTTGCCAATTGTAGGGCTGTGTTCCTGTGGAAAACACCGAAACCATTCCGGTAGTCAAGTTTGTGGGATATTGCTTTAGGCCGGGGTAAGTGGAGTCGGCAATATACTGATCGTTCCAGGGATCCAGAAATTTATTTGCATAGGGATCAGGGATGGTGATTGTTCCATCCACAATATATTGAAATCCATACTCCTTGGTGGGATCAAGACCGCTAATGGTGGTCCAGTAGTATTTGCCATCCGGAGTACGATTCATATAGTAATCTGTCTTTACTTGCCAGTCGCTAAAGTCGCCAATGGCAAAGGCGTATTGCTTTTTAGCTGGTGGGTCGTTTAGAACAAGCGTCACCGTATGGCTGTCGATAATGTTGATTCCAGGACGAACTCCTGCTGGCAAATCGGCTGTAACAACGGCAGGACGTACCATAATATTTACAGAATCAGCAGCAGTTTGAGTCCCATTGGTTGCTATAGCCTTAATCCAGTGATTACCGTAACTCGAGGCAGTATAATCGTAGCTGATAGATGTATTTGCAGTGGTAGCAACTTGGCTATTGTCCACATACAAGCTGAGGGAGGTGGAGCCATTGGCGGCAGCAGCAATGCTGATAACCGAGTTTAGCTCATAAATGGGCTGTGCTTGGGTGGGATTTGAAAGGTTAACCGAAAGTCCTTGGACGTAAACGGGGTATAAAATATCGGGACTAGTTTGCTTGGTAGCGTCCGCACTGCGAAAAACAAAGCAGAGGCTAGTAATTTTTTGGTCCGCCGGAACATTGTAATATGCTCTAATACTTGGCGTAATAGTTAAGGTATATGTGTTTGTTCCTGTACGAGTTAGCTTGGGTTGAGTTGAATTATTACCCCAGGTGCCAATTACATAGGCCCAGGAGGTGTTGCCTTCAACCTTAACACCCGTATGGGCATAAACATCCCCAGTATAGTTCATCAATGCAGCATTTCCCTGGGTGGCATCAAAGGTTACTACTGCTGCATCCTGATCCGTAGGCAGTGTAGGAGATACAGTAATTATTTGAGCAATAGCAGTGCAGGTGAGAAAAAATAGAGTGGCACTTAATACTGCAGTTTTTGTTAATAAGGTTTTCATCGAGTGCTAGTAATTTAGGTGGAAGTGAAATCAGAATTACTTATTCACATCTCATAGAGAAGGTTGATAGGAAAAGGGCAGGTATACTTGAAAGTTATAAGTAGCTATGTTTGAATTATTCTTACAAAGTTAAGATAAGAGTTAACTTAAAATGTTTAGTGGACAATTTGTATTTATAGAAAAAAGAAGCTACCCGACAATTCGGGCAACTTCTTTTTTTATTAGAGTAACGAAAACTAGTTCATTGTGTAGGTTCCGTTCACAAGATCAATAGTAACTGTGTAGGTGCCGGGGGTTGTTACTGTAATATTGGCACCACCAAAGTCTAACTTAGAAGGGATACCTCCTAGACTAATAGTCCAATCGTGGTTGGCCCTAAACTTAAAGTCACCTGCGGTAAATGTTGCAGTAACAGTCCATGTGTTGTTAACACTTGGAGTCATGTCGGTATCAACACCCCAACCACCAACAGCATCACCGGTTATACTCCACTGTGTAACAGTATAGGTTTGACTAACTGGGGATGAAAGGTTCATCATAACGCTATAGGTACCTGCTGTAGCTAAGCTAATATTATTGCTGCCGTTGTAGGCAAGCTTACCATCACCACCATCGCCATAGTTTATGGGCCAGTCATCGTTAGCTCTGAACTTAAATGTTCCGGCAGTCATTGGTATGGTTGCCACCCACTGTTTGAATGCAGGGCTGTAGGTCATATTTTGATCCGAATTCCAAGCATCTGCTGTTGCATCACCAATAACACCCCAATCGGTTTTGGTGGCGGTGTAGGTCATCAGGTTCAAATCGAGCGCAAACATGTAGTAGCCGTCAGTAGCAACACTAAGGTTACCTGCATCTGAAGCTGTACTGAGTGTTCCAGCAGTGCTTCCTGCGCCATAAGCAGTTCCATTCCAATCCTTTTGAGTAATAAACTTATACTCACCAGCTGTTAGGTAAACGTAGCCCCTTACAATTGGATCAGCATCAGTATTCATCAAGGAATCGCTTGCGTTTGCTGGAACCCAACCTTGGAATGCACCAACTGCATAGAGTGTTACAATTGCAGCAGGGGTTGTAAATTCAACCTCATTACCATATGCAGTACCTGCACTAGTTGTAGCGTAAGCACGAACATAGTAGGTGGTGGTGCCTTGAAGTTGTGAAAGAGCACTGGTAAAGGTTCCTATTCCATCGCCATCCGATGTAGTGCTATCTGCACTGGCAGTAGTTGGATTGTGAAGAACGCTATAGCAAACGCCTCTCTTGGTAACAGTAGCACCACCATCGGCAGTAACTTCACCACCACCATTTGCAGTTGTTCCAGTATTTGCCGTAAACTCAGCGGTTGTAACCGTTGCAAGTATTGGCAAGGTAGTAAATGTAACCTCAGCACCGTAAACTACTCCACCGGCAGTAACCGCGTAGGCACGTGCATAGTATTTGGTAGCAAAATCAAGACCGGTTAAGGTAACATTAAAGGTGGCTGTTGCACTGTCGGCAGTGTATACAACCTTATTGTCGTTTACAGTAGGTGCAGTTGCAGTGTTATAGCAAACACCCTTTTCGGTGATTCCGCTACCGGTGGAAACAATAAAACCAACTACCGTAGCAGAGCTCGAGGTAATGTTTGCTGTTTCAGAGGTGGTGAGTTTGGAATCCGCCAACTTGACATCGCTATTTTCCTTTGTGCAGGCACCAAATATCATTGTGGCTGCAAACAAAGAAACTAGTGACCCATATCGAATTATATTTTTCATGTGTAACGTTTTAATTGGTTGAATGAAGGCCTCTTGCAAGCTAAAAATTTGTGTTCGTAAGAAGACTGTTCCTTCAAAATGTATTTAAAACTCAGTTAAAACAAAGTTAAGGTCAACCATCCGGTAAGAATGGTTGACCTTAAACATTAATTTTTAACCACGGTAGCAGATCCCGTTTGCCCGTCTGCATTAATGGTTAGAGTGATAGTGTAATTACCAGCCGTTACCGGAATATTATCACCACCTTGAGTTAGGCCAGTAAGGGCTCCACCTAAGTTCCAAGCCCAACCATCATTAAGCCTGAACTTAATAAACCCATCAATAAGGTCGAGGGTGATGTACCAAGTTCCATTGGCTGAATTGTAGTCCATCTTCGTATCTGGCGAATTCCAACCATTTGGAGTAGCATCACCAACTAAACCTATCATGTAGGCGCTCATTGAGTATGTAAGAGCCGTGGTATTTACACTTACATTATAGTAGCCACTTTGGTCGGATGTAATTCCAGCTCCATTAACAGCAAGAACACCGCCAGCACCCCCATATACGGTACCGTTATCTGGATCAACCAATGTATATTGCTTGGTCATATCCATCTTAACAAAGCCAGCATACTCACCATTGCCAAGTGGTGATTCAACCTTACCAACAACCGTGGAGCCATCCATCACATCTAAGCGTGGTAGTCCATAAATGGTAGCAGTTACTGTTGATGTTGTTGAAGTGTATGAAAAGGTTTTTGCACCTGTTCCACCGTCAGTAACCATGGATACTCGAATACGAAGATCGATAGTGGATGCTTGATCTGCTGGAAATTTTTTCAGTAGCAGGCTATTCAAAGCACTAACAGTAATCTTCATTGTTTCATCCTTAACATCAGAGTATAGGGTAACAGGATCAGCAAAATTGGTTCCAGTTGCACATGCCTCTATAAAATATTGTGCGGAAGCCTGAAAGCCAGCATCAAGCGGTGTGGCCTTAAAAGTTAAGGTATCAAGAGCATTTACCCGCTCTAGTGTGAGATCCGGGATAGTTTGGAAAGTCGGAGCTATTGGATCGGCAAGCATGGTTGCTTTTGTTTCATCCTTCTGGCAGGAAAACAAAACCCCAAGCAATCCGATAGACATTAAATATACTATCTTCTTCATTTTTCAGATTTTTAAAAGGTTAGTAACCTGGATTCTGGTTCATGTTTGGATTGGCAGATTTTTCTTCACTAGGAATAGGGAAGATATCCAAGTTGCTGCTAGTTGCAACTCCATTGGGAACGCCACCCTTCCAATCCCACATGTATGTTCCATTGGAGAACTGACCAAAGCGGATAAGATCCGTACGGCGCTGTGCCTCGTAGTAGAATTCACGACCACGCTCGTTTAAAAGGAATGGTAAGGTTAACTGGCCTGCAGTAATTCTTCCAGTAATTGGTTCTGAACCATAAGCACCTTCTTGGTATGCACGATCGCGAACCTCGTTAACATAGTTCACAGCAGTTCCCATATCACCACCGCCTCTAACCACAGCTTCGGCATACATCAGGTAAGCATCAGCAAGGCGAAAAATTGGGAAGTCAGTGCAGGCATATGAAGAATTATAGGTTGCAGGCAGTGTGCCATCGCTATTCCTTGCAGTAAACTTCCAAACTCCAATACCGTAATCACCACTTGAAGAAGCACTAGGAATCACCATGCTCTTTTTCATCTTCAGGTATACACGTTTATCAGGACACTGTGAGAAAGTTGGGTCGTTGGTTGGTACAGGCACGTTGCCATAGGTGGCAATGGTATCTACCAATACGTTCATAAATTGCCTTCTGGCTCTATTACCGTTCCAGTTGGTATTGTTGGTTAAACCAGCAACATCTTCAGCCTTAAGATAGGTAGCATCACAGGATGATTCAATGATAAAGGTTGTTCCAACATACCCTTGGGTATAGGTACCATCTTGCTCAAATCCAAAAATCATTTCAGGATTTTGATAACCATCATTATCGGCACTAAAGTTCTGGCGGTAGTCCGTAGCCAAATGATATGCTCCGCTCTCAATTACCTTTTGTGCATAAATCTGGCAGCTGTCGTCTTTCGCTGTTCCTGTGTAAACTTGAGCATTCAAATAAACTCGAGCTAGCAACATCCAATCAGCAGCCTTGTTGGCTTGTGGATAGTTTAGACCAGCATCTGGCAAATTAGCTTCGATGTCTTTTAACTCGGATACTACAT
>Ga0307375_10002157_pt1 | contig 20555 bp, 27 predicted proteins | sample TR1MG_FD_202531 | JGI IMG/M metagenome (GOLD analysis project Ga0307375, IMG submission 202531) | Soil microbial communities from Risofladan, Vaasa, Finland - TR-1 | ecosystem: Environmental > Terrestrial > Soil > Coastal area > Acid sulfate soil | place: Finland: Risofladan, Vaasa | collected...
CCATGGCAAACCAGAAAAGCAAAGAAGTTGCAGTATTGGACAAAGCAGCGGGGATAGAATTCGGCTGTGCGCGCTGCGGAGAGTTTTCCGATAGAAGCCCGAGGAGAATTTTCCATTTCGCGAGACAAGGGAAAGCGGACGAGTTTTCCGAAGATACAATTTTGGACTACCCATACCACGATTTGTCCCTTACCGGAATACTTCAGGCAAGAGAGGCGGCGGAGAATTTTGCCAATTCGTCTTGGGGCAAAAAAGTGCGCATGTTGATGGCATCGCCTATCGGTGGCGCCAGAGGCACAGCGGAATATTTTTCCAAAAAGCTGAAAGTGCCGGTAATATGCGACTGGAAACTCGTCGAAAGGGATATGAATGTTAAATTCTATTACGAAAACCGGAGGAAGCCGTGTCTTGGCAGTATAATGCGGCACGACTGTAGGCCGGATGGCATCTCTCCTTCCCTGGATTTCGAAAGCGAAACTATCGACTCTCTCAATACCTGGGCTACAGATCAAAGATTCGGCACAAATACTTTGTTCGTAACCAACGCCCTGCGCATCGCTACAATAATGAAAATCGCGAAAGGGTGGGGTGAGGATATGATGGCGACGCGTAAACCGCCGCGCAACTGCGAAATAATTACGCTGGGCATCGGCTCCGCCTGCGAAGAATGCGGCGGGTTCATATACGAACCGGCTCCGTAACCGCAAGAACGGTCATGGATTAACTAAAAGGACCGCGTTCTCACGACTGCGGCCTTCTTTTATTTAAAATAAAAACGGCGCGGTCATCTTTGACCGGCCGTGTTATGCGCCGCGCTTTACTTGCGCGGTTTGCGCAAATTTTTGCCTTTTATCTTTTTCGGAAACTTGGCAGATCGAGGGAGTTGCGGACTAAATACCGGCTGTTCCGGAACGTTTCCGTTCCTTTCAGACATCGCTTTGGCTCTCCGCTCAAATGCTTCCCGCTCGCCATCAAGCGCCGCGTTAACTGCTTCATTGCTATTCATTTCTGAAATCCTTTCTTAATCGGTTAATGACAAATTGCAAATCAATAAAATTAGTATTAAATATTTCTGGAAAAAATTCAAATTCCAGCCATAAATTCACGGAGCCACGTCAATTATTTTCTTTCTTGACGTTGCGCCTGAAATTATCCTTACTGCTGCTTTTGGAACGCCAAAATGTTTGGCGATTTTTTTAATAACCTCATCGTTGGCTTTGCCTTTTTCAGGAACGGCTTTCACGCCAATGACAATTTTATTGCCATCGACTTCTATAAAATCTTTTTTGAGCTTGACGCTGACTTCGTATCTCATTGGTTCAATTATATCTTAAAAATACTAGTTTTTACTTTAAAAAATAAAAGCGCCGCATAATTGCCATACGGCGCCTTAACGCGACGCGGTTTGTGCCGCAACCGCGAACTATTTTGCCATTACTTTTTTTCTTTACGGCCGCTGGTCATGGCGCGGACCGTGGACTTCGGGGTCTTCGGAACCTATCCAAAACTCGTGAATAGCTTCCTGCCCAGCCTTGTCGAAAATGACGATGTATTTGTCTTTTTGGGTTAACACCCAATCTTTGGAATTGAGCGCGGACCTTATTTTGTCGGTAATCCACGCAACATTTCCAAAGCAAGTAGTATCGCCGAAAAAATGCGCTGAGTCATTTAAGCATTCCATGGCGATAATCACATTGCCCCAGAACGGAGACAATATTTTGAAATCTTCGAAATATTCCGTGCCTCTGGCGTCAAAAAGAAGCATTGCCCAGCTTTCGGGATGTCCCACCCAAAGAAGGCTTATCCTTTTGGCGGCATCTTCAAAAAGACGTGCGAAATCCGTTAAGAACTTATTCTTTGAAATTCCGAGCCGCGCGGCCTCGTTGATAAAAACCGTTTTGGAAAACCCGGTTCTCTTCTGAAGGCACGATAAGAGGAGCTTCCGAAAATGATCATGTACATCTTCCTTTCCTTTCGAGATATTGAACATGGCAAACCTCCATTGAAACGGCTACTGCATACAAATCAAGCAACGGATTTCATATTAAGACTTAAGTGGCGCAAAGGTCAATTCCGAGGCAAAACGTCAAATCTTTACTCCGAAAACTCCCTTTGCAAAAACGCCTATGCTGTAAGTGATGGTCACCGCCACGGCGATTATAATTATGTTGGTCGTTATCCTCTTGGCAACGCTCATTCCGGAAAGGAAGGCCAGGAAATATGAAATAAGAACCGCCACCGCCATGGCTATCAAAACAGAATAGATGAAACTTTTTTCCCCGAAAAGAACTGGCAGTATCGGTACTGTCGCGCCAATAAAATACGATGTGCCCACTATCGCCGCAGAAACATACGGCGACGAAGCTTCTTCCTCTTCTATTTTTTCGCGCAAAAACATTTTTTTCTTCTTTTGAATGTCTTCTATTTCATGCTCGGAACTTACAGCGCCGAAAGCACCGGCAGCCATTGAAATCGAACCGGCTATGGCAACGGTAAATCCGGCGATAAAAACCGCAGTAGTGGTTTGGAAAGCGGCGAAAAAGCCGCTCGCTGCGCCGACTATCTCAACCAAGCCGTCGTTCAGCCCGAGGAAAATATCGCGCACGCGCTCCGGATGTATCCTCCTGCTTGAAGCAAGCGAAACTATTTCGTCTTCGTGCACGAATTCATCGTTAAGTATTCCGCGGACCGCTTCGCCAAGCGGTTCGTTCTTATAAATATCCCAAACGTGCAGATAATTCCTTATGCCGTGAATTTCTATTGCTTCAATTATCAGATGCATTCCCGCTTCTCCGAAAACTCGCGAGAAACGAACAAAAAACTCCAGCTTTACGCGTCGAAGAAAATCAAGCTTTTCTATTTTTATTTTAAAAAAATCCTGCCAGAACTGCGCGTGCCTGGTCTCGACTTCGACAAGCCCTGAAAGCATAACGCTTGTATCGCCCTTAGCGAACGCCAAAAAGCGTTTATAAAGCGTAAGGTCGAATAATTCGTTAAGCACCAGCTCGCGAGCCAAGCTTGCCGGGGCAGTATTGTTCTTTTCCTTTTCCATATTCGGTTGATTATATAATGACAATCCACTATAAACAATATAAAAAAATGCCGCCTTAACTGGTAAGAACGGCACCCTGAGATTCTGGAGCGGGCTGCGGCGTTTTCTTTATGTAAAGTTGAAAATCATTACCGCCAAAAAAAGAAGTGAGAGCACGCTGACCGTCAGCGACGTCCCTACGTAATACATGATGTAAAACGCCACAAATGTTCCCGCGAGCATACAGAGCCCGAACGAGAAAAGTCCGAGTTTCACAAAAAAATGCACTCCGGGCCTGAACTTCGACACAAAGCCTACCGCGAAAATGTACAAACCGGACGCTGCCACAGCCCACAAATCCACATCCGACGGAATTTTATTTGCCGCAAGGCTTTTGAATATCAAGCCTACGCAGTGCATATTAAGAGTAACCGCAGTCAGATAAAAAATGACGAGCCACCAGAACCATCTGATTCTTGCAGTAAAGAAATACATACAATACCCCCGCAAAATTAAAATTTACAAAAAGCTCGCGGTAACTCTAACCTGCCTTTTCGATTTTGTAAAACCGCCGGCGCAAAACAAAGATACTTTTAATTTCTGAACAAAATCAGGAGCCCTATGAAGATAATCACAAGCGGACCGATAAAATTCATTTGGAACCACGGCATTGGGAAAATTTCGTGCAAAAAAGCGACGAGTCCAAGAGCAATAAGGAACAACGCGAAAATTTTCCCGGTTTTTCCGGAGCGCGTCCTGCCGACATTCATTTTGCGGGCCATTTCTTCCGTTCCTTTTTTAATGTTTTCGGCGGATTCTTTTATTGTTTCTTTGGCTTTTTCCTTGCTCAATTCCAATCCTCCATCTTCCTCTTTCGGTATGATTAGCATCATCACGAGATAGATTAAAATCCCGCTGCCGCCGCTGAACAAAAGAACAATAAAAACTATCCTGAAAAGCACCGGATCTATGTTGAAAAATTCTCCGAGTCCGCCGCAAACTCCGGCGATTATTCTGTCGGTTCTGGAACGATAAAGTTTTTTAGGCGTGCTGTTCATTCCGTTATATCGAATGCATTATACCTCATCGGCATTATTTCGACAAAATGGCCATTTCTCTAGGTACTATGATGCATCATAGTACCTGGGATATGAATATTTAATTATGAAAATAGTACATTATAAAAATGAAAACGAGGAGACTTTTGGAGGGTCTCCCCGTTTGGGTTGGCGCGTTTAGCTACGCGCCCTTACTTGGCCTTAGGCATCCCGTCGGGACTCCTTTGGCCGGCAGCTAGACCTTGACGGGCAGGCCCTGGTTGATGGCAGCCAGCGTAGACATGGTCTGGCCCATCATGACTTCGGCCTCGCCGGTGGTCAGCGTCACGTCTTTGCCGGTGGCCGGATTGCCGATGGTGATAGTCGCCGGCTTGCCCTGGGCGCCGAGCTCGATCTTGGTACGCGCGCTCTGCGTCTCGTTGCCACCCGAATCGAAACCGCTATGGATCACGTTGCCTTTGCCGTCCTTCTTCAGGTTCGCATAGGAAGTGGCGGCGAGCACCGAGGCTATCGCGGCAGCCAGGATCTTGAGATTACCGGGTACGTGCTTTTGCATGAACTTCTCCTTCGTTTAAATTGACAAACTGCGAATCCCTACTCCTCTCGGATTCGGGGGTATTGCCGAGCCCACCCTTAGATGAACCGACAAGAGCCTATTCTACTCGTATTAGTGAATTTGTCAACCCCTTTTTATCCTTTTTTATTTTGCCCAAAAACACCAAGTCCCGAAACAATCGTTAAAACCAAAAACATGAAAAATCCGTAAACGCAGGCAGGATAGCCGAATATGGTCCCGGGAGTTCCGGGAGCCGGACACGAGTATCCGCCGCCACTGAAAAGTTCGATATAAGAAAGCGTTCCTGAAAACAGAGTTCCGAGAACCGAAAGTATGAAAACCGCTTTAAGCGAAGTCGATTGGCTCATAAAAATATTCTACATCTTATAACTATATAATAAAAATACCCGGAGTTAAGCTGCTTGCTTAATCTCCGGGATTTGTCTTCGTGCTGCATTTTTGAATCCTTTTCCTTGGGCGGGTTATGACGAAATTCTTCTGCTGGTCGTAGATTTGCTTCTTAAGGCCGGCGGAGGACCGGCACTTGAAGCGGATGCCGGCGGTAGCAACCCGGCATTGCGCAGCATATGCTCCACGGCCACGGTCAGGGAAAAACCGTATCCCTTAAATGCCCCGTTGTGGACGATGTATCTTCCGTCGCCCTCTTCGTCTACGGTGTAAAATCCACCATGCTCCTCCAGGACTTTGCGTGCCTTTTTCTCGCTCATCATGGCTATCTCCTCATATAAATACAACGATTACACTGCAAAAAGACCGAATACCAGCTTTTCAGGCATATCTGCCCCATTCCTGATTGTCAAAGAGATAATAGTTTTATACTACAAAATCGCTTTATAGTCAAAATTGAAGCCTGGTACATTCAACTCTGAAGTGCAACACCTGTTAGTTCATAGAATACCTGATAAGGTGTCTTCCAGCCAAGGCGTTTTCTCGGTCTGGAATTGAGCAGATACTCGACCATTTGTATCTCCTCGTCGGTAATGCATCGGAAGTCCGTTTTCTTTGGTAAAAATCTCCTGACGAGGCCATTGGTATTTTCGTTTGATCCCCGTTCCCATGAATGATATGCGTGAGCGAAGAAACATTGTATGCCAAGCTCTTTTTCCAGAACCTGATATCCCATATTCTCCGCTCCGCGGTCTCTGGTAAGCGTCTTGCGCAGATTGAGCGGCAAGATTCCCAATTTTTCTTTGGTAATTCGATTGGCTTCCTGCATAGTACGGTCATTGGTCTTTGAAATGAATACAACGCCCGTTGCGCGTTCGTTCATTGTCCGCAGACGAACCGGACAGGTAGGGGAAAATACGATGGAATCGTCTTCCCAATGTCCCACAACCTTACGTTTCTCGACTTCCCTTGGCCGCTCATCAATGGAAGGAAGAAGCCCTTTTTCAATGCGATATGACTTACGTAATCCTTTTCGCATGCGGCGTTTCCTTCGCCTCGCCAGATAGGGACGGAGATCTTCTCTGCCTGGCTTCAAATATCCATGGCCTTCCTGATAGACCTGCACGTACACATATTGGTATATGGCTTCATGGGAAATCCTCGTGCCGACGGCATTTGAAGAAGTGGCCGCAATCTGTTCCGGCGACCAGCCGAGTTTCAAGCGTGAGACCACATATGCACGAAGATTCTCATTCTTCAGGCGTTCAGTTCTCCCGCGATGACTGCGGTGTTCCAATGCGCGTTCGTTAGCAACTCTGGGCGTATACTGGCGATGGATAGGGGGTCTGTTGCGCGCAATTTCTCTGGATACCGACGACGGACTGCGATTAATAGCTCCGGCAATATCTCTGATTGAGGCTTTTTGCCAGAGCATTTCCTGTATCTTTTCCCTCTCCTCAACCGATAAATGTTTGTATTTCATACACTTCGTATTGTACCTGCCTGCGGCAGGCAGGCCGAAGTGTTGCACTTACTTGTTGAACTTAGTGAAACAATTGACGTTAAGCCGCAATTTTTGTATTATCCAAATCAGCCCTTTGAATTTTAGGGCAATTTTAAACCAGGAGAATAATCGTGATAATTGAAATTGAGGGAATTGACGGCGTCGGTAAAACGACTCAATGCGGATTGCTCAAAAACAAGCTCGAAGAAAAAGGGATGCACGTAATGGTCGTCAAAGACCTTGAAAGCACGGAGTTAGGAAGGGAGATTAGCAGTGTTTTGGTGAAAACAGGCTCCAGGCCAAGCGAAGTCGAACTTTTCTCTTTCCTTGCATGTAAATCCCAGCTCTTTTCCCAAGTGATAATACCGTCGATTACAAATGGCGGGATTATCATTTGTGACCGTGGAATCGGATCTTTTGTGAGCTATTTCGAATCACTTGGATTCAATAGGGCCTTTCTCTTCAGGGCAATTGAGCTCGCTATAAACGGTTTCAGGCCAAACCTTACCATTCTGCTTGACGTGGACGTATCTGAAGCGGAAAAAAGAAAGTCTAAAAAAACGAACCAGAGCAAGTTCGATATGATGGGCGCCAGCTTTTTCCAATTACAAAGAGACGTGTTCCTCGATTTGTCCAGAGAATTTTCGTGGGTAACCATAAACGGATCTCTCGGCATCGATGAAACTCACTCGATAATCACCTGTCTTGTAGAAAACATATTGCCAAAACTTTGAAGGAGCCGGTTACAAAAGGCTCCTTCGTCATTTAAATAATGGAAATTTTAATAAAAAACGCCGCAATAGTAACCCAGAATAAAAACCGCGAAATTATCGAACGCGGTTTTGTTAGTATCAAGGGCAAATTTATCGCAGCCATCGGACGCGGAAATCCGAAAAAAACTTCTGCAAAAAAACAAATAACTATCGACGCCTCGGGATATGCCCTGTTTCCTGGATTTATAAATTCTCACGTTCACTTAGGCGAAACTATCTATCCGAAATTCATCGGCAAAAAAAACAGCCTTGAATCCTATATTGAGATAACGAATAAAATATCTTTGCTCTCTAAGATTCCGGAAAAAGAACGTAGAACCGTCTGTGATTACTCTTTGCTGAAAATAATAAAAAGTGGGACGACTGCCGTTGCCGGAGGTAGAACTAGAGAATCCGCCGAATCATTCGAAATAATAAATGTTTCCGGTTATATGCTCATGCAAAGCCCGAAACTGGGGAAATTTAGCATCGACATAGAAAAAAACTTTTCAAATGAATTCAGATCTTCAAAAAAACAGTTGACGATTCCGTCGATTTTTATACATTCTCTAAGTACGGTGGACCATAAAATACTGTCTTCCGTCAGGTATATAAAAAGAAAATATAAAAATATTCCAATTATGGTTCATGCCGGAGAAACGAAAGAGGCTGAGAAAACGGCAATAATAAAATTCGGCACGACATCCGTGCAGACACTTAATAAATACGGCTTACTTGGCAAACAGACACTCCTTGTTCACGCGAATAATCTTTCTCGCGAAGATGTCAAGCTGATAATAAATTCTGGTGCCTCGGTCGTTCACTGCCTGTCATCCAATTTGCGCCTAACAGGAACAACTGCGGATATAAAATATCTAAAGAATAAAAAAGCTAACATATGCATTGCAACTGATGGATATACAACATCGGGAACATTAAGCGTTCTTTTTGAGGCGCGGGAATGCTATAAATATCATAATAAAGAGGCGGAAACTTGCCTTTCGGCGCAGGAAGTGTTCGATATGATTACTATAAATCCTGCAAAAGCCCTCGGGATATCAGAGAAAACAGGTAGTATAGAAAAATTAAAAAGGGCTGATATCGTATTTATAAAAATTAACAAGACAGTCACGAGTAAAATCTTGAGCTCATTGCTTTCGGATGATTCAATGAATCCTAATGGGGTTATCGCCGGTGGCAAAATAATGGTATGGGAAAATAAGTTTGTTTCCCAAAGTGAGTCGGCAATAGTAAGAAAATTTATTAAATCAGAAGAAAAAATGGCGAAAGATCTCGCTCGGAAAACTATCTGATAATTTCAGATTCGAAAAACTTCTCCTGAAAATCTGTTGCTTTTCGTATTTCTTCGTCGCTCAAATTCTCAACTCCCTCCGGAATAATAACAAGCTTGTCATCATTGTCATTCAGCCGATGTACGACTGCGATACACTTGCCAGTAAATTTCTCAACAGGCTTACTGACTCCTAAAAGATAGGCATCTATTTCTTCGCCATCAGGCGCTTTAGTTTCAGGAACAAAGCCATAATTCACATCATACTCGAATCCATGTTTCGGATGTTTAGAATGGATAGGCCTGTCTATTTTTATTCCAACCGTCTTGCCTATGAATTTAATGGCGTAATCGCCAGCTAATGTGTTTTTCATTTTTTATTATGGAAATTATATACAAAAAAAACAGGCAGGGCAATGTACATATTGCCTGCCTGTGAGTCAAGCCACAGTTTTTATTTCGGCTTGACGATAAGAGTGCAGAGATAGTCACGGTGGACCAGTATCAGCCCATCTTCATGGAAACTGTCGGTCTTATTCACCTTCGGCGTGGTCGAGCCCTTCTCTTCCATTTCCCTTATGCAATACGGGTCGTGGGCAGAAAGGTCGACATTGCCTGTCTTGAATTTTTCGACAAGATAGGCGCGCGATGCGCATCCTCCCCTGCAAGATTCAAGATATCGGCAACCGTTGCAGCCGCTAATTAATTGCGGTTCTTTCCTCCGATTCCTGAAAGACTGGAATTGTACGGAGTTGATAATATCGGACAGGCTGTCCGTCAGCAGGTCGCCCACTTTGAAATCATGAGCGTACACGCATGGACTTACTGGAACCTTCCCGTCTGGCGTAATGGAATGTATCCGGAACGACTTCGTGCCACATGGACAACCCTGATGGGACAATCCCGAGGCCGCCGAAACAAGCGGTTCCCCCATCTCGACTGACAGCGACTGGGAAAGTAGCCGTTCCGCCGCGCGGTAATATGTCGCCGCATCAGGAAACTTATCCATATGCCCGGCCTCTGTCGGCTTGATGAAGTTGATCCGGACGAACGCGCGATATTCTCGCGCTATACGAACCAGTTCATCAATGTGCCTGTCGCTCAGATTCCAGTTCATTCCGCACATCACAACGGTATGCTTAATGCCATAATCGTTGCAGATGTCGAGCGCCCTTAATGCCTGGCGAAACAGTGGCGCTCCGCGGTTTTGATTGTGCTCTTCCGCAAATGGACTATCGAGGCTTATGTCCATGTCGTTCAGGAACGCAAGCGTCTCGGGATAGAACCGCTCCAAATGCCTAAGAGTGATTCCGGCCGTCGTAAGGCCGACGATGATTTTTGCGTCATAGAGCGACCTTATGATGTAGGGCAGAAGGGTATTTTTCGGGTCTAGTCCGTTTGTGAATATCGGCTCGTTTCCCCCGAGATTGACCGTCTTGATGCCAACCGAAGCGAGCTGACCGACAATCCGATCAATATACGCTTTGGTCAGATCGCGCCCTTTGTTGCGCACAATCGTCGAATAGCAGTGAGGGCACCGATAAGGACAATCGTTTCCGAGCGTCCAGCCGATGTTCTCGATCTTAAGTGAATTCATTTCAAATCTCCTCTAACTCAGAAACGGATTGGGAATCCCATCGTACACGAGGCCGTAATGGTCATAAATCTTTTGGATGTTCGACCATATGCCCGCGTAGAAAGGCGCGTGCTTTGCAATTGCATTTTCAACAACATTTCCATCGTTTTCTGCCGGAAAAGCGGCTACATGATCCATAACGCGCCGAAAAAACTTTGCGTCGCAGTCAGTAAGCTGTCGGCATAATGCATGAACAGAAGCATAACCTCCGTCTGGAAGAACTTTGGGCGCCGTGATTGAATCAATTACCCAGTCATACAGCACCGAGTGCGATTTGTGCCAGGTTTTGAGCATCCAGTAGACACGTCTTGCCTGGTTGTCGCGAACCTCATAGCTATAATTCTGCTGTGCTTGATTGACCAGCAAAACGTCGCCTTTGGAAAACTTCTTAGTGTAGGGCGTTCCTTCGGCTGCAAACATCTCGGTGAAAATTCCCTTAGTTACAATCCAATCATACCGCAAAAGAAATCGGCAATTCTCCCGTAGTTCATCCATAGTTGTATCGCGGTCAAACAGGATCATTCCGGCTTGCGCATAAACTCCATAGCGGCGAAGCAAATCAAGCGCGCGTAAGTTGTCTTCAGCGGAAGCCGTCTTGCCCATCCGATTCAAAGCGGATTGAGAAACGTTTTCGATTCCAATGCTAGTTGAGAACCATCCCGCCTTTTTCAGGCCGCCAACTATGGCTTCGTTAAGTCTGTCGGCGCGGACTTGCGTCCTGAACCGAAGAGGAAGATTGTAGCGCTCCAACGTTTCCGCAAATTCGGCGACCCATTTTTCATCGCGCGGAGGCTCAAGGAAACTGTCATCCACGAATTTGATATGGGTAACTCCGAACTTTTCATACAAGGAACGAAGTTCGTCTGTGATGTTTTGAACCGACCTGCAGCGCCACCGATTTTTCGGAGAAGCATTTAGGCTGAATGCAAAAATCGAACAAAATGAACAATGTGCCCTGCATCCGCGTGACGTGCAAACGTGAACCGGATTTTTCCTTTCGGCAACAAATTCTATTTCATCCCTTGCGGGAAACGGAATTAGGTCGAGGTTGGTAACCGGCTCTGTCTGCTTCGTGCGGATTAGCGAACTTCCATTCAGGTATGTTATCCCCGGAATCAAGGACAGATCTTCACCTAATGCCAAGGCATTTACCAGTGGAACGATGATATGTTCCGCCTCGCCCCTCACGGCAACCGAAAAACCGGCAGCCAAAAAATCGGCATCATGGAATGTCGGACCGTATCCCCCGCATATGGCAGGAATGTGTCCAAAACGCTGATTTATTGCACACAAAAGCTCTTTCGCCTGTTCAAGATTGGACCGGTAGCAAGACATGCAAACTACATCCGGCCTTACCTTCGCCCTTATCGCTTCAACAATTGCTGCGGAGTTGATTCCGCGCAACCAGCCGTCTACTATCACGGCAGAATAACCGCTCTCGCGCAAAACGTTGCCCAAATAGCCCAGAGACAATGTCTCTTCTGCTGTTCTATGGGAGAGCGTATGCGGAGTAACCAATGCAACAGTGAAAGCCATAACCCTCTCCTCATATTTGGTTGTAAAAGTTCAGCGTACCTACGCAATTCTTTTAACACATCTAAGACCACAAAGTAAAGGATATGTAAATATAACGAACCCTGCCGATTCGCATTACAATATAACTATGAAATCAAAAAATACCGATCCGATCTCTATCGTTTTTTAATCTCTCCGTCGATGATGCCGGCGGCTTTATTGAACTCGTTGATCACCTCTTCTATCTCATCTCCTGTTCTTACATTGATGCGATATCTCTTTTCTCCGGTCTGTAGTATTTGAAGTCCCTTTTTTAGGATTTCAAGCGGTATAGTGATATTTTCGGCAAAAACCGTTGCCGCGATATAAAAGACAATTATCAGTTCCAAAAATATTATCCCGCCGCCCAGCGCGAATGTGTTTATGGCTATATTACCCTCGAAGAAATTCCAAGCCAGCGGGAATAAAAGAAAAACAACCATCAGTAGCATACCGAAACCGAAAATCATTATCTTGCCCACAATGGACAAAACACGGGACGGCTTTGAAACTTCTCCGAAAGAATAAAGTATCTCATATATACCCCTAAGAAAGCGGTATGATAAAACATAAAGCATAAAAGCAAACAACGGCGATAATCCCAAGCCGACCATAAGCGTTTTTATTCCCGCTTCATATCTTGCTCCACCCCAGAAAACCAACTGTAGGGAACCGAGAGCATAGCCGCCCAAGCTGAAAAGAAATCCCAGCCATGCCACATTGATAGGAAAACGGGAAAGAAAGTTGGAAAAGTTTTCAATCCTTTCCTTGGTTATGCTTTTGATATCCGAACTGTAATCTTCCAGAAACTTATTCACGCGCCCGAGCCACCGCATTGTTATATATATGAACAAAATACCCAAAACAACCACTTCCCAAAGGTATAGAAATGCCAGATAGCTTAGCTGCTTACCCGACATATCAAATGTGAAATAAGACTGTATCGGCCCGGTTATCCAAAAAATAACCAAAATTAAAGCGCTGAAAACACTCAAAAATCTTCCGGGCACTTCAGGCGACTCTTTCTCGGGCCAAAGCGAATAAAAGAACGCTGATGCCATGGCAACTTGAGGAATAAGAAGAAGTCCGAATGTACTCCACGTGAAAGAACCTCCGGCAGAAAAAATATCCAAAGAGAACCGGGCTGTCCAGCACCAATAGGTAAAAAATGCCGCTCCGAAAATAAACTGAGCCGCAGTCCTTAACTTGCCACTCATACGATGATTATAGCATAACTAGTTTTTGGTAAAAAAACGCAGGCTGGGCAGACCGCACCTGCGCCAACTGCGCGCAAAATTAAAAGCAGGTCCGACAAAACCCGGCCTGCTTTTAGCTCAAAGATATTTTCAGATTAAAATCCCAGAGCTCCCATGCGGTACAGGAAAGAGCCTATCCACAAAACCAGTATCAGGTAATAAAGTGCCCATCCTTCAGCAGGCGGGAACCATCTCGATATTATCCGGAAAGTGCTTGTGTACCAGTTGCTGCCAAAAAGCACAATCAGGTTGCAGCTGACGCTGTCGAGCAGTAAAAGATAGAATATTATTGCTTCTATTGTCATTGTTTATTGTTTTATGCGATTTGTTTTTTAATATCGACCTTGCAATTATTGTTTAATTATAACAAAACGCAGGCTGGGCGAACCATACCTGCGCCAAGAAGTGCATAACTTTTTTTCTAATTTAGCTATAATGTAACCATGAAATCAAAAAATGCTGTCCCAATATTAATCACCATTATCGCTCTGATTTGGATAGTTTACTCAGCCTCAAAAACTCCGCCGGTGCAGCAGGTGCAGCAAAGGCAATTCATCGTCACAGCAACGTATTCCTGCGACGGAAATAAAACGATTACCGCATCTTTTTACAGGGGCGTGAATGTGCCGGTTCCGCAACCGGGCGAACCGCCGATTCCGGGAGGAAGCGTGGATTTGAAATTAAGCGACGGCCGTTCGATGACTTTGCCGCAAACCATCTCGGCAAGCGGGGTCCGCTATGCCAATCCCGACGAATCGTTCATATTTTGGAACAAAGGCAACGGCGCGTTCATTATGGAAAATAATGTAGAAACGTATTCTAATTGCGTGGAGAAATGAGATTAACGCTATTTCGGTACTGGCAATCCCAATTTTTGTAGTGGTAAATACTGGAAATAGTACTGACAACCTACGGAAATAACATAATCGAGAACATCTTTGTACCCAGGATCCCTAAACCAATCACTAAGTATATAAATGTACTCAACTTCTATGTTGAGTGGAGCCATTAATTTTGCGTATTGTTTTCTTTTGAAATCACAGGTCTGTAATTTTTCATCTACCGAACCAGAACCCGCCTGGAATTTAATTTCGACTATAAAAAAAGTGTTATTAACGATTACATAAATAGCTTCGTCAGGAAGAAGTCTTCTGGAAAGATATTTTCTATAATCTAACCCTCTGGACTCCAAATATTTGTACAGGGCGTTTTTCTTAAAACTCTCGGCTACTTTTTCGCCTTCATAGAAAATAGAATTTCCGTTAATCTCGTACCCCTTCTTACCCTTTAACAAAGTCAAAATATTAACCCTCTTTTCAAAATTAAGTCCTGTTTTCGTATTTCCGCCGCCCTTTCCTCCTTTTATCATATTTTTAATTCATTGAATCTCTTGATAGACAAATCAAGATAGTTTTTTTCAAGATCAACTCCTATAAACTTTCTTCCGTGCATGATCGAGGCAATACCTGTCGTCGAGCTACCAGTAAAAGGATCTAGAACAATATCTCCTTTGTTTGTACTTGCAAGCACAACTCTTTTTAATAAATCTAACGGCTTCTGGGTCGGATGTTTTCCGAATTTTTTTTCATCTGATTTCGGAGTGCCAATAGCCCAAACTGAACGCATCTGCGTTCCTGGTCTTTTAAGCCTGTCTTCCGACCAATATCCATCCTTCATTAATTTATAGTTGAAAGTATGTTTTGATTTTTTTTCTTTGCGAGCCCAAATTAGAGTTTCATGACTTGCCGTAAAAAATCTGCAACTTAAATTGGGCGCGGCATTAGGTTTAAACCAGGAAATATCATTCAGAATGTGGTAACCAAGAGATTGAAGGGCGTGACCGCACTGATAAATTGAGTGATAAGTTCCGCTTACCCAAAGCGTCCCGTTCGGTTTTAAAACGCGCCTGCAAGCTTCAAGCCAGTTGTAATGGAATTCATAATCATCTTTAAATCCTCTGCTTATATCCCAGTTTCCCTTGTTAACACTGACCATTCTTCCAGCGTGGACAGAAAAACCACCATTAGAAAGATTGTAAGGAGGATCTGCAAAAATCATATCTATTGAATTTTCGGGAAGTTGATTTAAAAAATTAACCGAATCGTCCTTATATAAAACAAAATTATCCTTTACAAAATAGGGTTTAGTTGTTGGAACGGAAAGAATTTTTGTTTTTACGGGAAAAGATACTGGCATATTATGCATCTAGTTTAATATATCTTCCTACCAAGTTCTACGGACAATTATACCCTGAAAACTTATACCTCCCGCACCTCGAATTTCAGTATTTCCGAGCCTTATTCTTCAAGCTTCCCGAACCCTATTTTCCCCATCAATTCCGCAAGCGCTTCCCGTGCTTCCGTTAGTTTAATTGGTGGTTCAAAATAAGACTCCTCTTCGCCAAGGACACTCTCAATTTTATCTAATATATACATTACCTCTTCCCTTATACTTACAGGAGCTTTTTCCATGGTTTCTAAATCCACAAGTACTTTCCCTTCTTCCATAAAAAGCGGCTCAACGTCCACCCAATAAATTTTATCCGAACTTTCTCCTTCCTTGCGTCCATACATCACCTGGTCGCTGTTAATATCAGTAATAAATTTCTTTTTGTACCGATAGGCATCTTCCAAATATTTAAATATTTTCAAGTAGAACTCGTTCATCTTATCTATTGCTTCTGAACGAGGGAGTTCCCATAATCTTTTCCCAATTACTTTGTCTGTAATGACAAACATTTTTCTCGGGACCATTGCTCCCTTAATTTCTCCAACCACATTTCTTACCTCAGGAACCGCGATGCCATAATCGTCATTCAGCTCCTTCAGAAGACCCTTCATAGTTGTTGCTATCTCTAATTCCTTATCAACATCCTTTAATAAAGGATACTGACGAACAACCAAATCATCTCGGTTCTCAAATTTCCTTATTCTTTTAGCAGGCCTTCCCCCTTTACGGTCAACTCCGAGGTCTTCAAGTTTTTCGTTAAAAGGATATCCTTCGTTTTTGTTCATGATTTCATTATACCTCCCGCACCTCAAATTTCAGTATTTCCGAGCCGTTTTCGTTGAACATAAACTCCCCTTCTATCCTTTTACCCGCCAGGATTTTCGGCAACCAATACGGGTCGTCCAGCCACATATTCTCGAAGGGCAGTTCGCCATGCGCGTACCATTGCGGACTCATTTCCTCGGATTCCGCCGGCTCGCCTTCCCATTTTTCGGTTATAAAAATATGAACTTCCTGATTCCAGTCCGGCTTGCCGTCGAAAGAAAATTTTATGCTGCCGTGGTGACGCAAATGGTCGGGGTGTATTGAAACCGATATTTCTTCGTTGGCTTCCCTGACAACCGCGTCTTTTATGTTCTCTTCCTTCTCGACTTTCCCGCCGACGCCATTCCATTTGCCTACGCCGAACCCCCGCTTTTTCATAGCGAGCAGAACTTTGTCTTCCTTAACCAAGAAACACAAAGTCGTATTCCTCATTTGAATTAAAACATCCTCACAAACTCCAGTTTGTAAGGATGTTATTTGCGAGAAAAATTTTCCGGCCTTTCTTATTCATCAATGCCGAACCTCTTGTAAGAGTGAAACTTGAATCCCTTGCCAAACCAGTGTTCTATTTCGTGTTCCGCTTCTTCCGGAGTTTCCGAAGCATGAATGAGGTTCATCGCAGCGCGCTTTTCTTTGTTTGCCAAAAGCGGCGAGTCGCTTGAAAAATCTCCGCGTATCGTTCCCATTTCGGCCTGATATCCGAATGTCGGGCCGACTATCTTGCGGACGACGTCAACGGCGTGAATTCCCTGAACAACCATTCTGACAAGCGGAGCTGACACCATAAAATCAACGAGCCATTTGCGCACCATTTTTCCGATTTCCAAATCGTTGTCGGTCCCCAGTTCTTCCACTGCGTTGATTCCGTATTTTTCGTAAGTTTTCAAAGTCTTCTGTCCAAGGCGGGCAATCCAAGCCTCATCTTTCGGATAGTGATTGTCTATCTGTTCGTGAGTCGGCTGGAACATTTCGAGAGCGACGACTTTCAAGTCGCGGCGTTCAAAGCGAGCGATTATTTCTCCGATAAGCCCCTTGCGGACGGCATCGGGCTTGAGCATTACGAATGTTATTTCTTCCTTTGGGTTTTTCTTTTGCATATTTTTATAATTTATTTTTTATTTATGCTTAATCCTAATTCATCCAGCTGCTTTTTGTCCACCTCGCTCGGCGAATTCATCATCGGGTCGCGGCCGTCGCCTGTTTTCGGAAAAGCGATAACCTCGCGGATATTCGGCTCGTTCCGCAAAATCATCATCAAGCGGTCGAGTCCGGGAGCAATTCCCGCGTGAGTCGGCGCTCCGAATTCATACGCTTTTATTATGTGCCCGAAACGGCTTTCGGTCTGTTCGGGCGTCAGTCCCATTATTTCGAAAACTTTTCTCTGAACTTTCGGGTTTGAGATGCGGACGCCTCCCGAAGCCATCTCGTATCCGTTGCAGACAAGGTCGTACTGCTGGGCTCTCATATTCAAAAGTTTTTCCTGGTCTCTCCTGGCATCGGATGCCAGGAGTTCCTCAACGTATTCGGCTTTCGGCGCCGAAAAAGGATTGTGCGCGAAAGTCAGCCCTCCTTCGTCGGTTTTTTCAAAAAGCGGGAAATCAATCACCCAGGCGAACGCCAGAGTGTCTTTGTCTTCTTTATCTTCGCGAAGGTCGAATTTATCCGCTCCAAATTGCTTCATCGCCTCTTCATGCGTGAAAACCGGAAAAGGCTTCTTGGCTATCTTTTTGCCGAGCGATTCTACGAGATGGATCATCATTCCCTCGGTTATATCCCTCATTTCCTGCTCGCTCACGAAAGACGCCTCCATGTCGATCTGCGTGTGTTCGGGCTGGCGGTCTCCGCGGCTGTCTTCATCGCGAAGCGCTCTCGCAATCTGGAAATAGCGTTCGAATCCCGCAATCATCAAAAGCTGCTTGTACTGCTGAGGCGATTGCGGCAAAGCGTAGAATTTGCCGTGCTGCACGCGCGAAGGCACCAAAAAGTCTCTTGCACCCTCGGGCGAGGTTTTGGTCAAAAGCGGAGTCTCGATTTCTATAAAATGCTGTTTGTGGAGATATTCGCGGACAAGAGTCATCGCCTTGTCGCGGATGACGATATTTTCGTGCATGCGCCTGCGCCTCAAGTCCAGGTAGCGGTATTTCAAACGGACTTCCTCGTCTATCGCATAGCCGTCGTCGTCTACGGCAATCGGCATGGCTTCCGCCTTGCTGATAATTTCAAGCGTTTTTGCCTGGACTTCGTATTGTCCCGTCGGAATATTGTCATTGAACATTTTCGCCGGACGTTTTTTGACGACTCCGGTAAGCTTTATGAGATATTCGAGGCGCAATTCTCCGGCTTCGCTTATGTCGGCAGTATTGAAAACAACCTGAGCTATTCCGCTCCTGTCACGGATATCTATGAAAACGAGCTTGCCGTGGTCGCGACGCGCTTCAACCCAGCCGGTCATCTCTATTTCTTCCCCTTCTTTTTTGATTATGTCCGCTGAAAAAGTTCGCATTTTAAAACATTTTTTTACCGTTTGGCACTTTCTTTGTTGGCATAAGCAATACTACGTCGCCATTCTCGTCAGGCAAACCGAGCGTTAAGGTTTCCGAAGTAAATGGCCCGATCTGTTTCTGGGGAAAATTTACAACGCCTATAACCTGCTTGCCGAGCAATTCTTCTTTTGTGTAATGTTTTGTGATTTGAACGGAAGATTTTTTTGTACCGATTTCCGGACCAAAATCTATTGTTAATTTGTAAGTTGGCTTTCTGGCTTCCGGAAACCCATCTACATTAACAACTGTTCCAACCCTTATGTCTACCTTTTCGAAATCCTGGTAGGTTATCATTTTATTTATTGAAACATGGTACCTGATACTTGATACTCGTTGTGTTATAATATCTCAATGATTACATTTTCACAAATGTTGCTGCGCCTGGTAATCGCTATTGCGCTCGGGGCGTTTATCGGATTGGAGCGCGAACGCGTTGGAAAAGAAGTTGGTGTAAGGACGGCAATGACCGTCAGTGCCGGAGCGGCTATATTTTCGATAGTCGGACTTACTCTCCCCTATATAATAACCGCCGCTTCCCCCGGAAATCTTTCCGAGGTGATAGCCAGAAACAGCGGCTTTTTGGGAGTAATAGCGAACATTGTCGTAGGCATAGGATTCCTCGGGGCCGGTATAATCATAAAAAATGAAGACCGCGTCCACGGACTCACGAGCGCGGCAATTGTCTGGCTAACGGCTGCGATAGGAGTTTTGGTGGGAATAGGGCTGACTGAATTCGCGGTGGTCGCGACAATAATAATGGTCGCTCTTCTCTATTCTCTTAGAAAGCTGAACATAGCAGAAAAAGTCAGGACCGAAATCCAGCGATAAAAAATCTCCAGGACTTACTTGCCCAAATTTTTCCCGCGTAATCCACTCCGATACGGCGCCCGCGCCGGATTTTTTGCTTGGGAATTCTGATGCCTCTGTCTTCTATCCAAAACCCTGTCCTTGTGTTTGCCGGCAAGCCGCTGAACTTGCCGGTTATCTTCAGAAATTTGGCTGTTTTTGCAGGACCGCTAACTTTAACCGGCTCTCCGCTTCTGTCAACGGTCAATCCACCCCGAATAAGCGCTGCCGCCGGGTATCCGGTCTCCCTGGTAACTATGTTTATCAGCCAGTGCATTCCGTAAGTGAAATAAACGTACCAATATCCTGGACGGCCGAACATCGGCGCATTGCGCGCCGTTTTGCCTCTGCTGGCGTGCGAAGCACGGTCTTTGAAGCCATCATAGGCCTCAACTTCGGTTATCATAAGCGCAATTTCCTTTCCGCCGTATTTTCTGACAATAAATTTACCCAAAAGAGACCGAGCGACTGCCAGTGTTGGCCGGTTGAAAAATTTTTCAGCGAGCTTTTCCCTTTTCATGCCTTATTGGCTAAATAATACCTAAAAATGCAGGTTTTTCAACGTTTTTTGGCAAAATCCTTGACTTCTCCCGCCAACCATGCTAACCTTATGCCAACTGAATAGATTGTTAAATGAAACTCGCTAAGTGCGGGTCTTTTATTTACCGGGGTAGTTATGTGACAGTTCCGATGGCAGCTAATAGCCATCAACTATGCAATTACTTATATCAAAAGCATTGGCAGCCGGATTCGCCGCAAGTATGGTAATCGGAGGAAGCACGCCTCAGATACCGAACGCGACCGTTTTTCCTGCCACCACATATCAGCAAAACAAAACCGTAGTGGCCTTTAAAGACGAATCACCGCTTAATTATTGGATAGATAAACTCGTTTACCTCGAATCCGAAGGCAGAAATAACCTTAAGGTTCTTGATTTGAACGGCTTATATTCTTACGGCTGTCTTCAGTTCCAAATGGGTACTTTCGTAGAATACGGCATGAAGTATGGGCTTTTGTCCAAAGGCGATGACTTCGGCAAGCTCATTTATGACTGCGATCTTCAAAA
>Ga0307375_10002160_pt1 | contig 20539 bp, 20 predicted proteins | sample TR1MG_FD_202531 | JGI IMG/M metagenome (GOLD analysis project Ga0307375, IMG submission 202531) | Soil microbial communities from Risofladan, Vaasa, Finland - TR-1 | ecosystem: Environmental > Terrestrial > Soil > Coastal area > Acid sulfate soil | place: Finland: Risofladan, Vaasa | collected...
CTTTTGAAGCCGCGAGTGTACCACCGCACGGGGAGCTTCGGCATTGCCGAAAGAGTGAATTGGAGCGATCAGAATTCGCCGTGGAACCGGCTGCTATTTCGCGGTGGCCAGGATGTGGAACGGAAAACGTTGGCTGTGCTCAAGATTCTCGATGCTGTATAACTGCCCGCTCAGCAGGGACACTACCCGCTCTTGCTCCGGCTTGTTGTGTAATTCGACGATAAATGCCGGACGATGCTTTGCCACCAAATTCATTCCGCCCGTTACCACTTCTCCTGCATGTCCTTCGACATCGATAATAATTAATGTAGGGGGTAATCCCTGGTACGAGTCCAGTGTGATGCACGGGACCTCTATTTCTCCCGCTCCTACTCGCGTCCGGGTCCCGTCTTCCGAGAGCCGGATACTGCCGGTGAACGAGGAGACCGCCGCTTCTACGATGGTTACGCCCGGCAGATGACCGGCGTTTCGTCGCAGGAGGACCAGGTTGGCTGGAGAAGGCTCAAATCCAACGCAGTGCTCGCACCGGGCAGCGGCCCGAACCAGCCAGAATCCGATATTAGCGCCCACATCGTAGATGGTTGCGCTCGGCTTCATGAACCGGAGGGCTGCCTGCATCACCTCTTGCTCAATATTCGAACGCTCGAAAAAGACCTTCTGCGAGGTGTAACAATGAAACTCGTGGCCATCAAGCATGAAAGTTGATTCACGCTCCGGACCGATCAGGCGCTGGACTGCAACCTGGAGTGGCAGCGAAAGAGAGTGGTTTCCGAAGAGCACCTTATCCAGGACTGGATAGGGCAGTTGAGCAACGCACTCCGCAACAGCGTTTTGCAACCAGTTTGCCAAGCTGCACTTACCTCCGATCAGGCCGCGATCTCGGCAGCACGACGCCTGCATGCAAGCCGTGCAGAGTGGAGACAGCGGAGTGAACCAGTACGATAACATCTTTTGACGGAACCCCCGTCAATTTACTGACGGCGTGGTGGGGTCAATCGCAGGAACGGGACGACCGGCAAAGGTTTCCTGCCGTTTGTCTGGCCTTTCCCGTGTTCTTTGTCTGTTGTTTCTCAAGCTTCAATAACTCGCTCTTCCGCTCTACTCCCCAGCGATATCCGCCCATCTCGCCGCCCTGCCGCACCACGCGATGGCACGGCACCGTGTACGCCACCGGATTCGCTGCGCACGCCCGTGCAACCGCCCGCACCGCTTTCGGCAGTCCAATCGCTCTTGCCACTTCGCTATAGCTCGCGGTTGTGCCGTAAGGAATCGTCCGCAGATGATTCCACACCAATCGTTGGAATGCCGTCGCTCGCACGTCCAGTGGAAGGCGCTCGTCCTGTCGCTGGCCTTGCATTTGCAGCAGCAGCGCGCTTACCCACCGTTGCAGCACCGCCGTGCTTCGCTGCACTTTCGCCGCCGGATACTCCGCTCTCAACTCCTCCAGCAGCTTTCCGTCCGAATCTCCAAACGCCACTGAGCAGATTCCTTTGTCCGTCGCCGCCACCAGCATCCGTCCCACCGGCGACTGCACAGTGATATAGCCGATGACGATTCCTGCCGCGCCATTCCTGTAGTCTCTCGGCGTCATTCCCATCTTCTCGTTGGAACTCTCATAGAGACGGCTGCTCGATCCGAATCCCGCGTCATACAGCGCCGCCGTCACCGCCTCACCTTTCTTCAGTTGCTTCTTCAGTTCGCGCATCCGGCAACTGTCCGCATACTCCCGTGGAGAAATTCCCAGCGCGCGTTTGAACGTGCGTTGCAGGTGCCACAAGCTCATTTCGAACTTTGCTGCCAGCGTCGCCAGTCGTAGCGGCTCATCCAGCGTTCTCTCAATGTGGCGACACACCTGCTCCACCATCTTTGCTTGCGGAGCCGGCCCTATCGGTTTGCAACGCAGACACGCCCTGTAGCCGGCCCGTTCTGCTGTCGCCGGGGCAGGGAAGAACAGCACGTGTTCTCGCCGCGGCCTCCGCGAGGGACACGACGGCCTGCAATACACTCCTGTCGACTTCACCGCATAGACAAAACTTCCATCCTGCGATGCGTCGCGCCGTTCCACCGCCGTCCACTGCGTATCGATTTCACTCTCTGGAATTGTCACTGTCTGTATCGCGCTCATGTTTGCAATCTAGCGCGCCATGTCGTCCCGCACACTCCGCTTCTTGTGCTCAAAGCAGAATGCATCATCTTCGGCCTTACTGGCGCAAAAAAATACGACCTCGGTTCTTGCCGGGGTCGCATCGGAATCGCATCGTCCATTCAGTCAGCTTTGCTGCTGGCGGTTTTCTCTTCTTTCTTTTTGTCGCCCAGCGCCGTCGCCAGAAACTTCTCCAGCCTGTCGCCGCGGACGCTCATGCTTACGATTTTTCCATCCGGATCCTTCGTGGCTCTCCCGGCTTTATCACCGTTCCATCGGCACCATCGGTATGGCTGCGACCGTCTTGGATTTGTCCGCTGCCGCCCCCGCTGGAATAATCTGTGCGGCTGCCATCATCGTCGGCTTGCTCACCTCTGTTGCGGTTGCGCCTTTCGTCGGAGCTGGTGGCGGAGGCTTCAGCAAGAAGTTTATATATTGTGCTTTTGCCGGAATCCCTGCGTACGGTCCTGTCGAAATCGGAAAACTCAGCTTTGTCGATTTGTTTTTCTTCGGCAGTTTGAACTTTTCATTCTTCTCGAACTTTTCGTCCTGGTTCAGATCGATATAGAAATACCCTTTGTCTTCCTTTGATGCGACCATGGCAATCGTGGCGCATCCATCGACGACGTTGTCACTGCCGTCGGCAACAGCAACACTGTCGTTTACACCGTTGCCTTCTCACCCGCGCTCTCCAACATTCTCGATACGTGGCGCGGCAAGACCGAGCCCAACGCCAGCCCCGACCTGATCGCGCCCATCCTTCTTGCCCGCGAAGCCATGCGTAGAAACCCCGCCAAGGCCATCGCTTCCATGACCGGTGGCCAATACGAACTCTTCAAGTCGCGCAGGAGTTTCGAAAACCGCATGAATGACTTCGCCAATCACCTGCACAGCCGTTATCTGCTCAGTTTTGAGCCAAGGAATCCCAAGCATAGTCTGCATGAAATCGTCGTCCGATTACGCAAACCCCAGAAAGGCGAAACCGTTCTCGCGCGAACCAGTTATTGGGCGCAGGCAAGCGCCTCCATCCCGGCGCCTCCACCCAAGGGTGCGGTTAACTGAAGACTTCGCTGACTTTTTCCAGGAGCATTGCGCGCGTGTAGGGCTTCTGCAGGAAGTTGATATTCGTATCCAGTACTCCGTGGTGGGCAACTGAACTTGCCGTGTAGCCCGACGAGTAGATGACTTTCAGTGACGGGTGACTTTCCAGCAGCAGGCTCGCCAGTTGTCTTCCGGACATGTCCGGCAGTATGACGTCCGTGATCAGCAGTGCGATACGGGTCCCCTCCGCCTTCGCGATTGCCATGGCGTCTTTGCAGTTTGCCGCTGTAAGTGCTTCGTAGCCGCTTATCCTCAGGTATTCCGCCATGATTTCCCGTAGAGAGTCGTCATCTTCTACCACCAGAACTTTTCCTGGTATTCCAGCCATTGTTCCTGACTTCGTAACTTCCGCTTCGTTGGCTAGCTCCGGTGTCGAGTCGATCTGCGGCAGGAAAATCTTGAAAACCGTTCCTTCGCCAGGTTCGCTGTATACCGTGATCGCCCCCATGCTCTGGCGCACAATGCCGTACACGGTGGAGAGTCCCAGCCCGGTTCCTTTTCCATTTTCTTTCGTCGTGAAGAACGGCTCGAAGATGTGTGGCAGCAGGGCCTTGTCGATTCCGGTGCCTGTATCGCCGACCGCGATCACCGAGTACCTTCCCGGCGTGATCTCCCCGCGGATCGCCGCATATTTCTCGCTGACCGCCACACTGTCGGTTTCGATCGTCAGGCTGCCGCCATCCGGCATCGCGTCCCGGGCGTTTACCGCCAGGTTGATGATTGCCTGTTCGATCTTCCCCCGGTCTACGGCTACCAGCCCCAACTTATTTCTCGTCACCACATTGAGAGTAATGTTTTCCCCGATCAGGTGGCGGAGCATTTCTCCAATCTGTTCGATCAGCTTGTTCAAGTCCGTTGGTTCTGGCTGCAAAATCTGTTTTCGGCTGAAAGCCAGCAGTTGCGCTGTAACCGCCGCCGCACTTTTCGCCGCCTGTTGAATCGTGTGCAACCTCCGCAACTCTATTTCTCTGCCTGGCCGCTCCAGCGGCGATTCCAGCAGTTCGGAATTCCCCTGAATGACCATCAGCAGGTTATTGAAGTCGTGCGCCACTCCTCCCGCCAGTTGTCCCACCGCTTCCATTTTTTGTGCGTGGAAGAGTTGTTCCTCCAGTTTCCGCTGCTCGGTGACGTCCTCCACCAGCAACTGAAATTCATTCTCTCCGGCGCTGTGCGCGGATATGCGGACTCGCAAAGCGCTGCCGTCCTTTTTCTTCCATTCCACGTCCATGCCGTGGATAGAGGCGTTCGGCGCCTTCACCGTGTTCAGTACGATCTCCCTGTCGCCCTCATTGCGATAGACATCCGTGCCAACGTTGAGGTGTGCGATCTCCGCTTCCGTTTCGTAACCCAGCATCTTGACCAGTGCTCGGTTGGCTCGTTGGAAATTGCCCGAGAAATCCGTCCTCGCAATTCCCACCGGCGAGTTGTCGAACAGTGAGCGATACTCGTGTTCTGATTCGGCCACCAACTGTTCCGCTTGCCGGCGCGCAGTGATATCGCGCGAGATGGATGCGAATCCCGCCATCGTTCCGTCTGCACCCAAAACTCCAGATACCGTCAATTCCACTTGAAGGTCACGGCCAGCCTTGTCCCGCCGGACAGTCTCAAACTCGATAATGTCTTCTCCCGACAGCAGTTTCCTGATGAATGCGTTCGGTTCGTCTATTTTTTCTGGCGGGCATAGCACCGAGGAGGGCTTTCCCAGCACTTCCTCTGCGGTGTATCCATAAACCCGTTCCGCTCCCAGGTTCCAGCTTGTAATGACCCCATCCCCTGTCGTGCCGATGATTGCGTCGCGCGAGTGCTCCACGATCATGGCAAACCATTTCAGGTGCTCGTTCACCTTTTGCAGTTCTGCTGTCCTTTCATCCACCAGTTCCGTTAGCTTCTCGTTGATTGATTCCATCTCCCGCGCGGCTGTTTTGGCGTCGGAAATATCCACGCATGACCCGACATAGCCTGCAAATTCTCCCGACTCGAAATATCTTGGCACTCCCGTGTCAAGCATCCAGCGGTAAATGCCGTCATGCCTGCGAATGCGATATTCCATTTGGAAGGGGAGCTGTTGCTCGCACGCATGTTTGTATGCCTCCTTGCAGTGGTTCAGGTCCTCTGCATGGACTCCTTCCATCCAGCGATCGCCAAGCTCCTCCTCCATCGAACGTCCCGTGAACGCCAGCCAGGCTTTGTTGACGAAATCGCACGTATCCATTTCGTTTGTCATCCAGATAAGTATCGGAGCCGTGTTTGCCAGAACGCGAAATCTCTCTTCCGATTCGCTGGCTGATCTCAGCAGTTCCTGCTCCCGCCGCAGGCGTTCACTCACATCATCATGCGCACGTCGAAGCTGCCTCAGCAGGATGTAGATCACCACTGCGCTGAACGCGACAAACAACGTGCCTTTTGCTGTATTGAGGGATGTTGCCATCTCCGGAGGAACACGAAGCGCTGCCAGAGCTTTGTCGGAGAAATACACCCATAGCCAGGACAGGGCTGCATAAGCCGCAACCACAACGGCAGGTCGGTCAATCGATGACGTCGGAGCTTTCTTCATGCAAACGCCGCGGAAAACGGAACTTTGCTATGCCCCGTTACCTATAGAGTCTTTCACTGGACCATCGCTGTGGGATGTGCTATCCGATACACTTTCCCAAAGTGCCTTCCATTTCCGGCGACCCTCTTGAAGGCGTTTTCTTGGGACTTGACGCACCGTAAAATGACTGTACACTTAACATGTACAGTACTCCTCATGAGCGCGACTCCTAAAATTCGCATCGATCTCAACTCTTCCATTCCGGCCTATCGCCAGATCGTCGATGCTCTCCGCGTGCTCTTCGTCGAGGGACGCATTCTCCCCGGAGACTCCTTGCCTTCTGTACGTCGCATTGCGCTCGACCTCGGCGTCCACTTCAACACCGTTGGCGAAGCCTATCGGCAGCTCGCGTTGGAAGGCTGGATCGATTTGCAACAGGGGAAGAGCGCCGTCGTTCGCGATCGCGGCGTTCCTCCCCCCGCGCCCGTCGAACAGGTCAAGCAGTTCCGTTCCCGCCTCCGGGCGTTCGTCGCGGAAGCTCGTTCCTCCGGAATCGCTTCCGCCAGGATTGCCGAGGAACTCAAGTCGCTTGCGCAGGAGTTGTTGCCATGACAGCGCTGTGGATCACGTTCGCGGTCAATTGCATTTTCGTGACTGCCCTCATGTTGCTCATGCCATACATTTCGCGGCCCAACGTCTTTTTCGGCGTTCATGTCGCCCCTGGTTTTCGCCGCACGCCGGAAGCGCGGCTCATCCTCCGCCAGTATCGTCTTGGAGTACTCGCCATAACTGCGGTTCTGTTCGTTGCTTTTGCGCTTTTCCCGCAGAAATCGTGGCCTGCTGCTCTCCCCATCCTGCTCGTCGTGCAGTTGGTGTCTTCCGCTACGTTCTTCGTCCGTGCAAACCGCCAGGCCCGCGCCTACTTTGCTCCGCAGAGCGGCCTTCGCGAAGCCGACTTGCGCGGCGATGACGGTCTCCCCGCATTCCTCTGGTTCGCCGTCGTTCCATACCTCATCCTTGGCGCCGTGGCCTTCTATCTCCATCAGCACTGGGATGCCATTCCCGCTCGTTTTCCGGTTCATTGGGATGCCAATTGGAACCCCAACGGCTGGTCCGCCAAGTCGTTCCGTGGAGTCTACGGCCCCGTTTTCTTCGGCTCCGGACTCATCACGCTTATCCTCGGCCTCGGCATCGTCACGTTCTTCGGCTCCCGGCGCTCCAACACTCGCCGCTCTGTTCTTGCCATCATTCTTGCCACGTCGTTTTTTCTCGCGCTCGTCTTCTCCACCGTAGGCTTATTGCCGCTCCACCGGCCTCACATCTGGATCACGTTCGCTCTCGCGCTCGTTTTCGCCGCAGTGCTCATCTTTTGGTCCATTCGGAAAGTCGCCGAGCCTGACTCCGAAACCGAGATCACGCCCGACTCATTCTGGTACGCCGCCGGTTCCATCTACTGCAATCCCGGCGACCCCGCCATCTTCGTCCAGAAGCGCATCGGTTACGGCTACACCCTCAACTTCGGCAACCGCTGGTCCTGGGTCTTCATGATCGGCTTCATCGTCGCGATCATCGCCCTCGTCACCCTCGTCGCCCGCACCACACATTGATTTCGTAACATGACCTGTGGAGATTGCCCCCGTCTTCCGTCTTGCGTGCCGGAATCTCCTGCCTCGCACCCTGTTTTCCACACTTGCACAAGAATTGGGTTATTGACCCAGCTTCCCGTCCGCCGTACTCTCCGAATTGCAGCATTCATTCGGCACTTTGGTGATAATTCTGCCGAGTGCCATGCGGGGCCCCCGGGTTTCGGAAGCGACCGGGGTGGCCTTCAGCCCGCCGTAGCTGAATCCCCGTACATGCGGAAACCCTCGGGTTTCCGAGGTCGGTCCTCTTCCGGTGCGGATTTGGCGCCGTTCCACTGGCATTTGCTGATGTTGGCGAGTAAAATACAATATATAGCGGTACCCTCTTGACATGCACAACCTGAGGGCGTACTGTTCGCTTCCCAAGGGTATTTTCCTCCTCGGACCTCCGTTCTGCTCTCGGGCAGTACGGACTGTGTAGGTAGACCGTCAGGGCCAGATTTGGGCACCTGTCGGCGGAATGTGAGCCAGAGGTGACTCGCGTTCAACTCCAGTGATCGCAGCCGTTCCGGTATCACTCGGTTCGGCCAATATCTGGAGCACCGGCAAGAGTATTGCCGGACACAAATCGTGGTTCGCCAGCGTGAGACTGACGGAACTCTGGGTGTGATCTCTAAAACATGGTCTTCTCCCGTGGTTTTGCTGCGGTGGCGCCGGGAGAAGGCAAGCAAACCGCGAGTCGTGTCGCGGTAAGGCACCGGGGCTGTGCGCATTTTTTACGCCCGTCCCGGACAGGGATGTTTGTTCTCAAAATTACGGTGGTGCAGTGGGCCTCGTGTCCGCGTCGTATAAGCAAGTAGTCGGACGCAAGCTGTCGAGGATTGGGTGACCGGGTACCCCCTACCCGCGTTTGCGACTAAGAACCATGGGGCTCTTGCCCCTGACATGCTCTGCTGGGGATGCAGCAGACGAGCGATTGAGAAGGAGCACGCAAGATGGCCGAAGTAGGCGACAAGACCACGAATGCCGCGGCAACGACCGCGCCGGCAACCACACCAGCCCAGAAGACGACGAGGAAGGCTCCTGGACTCTCCTTCAAGCGATATTTCACCCACGCCGAGGTCTCGCCTTACGACGAGATCCAGTGGGAGCTTCGTACGGCCCAGATCATCGACGCCAAGGGCAACGTCATCTTCGAGCAGAAGGACGTTGAGACTCCCAAGGATTGGTCGATGACCGCGACCAACATCGTTGCCAGCAAGTATCTTCACGGCCAGATTGGCACCCCCGAGCGCGAAAGCGGTGTCCGCCAGCTCATCTCCCGCGTCGCCGAAACCATTCGCGACTGGGGCATGAACGGCGGCTACTTCCGCTCTGCTGACGACGCAGCCATCTTCCATGACGAGCTCGTCTATCTATTGCTCCACCAGTACGCGGCTTTCAATTCGCCCGTATGGTTCAATGTCGGTTGCGATCGCCTCGAGCCCAATTCTGATGCCGCCACCTGGCATTGGAACCCGCAGCTTGGCCGCGTCGAGTTTGGCGTTTCCGGTTATCGCAATCCACAGTGTTCCGCCTGCTTCATCAACTCCGTGCGCGACACCATGGATTCCATCCTCACCTTGGCCAAGACCGAGGGCATGCTCTTCAAGTGGGGATCGGGCACCGGCACCAATCTCTCGCCCCTGCGCGGCTCCACCGAGAAGCTCGCCGGCGGAGGTACTGCCAGCGGTCCGCTTTCGTTCATGAAGGGCTTTGATGCTTTTGCGGGAGTCATTAAGTCCGGCGGCAAGACTCGCCGTGCCGCTAAGATGGTCATCCTCAACATCGACCATCCCGATGTCGTCGACTTCATCGAGTGCAAGTCGAAGGAGGAGGCCAAGGCGTGGTCTCTTATCCAGGCCGGTTATGACGGCTCCACGCCCGACAGCGAAGCCTACTCGTCCATCTTTTTCCAGAACGCCAACAACTCCGTCCGTGTCACTGACGAGTTCATGGACGCCGTCGTTCGCGATGCCGATTTCTCCACCCGCGCCGTCAAGGACGGCCACGTTGTCGCCACCTACAAGGCGCGCGACCTCCTGAACAGAATTGCCGAAGCCACCTGGAAGTGCGGCGACCCTGGCATGCAGTACGACACCACGGTCAACAAGTGGCACACCTCGAAGAACACCGCGCGCATCAACGCCTCCAACCCTTGTTCGGAGTACATGTTCCTCGACGATTCCGCCTGCAACCTGGCGTCGTTGAACCTGATGAAATTCGCGCCCAGCGGAACCTTCGATGTCGAGTCTTACCGCTTCGCCGTCGATGTCCTGATCACTGCGCAGGAGATTCTCGTCGACAACTCCGGTTATCCCACTGAATCCATCTCGCGCAACTCTCACGACTTCCGTCCGCTTGGCCTTGGCTACGCCAATCTCGGTGCGCTGCTCATGGCCAGCGGTCTCCCGTACGACTCCGATGCCGGCCGCGACTACGCCGCCTGCGTCACCGCCATCATGTGCGGCGAGGCGTATCTCCAATCTGCCCGCATCGCCGAGCAGTGTCCTTCGCTCGCTTCCGCTGGCGACAAGCTCAAGGAGTACTACGGCGAGTCCGGCACTCCCGGCGGCGCCTGCCCCGGCTTCTATTTCAACCGCGAACCGTTCCTCGATGTCATTCGCATGCATCGCGCCTCGGTCAACAGCATTAGCCGCAGCCGCGTTCCCAAGGAGCTCTTTGCAGCCAGCCGCGACTGCTGGGATCAGGCGCTCTCTCATGGCGAAAAGTTCGGTTATCGCAACGCGCAGGTCACCGTGCTTGCGCCCACCGGTACCATCGGTTTCATGATGGATTGCGACACCACCGGCGTCGAACCCGACCTCGCGCTCGTCAAGTTCAAGAAGCTTGTCGGCGGCGGCATGATCAAGATCGTCAACGGCACCGTGCCGCAAGCGCTCTTCAAGCTCGGTTACACGCAGGATCAGGCCAACGCCATCGTCAGTTACATCGACGCTACCGGAACCATTGAAGGCGCGCCCCACGTCAAGGAAGAGCACCTTGCCGTCTTCGATTGCTCTTTCAAGCCGGCCAAGGGAACGCGCAGCATCCACCACATGGGCCATCTCAAGATGATGGCTGCCACGCAGCCCTTCATCTCCGGCGCCATCTCCAAGACCATCAACATGCCCGAGTCGGCCACCATCGAGGAGATCGCCGACGCGTACGTTGAAGCTTGGCGTCACGGCCTCAAGGCCGTCGCCATCTATCGCGACGGTTCCAAGAAAAACCAGGTGCTCACCACCCGGCAGGACGGCAAGAAGGAGGAGAAGACGGTGGCTGTCGAGGAAGAAGATCCCAAGTCTCCTCCTCGCGCACGTCGCCACAAGCTCCCCGACGAGCGCATCTCGTTGACGCACAAATTCAACATCGGCGGACACGAGGGCTACATCACCGTTGGCCTTTATCCCAACGGACAGCCCGGCGAAATCTTCATCACCATGGCGAAGGAAGGTTCCACCGTCAGCGGTCTCATGGATTGCTTCGCCACCGCCGTTTCCATCTCGTTGCAACACGGCGTCCCGCTCAAGCTCTTCTGTGAGAAGTTCGCCCACAGCCGTTTCGAACCCAGCGGCTGGTCCGGCAATCCCGACATCGGCTTTGCCAAGTCCATCATGGATTACATCTTCCGCTGGCTCGAATTGCGTTTCCTCACCGGACAGCAGCAGTCGTTGTTCGAGGACCTGCACCCGCATCCCAAGGCGCAGCTTGGCGAATCGGCCATCGACTCCATTCACGCCTCCGAGTTTTCACCCTCGGCGGAACCGCGCAATTCGCGGCTTGAAACCGGTTCTGTCCACCACGCCTCCGACGCCCTCAAGGGCTTCGTCGACATGGGTGACGCCCCAAGCTGCCCGACCTGCGGCGCCATCATGACCCGCAACGGCTCCTGCTACCGCTGCATGTCCTGCGGTTCCACCAGCGGTTGCAGCTAACGATGAATAGGCGGTAGAGTGGGCCTGGAGGCCCGCGTCACCTGGGTCAATCACGGCGCGACGACAGTCGCGCCGTTGCTTTTTATCAAATCCAGAAGAATCCCTCTCTTCTGAATTTGCACAACAATCCTCGCTTGCCGCATCCAAACATTGCGTGTCATTGTTTTGTAGGGGAAGTAATTCGTTTTGCATTCTGAGCCGCTGACTTCCGATTCCCAAAATTCCGTCTTGGATACTCCATCCGCCATCGTCCGTCCGCATCTCTCGCGGACTCTTCTTTGGACCATGACGGTGGCTTCCGCCGTTGCTGTCGCCAACATCTATTACAACCAGCCGATGCTTGCCGACATGATGCGCGCCCTCAATGTGTCGCCCAAGGAGATCGGCCTCGTCGCAACCTTCACCCAGGTCGGCTATGCCCTCGGCATGCCGCTCTTCATCCCGCTCGGCGACTTCGTCAACCGCCGTCGCCTGGTCGTGTCGTTATTCTTCGCCGTCGCCTGTGCTCTCGTCTTTGCCGCTGAAGCCCGCACGCTTCCGGCGCTCATCGCTGCCAGCTTCCTCATCGGGCTCACCACGGTCATATCTCAGATCCTCATTCCGCTCGCCTCAGAACTTGCGCCACCGGAGGAGCAGGGAAAAACCATCGGCACCATCCTGAGCGGCATTCTGCTCGGAATCCTTCTTGCGCGCACTTTGAGCGGCGTTGTGGCTGAACATCTTGGCTGGCGCACCATGTTCTGGATCGCTGCCGGACTGGCTCTTGTCTTCGGCGTCTTGCTTCGGCTCCAACTCCCCAGCTTCAAACCGCATTCGCAAACCACGTATCCCGCGCTCATCCGCTCCATCTGGGACCTCGCGCGCCAGACGTCCAAATTGCGTCAGGTTTCGTTTGTCGCGGCAATGTTCTTTGCCGCCTTCACTGCCTTCTGGACCACCCTCGTCTTTCTGCTCGAGACGCCGCCATATCACTACGGCAGCCAGGCCGCCGGACTCTTCGGCATCATTGGCGCCACGGGAGTCTTCGTCGCTCCCATCGCCGGACGCGTCTCCGATCGGCGCTCGCCGCGCTTTGTCGTTGCCAACGCCATCATCGCCGTCGTCGCCGCCTTCGTGGTCTTCTGGCTCTTTGGCTTCCATCTCTGGGGACTGGTAATCGGAGTTGTTCTACTCGATGGCGGCGTGCAGGCGGCGCAGGTCGCCAACCAGAGCCGTGTCCTCTCACTCCACCCGCAGGCCCGCAACCGCGTGAACACCGTCTACATGATTTCTTATTTCACTGGGGGATCGGTGGGATCGTTGCTGGGAACGTGGGCTTGGGGACGTTGGGGATGGCACGGCGTCTGCGGCTTGGGTGTGCTGTCAATGTTGATCGCCGCCGGAGCGTTCCTGGCGCGTGGCGAGGAAATGGTCGAAAACGGCAACCCAGCAAACGAACCCGCCTGACCGCCGTATTAGGGATTTACGCTCAAATACGAGATGGTTGTTATACTTCCATTCATATGAATACCACTAAGTTCATCGCAGACCTTAGGGCGGAACGTGACCGGATCGATGCAGCTATCCGGGCACTCGAAGCTCTGGAAGGAACTACCCCATCTCCCCATGGGAACAGTTCGAAACCGGCATCCAAGCGCGGTCCCCGGCAGATGAGTGCCGCCGGTCGCAAACGTATTTCCGACATGATGAAGAAACGTTGGGCAGAGCGTCGCAAGGCAGCGAAGAAAACTGCGTAATCTGTCTCTCGAATTGCACGGGCGGGTCGCAGCACCCGCCCGGTATTCCACCCGTTTTTACTACCCGTCCATCTGCTGGCTCAGGTACCGCTCGTACCCAATCTCTTTGATCAGGTGGAGCTGTGCTTCCAGCCAGTCGGCGTGTTTCTCTTCGTCGCTCAACAGACGCTGGAACAGTTCGGCCGACACGTTATCACCCTCTTCGCGTGCCAGTTTGATCGACGCGTTGTACATCGCCACCGCATCCACTTCCAGCTTCAGGTCGCCCTCGATTTGTTCTTTCACCGTCGGACCGATGTTCAGTTTCATCGCTTCCGTCAGCGTCGGACTTCCGTCCAGGAAGAGGATTCTCTCGATCAGCGCTTCCGCGTGTTTCATCTCGTCAATCGACTGCTTCTTGATAAAGCTTCCGAGTTTTTCGTAGTGCCAGTTCTCGCACATCTCGGCGTGCAGGAAATATTGGTTGATCGCCGTCAATTCTTCTTTCAATGCGTGGTTCAGTGCCGCTAGGACTTTTGCATTACCCTTCATCGCAGAGTACCCCTTCCTTATATTCTGTGTGATGTGCTGCGCAAACCACCTTCGCAGCGGATGGACAATGACTGCACCGTGCGTTTCCATCCTAGGACAATCCCGCCCCGCATTCCACTCAAAGCTTCCCAGCCCTTGCCGGCGACCCCTTCCGCGGTGATTGTTTTGCTGACGACTGACGACCATCGGCCGACAACTTCTTTCGTGGTGAGCCTTTTCCTTTTGAAACCTCCGAAACCTCCGACACTTCCGAAACCTGCATTTATCACTTGTCAAGAGGACCCAGGTCACACATTCCCCGCAGTCATTTCATTCGCAAGGAAATAGAGTTTCCATTTCGATGTCACCTTTTCCCCCTCTCGTATGTCACACTGGATATAGAGACAAAACATCCGAGCCCGTCCCGCGCGCGGCTGTTGTTTTTAGCGGAATGCCGACTACTTGCTTTTCGCGACTCGTGTCTCGCGATTTCGTTCTCAATAGCTACTAACTCACTTGTTTTCAAATATTTACATAAAATATCGCTAAATATTAGAAAACAAAGTATTTAAAAACAGGGGGGTGGGGGTGGGAATGCAACACGCGTCCACCTTCGCGGCGCGCCTCACGGTAAAATGGCAAGTTCCATTCATCGGAGAGAAAATAGGCCGCTCATGGACTTGCTCGATCCCCACAAGCTTCTCGATTCGATTGGCTGGAAGATCCTGGAAGAGCTTCAGGAAGATGCGCGTATCTCCAACGCCGAGCTTGGGCGTCGCGTTGGACTCTCCACTCCCGCGGCCGCCGAGCGCGTTCGCAAAATGGAGGAGGCGGGAATCATCACCGGCTATTACGCCTCGATCAACCCCGCCAAGGTCGGACTGCCCATGACGGTTTTCATCCGCATGCAGATCGCGGGTACAGAGAAGGCGACCATCGCGCGCGTCATCGAGGCCATCCGTCAGATGGACGAGGTACAGGAGTTCCACTGCACCACCGGTTCCGACTCGTTCATCATCAAGGCCCAGTTGCTGACCGTCGAGCACCTGGATGAAATGATCGAACGTCTTACCTCTTACGGCATGACATCGACAAATATCGTTCTATCCACGCCGCTCAAGCGCAAGATCGTCCGTCATCACCACGTCGAGAACCACCAGCCCGCGCGCTGATCCGCCGCAAAAAGTTAGCGGAGGCTGATGTTGCGCGGCCCCGCGCCACCAGCCTCCGCAGCCCATCCCCCACGGATGGACATCCTACTGAGCGCTGCCCAGCAGCTTTATTTCCGCCGCGCGCATCGCTTCATAAATCTGGTCGAAACTCTCGATCGCGAACAGCAGCTTGTGCATCTCGTCGACCTTCACCGTCGTCGATAGCACTTCGTCGAGGTCGAAGTCGTGAATCGCGCAACCGCCGTTGATCACGTTCGTGCATTCGCCGTGCGAGCTGATCACTCCGCTTCCGTAAACCTTCAGCTTGCCGTTCTGCCGGATCACGCCGAACTCAACCGTGTACCAGAACAAACGTCCGAGCTTCTCGCGTATCTCTTCGTCCTTCACTCCCGCGCACACTTTCCCGTAGTGTTGCAGAAAGTCCGCGAACACCGCATGAGCATGCATCGGAACGTGTCCGAAGACGTCGTGGAAGATGTCCGGTTCCGGCGTATATTCCAGCGAGTTGCGGTCGCGCAACCATGTCGTTGTCGGGAACTGGCGATCGGCCAACATCTCGAAGAAGGCATCGCCCGGCATGAATCCGCTCACCGGAGTCGTGCTCCAACCGGTTCTCGGACGCAGCCTGTCGCTGATCGAGTACAGGTTCGGCAATCGGTCGTTCTGTAGGCCGATCACTTCGTAGCCATCGAGGTATTCGCGGCAAGCATGCTGCTCCAACTGCGGCATGCGCCTCCGCACCAGTTCGGACCACACCGCGTGCTGTTCCGCCGTATACTCCGCGTACTTCTGTTCCACCAGGTACGGCACTGATAGCGTCAACGCGCCAGTCGCCACGATTCATCTCCCGTCCTCTCCGTCCGAGGAACTGCCTTGAGGCAGCAGAAAACTGCTCGCCGTCGGAGAGTTTTGTGGGTCATTGATTGTCCATGTTGGCCGCGGCGTTTCGCCGCCGCGCCACCCCACGCTTCTGTGCAGGGAGTTTACTCAGAACGGCTTTGCCGCGACATGGCGAACTGAATGAAGGATGTATCGTCGACGTGCAAATCGCCGTTTGTGTGCCCACGCTGCTTTCGGAAATGTAAGTCTTGGAGTCGTACCGAGCGGCAGCCGGAAAGCGGTCTGCTACACTTTGCCGAGTTTGTGATTTTCCTTGATGGGGGGATAGCGATGGAACCGAAGATTGCGCTCGTGACCGGAGCAAGCGGTGGCCTCGGAACGTCCGTGGTAAAGGCTTTGCTCGATGCTGAAATGACTGTCGTTGGAGTCTCGCGGAATATCACCGCGAGCGACGTCCCGCACCCAGCCTTCGTTGCGCTTCCAGGTTCTTTGTCTACCCTGGAATCTTCCGCGGCTCTCGTTGACGGTGTCATCAAACGCTTTGGCCGGATCGACGTGCTTGCGCATCTCGTCGGAGGATTCGATGGTGGGAAACCGATCGCAGGGTCCGATGAGGCCAGCTTCCGGGCCATGTTCGACATCAACCTCTTCACCGCCTTTTACGTCCTGCGTGCCGTGCTTCCACACATGCGGCGCCAGCGGATTGGACGCGTCATCGCCATTGGCAGTCGTGCCGCCGAGTCCCCCGGTTCCGGCGTTGGCGCCTACAGCGCATCCAAGGCTGCCATCGTCTCGCTGATCCGAACGGTTGCTCTGGAGAATGGCAAATCCGGCATCGCCGCCAACGTCTTGTTGCCGGGCACCATTGATACCCCGGCCAACCGTGCCGCCATGCCGGACGCAGACACCTCCGCCTGGGTGCAGCCGTCGAGTATCGCCAGCCTGATTGTCTGGCTCGCCGGAGACGCTGGAAGCGACGTTAACGGTGCTGTTATCCCCGTCTATGGCATGGGCGGCTAGCCCCGGTGGGGACTTGTTCTTGCTCTGGAACAGTCCCGCATACTGTCACAAAAAGGAACGTCGCAAAGCCTACAAACCTGCGATTCATTGGGAGTGCGCGCATAGTCCGTCAGAATGTCCTCCATCGGACACTTAGTTTGTTCGGCAGTGAGGAGTTGATTATGCAAACGTCGCAACTTTCACAGGAGCAAAGGGCAAATGAGTTATTGGAACTGATATCGGACCAGCTCCAGTTAATCGCCGCCTACCTGGCGACTCCGGTGGCTGCCAGCATGGCTGACTCCAACATGATGCAACCTGCCTATTTTCGTGTGTTGCACCACAAGGTGCATGAAACGCGAATACAGCTGGGAATTGAACGCGAGTAGCAGTGGTGGACCTCGCGCGCCCTGCGTCACCGTGTGGACTTTCTATGCCTCGGACACATTTATTCTGTGCGTAATGGTACAGTTCGCCCCTGCTCACGTTAATTCTATATATAAGGTTGGCTTGCTTCCGCGTGGGACACGTGTGGGTTAAGTCTTTCCCTGTCTCGCGAGTCCCATACTTCTGAGAATTTCAATCCAGGAGCGCACTACGTGAAGAGATTCGGGGCATTTTGTCTGGTGGCAATTTTCTTTCTGTGTTCTTCCACGATGTATGCGGCCGACAAGTATTCGGGCACACCCGCGGCCCAGGCGGAGTACAAAAAAGCCGACAGGGCCCTTGTTGCGACAACACTCGACGTGCTCCCCGCCGAACATGCAGGCCAGAATGCGCTCTTCAAAATCCGGGTGGAGGACATTGGCGCCTCCAGGCCGAAATCATGCTCGCATTCGTCCGGAGTCGCTTATACTGCGTCTAATGAGTTTCGACTCAAAGCCTGTTCCGCCGCAAAATCCGCCGCAGGTGGAACCGGCCTCATCCCCGGTGGACGCCATGCGAATTTGTCCCAACTGTGGCTCGCAGCTTGAAGAGCATCGCTGCAAGTTGCTCTGCCGCACATGTGGGTTCTACCTGAGCTGTGCGGATTTCTACTAGGCGGCCGCATTCAATTGCTGCCATTTGTCCATTTTCTAGATGACAGACGCGGCGCATGCCGCGCGTTAGGAGAACGGAATGCAGAGAACTGGAAGTGCACACTGGTCGGGCGGTTTGAAGGATGGCAAGGGAGCGGTTTCCACTGCCAGCGGAGTCCTGTCGAACACGCAGTATTCTTTCAGCACGCGCTTTGAAAACGGCATCGGCACCAATCCCGAAGAATTGATCGGTGCCGCCCACGCCGGATGCTTCTCAATGGCTCTCTCCGGTCAACTCGGTGCGGCCGGCATGACTGCCGAGAGCATCGACACCACCGCGACCGTGACCTTTGAGAAAGTCGGCGACGGGTTCGCCGTCACCGCAATTCATTTGGATCTCAAGGCGAAAATTCCGGGAGCCGACAAGGCGAAGTTCGAACAGGCCGCGAACAATGCCAAGGCAGGTTGTCCGATTTCGAAACTCTTTGCCAACAACGCGAAAATTACGCTGAACGCGCAGCTTGTCTAGTTGCGCCGAAGTCAAGCTTCAAGCGGAAGGGCCCGAGTCATCGGGCCCATTTCTTTTGCCGCACTCCATCGGCGCCGCAGTCACTGCTGGCTTTCGCCGTGCGATCGCAGGATGTCTCGTATCTCCCGGTTGATGCGTGCTGCGTCGCGGGCTGCCTGGTCAATCAACTCCAGCCATTTCTTGTTGGTGTCGTCGAGCGCCGCCTGGCCCAGCAGGTATGACGCCTGCATGATCGTTTCAATCGAGTTGCTGAGATCATGCGCCAGCACGCTCAGGTTCTTGCTGATGGAGAGAGGTATCGTTGTGCTGGCTGTCTTGTTTGATTCGAGTGCCATGATCTTCCTCGCAACCCGCGCGATCGCCGCTATGAGTGGTGTTCGCCTCGGGTACGGTGCTGATTGGATTGGAAGCAGCTTCCACCTTTGGAGTTGCGTGCAAAGTAAAGAACGAGATGTCAGCTATTCCGAATCGGTGTTCAGGATCACCGGTTCGTTGCGTGCCCTGGTGCCAAAACCCGACGCGAAGTGAAACACATGGTATGGCGAAAGTGCAGGGATCGCGCGGGTCGCGGCAAGTTGACCGCAGTTCGCACTATGATGTTACAATACCTTTGCAAGCCTGATGCAGCCGGCCCGTTTCAGGGCTGTGCGGCCCGAACGCCCGCCGACGCGGTGCTGTTGGGCAACTTACCCAGTGCCGAAGTGGCGGAATTGGCAGACGCGCATGGTTCAGGTCCATGTACCCGCAAGGGTGTGGGGGTTCGAGTCCCTTCTTCGGCACCAAAATTTTTTAAGCCTCTGGAGGCTAACAACTTCCAGAGGCTTTTTGCTTGGAGCGCGTAAAACTTAAGATGGGTATGGCTCCTCGGAGTTGGGTCATGAACAGGGATGTCATCCAGCCACTGTGTTGTGAATAAATTGAGAACAAAGCCAGCGAGACAACAGTTCCACTGAAACACGTGAATTCTTCCCACTCATCGCAAATTTTATTTTCTTTTTCTGCGCGTCTACATCCGTTCTTTACTCAAAGCAATTAGGCATCGTACGATACAGCACACCAAAGGAAACGCTGGCATGTCCTTCATCACAAGCTCTCAGGACGGCAACCTTTCATGGAGTGATCTCCAGAACGTTCCCGACCCTGAGTTGATCCGGCAATTGCGTTCCGGCAACAATGACGCCTTTGCCGTCATCGTGGATCGCTACCAGCGACTTGTGTTGACTGTCGCGCTTCGCATCGTCAAGGAAGAATGCGAAGCGGAGGACGTAGTCCAGACCGTTTTTCTCGAAGTATTCAAGAACGTGGGAAAATTTGACGCATCGCGAGGCACACTCAAAGTGTGGCTCCTGCAGTACGCATACAGTAGAAGCATTAACCGGCGCCGCTATCTCGAGCACCGCCAGCACTACTCGCAGCTTGAACTCAACGATGCTGAAGCCGAAAACTACTCAGCTGATGTTGTCCGGTTCGACCGGCTTTCGCCCGGCGAGACGTCGCGATTTGTACGGCAAGCATTAAAGGCATTGAATCCCAAACAGCAATCAGCGATCGAGTTGGTGTATTTCGAGGGATTGACTTTGGAAGAGGCTGCGCAGCGTACTGGCGAAACCCTCTCGTCGATGCGCCACCATTATTATCGAGGCTTGATGAAGCTGCGCGAGTTCATCACTGCAACCTCTTCCGCATTGGCGGAGAATATCAGCGCTGTTCCAATTGAACTGGAGGTGCCAGATCCTACCCCACGACCAATTTGAGGAGCTCTGCGCGGTTGCGACCATCGGCGAGTTGAGTCCGGACGAGTGGCAGACGCTGAAGGCTCATCTCGATGAATGCCCATCGTGCCGCAGCGTGCTGGCTGACCTCGAAGAGATTCATGCCCAATGGCTGCCGGAGCATCCGGGCCATGAGGTGGTGCGTGATCCGCTTGCGGACGCACGGCTCCGCGATGCGATTCTCTGGCGCGCGGAGAAACATGGCGCGTATTTTTCCGCGGAAGCAGCTGGGGCATCCAGTCATCGCTCCAGACGTCGCATGCAACCCTCGCGCCACAGGACGTGGTTTATAGCTGCGGCTGCGGCCGTAGTCGTCTGCGCGGCATCAGTCATGTTCGTCCAGCAAAATTTCACGGATGGCGCTTTCAGCCGCATCGCTCCCCCGCCGGCTCCCAAAGTGGCTTCGGAGAGCGTACCTCTTCAGTTTGCCAAGACTGCCGTTCAGCGAATGTTGGATGCTCGTCAGATGGAGCTGACTCTGAGGCAACAGCTGAAGGAGTCGGAGGCAACCCAGGCCGCTCTGCAACTCCAGATTGACCGGCAAACCGCGGAGTTAGCCGGACTGCACCAGCAGGGAACGGACTCTGCTCGGACGATTGCGGACTTGCGGCAGCAACTCGATGCG
>Ga0307375_10002161_pt1 | contig 20521 bp, 29 predicted proteins | sample TR1MG_FD_202531 | JGI IMG/M metagenome (GOLD analysis project Ga0307375, IMG submission 202531) | Soil microbial communities from Risofladan, Vaasa, Finland - TR-1 | ecosystem: Environmental > Terrestrial > Soil > Coastal area > Acid sulfate soil | place: Finland: Risofladan, Vaasa | collected...
GACGACGATGTGACGGTCGTGAATGGACACTCACTCAGCTACGAAGAAGACCTGTTCGTCACCTGGTACACCAACCCATACGGCATTGACGGTGCATTGTGCGGGGTACCGACCATGGAAGATATGCAGCTTTTCCTCATCGACATGGCCCAGGACAAGGACTATGGGCCCGTACCGTAACCTGGTGACGAAGGAGTTCGTCTATGCTCGACACTGATTCTGTCGTCCAGCACCTACTTGCGCCGTCCGGTCCGTGATGCAAGCTCACTGCTCCCTCCACGGAGCAAGCTTCCATGTCTCACGCATCACGTTCCATTCCCCTCGACGTGCGTAACGTCCTCGCCAACGGCCGGTCAGAAGGTCATCACTTCTTTCTCCCCACGCAGCTTGACCGCAAGTTGTACGAGAGCACAAGCAAGGTGCTCGACTCCCTCGGTGGTCGTTGGAATCGCAAAGCAAGGGCACACCAGTTCGACACCCCTTGCGAGGACCTGATCGAAGCTGCCGTGGAGTCAGGAAGCTACGTCCGACCCGCCGACATGGGCTGGTTTCCGACACCGGCTGAGCTGGTCACTCAAATGGTCGATCGTGCTGGAATCGAGCCAGGCATGCTCGTCCTCGAGCCTTCTGCAGGGGACGGCGCCATCGTGCGCGAGTTGCTCAAGCGTGGGGCTACGGTGATTGCGGTAGAGATCGACCCGGGCCGAGCCGAAAGGCTCCGTGCCATCCTTGGCGCCGAGAACGTGATCGAAGGTGACTTTCTCGATATCCAGCCCGAGTTCCACTTCGATTCAGTTCTAGCGAATCCGCCGTTCGCGAAAAGGGCAGACATTCATCACATGAACCACGCGTTGGAATTCCTGCGACCCGGCGGGCGACTGACGGCAATCATGTCCGCCGGCGTCAGCTTCCGGGAGGACCGGCTCACCACCGAATTCCGCGCGAGGATGTCCAGCGTCGACGCCCTGCCCGAGGGATCGTTCAAGGTGTCTGGAACGGCTGTGAACACCGTGATGGTTTCCTCTACGCGGTAAGAAGTGCTTTTGCCACGACCGTGCACCATGAGACGACATGTGCATCCACAAAAGGAGTCACTAATGCCAGTAATCACCTCCGCTTCTTCCGTACCCGGCAAGGGGACACCAGGCGAATTCAAGCAGTTGCGCGATATCGCCGACGGGCTCAAAAAGGCTCTCGGCAAGCGCACGGGCGTCATCTTCCGTATCCGGCCGACGACGGGTATCGGTGAAACCTTGTGTTCCCATGGGTTCATCACCTGGGACGGCACGCGCACCGGGCTCGACCGGGTCTTTGCCGAAGCGCCACACACCAGCAGAGGGCGCGGGTACGTGCTACACGCCACACACCACACCGTTGCCTTCCGTGATGACCAGCGCGCGGATGTTTCGCAGTTGCTTATCCGCATCGGTAACTCGGCAGCTTCGGATGAAACGTTGCTTCGGACAGACTCATTACGCAGCGCGTGAACGCAGAAACCCATTGCTGCCGTCTGCCAACGACTGCACTGATCAAGCTGGTCAGTGCATCAGCGTGCCGGATGTCCTTGTCTATCTTCGACAAACTCGCGCGTGAGAACTCTTGATCTTTAGGCGAGTTGCGCGAATCTGGCTCCATGCCACTTTTGTGGCATGCAACGAACACCACTCCAACGACGCACGCCGCTTGCCGCGGGCACAAGTCAGCTACGGTCCAACAAGGGTCTCGTCAGCCGCACGCCACTGAAAGCAACTTCGACGCTCAAGACCTCATCCCCGCTGAAGCAGAGTGCCGGCTTCGCGAAGACCAAGGTCGGACTGGATCGTGGCGATGTGCTCGCGCGCTCCGGGCGACTGGTGGCGAAGCCGCGACCCAGGGCGAATGCCGCCCAAGTCAGCCGCTGGGACCGAATGCGCGAGATCGGTTGCATAGCGTGCAGCATGAATGCGCGGTACGGGTTCTCGGTGACACCGGTGAATCTCATGAATCCACTGGAGATGCAGCACTTGCTCTCGGGAGGTCGCCGCCGTGGGCATGACGATACAATTGCGCTCTGTCATTGGCACCACCAAGGCAAGCGCATGCCGTCGGCTGAGATGGGATACAAGCAACAGGCCGTCTTGTATGGACCGAGTTTTGGGCATGAACCGACCCGGTTCCGTCAGTTGTATGGAAGAGAGGATGAGCAACTCCTTTACCAGAACCGCCTGCTGGCAAGTAGTGGTGAAGCTGACCATGAAGAATTCTAAGAGGGGCATAGCCATGCAACGGCAAGTGGTCCAGAATACGGCCGCGTCAAGTAGCAGCCGTGCCCACTGCCAGCGTCACCCCGAAGCCGCCCTACCCGGGCGGCTTCGTTCGTATTGGGCCGAGTGATGTGAGCGCTGTGGCAGCCCTTGCCACACCAGAGATCGAGAGTAGCGTTTGCCCTGTCAACAGACGGAGCTAGCGATGAACAGTCCAGCGATCGAATCGAATGATCTCTTCCCGGTGAAGCGCCGACGCAAGCGCACGCAGCGCGTTGCTGAAGTGTTTATCGACAACGTTAGCCTGGGTCACGTACTCAACCCGGCACAGATCACGCAGCGCATGCGTGTGCATGGCATCACGCTGAAGGACTTGGATCTCATCTGGAGTGGAAAGCGCCAGGTCAGAACCTTCCGCTGCAATGGGCAGGTTCGAATTACCGTGGTCGAAAGTGCGGCATCGCTGGCAAACATTCTGGCAGCATAGGTGAGCGGCGAGTCCACGCTCGACAACAACCTGGCGGATGGTCGCAACGCAATATGTGCTGGTCATCCAAATCATTCCTCCACCCAGAAGTAATGGGACATTCCATGTCAGCACAACCTGAAGAGGCAGCAGTAAGCGCCACTGCGATCAAGATGGCTGAAGGTGTTGGTGGCTCCTGGGCCTACCATCTCACTAGGATGCCAAACGCCACACTCGCCCTATGTGGCGCGCGAACCATGCCGACCCTTGTCCCACTTTCGACCTGGGGTATGAAGTCCCACTTGAATCAGACCTATTGCACGCGCTGCAAGGCACTTGCAGAAGGCCGTCTGTAGGTATCGATGCCCTACTTGCCATATCGACGCTGCATGGAATGCTGTCCATCCACCCGGTTGAGATTGAGACATGGCAAACGAAGTATTCCACTACACCTACGGCCACAAGCTCTCCAGCATCCTGGCGAGTGGCGGTCTCATGCCGACTGGTGTGACGCTACCTTCGCAGGAGCGCAAGGCCCTCTGGTATTCAGCCCGACAGGATTTCGAACCGACAGCGCTGAAGCCTGTGGTGCACCCTGGGTCAGGTGTTCCGATACAGGTGCCCTTCGAGGAATTGCACGAGCTCGCCGGCGCCTACCGATTCACTGCCGACTCAACGGCGCTGCGCCTGAAAGGATGGCCGTCCTGCTGCAGAGACCTCGGGATCATGCCAACGGACGCCGCCAAGATGGTGGCGGAAGGCATTCGCCTGGGTGCCTCTCCGACGGACTGGTTCGCGACGACGCACTGGCGATCGCTATCGCTCCATCGGTTCCAGGCATGGAATGGCAACGCCTGGGTAGATGCTGTGCTCGAAGAGGAAGTCGAGCGCAGACAGGGACTGGCTGTGCGGTCTGCGGCCACCGGGGCACGTTGGGGGAATCTGCGAGCTGGATAAACCCTCGCTCCAGAACGCCAAGACTCTTGCCAAAACTCAACGAAATGGCATCGTGAGTCTACTTTTACCGCACCGAGATGATCCGATGAGCGACAACACCTTCTACGCGTATTCCTTCGACGAAGAGACCTTCCACGGCCAGTTTGCAACGCCAGAGGAAGCGTTGATTGCCGTCCGGAATGAAGCCAACCTGGAGAATTGCCCCATGGGCAAGGCGTGGATTGGCACCGGCACGCCTGTGCGAACCAGTGACTACATGCTTTGCGCGGACGACGTGCGCAACTTTGTTGCTGAGCGCGCCGGCGATGAATGCGGCGACGCCTCCGAATACTGGCTGGCTGATCGCTTTGAAGCGGACACAGCGAAGAAAATTGACGATCTGTTGGAACAGATCGCCGAGGTGATCCAGCAAACCGAGCCTCCGCGTTTCTTCAAAGTCACTGACGTCGTCGAACACTTGCTGGGTAACCGTCCGTGAAGGACGGCGAGAGCGAGCTACCGCCCTGCCCGTTCTGCGGCGCCGGCGAGACGAAGATCCGCGAGACGACCCACTGGACGGGCCGATCCAACACCGTGATCTCCGTGCATGTCGTGCATTGGTGCCCGCGCGTGGAAGGGCAGCCGCAGAGCATCATCAACCTGGCGGGGAAAACTCGCGAAGACGCCATCCGTGCGTGGCAATCTCGCGCGACGCCATGAGTGCCATCGTTCGTCACTGGAAGCGCGAAGGGGCCGACGTGTACATCGGCCGGCCGGGGCCGTGGGGTAATCCCTTCGAGATAGGGAAACACGGCGATCGAGACGCCGTCGTGTCCCGGTACCGGCAATGGCTGGAAGCTCAGCCGCACCTCATGCGGCTGGCGCGAAGGGAGTTGGCCGGGAAATCGCTTGGTTGTTGGTGTGCACCAGAGGCCTGCCATGGCGACGTGCTCGCGCTCATTGCCAATGATGGCGGGCCGGCGAACGATCCCGTCCTTTGCTTCGGATCGAACGAAAAAGGGGCTCACGGGCGCGGGGCGGCGCTCTTTGCTCGTCAGCATCGAGGCGCTGTGCTTGGCGTCGGCCGGGGCCGAACCGGTAACGCCTACGCACTGCCGACTAAGGATCTCTCGCTCAACAGTCTGCCGCTGCCCTCGATCCGAGACAATGTGGTGGAGTTCCTGGAGTACGCCCGGTCTCGGTCGACCGAATCCTTCGAGGTGACGCGCGTTGGCTGTGGTCTGGCCGGCTATGCAGACGAACAGATTGCACCGCTATTCGAAGGCGCTCCAATCAACGTGGATCTGCCGCACCTATGGCGGATGCTGCTCGGTCTGCCGGCGGCGCCCCACGTCATCATCGCCGGCACCCGTTCCTTCATTGACCAGGCGCGCGCCGACGCTGCCCTGGACAAGATACTGTCCACGCTCGACAGCCCCATCATCATCAGCGGTGCCGCCAGGGGTGCAGACACCCTGGGTGAAGAGCATGCGATGTCACGCTGGGGCCACCGAACGGTTCCATTCATGCGCTACCCAGCGGAGTGGAATCGGTACCTGAAAGCGGCCGGGATGATTCGCAACCAGCAAATGTCCAGAGCCAGCTCACACCTGGTCGTGTTCTGGGATGGCCAGTCGCGCGGGACGAAGTCCATGATTGACATGGCAAGGCAGGACGGGTTGAAGGTGAGAGTAGTAGGGTTTTGAAAGGCACCCAGGCGACGGAGACGATATGAATGCTTCATCGGATCAAAATGTTCAGCAAGCGACAGAGGCCGCGGTCTGGAAAGAGCGGCAGAGGGAAGCCGTTGCCCGCGCCATCTGCAAGTCTTGCGACGAAAACCCAGATCATCGCGGCGACGCTCGAGGTAACGCGCACAGATGGCAGGACTACCTCGACACCGCTGATGCTGCCATCTTGGCGATGCAGTCAACCACCGGCGGTCCTATCCCGGTCGCGGCGTACCTAACCACCGATGAGGAAGGCTCGCCGGCGATGCTGTTCTTCGACTGCAACGAAGCTCGTGGATATTGCGACGATGACGAGGAACCGATTCCTCTCTGCATGCTTGATGAGGCAAATCGGCGCCTGGCAGACAAATAAGCAGCGCGATAGCAATGTCTCTGGCTGACATTTTCCTAGTTACCTGATCTCGGCTTAGGGGGGGTGGAGACAGAATGGCTGTGGAGGAACTTGCCAGAATATGGGGCTGTGAGAACGTGGATACCTCTCTCCACGAGCTCGCCGCCATGATGAATATCAGTCCCTCATACCTGCTCTCCTTCGCAGCGCTGCGCGCCGCTGTAGGCGTCACGATTGATAGCGGCGTCCACTACCAGGACGAATTCGAAGCGGCCTGCCTTGCAGCATGGGGAGAGACGCTACCGGTAACCGACAACCAGCTTCCCGAACTTCTTCTGATAAGTGGCGAGGCATGTGTGGAGAAGCGCGCCAAACAAAAAGCAGCAATCGAACAGGTGGCCACAGGCCCACGCGGTACGTGGATGGTTAGCATCACGACATGTCCGGAGACCGGCAAGGTCTGGTACGTGGCCATGATCAGTCACGGAAACGGTGAAGTCTCCACGCGGAATGATGGTTGGAGCGCCAAGCCAACGTTCGACAAGGTCGCCGGTCGAATGGTTGCCTACGAGATCTATCTCGTTCGCAAGCACGTCGAAATCGAACGCGCACAAGAAGCCGCAGTGCATCGCGTCGAGGATCTGGGTCTGCGCAAGGGCATGAAGCTGCGCAACGTGCAGGTGTCCTGCAATACTTACTCCTCGGCAATGATTGAAGAAATCGGTGCCGAAACCGGAGAGCTGACGCTCCTCTGCACGAAGCGCGGCTCACGCAACCGTTTCAGGGTGGTGACCTCGGCTATGAACCTGCGCTTGGATGTTGGTGATCTTGTTTCGTCAAAGAAACAACCCGCTCTGACACTCTCGTTGGCTGCTGCATAACTTATCCTGTACTAGCAGTCAGCATGGATATCACTCACTTGACGCCGGGGTGAGGTGACTCAATGATTTCTCAACCCGCCGACAGCAGACCACAATGAACGAGTCGAGCAAAACGAATTCCTCTGACCGTGATGCTGAGTGGACTGAGGAAGAACTCAGTCGCTTGCGCAAGTTCCTCAAGTCTCCGCCAAGCGTCATCATCCGGAAGTTCAAGAATCACTCAATTGCTAGCATTGACGCAAATTTTCAGCGCCTTTGGTCCGAAAATCCAAACCGCAACCAGACGGGATCTCACTGGTGGTTAAGGGATGAGGACGCGCTGATAAAGAAGCACTTCGAGACATCGGGCATTGAATTCTTGACCCGTCTCATGAGGGGTCGCACGGAGGCCGAGATTTGCGCCCGCGCAGCCATGTTGAAGGTTGACGTCGTCCCAGAGTCAACCAACGATTGCCTCTTCCTGCTTCAGGAACTCGCCGACAATGGGCGATGGAATGACGTGATGATCATCACGAGAGATGGGATTAACGCTACTTCACGCAAAACAAAGAGCTCGCAACATCATTTAACAACGCAAGAAGTTAATAGGTGGTTTTACAATCAGATCATGATGAGAGACCGAAAACCTTTGGAGCGCCGTGTACGAATAGTCCGCCGTGAGCAACACTCGTTGTTGTCCACGATCGACACTGTCCTTGCGCCTCACGCGGAAAAGCTCACACCGTCGCCTGGCAGTGCATCGGCCTGATCGATGGAGAGGATGCCGCGTCTAATGCTTTTTGCTCCCAACCGGGAACACACGCTTTCGATCGGTACGTCTTCCCACCTGTACCTAAAGAGGACAGGCGGGCTCCGCTGGCAGGAGCGACCGTTGGATCCGCGTCTGGATGCGAGGCGGCAGCGACTGGTTCGGCTGCACATGCAGGATGTGAGCACCGGTGTCTTCTACGCCGAGTTGCATGCGAGGGATTCAGGCGTCGATCTCCTTGGCTTTCTCGCTCGCGCGTGGTCCATCAAGACACGCCATCCTATGCGCGGGTTGCCGGAGCAACTGAATCTGCCACCTGTGGCTGTATCTGACCCGGTTTACTGCCGGGATTTTCGGGCACTTGAGCTGGTGGCGGACATCCGAATCCGGGTGGCTGCCTCCAGCGGGAAAGCAACAGCACGCACTGAGGATGCCTTTGATCAAGCCATGGGAAACCTACCCAGGCGAGGCGTACCGTTCCTACTGGGTGCTGCTCAAGAGCAATCCGCCTTGGTAAGCAAACAGGTTTGCGATGGCGAATGCGTGGAGACCATGGCCGACTGGTCTCTTGTCCCGGAGATGCCGCCGGCCTTCCGAGACTTTATGGATGGACTGTACCGGGAGCATGGTGCCTGGCGATCCGGGCCGTGGGCCTCTGTGCTCGCAGCGCCTGGCGTGACCTTTCCAAACACGGGTCGGCAAACCGTTGCCTGAATGCATGAGTGGATCGTACGAACCGAGAGCCGCGGCCACCGATGCCTCTTGACTGTGGAGTTTGTCGAGGACACACATCTCACTTCCGGCGTTCTCGCATTGCCACACCCACCGTGCGTGGCAGAATCCTCTGAAAGCAGAACAGCGTAACGGCGTACGCAAGCAAGTCATCACGAGGAAAGGGATTGAACGCGAACATGGAACAACCGGATTTGATTGGGGGGCAACAACCTGGCCCCGTGGTGGCGAAGACATCACGGAGAGCGGACCGCGCGACAGAATCAGCGGCCATGAAGCTGGTGCCCAAGTTGATAGAGGCGGCACGCTGGAACCAGGTCAACCGCGTGTCGGAGATATCGGAGCTCATGGCAGCTGCGATTGAAGTTCGCCAACCTGCGATGGCCCGCACTATTCGCCGGCAGAGCCAAGGCATCCAGCAACAGCCGCCGATCACCGCTCCCAAGGACATCCTTGAACTCAGAGAGCCGCGGCATGGATTTGATGCGGTGGTCGTTCCGCCGACCATTGCGGAAGAATGCCGATCCATCGTGGACGAACATGCACGTCGAGATGATCTAGCGCGCTTCGCATTGGAGCCGAGGCATAAGGTGCTCCTGTACGGGCCGCCGGGCAACGGTAAGACCATGCTTGCGGAGGCAATGGCCTTCGAGATGCAGGTTCCGTTCCTGGTGGTGCGCTATGGAGGACTGATCGAGGGCATACTTGGCGCCACTGGGCAAAACCTTGATAAGGCCCTGACCTACGCAGCAACAGGGCCGTGCGTCCTGTTCATGGATGAGTTCGATGGTGTCGGCATGGATCGCAGCCGCACCGGCGACGTCGGGGAGCTACGCCGCGTCACCAATCACCTGTTGATTGGCATCGATCGACTTCCATCCCATGTGATCCTGATCTGCGCCACCAACGCGGTCGATCTGGTCGATACCGCGTTGCGGCGGCGCTTCGACTTTCCCATCGAGCTGCCAGCGCCGACGGTGGAGTTGCGCCAGTCTTGTGCCGAGCGAGAGCTGGACCCGTCCATAACGGGTGGCCATGATCTACGCCACCACGCGGTAGAGGTCGCCGAGCGCGCGCAGAGCAACCTTTCGGAAGTGGTGCAGTTATGCCGCCGGCTGCGACGACAGGTCGCGTTGCATGGCGCCTCGTCCATCACGGACAGTGATGTGTGGACGCGACTCACACAGTGAGGGGAATCCAGTTGCGCCACTTGCTGATAGACATACCATTCAGATTCTGAAATGGAACCAAGGAACATCGCAATGGTCGAGATTACTGAGTACCCGGCAACGACCTGGGTCCTACAACCGAGCTTCAAGCCTGTCGAAGTGACGCTGACAAGGCGATTGCACGAGCATGGGTATCAAGGCTGGCACGCGACGGCAAAGGGCCAGCCCCATCATCAAGACAAACTCCATGCGACCAAGCAAGAGGCGATCACCGTCGGCCGCGCGCAAGTTGCCACGCTGGAAGCTGACCTGGTCAAGCGCCGCGCCAATTTGAACAAACGAATCGCGGCGCTCGACAAAGCTGAAGGCATCGAAGCCGCACGCTGACAAGTCACGACATCTACACTCTGTGCGCCCGTGTGGTCGTGGCGCACTTACTTCATAGACCACATCACAAACGAGGCAGCATCATGGCAAAAGCAGTAACCACGGCGACTCCGAAGCCGATCAAGGAAGTCCTGAACAAGTCCGGCCTGGTCGCGCACATCGTCAGCGATACCAATCTTGCCGCCAAGGACGTGAAGGCAGTGCTGGCGTCCATCGAGTCGGCCGCGATTGGGTCGCTCCACAAGAAGGGCGTCGGCCACTTCACCCTTCCGGGCCTGTTGAAAATCACTTCCGTCAAGGTGCCGGCCAAGCCCAAGCGCAAGGGCATCAACCCGTTCACCAAGGAGGAGCAGGTCTTCGCTGCAAAGCCGGCCACGGTCAAGGTGAAGGTGCGAGCCCTCGCCAAGATCAGGAATGCTGCCTTGTAGCGACTTGACGGTCAACCAGTCAGAAGGCTGTACAAAAGGCCGTCCGTGATGGACGGCCTTTTCATTGCCAGACCTTTGTATCGCTGATGTTTCAAACAATTTTGCTGGCAGGATTCTTCAGAGAAACCTGGACAGGAAAGTAATGGACACTCAAACAGTCGGACGCACCTTCAACCAAAGCGTAGAACCGGTCCGGTCGAGGCCGTCGTTGCGCAAATGAAGTGCCAGGGTAACCTCTAAATTCTCCACACGAAGGTGATGTCATGGCCCGCCCGATCGAACAACCCGTTGAGACCTTTGTACCCGGCCCTAACGGTGGAACCAAGGTGACCCACCCCGCATTTGCTCAAATTCAGGCCGGCCGCATCACGGGGCAAACTCACCTGTATGGCAGCGACTTCAGTCACAACCACTACGTACGCATCCGCATTAGCAAGAGTTCACTCAACCGTTCCTTGTGCCATGACTGGCCCATGGATGCTGCCTTGCCGTATATCGAAGTAGACATGAGCGAGAGCCAGTGGGCTCAGTTCGTCAGCAGCATGAATGCACAAGCCACGCAGTGCACGCTGCGGTCAAAGGATGGGAACGCCGTACCGGAGTTGCCGGCCTCGCAGAAGCGGACCGATCAGTTCGCCAACGAGGCAAAAAGGACCATGGAAAGCTCTGAGGCTTCGATCCGGGAGGCGATTGCAGAGGTCGACGCCATGAATCTGAGTGGCAAAGCGAAGGCTCAGATCAAGTCGAAGCTCTACACCGCCCTTCAAAATATCGGTGCAAACATCCAGTTCGTGGCCGACCAGTTCGGTGAGCATATGGAGACCAGCGTCGAACGTGCAAAAACCGAAGTGAATGCCTATGTCAACAATGCGATCAGCCGGGCTGGCATTGCCGCTCTCAGCGGCGGCGGCGCACCGATCGTTGCACTCGAACTCAACTATCAAGGAGACCACTGATGGACAAGGCACGTGTAGACCTCTGCCAACGATCGGCCGCAACCATTCCGATACCCTCTGCTCGCGCGCAGTTTTTGCACGCAGCCAAGGCTTTGGTCGCGGCCGATGACAATCAGGCTCTCACACAGAACATCGTGAACGCACTGAGGGCGTCGATCATGGACTTTGAGGCGTCACTGGCCGCTTCCGATCCGGAGCCGCTGAAGGCATCGGCGCTGAGCAATGTTGGTGATGGGTCGGATGCGCTGTACCAGACGGCGTTCGATGCGTTCCAGAGCACGGCAGGTTCATTTTCGTTGCAGTTGAATGCTGCGATCACGGCTGCTCTCCGTTCGGCAGCGATGAAGGATGCTCCATGGTTGCCCATAGGCACGGCGGCAAAGGATGGGACGGTCTGCTTGGTCAATGACACTACTGGGACAACCCGATGGTGCGCTGCCAAGTGGCTGGACGACGAGCAATGGCAGGGGTGGATCTACGACGACGAGTTACTGAACGACTCGAACCCTGTCGGTCCGCAGCCGACTGTTTGGCTGCCAGCAGCGAAGGCGCACTGAATTGTGACGCACGCGGAAGGGATGCCGTGCCTCGAGGAGACCACTTCGAGGCGGTCGGAGGAACAATGGAAACGAATCGAGGTCATGCTCAGTGATCTGCGCGATTTGTTCCAGTTGATTCTGCAAGACTGCCTGAATGACGCCTCGACCGCGGGTACTTGCCTCCATGCTGCGTGTCTACTCAAGACATCGATCGAGAATTTCGCTCCGGGCCACAGCGCCATCGTGCGCGGGGGGGATGGCGAGGGCGATGGTGGCTGCATGGATTCCGCAGGTCGGTGGCGTGGCCACTATTGGGTAGAGGTTGCTCACGCCGATGGGCGTCGCTGGGTGGCGGACATAACGGGCGACCAATTTGGTTTGGCGCCAGTGGTATGGGATCGACTTCCCGGCGCATCTTTGCGCTATCGACCGGGTAACCAGGATGTTGTGGACGAACACGTGGCGCGCATGATTGCGCATCTGGAGTCGACCACAGAGGACGTAGACATCTAGGGTTGAGGGGTGAGACTCCGAAGACGCATCGCCAATGGCGAACGTGCACAATAGCGTTCGTACTGATAACGGTCAGGACAAGATACCAATGAACGAAGCTGATGGGATTGACTCGCTCCTGAAGATCCTCAAGGAGATTCCAGCAGTAGGCCCCGGGCGCGCTCGCGCATATCAGGTCTTGCTTGTCCTCTTCCGTGTTGCAAACAAACGAGCACTCTACCGACCTGATCCCTGGACCGCAGCCTTGGGGTGTCCTTCGACCGAAGCAGTACAGCACATGGTCGATCATGGATTTCTTTGCAAGGCGCCAATTCAGGTCGTCATCGAATCGCGGTCCAGGAAGGAACTTCTGGATATGCTTCAGGAACGCAGACTGCCGGTGACAGGCAACAAGGTAGTTTGTGCCGCAAGATTGATTACAGCTGATCCGTCGAGCATGCAAGCAATCGCAGATCGGGATGAGCTTCTTCTATGCACCGACATCGGGCGTACTGTTGCTGAGCACTTCCTGGAGGAGGAACTATCCTTCAAAAGGGACGCTCACGCCACAGCACTGACAGCGATCGAGGCGGGGAATTATCTGGAAGCGGTGGAACAAGCGCAGTCAGTTCTCGCCCGACGGGTCGTCGGCGGTGGAGACGATCTCTTTGGCCTGTATCCCGAACGCTGCGTGTCCATCATCACAAGGATCATGGCCGCGCGGCCTACGCTCCTGCGCGATCTTCCCGAGCCTTCATGGGAACCACTGCGTCTGGCCGCTTCCATGGATTCGATTTTTCAGGACAAGGCAGAGACGTGGATACCGGCAGGTACGCCGGCGCATCCGCGTCTGAGTCATGACGCGTGCTGTCGGATGCTGCTGTTCTCGGCAAGCCAATCCTTCAATCTGAGCGTGTTCCGAGCATCAGACTACGTTCGAGCGGTGAAACTCCTCACCGGTCCCGATCTTTGCGAAGCTTGTAGCCGTGATGATCAGATTGAATACTCACTGGATGATGTCCCAGAACTCCCGCACGCCGAATGCACATGCAAGATCGGTTGTCCCTGCGGCATGGTTGCTGTCGTTTCGAAATCTGGAACGACGTCGTTGTAGTGGATGGACAAAGAAGTTCGAATTCTCGTTGACTTGCCTCAGCGCCGGCCTGGGCTAGCTTTACCCCATCGCCACGACTTCGAGCCAGATCCATGTGCAGCCTCTTCAACGTGTTCGTCCCGGCAGACTCCACCTCTGCACTCAAACTCGGATTGCACCCGCGCAGCGCCGTAGTCGCATCTGTCGTGCAGCGCGAGCCGGCGAACGTTCTGGCTTACTACGAGGGCAATCTCTACGGCGCATCGAACCTACAGCGCTTTTCGGAGCGCCTGAATCAAGCCAGTGGCCGTGCCGTCCAAAGCTATCCAACGACCGCGATGGCTCTCATGCCGTTGGTTGATCTGGTGAAGGTGGGAACGTACGACTTCGCAAGCAAACTCTTCGCCATCGAGGATACGGGTCCGCTGATCAAGTGGCTCGACGGCGAAGCTCTCACCTGAAGGATGCATTAGAGATGACCGAATCTACTCCACGCGGCAAGCTGATCACCGTCGAGTCGATCGATGGTGCTGGCAAAGGGACAATGATCGAGGGCCTTCACCGGCACCTATCGTCCACGGGTATCGACCTTGTCCTGACCCGTGAGCCGGGCGGCACGCCGCTGGGTGAAGCTGCAAGAGCCATCATGCTTGACCCTGGTATGGGAAAGCTCTGCGTTGAAACGGAACTCCTGCTGATGTTCGCTACGCGGGCTCAGTTGGTACGCGACGTCATTGAGCCGGCCCTGGCCGCAGGCAAGTGGGTCTTGGCCGATCGCTTCACAGACGCGAGCTATGCGTATCAGGGCGGCGGCAGGGGGATTGAAAAAGGCAGCATTGACTGGCTTGTGCAATTCGCCGCTCGAGGTCTTGTCCCCGATCTGACCCTTCTTCTCGATGTGCCTGTCGAGATTGGACGGTCACGAACCGCAGGTCGAGGTGATGCAGACCGAATCGAGAGCGAAGCCGATGCGTTCTTCGAGCGCGTGCGCAGCAAATACCGTGAGATGGCGGCTGCAGAACCAGACAGGTTCAGGGTCATCGATGCCAGTCAATCGGTCGAACGGGTGCTTACAGACGCCATTGCAGCAGTTGCGCAATATGGGGTGAGGTCATGATTCGATCCGTTTGCCAAAACAGTGAGCTCTTGATCGCTGTAGGCCCATCTTCCGTGGCAGATAATGCAACGCTGTATGTGGTCCTCCTCGGAGACTGCATGTAGTGGCAAGTCACCTCGACACTGGAATCAACGATGGTGGCCAGGCCGGCATTGGAAACTCGTCGTCCAGCAAGGACGGAAAGATCGTGCCGGCACTCTCCCACTCTGCGCTTTGTGAACGTGCCCGTCGATGGCTTACGGGGACAGCGCGCTGCCCAATTGCCTTGGTCGAATTTGTCGCCTTGCTGCCAGAGATACCCGATGCGATCGGCTTTCGGGAGAGCGGCCGTGACTCGGTGCTCATTGAGTGCAAGACCTCGCGCTCAGACTTCATCCGGGACGCGAAGAAGCGTCACCGCCAGGACGGGGCTACTGCCCTGGGGAGCTACCGGTACTACCTCTGTGAGCCGGGGGTCATCCGGGTCGAGGATCTGCCGGCAAAGTGGGGCTTGCTCCATGTGAAGGGCCGCGGGGTGGAGCTCGTCGCCGGCGCCGAGCCGAAACGTCACTACTGGCCGCCCGAAACGGATATCTGGCGGTGGGAAACGGGGTTCGGGGAGAAAGTCCTCATGTTCAGCGCCCTGCAGCGCGTCAAGTTCAGCGTTGGCAGCAGCGCGTTTCGTGAGCTGGTCCAGCAGACCTATTCAGAGCAGCAGAAATTCAAAGGTGCAGATCATGGATGAGCCGAAAACCACCCTGGCTGCCGCCCGCCGGCGGTGTCTCGACGCGCTGCATGCGGAAGGAAGCACGATGAGAGCCGCTGGATTTGGCTACATCGGATTTCCCGGCCGGAAGTTCCGAATGCGGCAGGGCGCAGCGTTCACCAGCGCGCGACTACGAAAGAACATGCTCGACGACAGGGTGATCACCTTCGGCCCGGGGGACGGTGAATATCAGATCACAGCAAAGGGTCGAGCCGAAGTGTCCGGATAAGACATTCACTTCCACAGCAAAGAATCCCCCACCGAAGTTCGCGCTTACCGAGAAAGTCACATGAGCGACAAGTCCAACAAAAGCATCGCCCTGGCGAAAATCTCTGACCGTGGAACGGTTGTCATGGAGAGGCTGGAACCGCCGGCACCGGGACAATACTGGAAAGCACCCGAGGACATCGCGGGCCGCCATGACAAGCGTGGGTCATACAACTCGGTGGAAGCTGGCACCGTGCTGATGATTAGCGAGATTGAGCAAGCCGACGGCCAAGACCACGTCATCATCCTGGCGCCGCACCCAGGCTGGGAGAAGTCATTACAGATCAAGCTTCAATTCCATGCTGATGACTTCGAACTGCTCTGGGTGCGTGATCTCGATGGAGTCGCAGTGCGCGAAATGGAAATCGCGAAGCTGGTCGATGAGATGAGATTGACTCAGGAGGCACTGTGCCGGCCGCCGCCGGCCGCCACTCCATCTGCCCTTCTCGGTCACGAACCGGTACCGAATCAGCATGGTGAAACCGGCAAGGAGCTGGCCACAGTTGAGGGGCTCACTGCGCTGACCGCCTACGCCACAAAGATGAAGGAGGAAGCTGACAAGCAGATCGCATGGGTCGAGGCCAATACAGCTGATCTCTCCAGGCAGGCCAGCTCATTGGCCCGGTTTCACCAGGAACGGGGTACGGCGCTACTTGCTGCTGCCAATGCCCGGCTGTCTGGGCTGGACGGTATCCTGTCCACCGTCAAGAATCTGAAGCTGTACACGGGCGATGGCGTCGAGATCACGCAGTTGGTTGACGGCGAGCCGGCAGCGCGCGACGTGCCGCTGACCATCTTCCAGGACTTCTTGAGCTTCGATGAGGAACTGCTCCTTCGGCTCGACGCCGGCGGCATAGATCACAACATGGTCGAGGATGTCGCATCGTGCTTGACTGATCCGGGGATTGCAGACCAGATGATTCCTACACCGCGGGGGATTGTCCTGGTGCGCTATCGGCGCACGCGAAAAGAATTCATCAAGTCGAGCTCGAAGGCAAGTTTTGCTGAAGCCTGGGCTGCCGCCCAGGTGAACGACGCAATGAACAGGGAATCGCAGCGCCACCGTCTGCTCTACCGTGATGGCGCACGGTTCTACCTGATCGAATGCGATGAGGTGCTGCCGAAGATCAACCAGCTTTTGCCGAACACAGCGGAACAGAACTCGTACTTCCGTCGGGGGGCGTACAACTGGAGAACACGCACACACGAAGAGTCGCAAATCACGTCGGAGCACATCGACTACGCGGATGCTCAGAAAGCGCAGCGCATGGCACTGACAGATTACGCAAGGTGCCTGATCATTCTGTGGGGACTCAACGACCGGACGGAGATCTTCTCGACCTCGAGCATTCCGAAATTCGGGAACTGGTTGGACCCGGGTTTCCAGCTCGCGCACCTGCGGTTGATCAGCCACGACAGCTTGATAGGTGAGACCCGTCCGAGCTTTCGCGAGTTTCGGCAAGAGCACAACAAGCGATTGGCGGCCGGTGTGACTGTGGCGGTTCTCGTCACCGCCGCGCACGCCGGGCAGGTGCGTGAGGACCACGACCGCAGTAATCAAGCACGCCGGATACCGGTGGATCGCCTGGTCATTGAGCGCGTCAAAATGTCCCACGGTAAACCGTACATCGAGATCCAGACTGTCCATGTGGACCAGTGGGACAGGAGGACAAAAGGCAAACAGCAAACGTCCAAGCTCTTCCTGACGAACCTTTCATCCCTTCTGGTACTTGACCGGGTACAGGCTCCCGACCTTACGTACTACCTGACCAGCAGGAACGCGCGACGTAGTTATGCGGATTTCGTGGAAGTCTTCAAGCTGGCGCGATCGCATGTAGCAGAAAGGGATAGGATTGAGGCCCCGTGGCACGCGTACCTTCGCGACGCGTTGCTCCAGGGTGGATACGCGGGCGAACCGCACCAGCTCACTGCGGTAGTGCTTGATGCGCTGTCGGTCGTACGCTCCGCCACGCGCTCGGGAATACTTCCCGCTCAGCCAAGCGATGCAACTGCCGTCCAACGTCACGCCGTGCTCAATGCGGCGCACGCCGCTATCACCGACCATGCCTCGCGCATGGCGTTGGTCAAAACGTGGTCTGACGCCAGGGGTTACAGTGCGCTCGCGCTGTCGCACACCGGCAACGGTGCATGGGTCCTGTATCGCGCGGCGCTGGCGCATGAGAAAGATCGTCGTATCGATCCCTTTCCATGGGTGGTCCGGCTGCCGGTATCCGTTACGGCCGATCAGCAGATTCATGCCGGGGAGCCGTCCTTTTCCCTTTACCAGCCTGTGGCAAGTGAGCAGTTGATCCATGAGTGGCCCGAAGCTCACCCCTGGCTCAACAAAAGGCTTCCACATGGCATGAGTCACGAAAAGGTGCTGTCCGTGCTGGACCGAGTGCACGGCTGGGCGGCGGCATTGGATGAGCCTACCTCTGTGGCGCGAGGGCTAATTGATGCCGGCATTGAGTTCAATCGCAAGGACAAGACTCGCAGCGTGGCCAGGCTGGGCGTTCTCTTCCCCTTGGGGACGTTCATTCGCCGAGGTGAGCCGTTTGTACTGGCGATGGGAGTGGATGCGATCGCCGCTGCGTATGCGTGGGGATCGGAAAGGGAAAAGGCTGATGTTGTGACCTGGATCACTCGGACGTATCGACAGCCATCGACAATGCTTACCCGGTTGGACGATAGCCTGTGCACGCGCCTGACCCTTCTTCCGGTCCCCTACGCGGGAAAGCGAAGATCGACCGCGTGGGTTGCAGTCCAGCCGGATGAAATCCGACATGCGGCGCCAACGATGGAGGAGTGGAAGCGAGAGCGCAAAGGTGCCGAGAGGTCAGGCCAAACGTCGACGCTTCGATTGACCGAACTGTCGCCGGCAGGCGCGCGACTGTTCCCGTGGTTGCTCGACTTCTGCGAGGCTGGAACCAAGGCTCCAATCGAGAGTTAAGGAAGGGCTGGTTCAAGCATGGTGCTGGCGATCCGCTGCAATCCTTCCCGGAAGGCCGTGGCGCCGCCCATGGCGGGATGGCGGATCGTCTCGGCATCGATACCAAGAGCACGGAGCGTTTCACCAGCCACCTGCCCTACTGCCAGCAGCTTAACCCCAGGCAGAGCCGCAATCAGCTTGTGGAGGATGGGAGCCCCGATGTCCTTTTCCTGCCTGGATGGTGTGCGGTTCGATAGTGGTCGACCTGGTTGATGGGGATGCCAGGGGAACGCGTTCCACAGGATCGTGTGCTCAGCCAGGCCTGCCTTGTAGAGAGAACCCCACACGATCGTTGCAGACGGCTCACGCCACGGTAGCTTGCGCGCGGACAATCGCGCCTGCAGTGTTGGAACACGAGGGATAGCGCCTTCGAGGAGCAATGCCTCGGACGTAAAGGCCGACCCTGATATCCGTGCGCCCTGGTACCCAGGGGCCTCACCGATGCACAGCAACTTCGGCGAGGGCGCGGCCAGGTGCTGCCGCAGACGCTCGCGTCTTTCCTTGACTGCATGGATGGCAATGTCGTCCGTGGACACTGAGTTCCACGGATCAAAGACATTGTCGAGCTCGCCGGCGGGTGCAGTCCACAAAGCGGTGAGGAAATGATCGATGGCTGTGTGCTTGCTCATACTGGTACCGCTCATCTTCTGTGTGCGGACGATGACTCAAACTCAAGGCAAAGAAAAGCCCGAACTGTGCCGGGCTTTCTTTATGGAATCACAAGTCGGAGAGTGACCGCTTCCACTGCACAGTGTTTTTCGATGGTGGGGCACGAACTGGCTAATCCCCGTACGACAGAGTGGCCGCACACGTTGATGTATGAATCATGTCAGTAGTTGCTGGCCTGGCAAGCCCTTGGAAACGAATGGGAATCAGTGAGAAAGTCTTCTCGATGTTGGCCCAACCCGATTCGATAGGATCGCTATCCGGGGTGAGCGAAGAAAGAAATAGCCCGGAGACGCGCCGGGCACCGCGGTGAAATCACAAGTCTAAGGAATGAGAACCTTGCTTCCACTGACAGGGTTTTTTATGTACCAGGGGCACTCGACCTGCCTAATCCCCTTCAACGCAGTCAAAGCAATACTTGCACACACGTCTGATCACGCAATACCTCAGTTCGGCTGCGTGACTTACGAGCGCTGCCGCAACATGGATGCGTTCTTTTCGCCAGCCTCGATCGCGTCGCAGATGAGGCCATAGGCATCCGGTGAGCCAACCTTGCGAGGGGGACGCCGCATTGACGGGTCGTCCAGTGCAGCCACGATCGCAGGCCATCGCGCGATCATCTCCGCCCAGACTGGCGACACCTTCGGCATCACAAGACGGTAGGCTTCCTCGACCTCTGGCACCGCCTCAATCAGCTTTTGGCACCGACCAAAGTCGTCCGGATCGTACGGATAGTGCTTCGGCGCAACACGCTCACTCAGATAGTCCGGGATGAAACCGGTGCAGGCCGCGAACATCGTGCAGCTGGAAAGGCCGAGGTGCCCGGTAAGCAACCACTTGCGTGCCGGCTCGCTCAAGGCACTGAGTTCGGGCGGCACCGGCTCAGCCAGGCGTTTCGCGCGCAGCTTCGCCGTCAAAGCATCGACATCCTCAATGGAGCCAAACGCGAAGCTCGCCTTGGCAAGGTGCGCAAGGTCGGTGCTCATCACGGCATCGCCGGCGCTTTTCGTCAAAGCGACAAGCTGGTTCATCGGCACCTTGCCGAAGATCAAGGTGCAACCGTCGACTGTTTCAACGCGATACGAATTATCGGCCATATAAGGCTCCTGGAAGACAAGGGACAATTTCGCACGCTCAGCCTACATACCAATTCGGTCACCGGCCCAGGGGCACCTTGACTGCCGGAGAATCACCCGCTTGCGCGGACAAAGCTCGATCAGTTCACGAGAAAGTGGAATGCCATCGGACCCACGTTCCACAGGGAGATTTGCAGCGGTGAACAGCGCGTCGTCAAAACTACAGCAGCTCACCACGGCGAAGGTCGAGACTGGATCAATCCTGCGCACGAAGGTGCCAGGCGAGGCAGCAACCTCGCGCCATATTCGAACGGCGTAGAGAGAGCGATGATTTGGCGCGGGCCGGTGCTCACTCGCCCGTGTAGCAGCCACTGTTTTCTCGCCAGCAACGACCAGGCGGTAGATGGTGGGCCGCAACAGAAAGAGCGCCAGGAAGAACGAGATCTGGACCTCTGTGCCGGCAAGAAGGGCCTTGTCCATCATGGACTGCACAACGGAGGGTAGCCGTG
>Ga0307375_10002162_pt1 | contig 20517 bp, 26 predicted proteins | sample TR1MG_FD_202531 | JGI IMG/M metagenome (GOLD analysis project Ga0307375, IMG submission 202531) | Soil microbial communities from Risofladan, Vaasa, Finland - TR-1 | ecosystem: Environmental > Terrestrial > Soil > Coastal area > Acid sulfate soil | place: Finland: Risofladan, Vaasa | collected...
CCGCCCTCCTTGAATGAACCATGATAGGCTTGCCAATTTTGACTGCAGCGATGATCTGACGCTTGAACACATCCATTTGAACTTGCTTCTCTGAGTGCATCTTCGCAAAGTCCAAGCCACATTCTCCCCATGCCACTGCCTTCTCGTGGGTCAATGCATCCATAATACGCTGTTCCAAAGCATCATTGTAGTGTTGTGCTGTATGAGGATGCAAACCGAAAGCACCCCAAACGCGGGGATCCAACAGAAATTCTGGCCACATGGCGAGCGAAGGGCTCAACGCCGTTGCATCGCAAAACACAGCAATACAGCCTTCGAAGTTCTCATGTGCTGGAAAGGAGATCATGATCTTCTCCATCGGTGTCGAGTCCTGCGCAGCTGCACCGACTCCTCGCTTCCCTTGCCTTTGAGCCACCTTTTCCAGGATGTATTCCAAATGAACGTGTGTGTCAATGTATTTGCAATGCTCAACGACAGGAAAATCGATTGTAGACGAAGAAGCGCGATCGCCAGAACCACCTTTCTGATGGCCGCCGCGATGACCTCCTCCTCGACCTCCACGGCCTCCACGGTATCCTCCTCTCTGTGTTTGATGCGACGCCATATCCTTTCAATCGAATTCTCTACAACGGGAAGAGGGAATGTGTACAACAAGATGGTAACACGAGGAATGAACCCAGGAGCGTTCTCCTCTGCTTCCTTGGCGATTTCTCATTCAGATGACCCACTTCGAGAAGGGTGATATACGGCCAAGTCGTCTATTGCCAAGTGAAGTGTTCGATTTGAGCTCAAGATGTTGTCATATGGATGGACGTGGCTCAAAACGGCCCAGTTGAGTGTTGGGTGTGGGGGCATCACGCTTGTTCCAGGGCAACCTCCCAAATCTGGTCAGTCTCGGCTGGGGCCGTCTGGTTCTCACCTCAATTCTTGTCGTCCTTCATCATGATGCTCCAGGCAGCGACTCGTACTCTTCGTCTGAGCTGTTCTTTGGCGCCGGCATTCTCTTTGCGTTCGCGTACTGCAGGTGTGTTGAAACCACGTTCTCGTCGTCTCCTGACGCAAATTTCCGGGCGTTTTGTGGCGGCTTCGTATTGTCGATCGTTGTATACGTCTCGTTGTGTGTTTAGCGAGGTGAAGGAAGCGGAAAAGGCGAAGGAAGCGGGCGAGCAGAAGGCGGAGGAAGATGTGGACTACTCTATGCTGCATCCGAAGGCAGGGGGTGCGCAAGGAGGCGAATCGAAGAAGCAAGGCCGAGTGTTTACAGAGGAGCAGAAGGAAAGGAGTCGCAAGGCGATGAAGGTGCTGATGGAGAAGGTGTTGAATACGCCTGAGACGCACCTGAAGATCAACCAGCAGATTGTGGATCTGACGAAGGATGGCAACCACGAGGAAGTGGTGGACATTTGGCTGCGCTCTGAAAAGTGGAGCAGCTCGTTGAACGTCACCGCATTCAACTGCATCATGCTCGCGCTGGTGAAGCTGGAGGAGAACAAGGGCATTCCCGTCGACGTCGAGCGCGTCGTTGCACACATCCACTTGGCCGAGCGCTCCCCCAACCCACTCTCGTTCTTCATTCTCATCGATTACTTCTGCAAAACACACGATTTCTACAAGTCACGCATGTACTTCGCCTCGCTCTTGGACGCCGCCAGCGCCTTCTTCGAGGAAGCCCAAGACGCGTACGACGTTCTCGAGGAGCAAGGCGCACCCATCCCACCCAACTTGCAACCACCGGACTACGACGTGTACAAATTCTGCGGGTTCGAGTCCATGGCAACATTCAAAAACGCCATCTCCTACTACGTGCTTCTCGTCTCCAAAGCCGACGGCAAATCGGGACCACTATCCAGGAAACGCACCATTGAGGCCATGTCCAAGCAATGGGCCAGCACAGAATTCGGAGCAGCCTCACCGCTCGACGACACCGAGGCGCTATTGCACGCCGAGGAGAAGATCACCCACGATTACTTCAAGGATCATCACCACATCCACCTTCCTCACCTATCAAAGGATACGTAAATCGCCGTCCCGCGGAGGCAATGGGAGCATGATTGGAGATTGAGAGGCAGGCAGAGGAGACACTTCCGTCTCGTCTCTTGAGGCTTGGAATCGAGATGCCTGCTTCCCACAAGAACCATTGTACAAAAAGAAGCTCAAAACACAGAATCCAAGTGATCTTAACGTTGATCCGAAGATTGGGTTACATTCTGTTTGCGAGAGAGCGGTACCCAATGCAGGAGAGTTTGTGGTGGAGGGTGGCGTCAAGCGGTCATTTTGGCACTCAGCCAGGTCCTGTTGGACCAAATCTGTGTTGAAACGATAGTCAAAGCGATGGGGATTCGTAGAAATACCACAAAGCTGGATTCAAGGGCAAAGAAGGCCATACGGGTGAGAAGTTGAGGATGAGCCGATGAGGCGACCCGATCGAGGGTAAGAGCCCGAGAGGTTCAGGAGTTCGAGGTTCTGACACATCCAGTTAACGCGCATCTGCCTAAGCGGCCATTTCGGGACTCATCCAGGTCTTTTGGGGCCAAATCTGTCACACCGGAGGCCACACTTCAGCAGCCTTCTCAGATCCATCTCAGTGGTGGGGCTCTCAATGCAATGACATGATTCCAATCACTAATGGGACAGTATTTCGAAGTTACAATTGATACAGTTGCAATGTACATGAGGTCCAGAGGGGAGGTTCGAACGCGTGACAGCTTCTATGTTGCATCACTCCTCACCCACGTCGGATTGATGGGTCTGCTTCCTCTTCTTCTTAGCAGGCAGTTCAGATAAGGTCTCGTCAGTAGATGATTCAAGGGAAGCAGGTGCGGTCTCCTCCCTTTTTCGCTTCTTCTTCCTCTCTGCACTCTTCTTGTTCGCCTCTCTCTTCTTCTCCTTCTCTTTCTTTGATTTCTTCCTCTCCGATTTGTCCAACATCTTTCGTTCGGCATCAGTAATCTCCTTGTAGATGGAATCGATACGTTTTCGGTTGTGCTCATCAATCACGCTTTGCATTGCTGAATCGTGCTCTTCAAGCCTACATACAGAAGAGAGGTGGTCAATACTCAGATACACAACAGAATGAGTGCCAGCAAAGGGTATGAAGAGACATTGGAGAGTACAAGGGACGCACCGAGCCTTCTTGCCATCCTGAGTGAACTTTCTCAGTTCTCTGCTGCCACACACCTTAAATAGATCGACTTCAGATTTAACACTGCTTTTTCTAGATGTCTCCTTGCGCTCATCCTCTATGGTGCCACCTGTCACGAACATGCCGCTGTACACTGCCTTGCCCTTCTCAGCCTGCTTCTCCACCACTATCTCCACAGATGATTCATTCTCTCCGATTTTCACGCTTTGCGCAGCTTTGGTGTAAATACTATCCCACCAATGGAAGTCTTTCACTTCGTACGATGGCTTACCGAGCTAGTTACTCAAAAGCGTGCTGTCAGTAAGTGTCTGGAACCAGCAAACAGGCGAATGCCGAGCAATAACGTACACCAGTAGTATTGTCCTTCTTGGAGACCTTCACAAAGTCCAATCGGCCTTGGTGGTCCTTACCCAGACCTTTGCCTCTAACAACGAGCCATTGCAGAGAAAGAACATGTCACAGTTGGGTCAATGGGACGCATAGCGATGAAGCTCATAAGGAAACCACTCAGAATGGCGTAATATAGAGGCGGGCGACCTGCAAGGGTAAGAACATGACGAACGAACGAACGGCACAGAAGCAAGTCTTTCGTACCTCTCCCAGCCGTATTTCTGTAGCCATTTCTCGCTTTTGTAGTTGGGAAGTGTCTTGTGCACAAAAGTTGCACTAGGACTGGCCGACATTGAATCGAGACAAGGCCACAGCGGACTGGATAGAGGTCGGGTTGTGGTCGGATGGGCAATGACGGCTATTTCGCAATTTCGACCTTGGGATGGGTAGAGAGGTCTTTCGAGTCCCTGGCGGAGATTTTTTGGTGGCCTCGTGCGAACAACTGCTTGCAACTTACTGCGTACTGTGGGCATCTTCGACGAAACGTGGTGCAGGGCGCCACCTTCCAGCTCCAGCCCTTTCATCATTCGATTGTTGCCTCCCATCGAGTGCTATCTCTGTTCTCTGGTTATTGTTGGATTAGAACTGTCACTTAATCGCTGCCTATGCTGCCACAACATACAGGAGCACCCGGTAGACAAGCAGGAGGCGTTCCAAAGCAACCGCTAACTCCAGTGGGCGCTACAGCTGCTCCTTCGATCGATGCGATGCCTTCTATGGCCCAAATGTATAGTAGTGGTGTGGGCTATCCTGGTTCTATCGAATTGAAGCCCCAGGACTATGGCTTGTTGGGTATCTTGCCCATCATTCGTGCGCCAACGAAGGAGTCTGGCCCATTGGCTTTCGGTATGGAGTTGACTGCGTTGTTCCCGACTATTAGTTCGCCCGAGCCTGTACATTCGACTTTCGCGGGACCTTGGGCCGCAGGCCCGATTAAGCGGGAACCAGACTTCCAAATTCCTCCGGCCTACCTGGTTTCCCCGCCTCCGAAACTCAGCGACAAGATCGAGCTCTTCAGCGACGATACTCTATTCTACATCTTCTATACGATGCCTAAGGACGTGATGCAACTTTCTGCCGCGCGAACACTTGTCAAACGCGAATGGATGTACCACAAGGAGCTCAAAGTTTGGTTTAAGCGAGTGCAGATCCACACCAAGACACAGACCAGCGAGACTGGTACTTTCAGTTATATGGACATTTCAAGGTGGGAGGAAGTTCGAAAAGACGACTTTACACTGGAATACGATAAGGTAGAACGCAACTACTAATGTACAAAGAGAACATACAACCACATCACCCCCTTTCCTCTTCATTCAGCCTCAGTCTTCATGATCTTCGCGATTACAACAGGAGGATTCTGTACCAAAGTGCTGTTAGTCGTACATTGGGAGTACAGGAAGGTCAAGTCGTACAAAGAGGCGCGGACTTCGGCGTCACTGAATGGCGATGGAGAAGGTCCTCTCCGGAAGCGTCTCATCAACTTCAAACGTGGCCTGTTGCGCTTTGACTGCGTACAACACATCCTTCCACATGCCTTCCATCTCATCACGAGACTGTTGGTTCAAGCGGATTCGAAGATGTGGCATCTCCTGCATGAACTTCAAACCAGCGTCAGTTTTGCACTTGCGAAGCGCTTCAGCACAAGCAACAACGGTGTCCATACGAGATCGCAGCTCAGCGTGAGCCGGAGAATTGGGTTGAGGGAGCGAGGGGATGTGAGAGAAGTCTGCAGCAGTGGGATAGGGCGCGCGGTGGATGGATGGGCAAGACGTGCTCGATGCAAGGGTCCAGGACCAAACTTCTTCTGTAATGTGAGGCAAAATGGGTGCCAGTAGGCGAAGAATGATGTTCATGGTGAGGCGCATGGTGAGAATGGCCGAGTCCTTGCCGGCGGGATCGGAATCGTCCTTTGCTCTCGCCTTGACCATCTCCAAATAGTTGTCCGTGAATCTGCTCCAGAACCAGATTTCAACCTCTCGAATGACCTTTGCGAAGTTCATCTCTGAGAACCAAAGATCAGAGTCGGTAGAAAGAGACTGGAGTTGCGAGAGGAGTGCGAGATCCATAGACGAGGTGATCTTGGCGTCGTTTGATGCGGGTCCAGCGGAGAAGGCAAGCTTGCCTGCGTTAAACAGTTTTGTGACGAGTTTCCGGCCGACTGCCATCTGGGGTTCCTCGAAAATCGTGTCGCTTCCCAGTCGCGATGATCCAGTCCAGTAACGAACGCCATCCGCGAAGTGCTTGTCCAAGAGGTCCAAGGGTGCAATCGTCGCATTACCAGCAGATTTAGAGATCTTGGAACCATCTTTGTCGACAATCCAGCCAGAGATTGCAATGTCTTTCCAAGGAATGCAATCCTCGTGGAACATCGACTTCACAATCGTATAGAAGGCCCAAGTTCTGATGATCTCGTGAGACTGAGGACGCAAATCGGCAGGGAAGAGAGACTTGTGTCTGGCTTCGTTCGTCATCCAACCAGAGATGATCTGAGGCGTCATGGAGGAAGTCCACCACGTGTCGAAGATGTCGGACTCTCCAATGAACCCATTGGGTTTCCCACGCTGATCTTCAGTGTAACCAGGGGGAGTGTCGAACATGGGATCGATCGGGAGGTGAGTATCGTCGGCGAGAATCGGCTTGTCGTAGACAATCTCTCCGTTAGCATCCATGGGGTAGTAGACAGGGATCGGGACGCCGAAGAAGCGCTGACGAGAGATGCACCAATCAGTGTGAAGACCATGGACCCAATCATTGTACTTCTTGACCATGAAATCGGGATTCCAGTGGACCTTGGCGCCCTGAGCGATCAACCTCTCCTTCTTGTCCAGCAACCTCAAGAACCATTGCTTCGTCGGGATGAGCTCCAAGGGACGAGAGCCCTTTTCAAAGAACTTCACAGGATGAGAGAGAGGCTTGGGAGGCTCACAGAGGGGCGCTGAGGGCTTGTCGAAGACGGCGGAGACGCTCTCCTGCTTCATGAGCTCGACGACGGTCTTGCGACATTCGTTGAGACTCTTGCCGCGAATAGCATCGAAGGATTGGTTGGCACGCTCCGGGTGAAGAGAAAGAAACACCTCATCGGCCGCAGGACGACCATCGTGGGCGAGGAATTGGATGGAATCGATGATGCGCCCGTTCTTCCCAATGATCTGTCTGAGCGGCAATTTCTGCTGTCTCCACCAATCAACGTCCATAACGTCTCCAAACGTACAAATCATGAGAATGCCAGTGCCCTTGTCCTTCTCGACGGCCTCAGAAGCGAAGATTGGAACGGGAGCGAAAAAGAGCGGTGTGACGGCGCTTTTGCCAATGAGGTGCTTGAATCTTGCGTCCTCTGGGTGCGCTGCGACGGCGACGCATGCGGCGAGCAGCTCAGGACGAGTGGTGGCGATGGTGAAGTGCTCGTGGGGAGCGTCCAGGATGCCAAATTGGATCTTGTGGAAGGCTCCATCGGTCTCTCGGTCCTCGACCTCTGCCTGTGCGATAGCAGTTTGAAAGTCAATGTCCCAAAGCGTGGGGCTGGAAGATTGGTGGAGATGACCCTTGCGATACAGATCCAGGAAGCTGAGCTGTGCAACGCGCCGGCTGTGGCTGTTGATGGTAGCGTACTCCTCGCGCCAGTCGACGGACAATCCGAGTCTCGTGAACAGCTCCTTGAACTGCACCTCGTCCATCTTCGTCACTTCGGCACACAAATCAATGAAGTTCTTGCGAGACACAAGACGACGCGGAAGCTTCTTCTTGTCCTTCTCAGAGGGAACCGGCAGCTTCAGACCGGGCTCGTAAGCCGCCGTCTCCGAACACCAAATGTGGAAGTAGTTCTGCACGCGGCGCTCCGTCGGGAGTCCATTATCGTCCCAACCCATGGGGTAAAACACATTCTTACCAGTCATACGCTGATAGCGAGCAATCATATCCGTGTGGGAGTAAGAGAAGATGTGGCCAATGTGAAGCGTTCCTGACGCAGTCGGGGGAGGCGTATCGATCGCTAATCACATTCCAAGCAATCAAAGGAAGATCAATGGGTCAGATATCATAGAATGACGAGGGCAGGTCGAGAAAGGGAGAAATGAGGATCGCAGAGGGGAAACTAGGTGAGAGGGACGAAAAGGCGCGTACTGTACGTTGGCGCGGTCGATGTGGCGTCAAAGTTGTATAAACCTGACTCACTCCATTTGCGGGACCATTCACGTTCTTTCTCTTCCGAAAAATGACTTGGTAGAGTGGAGGGATCGAGGATTGGCAGCGCGCCCTTCTCTTGTGCAAGCGAATGTCGGCTTGTCATTGATTGAATTGCGAATCGACGAAGAGAAGAGGTAGAACATGTAGAAGAGTACTTGAAACTTGAAACGCCACGGGAAAAGGCGAGTGTTGGAGATCGAAGTGACCGCTGCAAGGATGACGATAGAACAAAACGTCTGTTCAGGGAAATATGTCAGAAACATGGCACCGAGAGGTTTCGCAGAACATGTGATGGGAGGGGAGGCATCGTACTGTATTCGATGCTGTGGTTTGCTCATAGCACGAGCTCCGTAGGAGGCGATGGAACCTGCGGTAACGTTGACGGGCGGAAAGGTCAGTTCTTCGGCTACAGCAGATATGATATGAGCTCAAAGGTTTCATCACGGGTAACCCAGAGGCAATTAGAGCATGAACAGGGGGAAACAGTACCAAGCATGTAGGTTCAACCGGAGTCGAGGCCAGACTAGGGGACGACGCTGCAATGTTGATCAAAGCTCATCTGGCTCCCACATCGATCGTGCGTGCCTGTGAATGGACTATGCAAGTCGGTGACACATCGATCGTCATCCATACAGATCATCTCCCACCCTGTTCTTGTTACTACCATCCGCAGAGGGATCGATCAAAGAGAGAGGAAGAGTCAATGGGGTGGTGCATGTCTTTGGTTGTCGCATGTCTCACATAGGAAAGGAGCTACATTGATCCTACAGGGGGTATGGAACGAGTGCGCAAGAGGCAAAGAAGGGGGATGGCAGAGCGCAAATCGCGTTTACTTGAAGACCTTGACGTCAGCGACCTCTCCGTGGATCTTGCCGCCGAACTTGCCCTCCTGGTCGAGGAAGTCCTCAATCAAGGCCTTGTCGTCAGCGCTGGCGAGATCAGCCTTGCGCCAGGTGTAGGAGTCGACGTCCTCGCACATGTCGGCGGTGAACTCCGGGGGACGCTCAGTGCCGCGGATGAGGAAGCAGCAGTGGATCTCGGTCTTGTTGTCCTCACCGAAGGCGATGATGACACCAAAGGCGTACTTGCGAGCAGCCTCGAGACGTTGGGTGAAGCCACGGGTCAGGTTGGAGGTCATGAACATCTTGGTGAGATCCTGGTTGTATTGGTAGTCAGCGAACCAGAAGGACCATCCATCGGCCTCGTAGTGCTCCCAGAGCCAGGGAAGGACAGTTCCGCGGATGTCCTTGGTGTTGTTGGAGTAGACGCGCTTGAACTCCTCGAGGTTGAGCTTGGTGGGGGGGAGGAGATCGAGAGGATTGGGGGCCTTCTTGGAGGGCTTGTCCTCGTCCTCCTCATCTCCGGCTCCGGAAGAGGCGTCGGTGGCAGCGGCGGGGGCGGGGGCGGCAGCAGCGGGGGCGGCCTTGGGCTTGTAGACGGCCATCTCAGTGCACAGGGCGAGAGGTCCGGCTACCGCGACGAAGTTGGGCTGACGAACGACGGTGGAGAACCAGCGCAGCACGTTTCCGAAGGGCTTGCGGAACTTGGCGTCGAAGAGCATCTTCATACCGGCGTAGAGGGAGGAGCAGAGGACGATATCGGCCAAAGTGATGGACTCTCCAACCAAGAAGGTGCGGGTCAACAAGCAGTTGTTCAAGGTGGTCAAAAGCTTAACCAAATCAGCCTTAGCAGCCTCAGTGGCCTGGTGGTTGTACTCGAGGTAGCCGAGGATGGGGTACAACCAGATTCCAGTGGAGGTGTCGAGCTTGGCGGACCAGTCGATCCAGGCATCAATCACGGAAGCCTCATAGGGGGTAGCTCCATAGAGCACGTTTCCCTTACGAGCAACATACTTGGCGATGGCATTGCTCTCCCAGATGGGTCCGTCGGGAGTCTCCATAGCGGGAACCTGGTACAACCACAGACAGAAACACCAGACAGGAAACGGGCAGCAAACAGACAAACACACTCCTCCACGTCAGCACTCGAATCCAACAACATTCTCATCCCTGCACACAAGACGACAAGCAAACTCAAATCACTTCCGAAAGTGGGGCCGGAGAGGCCACAGAAGAGCTACGGATCATTTGGAATGGCGAAGAGAACGTACCTGACCGCAGGGGAACTTGGCCAAGAACGACTCGTTCTTAGTCATCGACATATCGAAACCAGAATCAACGTTGACGGTGATTCCAGCATACTTAGCCGCCACCAAAGCCTTGAAGGCGCGGGGGTTGGGCATGTAAGTGTGAAGAGTCTAAAAGTACCAAACACAGGCAACCAGGGTCAGCAATCACATCTACAAACAGTCGGGAACGATACTAAGCATCATTGCAAGGGGGTTTCGGACAGGAGACGTACGCAAGACATCTTTGGGCAAAGTCTGACTGATCCCGAGCCAAGCTGAGCCGAGGAGCACCCCAGGCGAGAAAGTGCCTCAAGTCCAGGAAATTTCCCGAAAGTTGGTAGGAGATGCGCATCGTCCTCAGGCTAACCTGCTCGCAGGAACTTAGTGCACCATGAAGTGACGATTCGATCCCGTTGTTATGTTACATTGCTAAGAATTAGACACGGCAGAAATCATTGGGGCGCAGAATACATCGTGGGAGAGTTCGAAGTTGGAGCCGCGAGCATCGTGGGCGGTCCAAGTAGACCAGAACTTGTCAGGCTGGTTGAATATGGAACAGTAGGTGAAGGGGTAGGCGCCATTCCACTGGATGTTGATGTAGGATTCATATGGAGAGCGGAGTTTCCAAGTGCTGGGTTACCTAGGGGAGTGTTGGAATACGTGAGGTATGAGCTCGCTGACGTTCCACTGGTACTAGGAGTGAAGTAAGAGAGTGAGGGCCCAGTGAGAGGCGATTGAGATCGCAGAGCGGCAGATCCGCCGGGTGCGATCGTTGTCGTCGTGGGAGGTACGAAGCCAAAGCTCATGTTGGTCGGAGTTGGCAAAAGCGATGAAGCGGGTGATGAAGACCTGAATTCAGAGGGGAGTCCAGGAGAGGCAAGCATGCTGTAGGGTAACGTCGGATTGATGGATGTGAGGGCTGGGCTTGAACTGGAGGGTGAGACTCCCAGAGAGCTTCCAGAGCCAATCACCAGAGGCGGGTTCGATGAGGAGAAACTTGAAGAAGAGGGAGTTAGAGGGAGGTTGGAAGGGGTTATCAGAGCGGGATTGGAAGGCATCAGAGACGAGAGTGACGAGGAGAGGGAGGAGGCGCTTGGCGACGGGGTGAGCGATGGTGAAGATGAAGATCCAGTAGAAGATGCAAGGAACGAGGCAGGAGTGGGCAAATTGGTAGCCAGAGGGAGGGAAGAGAGACTGAACTGAGCGACTCCATTGTTCGTCGCAGTTGTAGTGCTGGTAGTACTTGGAGCGGCGGTGGTAGTGGTGGTGATTTGAGACATTGAAGCAGAGGCTGATCCGGGAGTGGAAGTGGTAGTTGTGCCAGGTGGATAGGTGCCTGTGAGAGAAGAAGCTGAACTCGTCAGCGAAGCTGTTGAACTTCCAGCCCAAGAAGCGGCACTATCGGTGAGCCTCGTGGCTGATGTTGTGGAAAACGAAGAATAGCCACCTATTGATGAGTTATGAGACATGTGGTGGTCAGATGCCCACAGAGAGGCGTTGGTCTCGTCAGTGGGAGGCGGCGGGGGTGATTCCTCTTCCTCAGTCGATGTGTGGTGTTCATAGTCTGTTGGCGGCGATGCGTGATATTGAGGCAGCTCCGAATGTGAAGAGAGTTGGTCTGGCATGGATCCGAACATGGTACTCGAGAAGGGACTGTCCTCCGCAGTCATTGAAGATTGTTGTAGTAGTGGTTGCGGTGCGTCCGTTGTGTGGGTGAGGGGAACATTCGGTGCAGAAAAGGGTGTGAGCACAGATGGCGTGTGAAGCCGACCAACTGGAGGCGATAGAGGCTGAGAGAATATATCTACGCCAGAGGGAGGCGCCAATCGCACGTTGTTGGGGCTCCAAGCGAAGTTTGCAGGTGGGCGTCCAGGACCCGGAGTCTTATTGGCAGATCCGTCGCCCATTGCAGCAGCGGTGCCATTGGAAGGGGAAGAGTGAGAGATGATCTCCGCAGATCTGGAGCCGAAACCTCCGCCTGAGCCAGGAGTTCGGATTCCGAGTGTAAAGCGCTTGTTGCGGTCCTTTCCTTGGTTGGGTTTTACGCCCCAAGATGATCTCTGAGCTGATTTTGATTGGGCGGCTGCAATGGAGGGGTTGTTGGAGGATGGGGAGGAGGGTGAGGAGGCTTGAAGAAGTTGCGTTGAGTTGGTTGTTGCTGACGTGAAGGCGTCTGTTGTGGTCGCGGTATCTTCAATGCTCGGTGGAGAGATCTTGGTTGCGATTGTCTCGAGAACTTGGGTGGTAAAGGGACGATATTCCTCTTCTCTCTCGAGCTGTCGAAGGAGGGATTGAAGCTCTGGAGGATCAAGAGGCTCCATGCCTTGTGACGCTCTGTGATGGTTCGCCTCCGAGGACAGAATTTGCAGTTGAGGAATGTATTTCGATTGTAGGTGAGAGACGAGGGTGATGAGACGACGAAGTGGGAGGGCGGTGGCAGCGTGGTATTGTTGTGGTACGCGACTCGTGAGAGTGTGAGATACAATGACTCGCACGGCATCGATAATGGCTCCCTCCTCTTCTAGGAAATCAATGAGATGTTCGTAGTTGTGTTGGTTGAGTGGGTCGCTCCTGAAGCTGGAGATGATCTCGTCTCGCGTCGCCTGCCTAAGCTCTTCCTTTGTCATGAATGTCATCGATTCGAACTCAAAGCCTTCCATTTTAACATTTGGGTCCAGTGAGAGAGCTTCTTCGCGAGAGATGGTCGCGAGCGCGGTCATGCCGCTGTTTTCAGCGAATTGCGCCATTTGCACGCATGAGATGGCGGCCTCCTTCTTCCAACCAAACGCCACTTGTTGATTCACCAGAATTCGCCAGAGAGGAGCAGTATTGAACTCACGATGCTTGCGGAGGATCATCTCCAGGAGTCCAGCTTCGCTCAGCGCAAAATAGCACCGCGCCAGCTCTGTACGCGCATGCACGAACGCGTCCTTCGCAGGGGAGGCAGCAGGGTTCACAGTGAAGCGATGGAGATAGACATCATACAACAACTGAAGTGGAAGCATCTTGGGTTGCGCCTCTTCGGGACGATCCACCGTATTCGGGCTCGTGCCCTGTTTCTGCGACTCCAAGATCCGCGTCGCCACCGTAATTGCGAACTCAGTCCACTCGTCGTGTTCTAAAAAGCTCTTGGAGCCCACCAAGTCCTTCAGATGGAGCAGCACGTCCAATGCTTCCAAATCGCGATTCAACCCGAATTGCAACGACTGCGCGCACTGACGGGCATATGCAATGCCAGATTCCTCTGCCTTGGACAACCACGCAACCGCCTGTTGCTGCTTTCGAGGACTAGGGGTCAATCCAGTGTGTAAGAGCATCATGCCAGAAACCGGACTCTTTAGGGAGGATTCCAAGTGCTTAACGATGTTCGAACGCTCATAAGTGTATCCATCAGCTAACAGAGACGAGAAAAACAGCCACAGCTTGGAGTTAGAACTTTCGGGAAGGACAAGGTGGTGAAGAGAAGCGAGGCGGTTGCGAGGTGAATGATCTCGGACGACCCATGCGAGTCGTTTTTACTCATCCTTTGGATGGAAACAGCCATGAATACATGCACTACTTCTTGAGCGGCAAAATAGAATGCAGTTGAAAGGACCGGGTTGAGACCAAAGGAACCAATTTCGCTGCCGCAATTGATAGTCCTCGTGGCACCGCTACCAGTTACAATACGAACAGCCAAACCTTGGATACTTCACAAAAGCGTTCGGGGCACAATATGGTCGATATGTGAGCTTGCCTAAGTGGAGCCAAATGAGCAATCCGACACCAGAAGGGCAGACACCACACACTGACACACTTCGAACTACACGGACGTACCTGCGACAACGGGATCCGTGTAAAGGCGATTGGACAGCGAACATCGTAAATTTGTAGGAACCAGAAGAGAATTCGTAGAACTGAGGGTCTCCATGATCCAGAACGAGGAGCCCCAGCCAACCGACCAAGTTACCACTGCTACACTACTGTGAAGCGAAAACAGACGGCGTTTGGCACAAAAGAGGCCAGAGAGGCAACGAGAAATGCAAATAAGGGGATGTAACCGCTTGGATCGAGCAGAGGGAAGTGAGGGAGGACGGGAGATGCCCCAGCTCCCTTCGAGGACTGAAACCTCGGTTATAATGCCGCGTGTGGTTGGTCGGCACTCTCAATGAACTTGAAATGTCACACAAACGACAGATTAAGACCGAATTCCAAAGAATGATTGCCGAAGCAGTGCTTCTGAAGCCCACAGCTGGGCGGATCTGCGAAGAAAGGCTTCGTTCTTCCCCCCTTCAGTATTAAGCCCCAACGTGTGACGTGTACACATGGATCCCACCCATGTAATGTGGAGCTATTAAATCTTGGAGATTCATGCATGTACACCACATGTGGGTTGTGGAGAAGTCTGAATCGGTTCAGAGTCTGAACTTCAGACAAGCAGACCGAAGGAACTCCGGAGCTAGCCTCTGTCGGCAAGGCCTCTTCTCGGAGAGACCTCTTGATGACTCTCTTCATCGAAAGCAGTGGGCAAGAAACCGTTTTGGAAGATCTTGGCGTCGTGAGTGTTGCTCACGCATAATGCTTCCCCCCTTGCGTCAGAGTGCTATACCCAAGATAAACCCATTGAAAAGTAGCAAAATTGGATAAACTATATTGGGTAGTGGCACCAAAAGCTCAGGCCCAAAAATATAAAGCCAGCGTTTGTGAAACGAGGTCGTTAATCAGCGTTCTAGCCCTCCAAATTCTGTGAGCTCAATAGAATGATACATTTACTAGGTTGGAGATGAATGAGTAAGGATGAAGGGAAGAACAAAGATCCTCAGTGGAGGTTGGAGTTGAGGAAGATCAGGAGTGTCCCCGTGTCCCGAGCTGGCCGCGGTTGAACGGAGGATGCAGCTTCTCATCACACGAGTGGACTTCATAATAGAGAGTTTTGACCAGGCTAGACTAGACTGGGGAAGGGGTACAGGGGGCCACTAGGACCCAGAGGGAGGACGGAGTCACAACAGATGACGCCCTGCGGCTCGGAATGGGTCGTTTTCTTTGTCAGTTGGGAGAGAGTTGTATCGCACATCAGGTCAACATCGCTTCATAGCTCTCGACCTCATGAGGGAGAACGTAACAGACGTTGGTTTTACGAGGCGTGCACCAAAGGTGCTTCTTCTGCCCTTGCTGATTGGTCCATCATCAGTAGATTGAAGCAGCCAAGTGGCCACAGCAAGCGAATCAGTAGGATCACCTAGCAGGGTTGAACGTAATGCGGGAGAAACGTACTCCGGTTGGAACCTTGGTGGTTTGTCCGAGTCTGGCTTATGGGATGAGATTTTGGCTTCTAAGTGGCTTCTATTTGGTCTCAGTTCGAAACTGAAGCGAATCCAGGAGTCTGGCATCATGAGAGAGGGGAGCCGAGGTGTAATGTTGAGAGCAATGTACATATTGGTGGAGTACAGAAGTCGTCCTTCCAGACGTTTGTTGGATTCAAGGGTTCACAAGAGCCCACAGTTTTACAATCTTCTCACCTGCTCCTGCAGTAGCGAGAACTTGGTTGGAGACAGCAAGCGCGGTGACGGCACCAGAATCGACGCGAATCGAGGAGTGGTACTCGCCAGAGTGGTACTTCCAGAAGACGACTAATCCGTCCTCTCGCCCAGCGGTCACGGTATTGACACCATCGAAGTGAACAGTCAGAATTGGAGAGGTTGAGAGGTGAGGAGGGAGGGTGTAGGCGCGTGGGCCAGGGTTGGCTCGATCCAGGTACGACCACTCCAGCAGACTGCCATCGGCAGCGCCTGCAATGACGACATCGCCGACCAAATCGACGCAGAGAACTTCATCCTTGTGACCATGGAGAGACTTGAGGAGAGTGCCAGTGCGAAGATCCCATACCTTGACGCGTTTGTCGTTCGAAGCGGTGGCCAAGGTGTGGTGGTGGAACTTCATAGCATTGATGGCTGACTTGTGCCCAGTGAGTGTGAGCCTGATGGTGAACGATTGCAGGTCCCAAACCTTCGCGATGCCATCGGTGCCAGCAGTGAGAAGGTAGTTCGACTTCTCGTCCACTTGAAGGCCGGTGATGCCAGCCTCTCCAGTCCTGATGGTGGTGGTGCACTTTTTGGACTTCATGTCCCACACTTTGATGATGCCATCACAAGAGGCGCTAATGAGGACGGTATTGGAGGCGTGGAAGCAGGTGACAGAGGCATTGTGGCCTCGCAGAGTGACGGAAGCCTTCTTCTTCTTGGAGGATCCGGACGACGAGTCCTTTGAAGAAGTGGAAGCAGACGAGAGCAATGCAGGGGAGCTCGTGGCAGAAGAAGAAGAGGATGAGGACGAGGGAGAACTAGAGGAGGATGTGGTGTTCGTAGTAGAAGAACCGTTGGAGTTGGAGAGGTGCGAAACGTGCGATGAGGCAATCTCCCAGATCTTGATCTTCTTGTCTGCCGAACATGTGACCAGCTTGGCAGTAGCCTCTAGGAATTGCATGGCGAAGACCTTCTTGGTGTGTCCTTTCACGGAGCGAACGTGGCGATACATGGGATCCGCAGTGAAGCGGCGATCGTACTTCGTGCATCCGATGAAGAGCTTCTTTCCAAAGTCCGCCTCTGCGCCCTCTTCTTGAGCTCCTCCGCCTCCTGAGTGCGCTGTCAACTGCGCATCGAGATTGATCTTCAGCTTTGGCCAACGATTCGTAGCCAGAGCCACCCAAACAGCATTTCTCTGCGCAAGGAAGCGCAGGTGCGCACAAGACCGGGCCATCGCGATCACCGAGGCTGGCGTCATGAACATCAACATCCTCACCAATACACTCTCGGGCAAGGCTTCCAGAGATTTAGGTTGCTCTTGCATCGCCTGCGAGCGACTGGCGCTCATACTCTTCGTCAAAAGGTTACCCGAACGCTTCTTGGAGCTCGAGAAGCTCACACTGTCCTCGTCAAAGCCATCAGTCTCATGCACATGGTCGCCATCATCATCGTCATTGTCATATTCGTCGTTAAACCAGGCATGGTGAAGAAGTTGTTCAGCAGTAGGGCGCTCAGTGGGGGTTCGACGGAAGCATTGGGAGAGCATATCCTTCAACGGTGCGCTCAAGTGGGCGGGGATCTCGGGGGTCTTGGTGCTATTTCCAACCTCATACAAGAGAGCAAAGATCTTGGGAGGGAGGGGGAGAGAAGATGGGTGTTCGAGGCAGAGAAGCAGGGGGGTCAGTAAGCGGCTCTCAATCAGCGAATCCCCGTTTGTTGCAAGTCCTCGGCGTTAAAGTGCGGAGTATGCTCAGTCCAAGTGTTGTAATAACTGCATGGATTCCCTAAAGTCATCGAAAGGTTCTAATCATTGCAGGATGCTCCATTATGTGCACTGTTGAGGTCCGAGGCAAGAGTGGCGAGAGTGTTGGTGGTGGTGATGGGTGTAGAGAGTGGAGAAAGCATGTATAGGGGTCTGTTACGTACTTGAGTGTAGTCCTTTGCCCATGGAGGCTTGCCGCTGGCCATCTCCACGAGAGTGCATCCAAACGACCAGATGTCCGCCATCCTTCCGTGACCTTCCTGTCTCATCACCTCTGGTGCCATCCAATACGGCGTTCCAAGCATTGTTTGAAAGTTCTCTCCAGGACCACTCGATTTAACACTGATGCTCTTCGAACAGCCGAAGTCTGCGAGCTTCGCGACACCCTGAGTATCGACGAGGATGTTTGCTCCCTTCACGTCTCTATGTGCAATGTTGTTGTGGTGTAGATAAGATAAGGCCTGCAGAATGTGTCGGGCGAAGAGTTTGATCATGTGCTCGTCAAACGGGCCATACTTTGAGACCATGGAAGCGATGGAACCTCCGGGGACGTACTCTAAAAAGACGTTGATGGTGTGGGCTTCAACAGTCGAGCCGATGTATCTCACGATGTTAGGATGCTTCAATGCCTTCAGCATGTCGATTTCCTTCATGAAGCTGGCGTGAGTGCTGCTCTTTGTAGGGTCAACGTCGGGAGGAAGTTCCAGCACCTTGACGGCGACCGATTGTCCATTCGAGAGCAATCCTTTGTACACACTTCCGAATCCTCCTCTTCCAATGAGGTCTCCTTTCTTCCAGGCGAGATTCAGCGGTTTTGGAGAGTTCGCAGACGCAACAGAAGAAGTGGACGACGAGGAGGACGGCGCTCGTTCCGCGCGAGATCTGTTACCAGACGACTTCATGGCGGCTCTCAGGTCTGTAGGCTTCGGGCTACCCAGTACTCCTTGCTTATTCGAGCCATTGTTGACACCAGCGGGAACAGGGAAGGAAGGGGAAGGACTATGTGGGGAGACGGGAGAAGCTGGATTGTTGTGCTGCGCAGGGGTCACTTGTTGAGGCAAGGGTGGTGAAAAGGCGTAGTGGGGTCCACGTCGATCAGAATCAACCACATCAATCTCTTCTTCGTCAGAGCCAGAGGAACGATCGGACATGCGACGTCCTTCGAGCAATTCGCGTTCAATATCGGCACTATCCGGTAGTCCATACGGCTGTCCTCGCCACAAAGACGGAGAAGGAGGCATTCCAGATGCAGACGAGGGATGTGAGGGTGGTCGGTAGCCAAAGTGGGGAGGAACATCTCCATCCGCTGGGAAGGGTTGCTGATGGAAAGACGGCAACTCAGAAGCACTACCATTGCTCGAAATCGACTTGTGTTGCGGTAATTCATACTCAGGTTCATCCGCATGGCGAGCGGGGACGATGACAACGGTGTGACTTCCAGTCGAGTGTGGACTCGGTAAATCGTCTCTCAAGCGCACCATGGGGTTGTTTGGAGGAAACCGATGATCGGAGTTGAAGGGAGATGTCATTGGAGAGACACGCGTAGGCGTTTTGAGAGCGCTAGAGGCAGATGATGGTGTTGCAGGGTTGCTATCCATACTCGTCGCTGATCCTCGCGTCATCGTCATCACATGCAAGTTGTTCGCTGGAATTTCAACACGCATACCACCAGCACCACCTTTACCAAGAGCGGGAGAATCGAGCTCCATTCGTCCTCGAGGAACAACGTCCAACTCGTGATTCTGAAGAGCACATCGATTCCGGGACACAACCTCGTCAGCAAGCTGAGTTGAGCGCAACATGGAAAGGTTCTCAAAAGCGCATGACAGCGAATACTATTCGTGGGTTGAGAAAGAGAGGGAGAGTGGGAATAGGAGCCAAAGGAGGCACAGAACGAGGGCTGCGGGAGACTGCGAGTGGAGAGAAGGGGCGGGATTCCGCAGGGCACGTACCATCATCCAGTCAAGTGCATCGACTCCTTGTGGCCTTCGATCGAATGCAGGCTCCCAAGGTGCGCCTACTTCGGACACTTCGTCCATCACATCGCCATCGCTGTCGACAGAACCACGTCGCGGAAGATCGCCGAGGCCCGCCGAACTGTGTCTCACGTGTTGGTCCGCAGCTGAGTGCTTTCTCGGAAATGCTTCTCCACTGGATCCGCGTCGAGCGTGTGCTTCATCATCGGTGGGCAATAGCGACTTGGAGTCTCGACGACGAACGCCGGAGCTTGAAGTTTGTGATTTCGAGGTCGCGCCATCTCTGAGTGCTTGGATGCGTGCACGTTCCTCAGACGTCCTAAAGTTGTATGATCCACATAGTAGAGAGGAAGAGGAAGGAGATCATGGCATGTTGGCAGTGGGTCAGTACAGAGAAGAGTGACGAAAGGCGCTTGGAAAGCTTTCAGATTCGTTCCTCATAGGGTCTCGGCACATACTCGGACGATCGTCTCCTCTCACCTGTGATGATGGTGGGACTGGCCATTACAGAAGACAATCTCTTGGTTCCAGCCTGTCGCAGGAATATCTTGAGGGCATAGGGGCGATGCTTGCCGCCAAAGGTCAACTGCGTGCCCAAGTCTTCGATGACGGCGTTTTCGCCCAGCGTGATCAGCTCGCCTTCAGCGTCCTCGTATGTGTCCACCACCAGCGCCGTTCCAAACTCCTCAGATACCTTCAGCATAAACGCATTGTACGGTATGTCCTTGCGCACTCGGACCACTCTCGTTTCGCCTTGGAAAGTACATTTGACGCTCGAGAGGATCTGCTGGATTCATTCACAACAGAACACCACATCGAAACCCAAGTTAGTGTGATATCACAACAGCCTACAATAAACGAAGCAAGAGACCTGACCAAACGCAAACAGGAGGCCAAAAGACAGAAGGTCGTGTCCGGCCACAGGCAGATGCGTTCTTTGGCGATTGGAGCCCAAAAACGAGACCATTGACTGCTGCAAAGGGCAATGATGGGATCACAAAACACAAAGATGCATGGTTTTCGGTTGCATGGACCAGCGCACCTTGTCTTCGGAGGACATTGGGGGGGGGGGAAGAGAGTGCGAAGCGGTATTACGGTTCACCAAGGATTGAAGGCGTGCATTAATGGTACAAATGAGCCCAGAAGCGAATTGACTACCAAGTCTATCAGTAAGTTACTCGGACTGAAGCCAAGAGAGGACTGGAGAACGGTGTGACTCTCCAGCGCCTCTTTGGGTGACCTCGTCACAAATTCGGCTGCAGCCTCTGCGAGGTCTGGAAGCCGACGATCGCCCTTCGAGATAGGTAAAGGAAAGGTGGACATGAGAGATTAGAGCATTCGCTAAGGGAGAGGGGACCGTTTTCATTCTTAAATAGTGGCCGGAAGACGGCGTGTAGGATTCGGTGGTAGTTTTACAGAGAAACAAAGTGCTG
>Ga0307375_10002169_pt1 | contig 20470 bp, 20 predicted proteins | sample TR1MG_FD_202531 | JGI IMG/M metagenome (GOLD analysis project Ga0307375, IMG submission 202531) | Soil microbial communities from Risofladan, Vaasa, Finland - TR-1 | ecosystem: Environmental > Terrestrial > Soil > Coastal area > Acid sulfate soil | place: Finland: Risofladan, Vaasa | collected...
GTCGTTCCGGATGAAAGAAGCCCGAGCGAGAGGGGGCCAGTTCTCGTCACAAAAGAAGTAATGAACAAGTGAAGGGCTGGGACTTTTGCTGGCCACCAGCAGGTACTAGAAATTGGCCATTGACATCGTCTACCGGACCCTTCTGCTCGAGGCGCAAACTTGCGAATCCGAGACACTCGAAATCGCGGCTTGACATAGGGGCAAAGGGAACGTCAACCCTACGCCCCAAAGCCTTACCCCCCATGGCTACCAACTAGTAAATAGAGGAGGAACAAGTGGGGGCCTTCACTGCTTGAAAAAAGACGCGCGACGTCATCGTCAGCAACGAGAGAACCGCCGAGCACCTAGTCCATCCAGGACTTCCGATGCATCGAGTCGACCGGCGGTCAAGACCGCAGTATCCCGACCATGTCAATCCCCGATTGCCAGACCAGTTTCGCGGTCAAAGAACTCCAGTCGCTCCTCGGAGACCCCAAAACGGAAGCGATCGCCCGATCGAACCATGTGGCGTGGTTCGATACGTGCGATGCACTCCGACTCAATCGAACCCTTTCCAATCAGAACTTCTTCACGGTCCTTGGCCCCAGTCGCATCCTCCACCTCCACAATGGGCGCGTCGAGATGAAAGTGAACGAGGATCTCGGCTCCGAGTGCCTCCACCAGATGAACATCCCCGCTCAATACCGCACCCGGCGCTTGCAGACTCGCCGCTGGAAGATCTTCCGGCCGAATACCGACTACGAGCGACTTACCTGCATACCTCTTCAAACCCGGAAGTCTCGCCAACGTTGTCGGCGACAGCGTGAGTTCCTGGCTGCCCAGAGTGATGCGGTCCACGTTAGTGGAGACGGCCCCCTCGAGAAGATTCATTGCGGGCGAGCCAATGAATCCGGCCACGAACATGTTCCTCGGCCGGTCGTAGAGTTCCTGCGGTGCGTCGCACTGCTGAAGGGCCCCGTTTCGCAGTACCGCAACGCGATGGCCCAGGGTCATCGCCTCGGTCTGATCGTGCGTGACATAGAGAGTCGCGACACCAATACGTTGCTGTACCCGAGCAATTTCCGCACGAAGTTGAACGCGTAACTTGGCGTCGAGGTTGGATAGCGGCTCGTCCATCAAGAACACGCTCGGGTCTCGAACGATGGCCCGACCCATCGCCACGCGTTGGCGCTGCCCACCCGATAGTTGTCCCGGCTTTCGGGCGAGCCAATTGGTGAGTCCGAGTACGTTGGCCGCCTCTCGAACCCGCTTCTCAATCTCGTCTCTGGGGAGTTTCTTCATCCGGAGGGCGAAGCCGATATTTTGGGCGACGGTCATCTGAGGGTACAGGGCGTAACTTTGAAACACCATGGCGACATCACGGTCTTTCGATGGCACCTCGTTCATCACCCGATCGCCGAATCGGACCGTGCCGGACGACACCACCTCAAGTCCGGCAATCATTCGAAGTACTGTCGTCTTGCCGCAACCTGACGGTCCCACGATAACCATGAACTCGCCGTCATCAATCTGCAGATCCAGCTCATGCACAGCTTCGAAACCGTTTGGGTACACCTTGGATACCTTCTCGAGATGTACTGATGTCATCAGACGCCCTTCATCCCGGAAACGCCGGGTACGCAATCTTGAACTGCCCTACCGTAGGTACCGTGCCTCGACGGACGTGATGAGTGCGTTTCACTCACGTGGTCTCCCCCACGACCAGGCGAAGCACTGACCACCCCTCGACCAGGGGAACCGTGCAGGCAACACCGCTGCCTTCGCGCAGTGACGTGGCGCTCAGGGGCAGCGACGTGAAACGGCCTTCGTCGCGTCCTAGCACCGCTACTTCGCCTACCCACTTATCAGGCGAGTCGACGAGAATCTGCACCTCGGCTTGAGAGCACGTTCCCGCGCTCGTCAGCGAGGCCCACGATCCATCTTCGCTACCTGACAGATCGAGCACGCTCACAACCACCAGATCGTCACTTCGTAGCACTCTCGTGTACAAAGCGCCCGCCACTGGTTCCGGACTGGCGACACCATTCCAGGAGACCGTGACGGACGCATTCTCATCGGTCAACTCGTACCAGCTGGTGTCACTCCCCCGCTTGAAGAGGTCTCGACAGCGCAATCCGAAACGGTGCCATCGCAGTGCGGTGGCACGCTCCTCCGGGCTTAGCTGTTCGTGGATGACGTAGTACGCGTGACTCAGAGCACCATCGTCATCGCCCCACATCAATGTGTTGGCGCCCAGAGTAGTCGTAACTGCTTCACTGAGGACCGCGGTGCGCAAAGCCGCCTCTCGATCGCCTCGCCATACGGGAGGGTAGATCGCTAGCGTGTCGCCCTGGCGCGCTGCATCTCCCGCGCTTCGCGCCAGTAGAGATTCGAAGTGACGCCACTGGTCGTTGGGCGGCCATAACTCCACGTAGCGAAAGCCTGGCGGAGTTGGGGGCTCAAGGCCCCTCGGCACTCCGTTGACCTGGTTGAAGCTCAAGACGTCGTGGGGTCGAGCTTCGCGAACCGCCTTCACGAAAGCCGCATAGCCCTCATACACCGACACCAGCCCTCCTTCATCGCTGAGCGCAATTCTTGGATAGCCGTAGGTATCGAGATGAAACCCATTGAATCCGAGCGAGTCAGCGGCCCGGGCGTAGTGTTCGATCCAGTGCTGCTGCCACTCGACGTTGCCTGGATCCATGACTTGGAGCAAATCTCCCAACGACTGCGGCGCACCGTCGCTTCGAAACAGGCGCCACTGCGGATGGGCATCGGCGAGATCCTGGTCGGCGGCGCACGCGGGCGCGTAGGCCTGAGCCACGGCCCCCGCCTCACGAATGCCCCGGATCAGCATTTCCAGCGAGGTGCGTTCAATCATCCGACCGAGCGGATCCTCGTAGACAGCCGACGCCGGCTCCGGATACGAGTAACTGTCCATCCAGTCGTAGACCTGAACGACCGTACAGCGTAGATCACGCAGCCACCTCAACACTGACTCTCGCGTAACGTCGCCGAACGACGTCACGAAGCCCATGACCGGATCATCGCCGAGATGACACGTCACACTGAAAAGCTCCTCGCCAACCAAGACACCACGAGAAGAGCGCGCCTCCATCGCGTGAGTCCCGGTCGGAAGATTCGCGACTCTTGCAACGCCGCCACTAAGTACACCGTGATGGACCTCGCCCCACGACGTTCGCACCAGTACGCTTAGAGTTCCACTCGGAAGATCAGTAACGACAATCTCGTCGTCCGTCAGGTACGCCGTACGTAGGTCCGAGAAGACCTGATCTGGCATCAGCGAATGCCCCCGAGTGACACGCCCCGCTGGAACCAGCGCTGCGATATGAAATAGACAGCCACGCTCGGCAACGTCGCGATCACCGAGCCAGCGAACAACGGTCCCCATTGCGTCGTGTGTTCACTGATAAAGAAATTGAGGCCGATGGGCAGCGTTCGATGCGCGGGCGTGTTGATCAGGGTGAGCGCTACGACAAACTCTTCCCACGCAAAGTTGAACGTGAACATCGCCACGACGGCGAGTGCCGGTGCCGACAGGGGGGCGATCAGTCGCGAGAGCACGCGCAGTGTCCCCGCCCCGTCGAGGCGGAATGACTCTTCCAGATCCCTCGGCACCGCCTCAAAGAAGCCGCGCAACAGAAAGATAGAGAAAGGTAGGTTCTCGGCGGAATAGATCAGCACGAGCCCGAGCAAGGAATCGGTCATGTGAAGTTTCAGCGCGAGCATGTACTGCGGGATAATCAGTTCCACGCTGGGCACCGCGAGCGCAGCCAAGAAGACATAGAAGATGATCTCCTTGAACGGGAACTTGTAGCGCGCAAAGGCGAACGCCGCGAGTGACGAGAAAGCCACGGTGATCAATACCGTTCCGAACGCCACCGCCAAGCTGTTCAGGAAGAAATGGCTGAAACTGTTTTCGGTCCAAGCAGCCACGTAGTTCTGCAACGTAGGGTGCGAAGGAACCAGCACGGGGGTTGACGTAAGAATGTCACTCGTCGGCTGAAACGAAAGCGACAACATATACAACAGCGGAAAGATCGAAATTGCCCCGAAGATGAACGCCATGACCAGACGCGACTTCTTCCACGTGCGAATTCCGAAAAGTCCCGGCTGCACCGACGCTTGCCCGCGTGCTGTCTCGCGCGCGAGGCGGTTTCTCGTATGACCCCTGGAATCCTTCAGGGCCGGGACGTTCATGAACCGTCATTCCTTCGCATCACGCGTATCTGCGCAATGCTGAGTGCGAGCACGACGACCGCCATCAACGAAGCGATCGCGGCGGCGTAACTGAAATCGAAGAATGAGAACGCCTGCTGATAAGCGTACGTGAGCAGGACGCCCGTGGACCCGTACGGTCCGCCCCCGGTCGTGATGTAGACCTGGGTGAAGACCTGGCTCGCCCCGATCACGAGGAGCACTCCGACGAATGTGATCGTCGGACGAATATTCGGCATGACCACGTGGCGCCAAATTCGCGGCTCACTGGCGCCATCGACGCGACCGGATTCGACGAGATCGCGAGGTACACCGTCGAGTGCCGCCAAGAACATGATGAAGGACCAGCCGACACCTTTCCAGATGCTGACCATCCAAATCACGGCATTACCGGTCCAGGTTTGCGCCAACCAGTCAATGTGCACGGCGTGACCGACGAAGATCGAGATGACTGCATTCGCCAGCCCACCCTGCTGGGCGAAGATGTAGGCGAAGACGTAGCTGACCACGACCCAGGACGTGACCACTGGAAGAAAAATCAGGGCGCGCCAGAGCCCGCGACCGGGTAAGCGATCGGTGAGGAAGGCTGCGGCCACCAGACCGAGAAGCATCTGGATCGGCACGGTAATGAGAAGGAAGAGCAGCGTGTTCCAGGCCGCGGTGCGAATTGCTGGATCGTGGAAGATCCTCGAGTAGTTCGACCAACCGACGAAGGGATTCGCTACACCCGGGAAGATGTGCCAAGTGTAGAAGCTGACATCAAACTGGCGAAATATCGGATAGACGATGAAGAGTGCATACAAGAATCCTGCGGGGAGCAGTAACGCGTAGGGAGTGGCCAGACGGGAGAATCGGTACCAGTGCCGCGAACGAGCACCCGGTGGACTGACCACCGGGTGCTCGTTCGCGCTAGACGCAACTTCAGTAGTCACTAACTTCCTGCGAGAATGGAATCAGACTGTTGCGCTGCTGCGGCCAGACCCGCCGCGACCGAAACCTTTCCGGCCAAGATCTCGCCCAGCGTGGTGGACCAGGTCGAGTCCATCTGGCTGTAGCCGGGGCTGTTGGCGCGGATACGAGCCGTCAGAAGCTGTTTGGCGAACACGCGGTAGTACGGCACAGCCTTCACTTCGGCAGCGGCCACTGACTTCATGGATGACATATCACCCTGCTTCGCCATCTTCAACTGAGCAAACGGTGAAGCGAGGAACGCCGCGAACTTCTCCGCCGCGGCAATGTGGTGTCCTTGCTTCGCGATAACCGTGTCCTCTCCGCCAACGGTAGAGACCGATCCACCGGCACCACTCGGGAACGGCGCAATGCCATAACTCGGCACCGGGCTCAGTGCTGAATACGTCGGCACGGCCCACGGACCGTCAATGTACATCGCGTACTGGCCCTTCGGGAAACCCTGCTCGCCCGAGACCGCACTGGCACCACCCTGGAAGTCACTTCCGATGTAGCCGGCCTTCAGCATGCCAACGAGTGTGGTGACCGCAGTTTGCGTCGCGGAGCTGTCCATGTAGCCCGAGGCCTTCGTGTAGTTACCGTTCGTGAACGATCCGCCCATGCTCCAAATGTACGGTGCGGTGTTCCAAATGTCAGTACCGTCAACTCCTAGTCCGTACTGTTGCTTCGAAGGGTCCGTCAGCGCTTTGGCGTCCGCAACCAACTGCGTGATTGTCTTTGGAGGGCCCGCAATGCCGGCCGCCGCAAAGTCTGCCTTGTTCCAAAACAGTGCTTGTGTGTTGGTGTCGTCGGGGAACGCGTAGAACTTGCCCTTCACCTTGGTCGTCGCCAACGGTCCAGGCAGGATGTTCCTCTTGATAGACCTGAATGCCTTCAACTTGCTGACGTTGACGAGCAAACCCTGCTGAGCAAGTTGCGCGATCCAGCCGATGTCCGAACGCATAACATCCGGCGGATTGCCCGCCGCCGACGTCGCGATGAACTTGTTGAGAAGGTCCGAATACGGATAGATCACGGAAACGACCTTGATCCCAGGATTCGCCTTCTCAAAGGCTGGAATGATGACTTTCGCAATGGTCGACGCTTCCTTGTCCGCGGTGTTGTAGGTACTCCAGAATTGGAGTGTCACCGTCTGGTGCTTAGGTTTCGCAGCCGAGGCGACTCCATTGCTGGCCATTCCAAACATCGTGGCACCAAAGACCAGGGCTGAGAACGAGACCAGTAGTCGCGTTGACTTACCAGCCCTTCCCTTGATAGATCCTTCAATCTTCATGATCAATAACCACTTTCTACTCTCAATTGGGCCACGCGGCCCGGTTGATAGACGCACCGCACTTCATCGAGGTCCTGAGGACCTAGCCGTTGTTCCTCCTCCCCCCACGTCAGTTCTTCGACAGAAGATCTCTTTGCGCATTTCCTTGGATCTCAACGCACGCTCCCTGACCCTGCTCTGAGACGAACGATCGCATCTCTCCTCGAGACCCGGTCGGCCACAAGTGAGCGGGTGCGCGCGGTTGCCCCTCACTAGACAGTCGCGTTCTCGATTGTGCGAGACAGGATCACGTACATAGCGTGCGACCATGTCAAGTTCTTGGCAGGCACGCCCCAGCGCACCACCCATTCCCGGTAGTGCTCGGGGTCACGACGTTCACCGCCGAACTGCTCGCCGAGGAGGCCCCCGCCGCTGAACTGAGCAACGATCCAATCCCGGCACTGGATCGCCTGGTCGAGATTGCCGAGGGCCACGTAGTACCAGCCGAGCGAGGCCGTGAGGACGGGCCAGGTCCCACCACCGAAGTAGACGTCCGTTGAATAGCGACGAATTCCACCACCAAGATTGAGGCGATCTTCGAGGAGTTCAACCGTTTTGACGAAGTGGCTCTCGGTCGGTCCAACCACGCCAAAGGGTTCGCAGAGCCACAGGAGACTGCCATCGACGTCGTCGTTCGCACTGGACTTCACAAAATATCCCGCGTGTGTCGCGTCGTTCACGAGCCGTGCACGGACCACTTCGGCGGTTCGTTCGCAGTCCTCATCGTCCAGCAGTAGGCGTGCGGCCTTCAACCCGCCATACACACAAGCCAGCGTGGACGTGTGCACGTCACTGCCACTTTCCTCCCACACGTCGTAGCAGGGGCTGAGAGCGAAACTGGTCAGATACCGAGCCACTCGAGTGACCGAATCGATCAGATCCTCGGGAAGCACTGTCACCCCGGAGAGTTCGAGGTGTTGACCTAGCGACCAGAGCCAGGTTCCGTAACCATCCACCTGGAAGTTGGGCCAGTCATCGATTACCGTCGAACCGTCAAGAGCAAACCGGGCTGGAGGCATTCGCGTTGGATCGAGCCTTTCGCCACGTTCGTGTCGCGCAATGACGTCGTCTATAACGTCCGCGATGCCCGCAACCGCGTCATTGACCCACGAGTGGTATCGCGCGGACGCTTCGTGCTCCCCTACTACGTCTAGCGCATAGGAACAAAACGAACCGTCGCGCAACCAGCAGAAGTGATACTGGGCAAAATCGGGTGACGCAACAATCGCCCCGTTTGACTCTTGACTTTCGCGAATCGACTGAACGCTTCTCTTCACGATGATGGCATTGTCTTCGAAGCCCACGTCATCTCCCACTGACAAGATCCGCGTTGCTGGCGGTAGAAGAATCCGACGAATGTGGACGGTGCCAAATCGCCTGACTGCGGTCGTCAGCGCCGGGGAGATTGAATGACTCGCGCAGGACCAACGTTGCGGCACCGACCGCCCACGCCTCGTCGCCCCATCTCTGAACTTTGACTTCTAATTGGCGACCCATGTCAGAAAAGGTCTGATCTCGGACCGCGCTCACGATGGGATCTATGAACGGCGCGCCAAGCGATGTTCCTTCCCCACAAATGATGAGTAGTTCGGGATCGAGCAACGTCACCACATTTGCGACCGCCAGGCCGAGCTTGCGTCCCGCGCTGTCAATCACTTCCAGGGTGGCGCTATCGCCGAGCTCAACCAGTACCTCAAGTTCATCGCGCGAGATATCGTGGCCCTTACGCTCGCCGACCCGTCGACGGATAGCTCCCTCGCCGACCAACGCTTCGAGACATCCAAAGCGCCCGCACTCACATTTGGGTCCACCCGTTTCAACGATCATGTGTCCAAATTCGCCGCCGGCTCCGTGCGCACCGCGATAGAGCGACCGATCAACCACAATCCCGAGACCGATGCCTCGACCAACACTCAGGGTGACAAAGTCGCGCGCATCCGACGCGTCGCCCGCCCACTTCTCCGCTACGGCCAGCGTGTTGACATCATTCTCGACCCAGAAGGGAAGACTCATACGTCGGCGCAGTGGTCCGGCGAGTTCCACGTCGCTCCACTGCAGGAGATGCGAATAGCGACATACGCCACGACTCGTGTCGATGATCCCGGAGAGTCCGATGCCCACGCCGAGAACTTTGGACGGTGGAACGGCAGCCGCACGAAGAACACGGCGTATCTCTTGTTCAATCGCGGCTATAGCAGCGACAGGATCCCCAACCAGCGGAACGTAATACTCCTCACTCGCGATGATCTCAGCCTCAAGATCGCAGACGACGGTGGTGAGTCCATCACCACGAAGCTTGATGCCAACCACGTAGCCCGCCTTGGGGTCGACGCTCAAGAGCACCGGTGGACGACCACCGCTTGACGGCGCCGTGGTCGTTTCGACGATGACACCGCGCTTCAAGAGATGGTCCACAATTGCCGACACTGTCGGAGCACTCAACTGGCTCTGACGCGCCAGGTCGGCACGTGAAATTGAGCCCGACCGACGAACGAGTTCAATCAGCAAGCTGACGTTGATATCTCGTATTAACGAACGGGAGGCCCGTGGCGGGTTGGGACGCTCCGCGGTCCCCCTTTCATTCTTCGTGTCTGGAGTACCGGCCTGGGAGCGGCCATCTGAAGACGAGGCACTATTCGGCTTACGAGCCATAATCTCTCCATCCACGGATGATTAGTGAAGGTGACTTACTTAATTCAGTTAAGATACTAAGTTCTTCACCACCCGCTGTCAAGAATCCGCGCATGAAATTACGAACCTGTCTCAACCCCCTCAATCAGAGCCGCCGGGACCGATTCTCTTGGTGAGCCACGCGAATCAAACAACCGTTGGCAAGCCGCTTCTGATTGCGAGATGAGGGGCTACTGGAGGTATCGCCGAGCGAGCCACGTCTGGGCGGGTCGCCGCAAAGTGGTCCGAATCGGTTACTACCCTCGCGACGTTGCCGGTCGGGCGTGATCCGTGCAGAGGGCCACGAGTTGTTCAATGTCCGCGGTGCCGGTGCACAGCACGGTGTCGGCCGCGCCCCAATACAGACGCATAGTCCGGCCGTCGTCTTCGACGACCGCGCCGCAAGTGAACACGACATTCGGGACGTAGCCAGTTCGTTCCCAGGGATCGTGCGGTTCAAGAATCCACGGATCGGCGACGCCCAGCACACGAGCGGGATCAGTCAAGTCGTGCAGCGCGACGCCCAGCCGATACACGTTGCCCCCCATTGTTGGATAAACGCCGTGAAAGACGTGGAGCCATCCAGCATCGGTCCTGATGGGTGGCGTCCCAGGTCCGATCTTCCCGCTCGTCCAGTGATACGCGGCCGGGGAGATGACCAGCTCAGATCGCCCCCAGTGGACGAGGTCGGGCGATCGCGACAGCCAGATGGACCACGGAGTGAGTTCGGTGTGGGGCCGATCGAGTCGAACGTAGTCGCCGTCGATCCGTTCGGGGAACAGCACCACGTTGCGCTGATCGGCTTCGGTGATGAAGGCGACCCGCTCGACCGCGCTGAAATCGGTCGTGCGGGCGAGCCCAATGCGCACACCATGCTCGGAGTAGGCACTGTAGGTGAGGTACCAGGCACCGTCGTCGAGCCTGGTGAGCCGGGGGTCTTCCACGCCAAACCGTTCGTAAGAGGCAAACGGCTCGTCGGTGGCCGGGGTCAGGAACGGTTCAGGCCGTACCGTGAAATGCTCGCCGTCGTCGCTGTCGGCGTAACCAATGATGGATCTCCCGTTGGGCGTGTGCGATCGGAACAACAGCACCGTGCGACCGTCGTCGAGACGGGTGGCGGCCGCGTTGTGAACCGTTGCGACCGGATAGGGGACGTCGTCCGGCTTGAGGATCGGATTGTTACTCGAGCGCGTGATCGCCCCGATGATGCTCATCGCTCCCCCCGCAGAATGCGGTCGTAGACGGCGACGTACGCGGCGACCATCCGCGCCGACGAGAAGCGGTCCTCTGCAACGACGCGACACGCCTTTCGTGCCAGTTCATCGAGCCTGCCCAGAGCCGCAACTGCCCCGCCGAGTCCGTCCACGAGAAAGCCGTTCACCCCGTCGTCAATGAGCTCCGGCATTGAGCCTCGCCGGTACGCGATGACCGGCGTGCCGCAGGCCATGGCCTCGACCACCGACAGGCCGAATGGCTCCTCGAAGGTGATCGGGTGGAGCAGCGCGGCGGCCGAGCCGAGCAACAGGGCCCGGTCGCTCCCACCCACTGGGCCGACGTACGTGGCGTCGGGTCCCAGTCGCGGACGAACCTCAGCCTCGAAGTACTCCTGGTCCTGGATGATGCCAGCGAGCACGATCGGGCGCCCGGCGGCGCGAGCGATCTCGATCGCGTCGCCAGCTCCCTTGTCGGGGTGGATCCGGCCGAAGAACAACACGTGGTCGTCGGGATCGGGATCGGGCCGGTAGGCGAAGGCGTCGAGGTCGATGCCGTGATGGATCGTAGCGGTGTAGGTGAGCTCTGGGTGGCGATCGGCGTCGCTAATGGCCACGTAGTGCACCCGGTCGTCGTAGGCGCGATACGCGGGCAGGATGCCCGGACTCGAAAACCCGTGAACCGTCGCCACCATCGGAGTGGTGACGAGCCGGCTCCACATGAGGGGAAGGAAGTCGAAATGGTTGTGGATGAGGTCGAACTGATCGGCCTCTTCGAAGACCCGGGCGATATGCAGCGCTTCGAACACCTTGACGTTGTAGGAGGCGTCCTCCTCGTATCCCCGAGCGACGACCGATCGAAGCTTGGCTCGGGTTCCGGCGTCACCCGTGGCGTAGAGGGTCACGTCGATGCCGAGTTGGACCAACCCGTCGGTCAGAGTCGCGACGACCTGTTCCCAGGGTCCGTACTGGCGCGGCGGGGTACGCCAAGCAATGGGCGCCAGCATCGCCACGCGCACTACGCCGTCCCCTTGGTCCGACCCACGGGCGCGTGTGGCCAGTCCGACGGGCCCGGGCAACGCACGAGGTGCCTTGGTGACCGCGTCCGACCCGCCTCCACGCCGAACTCGGTATCCACGACACCGTCGTACGGGGGCACAGTACGGACGTCGATTTCAGTCGCCACAGAATTGAGCGCCTCTTTCGCGGTATCGAGGAAGTCCGAAGAACGGGGAATCGCTGGACCTGCAGAGCGCTCCAAGGCCCCTCGTCGCTCACCGCGCTGACCCACGGGCATCCTCTTTGTCAAGTTCGTCCACTTCCGCACTCTGGGCGTGATCAACCGGCCACTGCAATAACGTCAGCGTAGACCTCGGCGGGAGTTCGCCAGCCAAGTAGTGGGCGACGCCGCACGCCACGACGGGCCTCGTTGTAAACCTCATACTTCTGCGACGCCACGAGACCAGAGCAACACGAGCCAACGTGTCTCCTTGAAATCAGGTGACCCGCAGAACCAGAGCGACGTGCAACAACCGCTGGCAGACCTCTCCCAGCCCTCAGGTGCCGGGATCGCGACCCCGGCAGGCCACCAGTACGCCACCCAAATTGCCCACTGGGGAAGAGAACGTACGCGCTCGTAGATCCGAAGGGCCTGGTCCACCGATCTGGTCGCTCACCAGGTGGACCCTCGCACTCTGAACCCAAATGGACCACTCGTGGCGGTCTCCATCACTAGCCACTATCGGATCTAGCACCATTTGTGCGAACGCGTTCGCTCAAGTGTTTAGAGCAGACCGTTCCGCCTCGAGGTGGTCCAGGACCCTCGCGAGGCTGGTGGTCGCCACGCAGACCACGCTGTCCGCGGCGCCGTAGTAGAGGTGAAGGGTATCCCCGTCGTCGCGCAGAATCCAGCCGCACGGGAACACGACACCCGGCACGTCGCCCGACTGCTCGTACGATTCACGGGGACCGAACACCCAGTCATTGCTCCGCGCGAGGACCTTCGAAGGGTCATCCCTATCCAACAGGGCTAGGCCGAGACGGTAGATCGACCCTGAGGCGGTGTCTCGCACTCCGTGGTAGCAGAGCAGCCAGCCATCCTTCGTGAGCAGCGGCGGGGGGCCCAGCCCAATCTTGTTCGCATCCCAGTGGCCGCCGCGCCGTGCGGCGAGCAGTACGCGAGCGTCGCCCCAATAGTGGAGGTCGAGGCTGAACGAAAGCCACATGTGATTGCCCAAGCCAGCCATGGCCGGTACCGGACGGTGTATCAGAGCCCACCGTCCTTCGAAGGTCGTGGGGAAGAGCGCGGCATCCTTGTCCTCGGGTGGCTGGAGCACCCCGGCGTGTTCCCAATGGTAGAAGTCCTTGGTCTTGGCCAGGCTGACGAGCGGCCCGAACGCCGAAAAGCCAACGTACACGACGTAGTACTCGTCGCCGATACGCGTGATCCGAGGATCCTCGATGCCCCACTGCTCGTGCTCGAGATCGGTCCGCGGCTGCAGTCCCCGGGTCTTGTCGATTTCCCAACCGGTCAATCCGTTCTCGCTCGTGGCGACCACCAGCGAGGAGAGGCCGCTGCGATGTTCCACCCTGAGCAAGAGCAGGGTCTGGCCGTCGACCTCGGTGGCGCCGGGATTGAACACCGCGTTGACGTTGCCCGGGAAGTCCGCGGCACGAAGCACCGGATTGCCCTCAAATCTCTGGAGGATCTCTCGGTCCCCTTCACCCTGGCCCACAGGTATCCACCTCACCGAGTCCGTCGACTTCTACACTCTGAGTCCAACATTAGGGCTGCCCGCGTGCGCCTGGAGCGACATGGCAGGGGGGGACTGGGTGGTGACATCGTGTTAGACCGCGTGACCGACAGACCGCACGCCCGACGCCTCCACAACCGGCCCATCATTGAAGCCGATTCCGTGCCGGGCTACGGGGCGGTGTTCAACGCAGGGCTGCTCCACCACGAAGGGGTGTTCCACCTCTTTGCGCGAGGAGTTCGCAAGGGCTATCGGCGAAACAGCGAACCCGGACCCCGATTCCTCGACTACATCTCGGACATTTTGGTCTTCACCTCGGTCGACGGCTGGTCGTACGAGTTTGGCTACGTCCTGTACCGGGTCGGTACCGGAGATGTCCACTGCTTCGAAGATCCCCGCGTGCAGCGAGTGCAGAGTGGCAGCGACGAGCACATTGTGATGACCTACACCAACCTGCCCCCTCGTGAGACTGGCAAGCCTTGGCGCGTCGGCGCCCACCAACTCCGTTGGGACGGCAATCGGTTCCATCTCGATGAAGCAACTGGTCAGCTCCTCGGACCGCCCGGGGTCGAGAACAAGGACGCCATCGTCTTTACCTTGAGCGACCAGAGGGTCGCGCTCATCCACCGCATCCACCCCAACATGCAGTTGGCCGTGTTTGACGATCTCGACCACCTGTGGCACGCGGGGGCCGAGTACTGGCGCGATTACCTGGACGACCTCAACTCGCACACCCTGCTTCGCCCAGCGCCGGGCGCTCTCGGCATAGGGGCGGGCGCCCCGCCCGTGGTGACTGATGAGGGGCTCCTGCTCTTCTACCACGAACGGCGGGCCGATGGTGCCTACACCATGAACGTGGCGCTGCTGGATCACGACACCGGCCGGCTGCGCAGCCAGCTTCCGACACCGCTGCTCGTGCCGGAGCTCGACTGGGAGCGCCGCGGTGACGTTGAGAACGTCGTCTTCGTGCAGGGCGCGCACTTCGATGACGGCGACGTGTATCTCACCTACGGTGCCGCCGACCGATGCGTAGGCGCGGCGATCGTGCGCGTTGACCACTTGCTCGACGCCTTGCGCGCCGCCGCCTGAGCGAGCAACTCAGCGGCAAGCAAACGCCGCTCTGGCCGGTACGGCTCGTGCCGTCGTCGACCGACCAACTCACGTCGCCAATTGCGTCACGAGACCTGAGACAGTCACCGCCGATCCCGCGCCTTTGGTACCACTCCGGCGAGAGTCGGTCTTGCTCTCGCGTGACGCATCGAGAGATCTTCCGTTGGGTGGATGTGTGCAACACCCATCAGACCGATGAGACCTCTGGTCAGTCAACAACCGTCGGTCAACTACACCTAGACCGAACTTCCCGCATCGACCAACTCCTGCGCAGGTCCTTCCGGCAGTCTTGTCAGTTGGTCCATCGAGGCGACGAAGGCCAGGCTCGACTCCGCCCCCTCATTGCGGTTGACGCCGCCTCGCTCGAGTCCGTCGAATCCGCCTCCGGTGAGAGGGTCGTAGACGGGCACTCCCACGTCATTGTTCCCAAGGAACCACGAACCGGCAACCCTGGCGGCCCTAGCCCATCGCAGGTCCTTGGTGTAGGCGTAGGCGCGTGTGCACGCCGACACCATGGCCCACGCCTCAATTGGCTGCTGATCGAACATCGGCCTGGTCTCTCCTGGAGCGCGACCGCCAACCGGGGTGAAACTGAAATGCCCCTCGGTCATCTCCTCGTCAATGAGCCAACTCAAGAGTTCCAGCGCTTCGTCCACGCCCCGCTGGCTTCCCTTAACGGTCGCCAACGCCAGGAGAGCGTCGGGCAACAGGGCGTTCGCGTAACTCAGGCGCGCCTCCGGCCACCGCCACGCGTCGACGGAGCTCGCACGAGGCAGTTGGTCCGAGGCATCGCTCAACAAACGGCGCGCCGGCCCATGAGTTGGATCGACTCGTAACAGCTCCACGGCGCCAAGTGCCGCGTAGGCCGTGGCTCGCGGGTGTGCAGATCGAAACGCGGCGGCCCGGACGAAGAGTGCGGCTGCTCGAGCCCGCACGTCGGACCCCGGCGCACAAGCCGCCGCGGTTCCCAGGCCGAGCAGGGCGCGTCCGGTGGCGTCATCACTGGGTGCGTCCTCAGTCCATTCGCCATCTCCTCGTTGACGCAGACGGAACTGCCCGCCCGCGAGGTGAGCGCGCTCCAGGAATCCGATCGCCACCAGGCTGAGCCGACGCGAGTGGGCATCGTGACCACGTTGCGCCGCCAGAGCGAGGAGCCGACCGGCGTCGTCCGTGCAGTAGCCACCTTCGCGGCGGGGGCGGTCGAACTGCGCGTGCTCGAAGATTCCGTTCGCGTCGCACAGCCGCGCCAAGTGGTCCAGCGTCGGCCTGGGTGCCCTCGGCTCGATCAACCCACTCCCATCGGAGCACCAGACAGCACCTCGGCAAGAAGCGAACGGTATCTGGCGCCGACGACGGGCCAGAGCAGACTCTGGGCTTCGCGTCGTGCCGCCACGCTCATCGCCGACGCCACGCCGCGCGTGTAGAGCACCTCATCGAGCGCCGCCGCCATGGCCTCGAAATCACCCTGGGGAACTATCAAGCCAGCACCGCCACTCAGCAACTCCTCGGCGTGCGGGAACCGCGTCGCCACGACGGGCTTGCCCGATGCGATGGCCTCGACGAGCACACCTGAACTCACTTGATCCGTCGAGTCGTAGGGCAGCAGCACCACGTCCGCACTGCGAACCAGTCTTCGCAGTGACTCCCAGTCTCGGTACGTGGCGTCAAAGTGGACGCGGTCCTGCAGTCCGAGATCGCGACTCTGGTCCACCAATCTGGCCCGATACTCCTCGCCCTGGGTGGCGCGAACCTTGGGATGAGTCTCTCCAGCGACAACGTAGACCGGCGCCGGCGAGCGGTGTCGCAAGTGTGCGAGCGCCATGATTCCGACTTCGATGCCCTTGCCAGGGCCGAGCAGGCCCCACGTCAGTATCGTCGGACGCTTGACCCCATTCACAGTTGGCTCAGCGAAGTTCTGGGTTGCGCCGTGCGGTATCGCGACAACCTGGTTGGGGTTTGCGTCGTACGTCAAGAGCAGGCGATCCAGCGCGGCGTTGCTCTGAACGACGACCCTGGACGCACTCGATAGCACCTCATTGAGAATCTGACGTTGATGTGCGGTGGGATTCTGCAACACAGTATGCAGCACCGCCACGAGCGGGACTCGTAGCGCGCCGATGAGATCGAGCACGTCCTGCCCGTCCGGCCCCGAATAAAGGCCGTACTCGTGTTGTAGCACGACGACATCGGACGGCCCGATGGCGGCCAACGTTTGGCGGAACGACTCTCGATCGCCAGCGACCCACTGGGCGATCACCTCATCGTGCATAGGCGCCTCGGGCCGCTCCAGCAGTCGTACGACCCGGGTGGCCCACTGCGAATCGGGGGTGGCGATCGCCGCCGACACATTGAATGTAAACGTCGCCAATCCGCACTCCGTGGGAGGGTACGTACCGACCATGGTGAGTATCGGGCCGCTCATGGTCACCCTCGTATCCACTGGCTCACCTCGCTGGCGCGAAGCAAGTTATTCAGACTAGAGAACCAGCCTATGGCCACGAGAGGCGCACGAATCACGACCTCATGGATGCCGGACTGAAAGCGGCTAGAACCGCCCTGGCGCCAACTCCGTTCGAGGTTGGACCCGCCACTGGCGCGAGCCCTCCACCACGAGCCCCTTACAGCGAATTGCGAGTGCCAGTTCTTGAGCCCCATTTGAAAGCCCCGATCCGTCGGCCACGACGTTCGTAACTCTACGAGCCGCGGGCCAGTACGTCTAGAGGAATAGGTCCCAGCGCTCGAACGTCCTCGCCAAGTCCGAGGTCAGCGGTGAAATACGTCCAGGTAGGCGATCGAGTAGATCAAGGGCCAACCCCGCCGAATACTGCTCAATCGACGAGATCGTCCAATGACCCTTCTCGCGGTTGGTCACTCACGACTCGACCGCCCGGCATCCCTAGGATGACGCGTAGGTTGAAGTCCGTGGCGAGACTTCGACGTGAAGGTGACGATGGCCAATCCAAGGTGACGATCCGATGAAGAAGTTGTTCGTTCTTGATCTAGATGGAACACTCGCCGAGAGCAAATCGAAGCTCAGCGACGAGATCGCCGGGCTGATCTATGAACTCTTGGACGTGATGAAGGTCGCCGTCATATCGGGCGGTGCCTGGTCGCAGTTCGAGAAGCAATTCCTCGCCAGCTTCTCCAGCGAAGAACGATTCGAGAATCTCACTCTGCTTCCAACGTGTGGCACCCAGTTCTACCGCTACGTGGGCCACTGGTCGCTGGTCTACTCGGAAGATCTCAGCGACGAGGAGCGTAGAACCATCATTGGTTCACTGGAGAAGGTGCTCGAAGAGTCTGGTTTCAAACCCACCCAGGTGTGGGGCGAGATCATCGAGGACCGCGGAAGCCAGATCACGTTTTCCGCGCTCGGACAGGAGGCCCCGCTAAGCGAGAAGCGGAACTGGGATCCTGATCACGCCAAGCGAAGGAGGCTGATGGCGATCCTCCAGCCGCTACTCCCCTCGTTTGCGATCCACACGGGCGGCACGACGTCCATCGACGTGACCAGGGTCGGTATCGACAAGGCCCACGGCATCTACAGACTTCGCGACCGACTCGGCATTCCCTTGACAGAGATGCTCTTCGCCGGGGACGCGCTCATCACCGGGGGAAATGATTATCCCGTCCAGGCTGCCGGTGTCGATTCGATTCTTGTTCGAGACCCATTCGAGACTGCCCGAGTCATCCAGACAGTCATTGCGTGTCTCGGAGACGGCTCAACGCAAATGGTGGCACCAAGTGCAATACCCTCGACGCCTTCGTAATCGCCCGCAAGATTACGAAGGCGAAGACGGCTAGTCCCGATCCACTCGCAGTACGAGCGTGGCTCCTGAGAGCGCCCGGTGATCTCAGATCGCGCGAACGTTCAGTGCTTCCTCGCCCTTCTTACCGGGCGCAACGTCGAACTCGACGAGCTGTCCCTCTTCGAGGCTCTTGTAGCCATCTCCTTGGATGTTGGAGAAATGTACGAAGACGTCATCACCTTGCTCGCGCGAGATAAAACCGAATCCCTTTTCTGCATTGAAAAACTTCACTGTTCCTTGTGCCACGACTACTCGATTCTCAGGGTGACAGACCGACCAATTCGATCTGCTCACCATCAGAAACACTAATCGCCCGTGTCGAAGGCACCTTCATTTGGCCCCTCTGCAAGCACAACCGGGCGTCGAATGGTCCCTCCTGGGCCTTCTGCGCGGCTTCAGCGGTGGGCCGATCGCGTTCGGCCAAACTCGACTTCTCACAAGCGTATGCTCCAGTTAAGTGAGAGATCTTCGACCAATAGCTCGGCTCACGAACGTCGAACGCCAGCCAATTGGTCTCGGGGCCTCGGCCCTCGCCGCCATCTCGTGGGGGTTTACGGGAGTCTTCGCGGTCCTCGCGCTGGCACCGGGGCTGGTCCTCACCTTCTACCGCTTGTGGCTCACGGCGGCGCTGTTCGTAGTCGTTCTGTACGCCTCCGGACGCCGACTGACCTGGACTGCGATGCGCGCCTCCTGGCTCGGCGGCGTCTTCCTCGCCGCCGACATCGCGCTGTTCATCAGCGCCGTCAAACTCACGAGCGTCGTCGACGTGACGGTGATAGTCGCGATGCAACCGGCCCTCGTGCTCATCGCCGCGCGTCAACTCTTTGGCGAGCGAATGGGACGTTGGGGCGTATTCTGGATCCTTCTCGCAGTGGCGGGTGTCGCAGTCGCGGTTCTCGGTCCCGGTGTGAACAGCCGTCACGAACTAGTCGGTGACCTCATGGCGGTAGGCGCCCTGCTGTCCTGGTCGGCGTATTGGCTGGTCTCAAAGCACGCTCGGGTACTGCACAACGCGATGGAGTACACGACGGGCGTTGCGATTGCGGCGGCGGTAGCGGTGACCCCGGTGGTGCTGGTGTCGAACGAGTCGCTCGCACGAGTGCGCACTGGCGACTGGCTATGGATCTCCCTGCTCGTCCTCGTCCCGGGAGCTGGCAATTTGGTCATGAACTGGGCGCACCGATACGTTGACGCATCAGTCTCGTCGGCGATCAACTGCTTGAACCCGCTTGTTGCCGCCGTCGCCGCCTGGGTCATCCTCGGCCAGCCACTGACTCTGGTGCAGGACGGCGGAATCCTGGTGGGGCTCACCGCGATCTCAGTTGTCGCCGCACAACACCGTGAACCCTTGGAGCCTCTTCCGCTCTAGCTTCACGCAATCAACAACTACGCCACACTGGGTGCCGGTCATTGTGCGGACAGAAACACGCACCGCGTGACACGGTGGTGAGCGAGTCCGTCGCGGACACCCCCCCCCGTCGCAGTCCACCCCCCACTCGGGCCGTTCCCCTATCGTGGGCAGTCGTGACCGGACCCATGAAGTTTCTGGAAAGAACCATGGTCGCATTCCTCAGACGTGTATCGGGTTGGACCGCGATCTTCATCGCAGCAATCTTCTACCCAGTGATCGGACTTGTGCTCCCACTGGCAATCCATGCACAGGTGTTCTGGCTGATCTACCTCAATGTCTTTGGCGGCGTATTCTGTGCTCTCACGCTCCTGGTTTGGCTCCTAATTCGCATAGCCGCCGGACAGAGACGCAATCTGCTTGAGTGGACCAGCAATCTTCGTCAACTCAACTACCGTGAGTTCGAGTGGCTGGTCGGCGAGGTCTTGCGAAGAGAGGGCTGGACGGTGCGAGAGATGAGCCGTGACGGCATTCCAGACGGCAACATCGATCTGGAACTAGTGCGAGACGGTCGTCGCGCGATCGCCCAATGCAAGCGTTGGACGGCGAACTCGGTCGACGTGAATGAGATCCGTACGTTTCTGGGGACTCTCATGCGTGAGAAACTCCCGGCGAACGCTGGCTTCTTCGTTACTCTCTCAGACTTCACCGAGCAAGCACGTCGTGAGGGAAGGGAGGCGGGAATAATGTTGCTCGACGGACCCGAGTTGTTCTCGAGGATTGAAAAGGTCCGTCGACCTGAGCTCTGTCCCAAGTGTCAAGCACCGATGCTCCTCGCCAAGTCGCCCCACGGATGGTGGTTCAGATGCAAAGTCAACGGATGTGGGGGTAAACGTGACTTGGGAAGAGATCCCGCCAAAGTCGTCGAACTCTTGAACGATCCGTGTCCGTGGCCATGAGAAAGTATCCACTGGTGGCCAACTGAGGTCCCCGCTGGTGGCCACGAAAAGTCCCCACTGGTGGCCAGGAAAAGTCCCCGCCCTTCATTGAGCATCCAACCGCAGTGCCCC
>Ga0307375_10002171_pt1 | contig 20460 bp, 17 predicted proteins | sample TR1MG_FD_202531 | JGI IMG/M metagenome (GOLD analysis project Ga0307375, IMG submission 202531) | Soil microbial communities from Risofladan, Vaasa, Finland - TR-1 | ecosystem: Environmental > Terrestrial > Soil > Coastal area > Acid sulfate soil | place: Finland: Risofladan, Vaasa | collected...
GCACGCCCGAGGGCAAGCGCGAAGCCATCAAGTATTGCAACATCGACTCGGCCGTCGCGCTGACGATTGCGCTCTTTGTCAACGCGGCCATCCTCATCGTCTCGGCGGCGGTCTTCTACCGCAGCGGCAACCACGGCATCGCGGAAATACAGGACGCCTACAAACTGATGACGCCGCTGCTCGGCGTCACCGGCGCAAGCACAATTTTTGCCCTCGCACTGCTGGCCTCCGGACAGAACTCGACACTGACCGGAACCCTCGCCGGACAGATCGTGATGGAAGGCTTCGTCCATATACGCGTCAAGCCGTGGATGCGCCGCCTGATCACCCGCCTGCTGGCCATCGTGCCGACGGTGATCGTCACGGCCATGGCCGGAGCGAGCGGCACGGCCCGCCTGCTGGTCTTCAGCCAGGTCGTGCTCTCCATGCAATTGAGCTTCGCAGTCTTCCCACTCGTCATGTTCACCAGCGACAAGAAAAAGATGGGAGAGTTCGTCAACGCCCCCTGGCTGAAAATATTGGCCTGGACGGTGGCAATCCTCATCGCCGTGCTCAACGCATGGCTGCTGGTGCAGGCGGTACGAGGATAGGAAGACAGTTTTCAGGCATTATTACCACTTAAGTGGTCAGTTCTTCCCGGAAATCCCTTGCTTATTAAAGGATGATGGCCTAAGTTTTCATTAGTCGAACGCTAATGAAAGGATATTTGTCTTAGCCGCATGGCAATTCAGCGTAAAAGTGGTGAGTATGTCGTTTCAAATACCACCGGAGAAACGGTGCGGGCTTTTGTTCCCAGCCCTCTTCCGCCGAATCCGCCGCTCGAACTGACGCCATTATTTCCCTTGATCGACCGGGCCAGTCAGGCGATTGGCCGGCTGGACGGACTCTCCTCCATTCTGCCGGATACCTCGTTATTCCTTTACATCTACGTTCGCAAAGAAGCCGTACTGTCTTCACAGATTGAAGGCACGCAGTCGTCGCTTTCCGACTTGCTGTTATTCGAGAGTGAGGAGCTTCCCGGAGTCCCGCTGGATGACGTGCAGGAGGTTTCGCATTACGTTGCTGCTATCCAACATGGTCTTGATCGGCTGAAGGCAGGATTTCCCATTTCCCTGCGCCTCATCCGTGAAATTCACGAAGTATTGCTGCGCGACGGTCGCGGCGCCAGCCAGATGCCCGGCGAGTTCCGCACCTCGCAGAACTGGGTGGGGGGTACGCGCCCAGGAAACGCCGCCTATGTTCCACCGCCACCGGATCGCCTCGCGGAGTGCCTCAACAGCCTCGAACTCTTCTTGCATGAAGAGAACACCGCCCTTCCATTGCTCGTTCAACTTGGATTGATTCACGTACAGTTCGAAAGCATCCACCCGTTTCTCGACGGCAACGGAAGACTGGGGCGGTTGTTGATCACCTTGTTGCTTTGTGTGCGGAAAGCGCTGAAAGAACCTCTTCTCTACCTGAGTCTCTACTTCAAGACGCATCGCAACCGCTACTACGAGTTGCTGCAAAAGGTGCGAACGGAGGGCGCGTGGGAAGAATGGCTACAATTCTTCCTGGAGGGTACGGAGAGTACGGCCCGGCAGGCAGCGGATACTGCAGCGGAGCTGGTGAGGCTGTTTGCGGAAGATCGTAAGCGTATTCAGACGCTCCGCCGCCCCGCTTCCTCGGCGCTGCGCGTCCACGAGTACATGCAGAAGAAACCGCTGATGAACATCGGAGCGGCAGCAGAGGCGCTTGGGCTCGCGATTCCGACGGTTGCCAGCGCGCTGACACACCTCGAAAGGCTGGGCATTGCACGAGAGGTGACAGGCCGCCAGCGCCGCAGAATCTTCGCCTATAGCCGCTACTTGGAAATCGTCACCGCCGGAACGGAACCGTTGAAGTAGAGATGAATCCTGGGTAGAGGACACGTTCGTGAAGGTTGGCGCGGAAGGTATTGCGGAGGGGAATTTCCGGCCTGAAATTGCAAAGCGTCTTCAGATCGAGGATTCAACTACCCCACCCTCTAGCGAACAACGCGCGACAAGGGTAGGGCACAATCAAGCACGTGCGATGGGTAGGGTGAGCCACCGGTCAACCACTTTACTGAAGGAGCTTACGAATGCACTTAAGCAGAGATTTACCGGAGCTGACCTTCGGTAATTTGATCCCTGAACTGCTTCGCGTCGTTCCAGAGTTCAACGCGGATGAAGCTGATGTTCGGGAATCGATTACATATCTTGTGTTTGACCAGCTTGTCGAATTTTTGTTTCAACTCGATCCAACTGCTCAAGCGCCGGTTCTCCAGCGTGCGTATGGATTCCTCGAACGAGCGGCAACGAGCCCCGACCGGGAGGTACAAATGCTTTTGCGTGATGTGGCTTGGGCGATAGCTGGCAAATGGAACTTTGATACGCAGAAATGCTTCGTTGGGCCTCAACTCATGAAGGTTGTCAAAGAGTCCCCGGCAGGGAAGCACCTGTAACTAACTGGATGATGGCCCACCCTCTCGCTGGAAGTCTACCTCCCGAATCCAACCGAAAAGAGGGAATTTTTCGTGCCCTACCCTTGTCGCTTGCCGTTCGCGAGAGGGTGGGGTAGTTGACACACGTTTCCACGCACAATCCACCGTGAACCAGACAGAAATCCCACGCTAATGAAAGGTTAGTGGCTTAAGTTTTCATTAGCCGGACGCTAATGAAAGGATCCTTGCATTCGCCTCGCACCCGGCAGATGAACGGGCACGCCTTTCAATCGTCATTCGTACTTCGTCCCTCGTACTTCCCCGCAATCGTCAATCAACAATCAGCAATCGACAATTCCTCTGCGCCCTCTGCGTTCATTCATTCTTGTCTTTCCAATTCGAAAATCCGGCAATCCGAAAATTCGACAATTACGTCACCTGTCAAGAGGACGCCGGTCACACATTTCCCCCAGCTATTTCATTTCAAAGGAAATAGAGTTTCCAATTCGATGTCCCCTTTTCCCCCTCCCATATGTCACACTAGATGTAGAGACAAAACACACGAGCCCGCCCAGCGCGGGCTTTGCTTTTGGCGTTGCTTTTGCTCGCTAAGAGCCAAGAGCTAATCGCTAACTGCTTTCTTTTGAAATATTTGACCCTTAACCCCTTTGTTTTGAAATTTTTAGAGGGAAAAGTTCGTATCTATTTGAAAACAAAGTATGGGAAATAGGGGGGAGGGGGTCAGCCCAATCGCCGCAATGGCAAGCTCACGCTATACGGAGCGAGCAATCCGGTTTCTGCGGCGCGCATCGCTTTGTAGATTCCCACCAGCGTGAAGAAGCACGTCAGCAGCACGATGCACGACCAGACTATGGTCGGAACGCGCGTGCCTCCCTTGCCGAGGATTCCCAGCAGCAGCGAGGCGAGCGCCAGCACGGTCATCAGCGCGACCAGCGCGTAGTAGGTATGCGAGCCGACATCGTCCGAGCTATCGACGTGCATGACCAGCGTAAGAATCATGTTCAGGGCGATGGCAAGGCTGACAAGGATGAAGCCGACAATGGAGGCCTTGCGGCGCGGGCCATGGGAAGAGCGCTTCCGGCGCATCACCCAAACCCACGTCCCGGCAAGAGCAAGGACTTCAAGGAAAGCGAAGATCTGGGCGGCTTCCACTGAGGTTCAATCTCCAAGGGAGAACACGGCGCCAGCTAATGTACTACTACGGTGCCAACTGGTCACGCCGCTTTCTCCTGTTGGATGCGGGCAGCAGCGCGGTTTTTCGACATTCGCCGCCGAAAAGATTTAAACTATAGTGTTTTCGGCAGTCGCGGGTTCTCCGCGTGGGGTCGCCACCCGCTGCCGAAGGTATAGAAACCTCTCACCTCGTAAAGGCGAATCTTATGAATACTTTCGGCAGTCGTTCCACTCTGCGTGTTGGAAGCAGCGAATACACCATCTTCCGCCTCGACGCCCTGGAAAAAGCGGGCTACAAGGTGTCGAAGCTTCCCTACTCGCTTCGTATCCTTCTTGAAAACCTGCTGCGCCGCGAAGACGGACAAACCGTCACGGCGGAAATGATCAAGTCGCTGGCCTCCTGGACCAGCAAAACCCATTCGGCGGAAGAGATCGCCTTCATGCCCAGCCGCGTGCTGTTGCAGGACTTCACGGGCGTTCCGGCGGTGGTCGACCTGGCCGCGATGCGTGACGCCATTCAGCGTCTGGGCGGCGACCCCAATCGCATCAATCCGCTGCAACCGGCCGAGCTGGTCATTGACCACTCGGTGCAGGTCGATGAGTTCGGCACGGCCAAGGCTTTCGACCTGAACGCCGCGCTAGAGTTCTCCCGCAACAAGGAGCGCTACGCGTTCCTGCGCTGGGGACAGACGGCGTTCAAGAACTTCGCCATCGTCCCGCCCGACACAGGCATCGTCCACCAGGTAAACCTGGAATACCTCGCCCGCGTGGTGTTCGTCGACGGTCAGAAGACGGCCTACCCGGACACGCTCGTAGGCACCGACTCGCACACCACGATGATCAACGGCCTGGGCGTACTGGGCTGGGGGGTGGGTGGCATCGAAGCCGAGGCCGCCATGCTCGGCCAGTCCGTCTCCATGCTCATCCCGCAAGTGGTTGGCTTCCGCCTGAACGGCAAACTGCCTGAGGGCGCAACGGCGACCGATTTGGTTCTTACGGTGACGGAAATGCTGCGCAAGAAGGGCGTGGTTGGCAAGTTCGTCGAATACTTTGGACCTGGCCTGCACACGCTTACGTTGGCGGATCGCGCGACGATCTCGAACATGGCTCCGGAGTATGGGGCAACGTGCGGCATCTTCCCGGTGGACGATGAGACGCTGCGCTATCTGCGGCTGACGAGTCGTTCCGAAGAGCAGGTAAAGCTGACCGAGGCCTATTACAAAGAGCAGGGACTGTTCCACACGAAGGACTCGGCTGAGGCGGAATACACGGACGTGATGGAGCTGGACCTGGCGTCGGTTGAGCCCAGCATTGCCGGACCGAAGCGTCCGCAGGACCGCGTGCTGCTTGGCAAAGCAGCAGCATCGTTCAAGGAATCGCTGCCTTCCCTGCTGAAGCCCGGTGCGAAGACCGCCGCCGATGCAAAGCGCGCGAATGAAAAAGCGCTGCACCATGGCGACGTGGTGATCGCGGCAATCACGAGCTGCACGAATACTTCGAACCCTTACGTACTGATGGCCGCGGGTTTGCTGGCGAAGAAGGCCGTGGAGAAGGGGCTTTCGACACCGGCCTGGGTGAAGACCTCGCTGGCGCCGGGATCGCAGGTGGTGACGGAGTATCTGCGGAAAGCCGGGTTGAATCAGTATCTCGACCAGTTGAAGTTCAACCTGGTGGGATACGGCTGCACGACATGTATCGGAAACTCCGGACCGCTGCCGCAGGCAATCAGCGACGCCATCAACCAGAATGACCTGGTGGTGGCCTCGGTGCTGTCAGGCAATCGCAACTTCGAAGGGCGCATCAGCCCGGACGTTCGCGCAAACTACCTGATGTCGCCGCCGCTGGTGGTGGCATTCGCGCTGGCTGGACGGATGATCGACATGCACAGCGAACCGCTGGGCACAGGAAAGGACGGCAAGCCAGTTTATTTGAAAGACGTCTGGCCGACGCAGAAGGAAGTGGACGACGCAGTGCGGCTGTGCGTGACCTCGGAGATGTTCCGCGAGACCTACGGCAACGTGCTGAAAGGCGACGAACGCTGGCAGGGACTGCCGGTTCCCGCGGGCGACACCTACGCGTGGGACGGAAAGTCCACCTACATCCAGAACCCGCCGTACTTCGAAGGCATGTCGAAAACGCCGGGAACGGTCACGGAGATCAAGGGCGCGCGGGTGCTGGCGTGGCTGGGACACAGCGTAACCACGGACCACATCTCGCCGGCGGGCAACATCAAGAAAGACAGTCCGGCGGGTAAATACCTCATCGAGCACGGCGTGCAACCGGTAGACTTCAATTCCTACGGTTCACGGCGCGGCAACCACGAAGTGATGATGCGCGGAACGTTCGCCAACACGCGCATTCGCAACAAGCTGGTGCCGCAGACGGAGGGCGGATTCACAAAGCACATTCCGAGCGGCAAGGAAACGACGATCTACGACGCGGCAATGCAGTACAAGGCGGAGAAGGTGCCGGTCATCATACTTGCAGGCAAGGAGTACGGTTCGGGATCGTCGCGCGACTGGGCGGCGAAAGGCCCGCTGCTCCTCGGAGTGCGCGCCGTCGTCGCCGAAAGCTTCGAGCGCATTCACCGCTCGAACCTGGTCGGCATGGGAATCCTGCCGTTGCAGTTCCTGCCGGATCAGTCGGCGGAGACGCTGGGATTGAGCGGCGAAGAGTCGTATGAGATCGCAGGACTGAAAGACGTGCTGAAAAACTTCGCTCCCGGCAAGCGCGTAACGGTTACGGCAACGGCAGCGGACGGCAAAAAGAAGTCGTTCGAGGCAGTTGTGCGGATCGACACGCCGCAGGAAGTGCAGTACTACGAGCACGGCGGAATCCTGCAATACGTGATACGTCAACTGTTGAACGCGAAGAAGTAAATCGCAGTCAGCAAGAAACAGAAAGGCGCGGAGAGCGAAACTCCGCGCCTTTGTTATTTTGACTGCACTTGTCAGATGCCCATTGCGTCGTAGTCGTCGACTTCGTCTTCGGACGCGCGACGCTTGGCCGGCTTTGGATAGTCGTAGGGATCGCGGTTCTCAAAGCGGCGGCGACGGAGAGCGACTCCCGCCCAGATACCGAGTCCGAGAACGCTGAAGACGGCTGCGGCCGTAGCGATGGTGGCCTTGGGATGTTCGGCCATGGGAGCGGCGATGCGACTGCCCATGAGTTTCACGCGTCCGGGCAGGCCCATCTCTTCGTGGAAGTTTTCGATGGCGCTCTCACCGCCACGCTCAAGGGCGCGATAGGCATGCACGAACGAGCGCAGCGAAGGCAGAGTGCGGTCTTCGCCGCCATGGACGACAGCGTGCTCGACACCGCGCTCCTGCTGACGTTCGAGAAGTTCCTCGATGGCTTCGCCGAGGACGGCAGGACGAGTGGCAAGGGCACGGAAGGCGACGCGGCCGCTTTTGTCGACGAGAAAAGTGGAGTTGGGCATGGCGCCATACTTGCGATGGACCTTGCCGGCGAGTTCGTCGACAAGGATGGCGAAGGGGATATTTTCTTCGTCGCGGAAGAGTTCGGCGGCTCGAACCTTGTCTTCCATGGAACGGTGAGCGGGAAGTTCCTCGCCGGGATGGGCTTCGCGCACATAGACGAAGAGAAACTCTATATCGTCATTTGTAAATTCTTCGGAGAGTTCGATGAGGCCGGCGATGGATCCGGCGGTGAAGGGACAGGTGGCCGAACCGAAAGTCAGCACGACGTTCCTGTCGCCCTCGAAGTCACTGAGGTGAACCTTGGCGCCATCGAGCGCCCGCAATTCGAAATCGGGCGCACGGTCGCCAGCCTCGGGCGCGGACTCGAAGCGGGACTTGGCCGAATCCTTCTCCAGTAACTCGCGGCGAAAATGATCGTAGTTATAACGCGAAGCACCAAACATAAGAATCTCCTGCAGCCTGCCGGGATCACGCTCGCGAAAGACCGCGACCGGCAGAGTACGTACACCTGTCGATGGTAATGCTTTTTGCGAAATTTTCCGAATGGCGACCGAGTGGAAAGTGCTGCTGGTTCCCGAATTCAGCGGGCGAAAGATTTTACGGTAAGCAACGGGCACACTTGCCCGCAGGTGGCGCGCGTGACACAATTTTACGGCTGTGATGTTCATGGAGTGAATCGGAGGGTTCGATGGCGCTAGCAGTGGGAGAAGTGGCGCCGGACTTCGATGTTCCTGCTGTCATTGGCGATCAGCGGATACGTTTTAAACTGAGCGATTATCGCGACAAGAAGAACGTGGTGATTGCGTTTTATCCGCTGGACTGGACGCCCGTTTGAGCCACACAGATGCCCGGTTACAACGCGGAACTTGCGCGTTTTGCGGGACTGGATGCCCAGGTCGTGGGCATAAGCGTGGATTCGGTGTACAGCCACATGGCATGGCAGAAGCATGATACCGGCGTATTGAGTTTTCCTTTAGGCAGTGATTTTTATCCGCACGGAGAAGTGGCAAAGAAGTATGGGATATTGCGTGAGAGTCTGATGCCACTTCCCGGAATCAACGAGCGCGCAGTATTCGCCATAAATAAGCAGGGAGTCATTGTGTTCGCCAAGGTGTACGACCTGGGCGAGCTACCACCGAACGAGGAAGTCTTTGCCGCACTTGCCAATGTGCAGGCGACGACAACGGCGGCAAAATAAACGTGAAAGAAATCAAGAAGCCCCGGGCACATTCCGGGGCTTTGGTTACAGCGCGGGAAACGACACGGCTGCTCAGCGGCATGCGACGGGCAGTACTGGCGGCGATGATTGTCTACGTTTCGGCAGCAATGGCGCAATCGGCGGCACCGTGCGTCGCGGTGCAGTTCACAGGATCGGTGGCAGCGAAGCAAACCTTCCAGAAGAGATTCACGAAGGGGCTGATTTTCCGGTTGGTACCGGAGGGCGACGGGTGGTCGATGGAGGTTCGCCCGGCACACGATCGGCAAGGTATCGCGGAGTACTCCTATATTGTGACGCCGCCCTACCGCACCTCGAATCCGCGATATATCTACACAGGCTGGGACATCACGACGCTGGAACAAGTTCTCGCCGTGAAGAAGCGCGATTTTGCCTTCGTGCTCGACCGCGCAAGCTATCTGCGAGCCGATGTCGACCTGAGCCATATCCTATGGTCAGCCGCCGAAAATCAATATCAGCAGGGACTGGATGACATGTCTGAGATTCCGGTGGGCGGCGGAGAGTTGACGATTACGGATGCGAAGATCGGGCGCGACCCGGCGCAAAAACCATGGATCGCGGAGATGGCATTCACGGTAAAGCTCACGGTGCCTTCCGGACTGAAGATTGTGCGCGAACTGCGGAAGTCAGCAGCGCCTGCACCGTGTCCGAAGCCCGCGCCCTAGAGGCTGCAAATGCGAAGACCCGCCACCAAGGCGGGTCTCACGGATCGAAATCGACGTCGGCTACTTCTTGACCGTACGGCGGCGAACTATCGGCTTCTTTGCCGCTGGAGCCGGTTTGGGCGCTTGGGCGTTCGCCTGGCGGATCATCTGGTCGATCATCTGGAAGAGTTGCGAACGGTCGGCGACTTCGACAAACGGTGTGCCGCGCTGCACGTCACTGACAACGTAGATGGTGGGCGTGTGGTCGACACCGACACGCTGGCCGAGAGCGAACTGGGCACGCACTTCGGCAGCAAGCTTGCCGGTGGGATCGACGAAGAGCGGCAGTGCAACTTTGTGCTGATCGGCGAAGCGCTCGGTCATGCCGCGCAGATTCTGTTTCGTGATGCTCGGCTGGTTGGCGTAGATGTACCGGAAATACTGTTCGCGAAGGTCGGGCGACTTGGTTTCGAAAAAGCGTCCGTAGACGTGAGCGTCAAAGCTCCAGTTGTGCTGCGGCAGAGGGAAATCGTGGCGAACCAAGGGAATGTGATAGGTGTTGACGGCCTCTTCGAGCAAAGGCTCAGCGGCGCGGCAGTCTGGACATTCGAGGTCCTCAAAGACAACAAGGGCAACCCTGGCTCCCTTGGGCGGCTTGAGCACCGAGGTATCGATGGCGGAGGCCGCAAGGGTTCCGAGAAGAAAAACAAAAAGCACTAGCAACGAAACACGTTTCATCTGGACATCCCACCCAACTGGATTTGAACCCGGAGGAACCCACAAAGGCTCGCGCGAGCACGACCGGTGCGCAGAATCGCTGGCACCTATGTTATCCGATGCAGGGCATCGACAGAAGCCCTTGGTTCTTTCGAAGGCGAAAATTGCACTGCTCGATCTAGCACTCTGGTGGAGCAGTTACATTTGCGAAGCCTCCGCGATAATCGCCGCGAGCGCCTTGCGGGCGGATTTGGACGAGTTGACGGAAAAGATGCGCGGGTTCATGCCATTCAGCGATTTGCCGATGTCATCGCGATAACCCAACAAATAAACAGGGCGCAGGCGCAGATAGAAGATCTTGCAATTACAGTTCGCAGGCAACGTGACCGGAGGAAGTTTCGCGCTGCGCGAGAAGTCCATTTCGTGACTCAGGAGAATCACAACCTGAGCACGTCCGGGCGAGGCAGCAGCGGAGGGGTGAAGCAATGCGAGGACCCGGTCGCGGACGAATGCGGCACTCCGACCGCGCTGTTGGAGCGATTTGACGTCGATGATGTTGGGATTAACCGCTTGAAGCGCGGTTTTCATTCCTTGCCAATCCGCGGTCTGGAAATCATTTTGGGTATAGACCACGCCATGGCGCGTGGCATCGATCAGTTCAAGCCCTCGGGTTCCGTGAGCAAGATGGAGCTGCCCGAGAATCTTCACAAGAGGAAGGAGATCGCCTAAACCCCGCATAAAGGCCGTGCTCGAAGCGGGAACGGGGCCAAGACCGAATACGGGCACACGCTCGGGAACCGCGACATTGACGAGGATATGGAGGTCGACGGGATGGGCGGCAGCGATGCCAAGATTAAGGGCTGTATCGACATCCGGCAGATATGCTTTTTCGAAATCCCCTTGGGTACCGAAAAACTCGACTTCGGGTAAGCCTTTCCATGCACCGGGCAGAGGATCGTTCTTCAACGGCTTCACGCGAAGAGTCCGCTGTAAAAAATTATGTTCGCCGGTAGTAGCATCGGCGAGTGCGACATCCAGACGATACTCGCCGGGAAGCAGAAAGATTCCCCAGTAAAATTGCACCTCGGAGTCAGGAGCCAGGTTTTGCTGCTTGTCCGGGTCAAGCGACAGGTGGCTTTGGAAGACACGGCCCTGCTGACTGGTAAGCTGCATGAAAGCCTTCAGACGCCCGGAGCCGGAGCGCCGCAGGAATTCGCGCGAGGAAACATGGACGAGAACTTGTGCGGCGATTCGCTGATATGAAGAGAGGCGGGGAGAATCGATTTCGAGATTCCACGGAATCTGCTTCGTGGGGCCTTCAGTAATCCAACGGTCGAAGTGAACCTCCGCGAAGGTGCTATCAACGATGCCACCGGAGGGCGCGGGCAACTGCTGGGCAATCGACGGCGCGGCAAACAGGCTGGCGAAAACCGCGCCGATAAGAACTCCCGAGAAGAGCCAACTGCGACAATGCATGCCGTTCCCCGCCAGACGCAAATCCGTCCCGAAGGCATTCTACAAATTTCAACGCACCGGATGTGATCTGCGCACGGTTCTTTGTGATGAAAATTGCTGCACAAATGAGTCGAATCATTTAGAAAAAGAGGGTCGGAGAGAATCCGGCACAGGTACGAGAACGACCCAGAGGGTGTGTCGCACTGGTTTTGAGCGCTCTCGGGCCGTGTGCTAGGATGCTCTGCTTTAGTTCTTCCGCATGGGAAGTTCCCATGAGGCCCCTGCCCTTCCGTCCCCGGACCAGGGAAACGGGCACCGCAAAGCGGCGCCACCTTGAGACGGGGCTCCCCAACAAGCGCATGAAGCGCGCGATGGGTGGCAGTCGGATACCCATGTCGCGCAGGAAGGAGCGCACGCGGCGGCAGCGAATAGCTGCTCCGCACCGGTCGTCCGGAAACAGCGAAAGTTGCCGGACACTCCGGGGTTGTGGCAATGAATGCCTCCACGCGTCAGGAGGCCACACCGGCGATCCGTGATAACACGCGAAACGGACCGCCAGGCGACCGGAAATGGCGCGCGCCGGCAGCGGGATGGCATCGGGTATCAACCGAGACCGCTCGCCAGAAAGGCGACGGCCTTGGACAAGGGCACGGCAGCCTGGCTCTGCCAAGCCCTTTCATAAAAGCCAAGGAGTCATTTTCGTGAAGACTTACGAAGGCGCAAACGTCCGCAACGTGGCAGTGGTCGGCCACTCACACTCCGGCAAAACCTCTCTCGTCTCCGCCCTGCTTTATACCGCGGGAGCAACCCAGCGGCTTGGACGCGTGGATGACGGCTCGACCGTAACCGATTACGACGAAGAAGAAGTCACACGGCAGATGACCATCTCCGCCGCGCTGGCACACGTGGAGTGGGGCAAGTGCAAGGTGAACCTGATCGATACGCCCGGCTTCAACATGTTCATCCACGAAGCCGAACTGGCAATGCCATCGGTGGATGCTGCGATGGTGGTGGTGGACGCGGTGAGCGGCGTGCAGGTCGTCACCGAGAAGATCTGGGCCTTCGCCGACACCCACGCCATGCCACGGGTGATCGTGTGCACACGCATGGACCGCGAACGCGCGGACTTCGAACGCTGCATGGAGTCGCTGACAAGCACGTTCGGGCGTACGGCCGTTCCACTACAGTTGCCGATCGGAAGTGAAAAGAACTTCAAGGGCGTCATCGACCTGGTGAAGATGAAGGCCTACATCTACGAGATGGGCGGCAACGGCAAGGCGAAGGTGGAAGAGATTCCGGCCGATATGGCCGCGCAGGCCAAGACGGCACACGAAGCCCTGGTGGAACTGGTGGCCGAAGGCGACGACGAACTGATGTCGGAATTCTTCGACACGGGGACGATCGCCGAAGAACACATCATCCATGGCATCCACAACGCCATCCGCGATGACAAACTTTTTCCTGTGCTCTTCGCTTCAGGCCTGGGCAACATGGGCACCGATGAAGTGCTCGACTTTATCGTGGATTACATGCCGACGGCAGTGGAGCGCGGCACGGTGAACGCGACAGGACCGGACAATGAGCCTGTTGAGCGCAAGGTCGGCGATTTCGAACCGGTCAGCCTTTTCGTGTTTAAGACCGTCAGCGATCCGTTCTCGGGGCGCATCTCGTATTTCAAGGTCGTCTCCGGCATTCTGAAGAACGACGCAACGGTACAGAACTTTACGCGGAACACATCGGAGAAGTTCGCTCACCTCTCGATCATGCAGGGCAAGAACGCGGTCGCGGTCAATGAACTGCACGCGGGAGACATTGGCGCGGTAGCCAAACTGAAAGAAACGCTGACGGGCGATTCGCTGGGCGACAAGGGTTCGCCAATCACGTTTGCGGCGATCACGCTGCCGGAACCGGCCATCACGTTCGCCATTGAACCGAAGACGCGTGCGGACGAAGACAAGATCGGCACGGGCGTCCACAAGTTGATGGAAGAAGACGCAATGCTGCGCTTCTTCCGCGATCCGCAGACAAAGGACTTCCTGATTGCGGGAACCGGCCAGCAGCATATCGAAGTGGTGGTAAGCAAACTGAAGAAGCGCTACCACGCGGAAGTGGTGCTGAAGGCTCCGAAGGTGCCCTATCGCGAGACGATTCGCGGCTTTGCCGATGTGCAAGGGCGGCACAAGAAGCAATCGGGCGGGCATGGACAGTTCGGCGATTGCAAAATCAAGATGGAGCCCCTGGCGCGTGGCGGGAACTTCGAATTCGTCAACGATATTTTCGGTGGCGCGATTCCGAAGAATTTTATTCCGGCGGTGGAGAAAGGCATTGTAGAAGCGGCGGCCCGCGGATTCCTCGCTGGATATCCGGTCGTCGACTTCAAGGTGACACTCTACGACGGAAGCTACCACGACGTGGACTCGAACGAACTCTCATTCAAGACGGCGGGACGCATCGCTTTCCGCAAGGCAATGGAGCTGGCCAAGCCGACGTTGCTGGAGCCGATCATGCAGGTGGAAATCACCGTGCCGGATGAGTTTGCCGGCGGCATCATGGGCGACTTGAATTCGCGGCGCGGACGCATCCAGGGCATGGAGAACAAGGGCGGCAACACGATCGTGAAGGCACACGTGCCGATGGCAGAAATGCTGACGTATGGCACGGACCTGACGTCGATGACGCAAGGGCGCGGCTCGTTCAACATGGAAATGGATCACTACGACATCGTTCCGCAGCTGCAGCAGGAGAAGATTGTCGCGGCGGCCAAGGCAACGGGCGGCGCGGAAGAAGAGGAAGAAGAATAAACAGGATTCCGCTCAGCGCATACCTGCGCCGGAAACGGACCCAGGAGCGCCGATCGGAGGTGATGCGGGACAGCCCAGTGCTGTCCCGCTTTTTGCTGTTCCATGCTTCGTTGTTTGACACGATCCCCGCGAGTCCTTAACCTTTTCTCTACAGCCAGGGGCACACAATGAAAGTTCTAGTACTGGGCAGTGGCGGGCGTGAACACGCACTAGTGTGGAAGCTGCGGCAGTCGCCGCGAGTAACCGAAGTATATTGCGCGCCGGGAAATGGCGGCATTGCGCAGGACGCGACGTGCGTCCCCGTGGACCTGAAAAATCTCGACTCGATTGTGGACGTTGCGAAACGGGTGCAACCCGACATGACCGTGGTGGGCCCGGAGATGCCGCTGATGCTAGGTGTGGTCGACGAGTTTCGCAGGCGCGGGTGGCCGGTCTTTGGGCCAACACAGGCAGCGGCACAACTGGAATCGAGTAAGAGTTTTGCCAAGGCGTTCATGCAGCGCTTCCGCATTCCAACGGCGGGCTACGTGCTATGCACAACGGACGCGGAAATCAAGGACGCACTGGCACATTTTCATCCGCCGATTGTGGTAAAGGCTGACGGGCTCGCGGCCGGCAAAGGCGTCGTCATCGCGAATTCCAAGGAAGAAGCCGCGACGGTGGCGGCCGAGATGTTGAGCGGCAAAATGCTGGGCGAAGCCGGCCGGCAAGTGGTGCTGGAAGAGTTCCTGGTGGGCGAAGAACTTTCATTCCTGGTGCTGAGCGACGGCGAACGCGTGGCTCCGCTGGTGGCAGCGCAGGACCACAAGCGCATCGGCGACGGAGACATGGGGCCAAACACGGGCGGCATGGGAGCCTACTCAACACCAGACATTATTGACGAGCAGATGAGTGAGTGGCTCATTCATCACGTTGCGCAACCGGTGATCGATGGCATGCGCCAGGAAGACGCGCCATACACGGGCATCCTTTACTGCGGACTGATGATGACGGCAACAGGACCGATGGTGCTGGAGTTCAACTGTCGCTTTGGCGATCCGGAGACGCAGCCAATCCTGATGCGACTGGAAAGCGACCTGCTCGAAGCCTTCGAGGCAAGCATAGAAGGACGCGTCAGCGATGGCGTCTTCCGCTGGTCGAATGACGCGACGGCGTGCGTCGTGATGTCCTCGGGCGGATACCCAGGAACGTTTGAGATGGGCAAGGAAATCAGCGGTCTGAACGCGGCGGATGCACTCGACGAAACAAAGGTCTTTCACGCGGGCACAAGTTTGCGCGACGGAAAGTTCTACACCAATGGCGGACGCGTGCTGGGGGTGACGGCCCGTGGCGGAGACCTGCGCGAGGCCGTCGATCGGGCTTACGCCGCAGTCGAAAAAATCCACTTCGACGAAATGTACTTCCGCAAAGACATCGCTCATCGAGGGCTGAAGCCAAAAGTAAAGTAGCCAGCGGCGGAACGTTCCCTCCCGAAAAATCCCAAATTGCTCACGTTGAGCGCGCCGCGATACGGTGGTAAACTCGCGCGCAAACTATGCTCCAGTACTTGTTCTCATCGCGCCTGATCTTGCAGAGAGTTTCCTGGCTTGTACCGGCAGCAATGGTTCTTATCCTGGTAAGCAGCGATGCGCCCATTGTGCGGGCGCGTGCAGATGCCGTGCGGCTGCCAAAGGTGATGCTGTGGGCGTGGGAGCGTCCGGAAGATTTGCGCTGGATACCACGCGGCACCGGCGTGGCATTCCTGGCATGCACGGTGACGATGCGCGATGGCAACGCGGTGGCGAACTGGCGTATGCAACCGCTGCGGGTGAAACCGAGTACGCCGGTGATCGCTGTGGTGCGCATTGAGAACCGTGGCACCTCTCTCACGGATGAACTGCGCGCGCAGGTTGCGAAGATCGTCGACCGGGCGGCGCGGCTGCCGCGCGTGCGTGGCGTGCAGATTGACTACGACGCCCGCCTGAGCGAACACACGTTTTACGTCAACCTGCTGCGCGATGTGCGACGGCAGTTGCCGCCGCAAGAGTCGCTCTCAATTACTGCGTTGGCCTCCTGGTGCCAAGGTGACGACTGGCTGGCGGGACTGCCGATTGACGAAGCCGTGCCGATGCTTTTCCGGTTGGGCGCGGAGAGCAGTGAGTTTCGCGCATTGGCGCGATCGGGACAACCTTTCCGAGAGCCGTTGTGCCGCGTGTCGGCGGGCCTCTCGACGGATGAGCCACTGATGGCACCGGCGGGAACGCAACGCGTTTACTGGTTCAGCCCAAGGGCGTGGACGCCGGCGATCTACAAACAAAACAAGATTGGAGAACAACCGTGAAACGGACTGCTCTGCGAATGGCGGCGGCGCTTGCCGTGGCGGCTTGTGTCGCGTTCATCCCAGCAGTGGTGCGGGCATGTGGACCCTACTTTCGCGTCGCGGTGTTCGTTACCCCGCAACCGGAGAACCCGCAGGAGTTCGCCGACGGGAAACTTGGAGTGATTCGTCCGACGTACTCGAAAGAGAATCTGCTGGTGGCGTATCGCATTCTTCACGACGCACCGCTAACGGCGACGGAGAAACAGGCGCTGAGCGGGACGGCGCCTGCAACACGGCACGATGACCAGACCGCGCAGAGGTCGTGGCTGAAAATGCGGAACACGGTGCCGGGAAGACAGCAGTTGTACTACTTGTCTAACCAGAAGGAGATAGCGAATTATCAATTTTTCATCAATTGCAATGACGATGCGTTCAAGACCGCTACGGCAACGCTTCAGCAGTTGATAACGCAATACGGAGCATCGGGTCCGGCGGTGAAGGAGTGGACCGACGCTCAGGACATCGTCTTCGGAAATTGCAACAAAGGAACGAACGCTCCGGCAGATCCGCCCGACTCGATGTCGCCTGTGCTGCGCGCGGATCGCCTCTACCAGATCGCGGCAGCAAATTTCTACGCCGGTTACTACGACGCGGCGGCGGAACAGTTCACGAGCATCGCTAAGGACAAAACTTCGCCGTGGCACGACTACGGATTGTTGTTGGCGGCGCGTTGCTACATCCGAAAAAGCACAATGGGGCCGCTGCTGGCAGTAATGGGCACGGTGCAAACACCGTCGGACACGGCTTCACTGGAACGTGCGCGACGAATTCTTGAACAAGTAGTAAGCGACCCATCGCTGGCGAAGGTGCAGGCGAGCGCGCAGCGCCTGATCGCATTTATTGACCTGCACATGCACCCGCATGAGCGAGAGGCCGCGCTGGCGGAGGAGTTGGCGAAGCCTTCAAACGATCCGCAATTCGCACAGAACGTGATCGACTACTTCTACTTGAGCTCCTCTGATCAAAATTCGAGCGGGGAGATGGCGAAGTGGATCAACGACGTGCGGTCGCGCAGTCCGAAGGCGATTGAGGAATGGAAGAAGAAGCCGCAGTCTCCCGCATGGTTGGTGGCGGCACTGATGACGGCGAACGGGCAATCGCCCGACGCGAGCGCCCTCGTGGAAGCGGCGCTGAAGGTGCCAAGTGGATCGCCCGCGTACGCGACGACACGATTCCATGCGGCGCGCCTGGAACTTGCATTGAGACACGCGGCCAGTGCGCACGAGTTGATCGACACGTTCCTGGCGCACGCAAAGAATCTTCCGCTGTCGTCGCGCAACGAGTTTCTCTCACTACGCCTTGATGTCGCGAACACACTGGACGATTTTGTGCGCAATGCTGCGATGCAACCGGTGGCAATTTCGTGGGACGACGGCAGTAACGATCCGAACCAGGATGAATGCGATACGGCGCGTCCCTGCAATAAGTTGATGATTGAGAGCGCTGCGGCAAAGCGACTCGACCACATGCCACTGGCGATGTTGCTGCGGATTGCGAAGATGCCGGGAGCTCCATTGGTGCTTCGACGGACGGCAGCTCTGGTTGCATGGGAACGCGGGGTGCTGCTCAACGATTTTTCGGTGGCTAACGCGGCAGCGGGAGAAGACGCGAGGCTGGACAAACAAGACGCGGGTGAACTCGCGGATTTCCTGAAGGCACAGTCGCTGGAGGCAAAACGATTCGCGGCGGCTTTCGTGATGCTGCACTGGCCGGGTGCACAACCTTCGTTTTTCAGCAGCAGCGTGCGAGACGAACCGATGCGAAGCCTCGATAATTATCGTCGAAACTGGTGGTGTAAGGATTTTCTGAGCACAAGCTATGCAGTCAACGGCGGGCGCGCCAAAGCCACGGACGGTCCATACCCAGTTTTCCTGACGGCGCGGGAGAAGTCAGAGGCTCAAAAAGAGGTCGGCAATGTTTCCGCGTTGGAGACCGCGCCGAACTACTTGAGCGACGTGGTGGTGAAGTGGGCGCACGCGCATCCGAATGATCCCCGGGTGCCGGAGGCGCTGTATCTTGCCGTTCGCGCAACGCGCTACGGCTGCACGGATGACGCTACGACACGTTACTCAAAGACGGCGTTCGAGTTGCTGCACCAAAAATATCCAGGAAGTGAGTGGACCAGGAAGACGCCTTACTACTTCTGAATTTCACTGGCATCACCAGGCGGCGGAACCTGAGGTTCGCGCCGCCAGTTGATACGAAAATGGCAACTTCTATTTTTTCTCCGCAACCGAAAGCGACTTGACGTAAGAAACGATTTGCCAGCGCTCATTGTCGGTCAACTTCTTGGCGAAGCCAGGCATTCCGCGCCAATGCGCACCATGTGTGACCATCCAGAAGATGTCTCCGGGGGTGGCGTCATGCATCTGTTCAGTGCGCAGCGATGGATGATGGCCTTTGCCGAGCGCGTCGGCGCCGTGACAGCGCGCACACTTCTCGCCATAGAGCTTTTGTCCGGCTGGGATTGCGGTCGTGTCATTGGCGAGAGGATTGGCGAGGGCGCTGTCGGCCGCAGAGAGATGCTTCGCCCATCCTGGCAGTGAGGCCGCAAATGCTGCGGCGCTCAACGCAAGTGCCGCCGACAAAACCAGAAAAGATGCCGCGAGTTGCGGGCGCAGACGACGACCGCTCCGGGCCGCATGACCACCGCTGGATTCCATGTTCTTCCCCACCAAAAAGATTTACCGCATTGCCTCCACTCTACCGCCGCCGCGTGGGGAATACAAAGCGCCGGGTGTAGCACTGACGTGGGAGGAAAACGTTGGTGGCGCACGGGGACTTGGGTGAACATCCCTGAATTTGTTACCATCAAGACCGGTCCCACCACCTTTCCGAGAGAACAACAAAAAATGAGCCATCCTCTTGTTTCCATCGTGATGGGCAGCGACTCCGACCTTGAGGTCATGAATGAAGCTGCCAAGGTACTCGATCAGTTTGACGTTGCGTATGAGATTGATATCTCGTCAGCGCATCGCTCACCGGCACGGACCAGCGAGTTTTCGCGCAAAGCAGCCACGCGCGGCGTGAAAGTCATCATTGCGGGAGCCGGCGGAGCGGCGCACCTGGCGGGCGTGATCGCAGCGGAAACCACGTTGCCGGTCATCGCCGTGCCGATCGCATCGACGCCGCTCGGCGGGCTGGATTCGCTGCTGGCGATGGTGCAGATGCCGGCGGGAATTCCCGTGGCGACCGTGGCCATCGGCAAACCGGGCGCTACGAATGCCGGAATCCTTGCGGTGCAGATTCTCGGCACGGGCGACGCAGAGTTGGCAAAGAAATTGGGGGCATACAAAGAAAAGTTAGCCCACGGCGTCGTCGAGAAATCTAAGAAGCTACAGGAGTCGAGAAAGAAGTAGCGAGGCAGTGATGAGCGAGCAGAAGGAGATTGTGACGTCAGCGTTGACGTTTGAACAATTGTTGGACGCTAACGAAGTGGAAACACAGCGTTGGCAACAGTGGTTCAAGCAACAACCGGCGGCGGTGCTGGAATTACCGATCGATATTGCCGGAACAGGAACGGTGCGCAATTTTCTGCTGCACATCTTCGCTGTCGAGTTGCGCTACGCCGAACGGTTGCTGGAGTTTGCAGACGTGACGGCATACGAAACGCTCCCTACAGGATCGATCGAAGAACTGTTTGGAATTGGCACAAAGGCACGGGCGATGTATCGCGAATTCCTGGGAAAGACTTGCGCGGACGATGAAGCACGCATCCTGGAATTCATGACGCGGACGGCGGGGATGCTGAAGGCGAGTAAACACAAGATCTTTGTCCACGCCATGCTGCACGGCGTTCGGCACTGGGCACAACTTGCCACGGCGCTGCGGGCCGCCGGTTACAAGACCGACTGGCCGCATGATTTTCTCTATTCGACAGTGATGAAATAACGGATTCAACGGAAACAGGTGAGGCACGGGCAAACGCCCCGTGCCTTTTTGTTTTGCGGGAAGCTCGTCTACAACTTGAGCGACTTGAGGTACTCGGTGAACGCCGGGCCAAGGTCCTCGTGCTTGAGCGCGAGTTCGACGGTGGCCTTGAGAAAGCCGAGTTTATCGCCGGCGTCATAGCGTTTGCCTTCAAAACAATACCCGTACATTTTTTCGTGCTTCAACAGCGCACGCAGACCGTCGGTCAATTGCAGTTCGCCGAGTGCACCAGGGTTGATG
>Ga0307375_10002172_pt1 | contig 20455 bp, 27 predicted proteins | sample TR1MG_FD_202531 | JGI IMG/M metagenome (GOLD analysis project Ga0307375, IMG submission 202531) | Soil microbial communities from Risofladan, Vaasa, Finland - TR-1 | ecosystem: Environmental > Terrestrial > Soil > Coastal area > Acid sulfate soil | place: Finland: Risofladan, Vaasa | collected...
TTCTTTTTAGCAACCTCAATTTGTTTATCAATCTCAGCACCAGCTTCAGCATGGTCGTCAGCATCCTCTAATAATTTTTTACGTTCTTTTTCTTTTACTTTAATGTCCTTTTCAATATCATCAATTTCAGTTTCGAGTTTATCAACTTTTTGCTGAGCATCATTTTTTGTTAAAAAAACATAAAGTAAAATAGCACCTAAAACAGATAAAGCGCCAATGAGCCATTTCCAGACATTTTTATACCAAACCATAACTTTCTCCTCATAAAATTATAATGATTTGTCAGTACTGCCAGTTTGAGCTATTCTCTTTTTTGCTACTTTACGAGAAGTAGTTCCGGGAATTTCTGAAAATAATACAAATTTTAATTCTTCTTTTACAATTTTACGAACATAAGTTTCGGCCTTTGTTTCAGCAGCAAGAATTCTAGCAGCTTTTTTAGCCTTTACACTTTTAAGAGGATTCCCGCGAGCAGGACTTACGGGTTCAAGAGTTTCATTTTTACCTTTCCACCCTTTATCAACATCAGCAAAAAAAGCTTTCTTTTCTTCGTCGCTCATTTGACCTAAACTGCGATTACCAAGTTTTTCCTTAAAAAACTTTTGGTATCCATTTTCTTCTTCTTTAATGATTTCTGCAATCATTTCATTGAGTTCACTCCGTTTAAGTATCATTTTATTTTCTCCTTGTTGTTTGTTTTCTTTAATTTTTTTATAGTTATTTGATTTTATTCCTGCCCTACGTTCTTTTCTTAAAGTTTCAGTATCAAGCCACAAATCATATTTATTTTTTCCATCAGTTACTTCAATTCCAGCGAGTCCATCTACAGTATTATATTCTTTATTATCGTTATGTAATTTCGTAACTTTCAGTGGCTTGTTTCCCCAATCTTTATGATAAATAGTATTTCCTACCTTTAAGTTTTTTAGTTTGCCCTCGTTCATTTTATTTTCTTTAATAAATTTTTGAGCAGCTTTAAAATCTATACTTCTTTTAAATTTTATAATTTTACCAGATACAGAATATAAAATGTTCTCTTTATCCAATTGTTGTTTTGCTTTTTTGAGTTCTGCATCATTGACTAATGTTATAGTTTCTTTTTCTTTATTTATTTTCGGCTTATAATATTCATTCATTTTATTCTCCTTTATTGTCACAGTATTAAATCCAGAAAATTGTTGGTCTAATATAGTTTTATGTCCTTGTTCTTGCATATATTTAGCAAATTTTTGAGCATGAGCCTTGTCGCTAAAACGAAAACTTAGCCCTGTTTTTCCCGCACCAACAGAAGTTAATTTAAGTTCTTTAGCAAACGGTAATCCAACATCAAATGCGCTCTTAAATTTTTTTGAAATAGGAGCATCAATGTGAAATTTACCAAATTTACCTTTATATTGTTTAATAGCCATTTTTATTCTCCTACCTTACTATTTCGTGAGTTTTGCAAAACTTTATAATAATCTTTATATCTTCATCTGGAAAATCTTTACCATAAACATTTCCAGCATATCCTTTTCGTAAAAATTTATCAAACTCTTTATCTAATCTACCTTCAGCAGCCTGAACAGCAAGAGCAACATAATTTTTTTCATCTTCATCTAATAAGTCATTATTTGATAATTGTAAGTTAGATAATCCAGCCATTGCCTCTTTATAATAAACACCTTGAGTCTTAAAACTTATATTCGGCTCAGCTTTCTTTTCACCACCTTCTGCGTCAGGTTCCTTTTCTTGAGTCTCTTTCTCTTTTTCAGTATCTCGTTTGGCGGCGTCGCGGTCAGCATCATCAGCCTGTTGTTTCTGAAAATCAAATTTTTTCTGATCAAGGTCAGTCTTTTGCTTGTCTATAGCTTGTTTTTCTTTATCAACCTTTTCCTTTTCTGGATCAGCCTCTAATAAAAACTTTTTAATTTCTTCTCGTATAATTCGTCTAATGCTCAGTTTCATTTATATATCTCCGTTATTTATTATTTAGGAAATCCCTTTGGGTCTATTCTCCAGTTAGCTTTACCAAATTCAGTTTCATAATCTAATTTTGCTGAGTTCAGACCTATCTTAAGTACATCCCACATTTTGTTAATCATATTTTTATATTCACTTTGTCCCAAACGAGTTGAAAGTAATGGGCTTGAATTAAAAACTTTAAATGCATCTTCTAATTTTCGTATTTCTTTAAATAACCATTTTTTATCGCCGCCATCTTGTGCTTCCATAATTTCATTAATTGAATTCTCTCTAAAAATCTTGTTCCAAAGTTTTTTGTCCATTTTACAGACCCTTCAAATGTTTTTTCAATACTCTCAAAATATCGTTATTTAACGAATCATATAATTTTGTGTATTCAGCTTTATCTTCAGGAGGTTCAATAAATGTTGTATCTATATTTTTTAAACTCAAAGCAGCATCAACAGAATTATGAAGTAAATAACTAACAAATTTATCGGCTATTTTTTTCATTTTTCCGTCATCGTAACGTTCGTTTAACGTATTTTCTCTAAAAATTTTATTCCATAATTTTTTATCCACATCATTTCTCCTTAAATACCAAATTGTGATCTTATAAACATAGCAATAGTGACTCCCAAAAGTCCGGCAATCAAACCCCACACGCCAGATTTAACTTGTAAAGCAACTATTTTATTTTCTATGTCACCCAATTTTATCATTACAACATCATTGAGTTGTTCGCGCAATCCATCAACCTCATCTCTAAGTCGGCGGATATTATCAATTACCCAAATTTTATATTTCTTCCAGTCGTTTCCGCCATTTCCATTTTCATAATAAAGTTGACTATCCTTATCAATTCCATTTCCCATAATAACCCTTTATTTTTTAACTGTGAGGTCGCCATCAGCTTTGTTAAATAAACTGTCGCATGAATAACCAACAGTAAATGATGCTAGCCACCCAATACCACCAGTAGCAACTAAAGAACCAAAAAGTATAATAGCAGCAATAATTGTTGTTACTGTTTCTTTAAAATGAGACATAAAATATGTTTTAATATGAGCAATTGTTTGACCTTTAACTTTACGTTTAAAAAAATGTGCAACAACTCCTAACAACACTATAACAAAATTTAATAATACATACCAAAATGTGTATTCTCCAAACATAATACTTCTCCTTATTTCTTTTCTTTTTCTAATAGTTCTAATTGTTCATCAATAAATTTTAATTCCTTTGACCAAAACTCTTTCATTTTATCAAAGTCGGCTCCAACCCACTTTTCCATATGCCCATCTTTATTTACATATTCAATATAACCCTTCTCGAAAGATTTTAAATACTCTTCTAATTCAAGTTTAGAATCTTTGTAAAATCCCAGTTTTTTATCTTTTATATAAGTTTTTTGGTACTGTTCCCACTTACCATTTTTTTGCATTTCTATGTCGCGCTCAAGTAAACAATCAAGACAAAATCCAAATTTATAAAAAACATCAGTGTCTTTTGAGCGCTTGCCCATTATACTATTACATTTTGGACAAAATAATGGTATACGAACATCTTGAAATTTTGGAATGCTTTGAATTATTCCATCTTTCTTTTCCCACATCTTGCCATCTTTATCAGTCCACTTCTCCCCATTTTCGCGACGCTCATCCGGCTTATTATAACCAAGTTGAACCTTTTTGTCCTCTATTCCATGAATTCTTTTTTGAATCTCCTTTGGATAAATATATCCCATATTACCTCCTTTTATGCTTCTACAACTTTAAAATAGTCTTTTTTACGACTCACACCATAAAAACTATTTCCTAATTTATATGTTGCTTCCCAATCACCTTTATCTTTTAATTTTTTTCCACCTTTACTTCTTATAAATTTATCTATTCCAGGAATACTTAACCATTCTTTTGTCGTAAGTGTTTTATATACATCTTCAGTTAATTTATTTTCTGTTACCCACCCAAACTTTTTTGCTAATTTAAGTGCTTCAGATTCATCAACAATTCCAGATTTAACCAATTCACTATAATAATTTTCTTTTTCGGCTAAATGATCCATAGCAATCTCTGCAGCCAATTCAGGATTATCTGTATGTTCCTTTTCAACAGCTACTCCAACTTCCAATTCTTGTTTATCAACACTCATTGCATCTGTATCGTCGCCTTTTCCTCCAGGAATTTCATCTTCTTTTATAACGGCTTCATTTACTTGAAAATATACACCTTGTTTAGCTTTTTTTCCTTTTTTCAATACTTGAGTATTTCCTTCTTTATCATCTTGAATTTGATATTGATTATGACCAACCTCATCTTTAATTGTAGCAGGAACTAATTTATTTTTATTATTTATATACAAAACTTTAGTTCCATTTTTTAAATCTAAATTTTCTCCAATTCTTTTATGATGTGTTTTTGTTTTACCACCAGTTTCAATGGGTTCAACGGCAACATTAAGATTGTCCATCACTTCAACTATCATATTTCTTATTGTTTGACGAAGCACTCCTTCTTGAATTTTTTTCTTAGCAGCCGGCCATTCCTTTTTAACACGATTAAAAAATTCACTTCTCTTATCACCAAGTTGAACAGGAGATTTAACTCCAAACTCATCCATTAAGGCCTTAAAAAATTCTCTATAAGCAATTTGTAGCTTACTCAATTTTTGTTCATTCATTTTACTTTCTCCATGTATATTACCATTTGGATAATCAGTTTTTATCGTATCCACCGCAACTTTTATTGCAGTTTTATATGGGAACCAATCATCATGTATTTCTGACGCTGGGTATCCTTTTGCTTGACCAACAATTGAATACACAGGTGTTTTTGCTGACATAGGAACTTTCTCAATAAATATAGTAAATTTGGTTGCGGGATGAATCCATTTGTCTTTTCCTGCCCCTTTCCACCCTTTTGGTAAAGATATTTCATTTATTTTCATTTTATTCTCCTTTAATAATCCTCTGTTCATAAACCATTGTTTATAAAATGTTGGTATATTACCTTCAAATTTTATGTCGTCAAACTCCTTTAAAAGTGTCCAGTATAATTCAAGCTGAAGTGATGGTCTTTCATTGTTCTGGGAAGATATGGGAATAAATTTATACCATTTATCTCCCATATATTCTACCACTGTCCTACTAGCAAATGAATTATTCGTCTTTACAGCAATTTTATTATCTTTATAATCTTCATACCCATATTTATCCAAAAGTATATGATACAATTCTTCATTTACCCATAATTGATTATTCACAAACGTTACTTCTTTCATACTCTCACTCTTATTACATCATAGCCCAAGTTTTCTAAATAATTTTGTCGCTTAATATCTCTTTGCTTTAAAATTCCATCTGCATTAAAATGATGTTTTTCATCCACTTCAATTATAGTTTCTTTTTCTTTATCTACTCCGTCGGGATAATAACCGTCTATACAGACTTCTCCTCCGTTTTCAGCATGTTGAAAATTATATCCATTTTTTTGTCCATATTCATCTATAATTTTACAAGCAATAGGATTATAATTTGGTATGTTTCTACCATTTTTAATATAATTTTTAATAGCAGCTTCCCTCATTTTTTTAAGAGTTTTTTCTGATCGTGTTTTCCCTTTCATAGACACGCTTATTTTATTTTTATATTCTTTCCATTTTATATTAGCAACTTCTAACCCATGCTTATCAACCCAAATATTATACAAAGATTTTCCGTACATTGGATTGTTTTTGGGATTTCTGTATCTCTCTTTTGCATTTCGTGAAATTTTTTCTCTAACTTCCTTTCTTTTTGTTGGATGTTTATCTCCGGAAATAGACAATATTTTTATTCCTCTTTTTGATTTACTTATTTTTTCACATGTCTCTTTGGGTCTTTTTTTATTCTTCCAATAACTCGGCTTCCCCATCATTGCTTTACTTATTTTAGCAGCAACATCCTTTTCTCGTTTATCAGCTTCTTCCTTTCCATACTTTTCTAACCATATATCATAATTTGATTTTCCATATTTCGGGTGATTTTCTCCGAGTTTACCATACATGGGATTGTTTTTACCTTTCATTTTTTTAGAATGTTCAGGCCGTTTCATCTTAAATCTCCAAATTATTTATTATTTAGCATATTATTATTTAATTTTTTTAAATGGAGAAATCCTCTGCTATTAGCCGACTTTGGTTCATATACAACTTGTTGTTGTTTAGTATCTTCATTTATTATTTTAATCCAATTCCACCCGATACGGTTCATCCACTCATTAACTCTTCTAACAGCTTCGTCGTGGTTGACTAAATTTGTTTTTTGCCCAGTTGACCATTGAACACGATATACAACACCTTCAGGAATTACTACTTCCTTTTTTTCATTCTTAAGCCCTGACATATCGCCCTTTAACATTTTTACCCAGTTGCTCATTTTCATTTATTTTCTCCTTATAGTTTTACTCTTGATACATCTCTGTATAATACTTTTAAATTTATTATATGTTTCCCAGCATTCTGTTCACCGATATTAGCACTAATGGAATCTATTTCATTCATCAATTCACTGATACTATTTAAAATAGCACCTTTCTTACTTTCAGTCAATAACTGTTCTTTTATCATTTGTCGTAATTCAGATTTTTTCATGGTATTCTCCTAAATTTATTATACACATATAAATATAACAAAAAATTATTTCAAGAATTTATATGGTTGGTGCCACCATTTAAATAATATATTCATAATTCTTTCTTATATAAATATGAATTTAATTAAAAAAAACTTGACTGGTATTTAAACATTTTGTATATTAGCAATAAGAAACCAATATAAAGGATCAGAAATGGGCGGAAATGTATTTAATGATGCTAAACCAATTAAACAAGAATATATTAAAAATACTCTTAATAATTATATTCACGAATTAGAGAGAGTATTTCCTAAAGCAAATATTTTTGATAAATTTATTACTGTTGGTTCTTGTGGAAAAGTACCGATATCAGGAGACATTGATTTGGCAATAGATATATCTCACTTCAAACCAATATCCTCTAAACTCAAAATATTCAATATTGATAAAAACGAATTCAAAGAAAAATTACGTATTTATAAAAATAGAGCAAGAACATCTACAATATATCAATTGAAAATCAAAACCTTACTGTATTTTATTGTAAGACAACTTAACAATAATTCCATTTCAATAGCAGTATCTGATAAAATTGGTATTGGTTCATTATTTACAACATTTAATCAATATGATGATAAAAATAATAAACTCAATAAACGAGTTCAAGTTGATATAATGATTGGTAATCAAGAGTGGTTAATATTTAGCTACTTTTCTACATCATACAAATCAAACATTAAAGGATTACATAGAACTCAGTTGATGTTAAGTTTATTCGCCCACAAAGGGTTTGTTTTCAGTCATCTGTATGGAGTAAAAAATAAAAAAACACAAAAAATTGTAGCAACAACAGTTTATGATGCTATTAATTTATTATCAAATTTATACAACATAAAATTCGCTGAAAAAAATTTAAATAATTATAATGATTTACATAAGTTCATACAAAATATTCCTGATTATACAAGTGTTATAGATATATACTTAAAAATACTTGATAAAACTAGGACTGATATTCCATATGATTTACAGTCATATTGGATTAATAATGAACTTCGATTAAATTTGACAGGAAAATTTTTACCTAAAACATCAAAATTATATAAAGAGGTCTAAAATGAGTGGCATAACTGGAGGAGATAGAATATCTAAAAAAGATTTTATGAATGTAGTTAATTCATATATTGAAATCTTAATGATATTCGAACGATTTGTTAAATACGAAATTTCAGGAAGTTTTCATTCTAAAAACAATTTCGGAGATATTGATTTAATTATTCAGTTTACTGATACGCAACATAATATAGATACAAAAATTTTAAAGAAAAAACAATTAAAAGATGAACTAATAAAATTTTTGCTTAGTTTACCAAAAGATATTATTTTACCATTTAAAAATAAAAAACACAAAAATAAAAGACATTATAATTCAGGTGAAATAATCACCATTTTGTTTCCACAACCCAATAATAAATGCGTTCAGATAGATAATATTATAGCATTATCAGAAAAAGAATTAATATTTAAAAAACATTTTTTAGATTTGCCAGCAGAAAAACAAGGATTAATATTAGGATTAGTAAAAACAATTTTACTCGAAAATAAAACACTTGCAAATGCTCTTACAAAAATTTATCCAATAGAAGAAAACCAAGAACTTGAATTTAATTTAAGTAGTTCAAATTTAGAATTGCGTAAAGTAACGTTGGGAGATAATTACAAACAGTTAAATAAAACAGTTGTATTTAAAACTAATAATTGGAATTTTGTAAAAACTTATTTAAGAAATTATAAATTTCATGAATCTTTTGAAAATTTAGCAGCTGATTGTGATTGTAAATTAAAAGAAAAACGAAGCCGTAAACGTTTAAAAGGATTATTTAATAGCATGGTTTCAGTTAAAAGTGGAGAAGCAGGAACAGCAAAGGGTGACAGAAAATTAATAGCTATTCAAAAAATAAATGAATTATTTTAATGGTTTTCCCGCACCACTTTATTCTCCTTATGTTGGAATTTTGTCAAACTCTAGACTATATTTTTTACACATTTTCAAGCAAGCCGAGTATGCTGAAAATGCTTCATGTTCATTATCACTTTTTGACAACCTTTTCAATTTTTTAATTTTCTTAAAATCATCATGTGTCATATTGCCATAAATAAGTTCTTCCATTTCAGGAACATTTTCTCTTATTATCTCTTCATGCAATAATCGTCCAACTTTTCTATCGTGTTCTTTTGTCGCATATGAAGCGTTTCCAAACAACTTAGAAATTTCAATATTACGTTTCATATCTTCATCTTTATGTTCATTCATCAAAAAATATAAAAAATTTAAAATCGGAGTATAAAGAGTAGGTATAAATCCATGTTGTTGAATAACATTTTTTTCTGTCAACCCACGGTGTTTCCCATTTTCAAGCAAAAGTTGATGCTTTTTTGTTCCTTCTTCAATTTGTCTTTCATATTTTTCATTATAAGTAAGAGCAATATTATTTAAACTCTGTTTTGTTTTCTTTACTTTTTTAACTTACTCTACTAATCTGTCACTTAAAATTGGGTCTTTTTTTAATATCCCCATTAATGATAAACTACTCATAACATATCCCTTCTTTTATTGGTTCAGATGCATCACTTGTATCTTGTCGTAATGGTTCATGAGTAGCCATTTCTTTTTCTGGATCATCTATAATGTTTTTCTTTTTATCATCACTCATAAGCCAATCAATAACAGAATATCCTAAACTGGAAGCAATTTGATTCATATGACGTTTATACTTGGCTATTGGATCAGGATAATCAGTATCACGAACTCCAACATCACCAAATGATACGTCACTTACATGATCATATTTATATGTTTGATCAGCATACTCTTCTTTATCACCAGCTAAATAATCTATAATTTGCCATCCCAACTTTCCAATAATGTCTTTTACATTCTTTTGATAATTTCTTGGATGTTTATAAAACGTAGCAGGGCCGTCGTCAACCGTACCATCAGCAGCTTTAGTTGTTTCATAAATAATTTTTTTAGTATAATTATAAAGTAAAAATTCTTCAATTACTTCACTTGATAAAATTATAGATTCATTTAATTTTCCTACAATCAATTTATAAATTTTATTATCAAACTTACCAAATAATTTTTTAAATAATTGTTGTTTTGCTTTATCTGATCCTTGTTTAAAAATATTTCTCACGACAGTACCACCAATCATTTTACCTCCAATTTTTATGGTCTTTAATGGAACAGTATAAACATATCCTTTTTCTTTAAATGGTTGTTTATTTCCTTCTTTATATTTTTCGTAAAATTTACCACCGCTTGCAAGTCGCCCAGCATCCTTTTCTCCGAGTCCAACAACCAATACATCAGTATCCATATTACCTATTGATTTATACGACATATTATTATATGGATTAGAAACTTGTATAATTTTATTAGCAGGAATACCAAACATTTTAGTCATTATTTGTTTCTTTTCAACAAAATTAAATGGAGATTTATCAGGTTCTACCTTATTTGATGTAGCAACATAAACATTATCTTTACCAAATTTTTTAACTAAATGTTGATAAGCCTCAAAATGATTTTGATGGAATGGTTGAAATCTTCCGGGGAGACAAACAATCATTTTATTTCCTCTGATTTCAGTTATATCTTTTAATCTTACACTCATATCATCGTTTATTTCGACTCCAAGAGAAGTAGCCAATTTTTGAATGCCTGGGTCAATTTCTTCGTCTATAATATCAGACGGTAATACTCCATCACCTAAACCTTTTCGTTGTCTAAATTTAGTTGTAACAGGTAATTCATTTGGTATTGCACCTTTAATTTTTTTCTTTGAACCCACACCAACAGGAACTTCTTTTTTAGATTTTAATTTTGGAGATACAACATGCTGTTGTCCTAATTCTTTTTTCTTTCTTTTTTTGCTTCCACCATAATCTTTTAATGGTATAAACTCAATGTGTTCTTTATCGCCGGCTAAATCTTTAGTTTTATCATCATATTGCTCATACTCATCAGAATACCATTGAATTCCTCCAGGAGAAATTTTCTCTCCTTTCATTATTACTTCTACTCTATATTTTGGATCTCCCCATATTTTTATTGATTTTCCAACTCGAGAAAATGATTTTTCTAAATCAGTAATTATTTTCTTAAATTTAGATTTTGGAGGATATTTCCAAAAAGAAATTATTTTGTTTTTTACCCATATTCTTCCAGGATATACAAATCTTTCTCTGGCAGGATTAACCCCAAGTTCAAAAAACTTTCCTATGTCATAATGTGTATGATCTCCTTCATCTGGATAAACATACATAATATTTTTATAATATCCAAATGGGCGTCCGCCTTCATGATAAATAACCTTTTTACCAGATTTAGGGTCAATGTATATATCAGGACTTTCATTTATTATATCTTCACTTACCTTGTCGGCTCCAGCCGCAAAAATACGTAACGCATCATCTTTCAACAAATCAATACGAATAACAGGAATTTTGTGGTCATCACCATAAGCCTGTTTATAAGCCAACCAACGATGATGTCCGTCCAAAATAAAACCATCTTTGGATATAAAAATTGGAGAATCTTTCCAGTCGCCAGATTTTATTTTTTCAACCATATCCTCGACCTTTTCAGGTTTATAATCTTCTTGAGTTGGTCGTAATTTTCCACACTCTACTAAACCTTTTTTATAACTAATACCATATTTATCAAAAATTTCCAAGACTTCAGGTATCTCTTTATTTTTTACTTGTGGCATACTAGACCGTTCAATCTCTTGAACCATCATTTCAAGAATTGCGGTTTCAGCTAATAGTTTTATTCCATCCATTTAAGTCATTACCTCTATACTGGTTTCACCCTTTTCTTTAGCATACTCTTTTGCTTTTTTAGCAGCATCAGAGTATTTTCCGTAAAATTCTTTTTCTTCTTTTCCTATCTTAAAAAACCAATTTCCAATACCGCGGGGCATTTTACCATGTGTAAATTTATAATGGTTTGTTTCAACCCGAACTGCTTCTACCAAATCTTTTAATTTAATCATTTATTTATTCCTGTCAGTTTAAAAAGTTTATCTTTTATTTTCGGCTCAATTGAAATACCATTATCTAATAAATATTCAAGAGCATTTTTATATTTCTCCTTTTGTTTTGAACTTGGTTTATCTGATAAATTATCCTCCATATCCAGTAATTTTACAGCAAATGCCGTAGTTGATTTTTTAGCAAGCGACAATAAATATTCTTTATAATTAACACCTTTCTCGTGAGATAAAACAACAACTAATTTAGCAATTTTATCTCCAAAAATTTCTTTTATTTTCTTTAATGTTTGTTGTAGATTTTTAGCATCTTCATATACATCGTGTAATATTGCTAATATTTGATGTTTTTCAGATAACCCTCTTTTTTTCGCACGATGATATACCCGCATAGGATGTACAATATAAGGTAACGGCGAACCTTTTCTCTGTTGTCCTTTATGAACATCGCGAGCAATATCTTTTGCTTGTGCTACTTGGTCTATTTCTACTAATGCAATAGAAAACCGTGTATCATCTATTTCCTCACGTATTATACGCACAATCATTTCTCGAGCCACAAATCTCTCCAATTATTTTTTAATAAAAATATTTTCTATTTCATACATTATCATCTTTGCTTGTACAGAATTAATATCTTTAAATATTTTCGTTGCCCAAGTTTTTGTTTTTTTGCTTGACTCATAATTGTAATCTACATATTCTCGTAATGTTTTTTTATGTTTAACTGAAAGAGCATTAAATTTTTTGAGCATCTCATTAACCATTTTTTTGTCTTCTGGCATACAACTATCCAAAAACATTTTACTTGGTTTTATTTCTTTTTCTTGTTCTCTAGCATTCTCTTCATCAACTACAACCACTTCCGAAACATCTACCATCTGTTTGTTAACTCTATATTCGGCTTTATAAGGTTCAAGAATTGCGTCACTAATACGAACTTGAATAGTTGCTTTTCCTTCAGTTAAATTAAACCGATTCATTGGAGGAATTTCAATTTTACATATCCCAAGAGCATTTACGCTCCCGTCAAACGTAAACTGATTATTTCCTTCTGAAAGAATTAAAGTTGCAACAATGTCTTTTAATTTAACATCTTTACTTTCAACCTTAATTTTACATTCAAGAATTTGTTTTTTGTCTTTGTAAAGTTCTAACATTATTTATCTCCAAATATTATAAAAATTGATGACCACCCTCACACCATTTTGTATATCTTGCTGTTATATTTATTATCGCTACATCACCACTATAATCATCTCCTGTTGGTCTTTCTAATGATACCCATAACATATCACCGAACGAACCACTTCCACGGCGAGAAACCATATTATCAACATTTAAATTAGCATTATATGATTTTTGCATATCAGAAGCTGATGGTGGTAAAACATTCATTGACATTGATTGTTGTGAACCATTACCAGCATATGTTGGTGCGGCTGTACTACGATAAACGCCTTCAGTATCAGTTGAATATCCCCAACGAATAACCCAACCAATAACATTAGTGGGTTCATCCGCATCACCAAGAATAGCCCACTGTAATTGAACTGGACAACTTGTATCCAAATCTTCTGGTAAATAAGCATTAAATCCAATTCTATCAGTCGCACCATTAACAAATAAATTTTCTGTACGACCAACATCTAATGTATCACTTAAATATACATCTTGATTACCAGGAGATGCAGCAGCAGGATATAAAAGACCGACATCCCACGGCAATGTCCCAAACGGTCTTGCTCTTCCAAAATATTCTATAAATCCATCATCATTTATCTCACTTCTATTTGTATGAAGTTTAATTTGTTCTAGTTGAAATGATTCAGAAATAGGAGAATTTATTCTATATCGAGTCCAATATAAATTTTTTCCATATCCTACTGGATCATTTTTTGTCCAATTATTATTTATTCTCCAATCATACCTTATTTGATATGAACCAGTAATACCTTCTAAATTATTTGCCAAAGGTTTAAATTCACCATATCCTTGAGTTACCATCATTGCTATTGTTTGCCATGATGTACCATTCCAGTATTCAGGATATGCAACACCGCTACCAGCATTAAATGACGACGATATTTGAATTTTAACACCATAATGTTTTACATAATTAGTCGTGCGTTGTAATGTAGATGCAACATAAATTGCATTATCTATTGATTGACTAGGAAACCCAACAGTTAATGAATCATTAACATTACTTGCTGAAACACTCACATCAGTATATGTATCAGAACCAGTATCAAATGTATAAACTAATGTATCTCTTGTATATGAATCTCCTTCACCAAATACAGATTCTGCTGGAAATTCTGGTGTACCAACATTTAATTCACCCATAATTTTCATACCTTTATCACCAACTTTATCATCAGTATAAATCAATGTAATATCACTTCCAGCAGCAAATGACATTTTATCAGTACTTGCATTTAATCCCACCATTCGTAAAACCGATGAAGTTGATTCTACTAATATATCATATACTCCCGAATCATGCAAGTCAAGACCAACACCCGATATTGTTCCTCCCAAATTTTCATTCTTTATCCAAACTGAACTAGACTTAATATGTGATATATGAGTTGACGATACTTCTATTTTCCCACCATTAGACACGACTAATCCATTTGTTGTATTATGTCCAAGAAGATGTCCTCCAAATAAAGATGCTTTTGATGCAGATGATTCACACAGTATCCAATTTGTACAAGTAACATCATCAGTTGTAATAATATCATTTATATAAACAACTGAACCACTTGTAACTTTAACACCAATTGATAATGAACCACCAGTAATAATACTTGCACGCATCATGAGAGCTTCACCAGACGAATCAAATAACCATCCTATATCGCAGTTTCTAATTTTACAGTCGTGAAAATCAACATCTTCAGTACTTCCTGAAACCCAAAAACCAGCCGCGCCAGAACCAGAACAATTCTGTATTTGTAACCCAATATAATCAACATCTTTACCAGCAATTAAACCATGTTGAGAACCGGTTAAACATTGTATTCGTGTTACTTCATGAGCTCCAAGAGCATTTATAGCAACATAATCCTTACCTTGAATAGGATTATCTTCATTATAATCTCCGGGATATATCAATATGGTATATCTATTAGATGTTGAATTATCAGTTATTGAATCCATCGCAGATTTTAATGAAGTAAAATCACCACCTTGTTTAGCCACAGTAATAGTTTGACTATATGGAGCAATATATGAAGCAGATATAGCATTATCAGCATAACTTGCAGTACCATATAGTCTATTATCAGAACCACTAATATAAATACTGCCTGTTGATATAATACTTCCTATAAATGTATGAGTATCATCCGCAGAGTCGCCAAATTTCGTTGAACCAGAACTATCTATAACAGATTGTGATACATAAAGAGTATCTACACTTAATGATCCGGTCAAAACTATCCTCGTTATTACATCTCCTCGGCCATCCAAAAAATTTCCACTACCAGATTCATATTGAGTAACTCTATGAAAGGTTGATGATATTTTTTTTTCATTTAAATCATATATTCCACCAGGCATATTTTATTTCCTCTTAATTTAATTTTATTTCATTTATAGTAACTTGATACTTTATATATTCTTTACCAATTAATTCCAAATCATCAATAGTTATTTTATCAAGATATTTATTTATATCTACACTTTCAGTAAACTTAACTCCTTTTAAATAAAGTGATACTTTAACGATTTTTTTCTTGTCGGCTTCATCAATTTTATTCCAAGCGTTCCAAGTATCCCATTGCTTTCTAACACCTCCTCGACTACCGCCCCAAAGAACATATTCTACTATAGCAATAATATCATCAGTCCAAAGAGCAACTGTTCCATTCCAAGTTTCATCCGCACTTGTAACAATTAATTTTTTACCTAAAAACGTATCTACGCGAGTTTCACCCGACCACGTTAAATCAATTGTAGTATCATATCTTTTTTTAGCCATAATAAATCATCTTATGGAGTAAGATACGAAATCAATCTAAATGTAAATTGACCAGTGCTTCCAGTTTCTTCATATCTTAATCTTACATATGTACTATATAAATCCTGACTAAATGACACTCCAATATCATCATTTACAGTTATTACACTACCTGTAAGATCAGCCGATGACGTGTTTGGTGTTTGTTGAATGTATAAAGTTCCCTCAGGGCCAACACCATTAGCAGGCAATGCACGAGAAAGAGGATATTGAGTGCTTCCAGATTGAAATCCCAATAAATCTCCAGTATCGCTTTTAACAACAGCATAAAGAGACATAGTAGTATCAACTACTATCGAAGACGATAAAAAACTACTTACAGAAGAATTATTAATTTCTTCGTTTAAATTCCCCACCGTAACACTCAAAGTACTTGCGCTTGGAAAATAATAAATATTTCCTGCAATATCAGGCGGAAGCCAACCTCCTCCAGTAAAAAGAATCTGTGTACTTCCAGATTGAAAGCCCCAACCATCTACAGTTGATCCAGTATTCGTAGACGATAAATGTAAAAAACTAGCACTTATTGAAGCAGATACATAAGCATTAATAGAAGAATTATTAATTTCTTCATGTAAGTTTATAACTCCATTAAGCAAATCACTTCCGCTTGTAAAATAATAAGTATTTCCAGAATCAGGAGGAATCCAATCTCCTCCAGCAAAAAGAATCTGTGTACTTCCAGATTGAAAGCCCCAACCATTTACAGCCGAACCAGTATTTTTAGCCGATAAATGTAAAAAACTAGCACTTATCGAAGCAGATATAGAAGTATTAACAGAAGAATTATTAATTTCTTCATGTAGATTTATAACTCCGGTAAGCAAATCACTTCCGCTTGTAAAATAATAAGTATTTCCAGAATCAGCAGGAAGCAAACTTCCTCCAGCAAAAAGAGTTTGTGTACTTCCAGATTGAAAGCCCCAACCATTTACAGCCGAACCAGTATTTTTAGCCGATAAATGTATTGTTGTTTCAGTGACCGATGATGAAATAGAAGCACTAAGAGAAGAATTATTAATTTCTTCATGTAAGTTTATAAGACTCGCACTTGGAACAGAACCAGTTGCAAAATAATAAATACTTCCTGTATCAGTTGGAGTAGGAGCTTGATCAGATGCTGAATAAGTATATATTACACCACTAGAACCAGTAATAAAAATTTTATCAGACGACGAAATTGAAGTTATGGTTTGTGTTAAAGAAGCAGTAAAATCTCCAGATGATGAATAAGTATATATTGTACCACCAGAACCGGTAATAAAAAATTCATTGCCCAATGCAACACTAGTTATATCTTGAAATGAAATTGAAGAAGTTATATTCGCAGATGATGAATAGATATATATTGTACTACTAGAACCAGTAATAAAAAATTCATTGCCCAATGCAACACTAGTTATATCTTGAATTAAAGAAGAAGTCGTATCTGCAGATGCTGAATAAGTATATATTGTACTATCAGAACCAGTAATATAAAATTTATCACCCAATGAAACATTAGTTATCATTATATCTCGTGCAGATGCAGTCGCCATTGCCGAACCAGAAATATAGCATGTTCCTACTATTTTAGCATAATCAGTTACTTCAACCCATGAAGATGTATATAAACCACTCGCTGATAGTGGTGTCGATGTACCAGGCCCATTTGTTTTAGCATTAAATGTAAACGCTCTTATTGCACCAAAAATATTTTTTTCTGATAATGACATTTTTATTCTCCTAATATTATATTTCAAACATATCTTTTCATATAAATATAAATATAAAAAGAATATATTTATTAATATAAAATGGGGAGAAGTTCATGTATATTTATTTAATTCAGGATAGTTATACAGATTTATGTAAAATTGGAAGTTCTGAAAATGTTTCAAGGCGACTTGATCAACTAAAAATAGCTAATCCAAATGAACTACAAATAATAAAACAGTTTGAGTCGAAACATAATAGGCAAGTAGAATTTATACTTCATACTACATTTAAACATAAAAATGTAAGTGGAGAATGGTTTGAGTTGAATAATAATGATATTAATTCTTTTGTCGAAAGTTGTGCAGAAGTAGAAAAATCAATTGATATATTAATAGAAAATAATAATCCGTTTATTTAATCATCTAATACCCAGTATAACATTTCTACTTCGTGGCATCCTTTATTGTAATCCTGGATTAAATTATTTACGTTAGCCGGGACAGTTCGGTTTTTATGCTTTTCTTTCCGTCTCTTGATCTCATCACCTATCTTTATCAACTTATTTTCATAATCTTTCACAGCAATTCTTATTTGTTTCTCGGTTTTCATTTATTCCTACCTCTATACTAAATTGAATTTTTTTGCTAATTTATAAGTTAGAGTGTCGTGAGTTTTATTGTGTGCTAATGAACCCTTCGTAGTCGCTAAAATCGCATGAGCAAATTCATGACATACTGCATAATCAGGATCAACTCCCCACATTCCACTATTATCTATCGTCATTTTATCTACGAAAATATGTTTACCGCCTCTTAATTTTGAAGTAGTTAAATATCCACCGCTTCTACCTTTTAAATTTTTAAACTCTAACGGGAACTCAGTATTATATTCTTTAGATAAAACTTTGAAAATCTTTTTAGCATTCTCAATCTCGTCTTTATCTATTAATTCTGTTAATTTAATCATTTCGTTGCCTTTAAAAATTATATTTTTTCATACGACCATATTTATAGCCTTTCCAGTCTTTTTTATCAACCCTTTTACCAAAATACCTTGTATTTTTTACTCCATCATCTAAATTAGTAAACTCATATACTTTTCCATTTTTTACATTAAATGTATGTTCTGACAAGGTATCTAAATTTCCTTTGTTATTTGTCAATACAATTATACCGTGATATAAATCATATTCTTCTTGTCTCGCTTTTTTCATAGAATTCATATCACATTTATGTGCTGAACAATCTCCTATATATTTACCAATTGGAATTTCCTGGAATTTTTTAGCAATAGCATTTAATATTTTTTCTCCAGCAGAATAATTTTTGAGTATCTGTTGCTCTACTTTGTCAGTTAATTTTCCACCAGTAATATTTTCAGATAATAAATTTTTTAATTTAATCATTACCAAATTCCTTTTTATATAATTCAGGATAAGCGAATTTCATTAATTCTTTATATTTATCAGGTGATTCTTTTAATTTCCAGACTTTTCTAACTAAATAATGTATCAACTCAGTAACATTATTAAATTTAGTTTTTCTTATAATTTTTCCTAGTTCACGAATTTGATCTCTATATCTACCATCTTTTTTATAATTATGAATTTCATTTTCTATTTGTGTTTTCAAATCAGAAAAATACATTCCCTCGCTACCACCAGTTCTCCAAATTGTTGTCATCATTTCGTTGTCTCGTTTTTCTAAATTATTAAAATTTTTAGCATTATAAAGATTTATTATTGAAGTTATATTATATAACTCTCTTTTTTCTTCATTATCAGAAAAAGGAGTTGTATCATCAACATCTAATTTTAAATCTTTTAAATTTGTCGTCGCTTTATTTTTATTTAACAATTTAAATGCAGATTCTGTTCTATAATAATAAATGGGTTTGTACGCTTTATCCAAATCTTGTAATTCACCTGTATATCTACCAGTTAAATTTTCTGGAACATAAACATGCACTTCTTTAATAAATTTTTTGATGTTCGGAATTTCGTCTTTATCACTGACCAACCTATCTTCATTTTCATCATTTTTAAGATAACGTTCTAAATCTTTATTTTGTAAAGCCGAGGTTCTCATTTCTCGACCCCAATAATCAACAGAACCTCCTTTATAATTATTACTCAATTTTTTCCCATCAAACACAACCATAGCCGATGGGTTTTTATCGTAAAATTCTGAACGAGCAAATCCTCCCCATTTTATTCTAGATAATGATAAAAAATATAATTTTTTTAAATTTTTATCAAAATCAGATTTTGTTCCAAACGCAACAGATAATCTCATTTTGTTTTGTTTTAATATATTACGTAAAGCCTCAATATGTGTATAATGATATAAAACTGGACTTAATCCTTCTATTAATAAATCTCTTAATTTAATCATTTCGCTATTCCTATATTTTTTATTTTCTTTTCATTATATAAAATAATTTGTGGTTCATGTATAAATTTAGTCAAATCCAAACCATCAAACCCTTTAGATAAAAAATATTTCTGTAAATCGCCAACTTCATCTTTTAATTTCATTAAATCTTCATAAGCATTTTTATGATTATAATCTTTATTTAATTTTATATTACTTAATTCAACTTTCAACGGAATTGTTTTACCATATGAATGAATATCATATTCTGGTTTAGTTAAATATATTGCTTTCCCGAAAACACCATTATACGGTTTTAATCCATATTTTTTAATTTGTTTAATATTTTTAGTTCTATGAATATAATATTCCATTAAACTTTTTAATTTAATCATTTGCTTTCTACTTTATTTATATATTTAATATTATTTCAATTTCATTATCATAATGACCAGCATCTTCCCATTTATAAAAAGCCATAGCCGGGATAGCAACAACATCTTTATATGTTATTTGTTTTTTATCTAATTCTCCAGATTTACTAAATTTTTTCGCTTCTTTTTCTCTTATTGAATATGACTTTAACCCACTCCCCCTTTTATCATAATACGCTCTATATACATTAAATGGCTTATCTCCGAATATGTTCTTTATTATATTTTGTGATTGTTTTTTAATGTTTATATTACTTTGTATAAATTTTTTTGCTTTAGTTTTAGTCATATAATCATTGCCC
>Ga0307375_10002173_pt1 | contig 20453 bp, 17 predicted proteins | sample TR1MG_FD_202531 | JGI IMG/M metagenome (GOLD analysis project Ga0307375, IMG submission 202531) | Soil microbial communities from Risofladan, Vaasa, Finland - TR-1 | ecosystem: Environmental > Terrestrial > Soil > Coastal area > Acid sulfate soil | place: Finland: Risofladan, Vaasa | collected...
CAGGCGGCATGACAACGGCCCGGGTCACAGACAGCAACGGAGGCGGCTGCGCCGCCGCTGTCCGGCTAAGGGTGCCCCGCGCATGGTACGGGGCCGCCCCTCCGGCAGGAAGAACGGGCAGGCCACGACTGCCCCCCGCAGCGCGCGGGGCACCCCAAGGTGCCCGCTCGCTGAGCAAGATCACCACAACAGAAGTCTCCACGGTTTGAGGGGATTGCCAGAGGGCACGTTCCTCGACCGCGACGATTTCACCAGCCGGTTCATCGAGCACGGCACCGGCGACGGCATCGCGATGGCCGCCATCGACTGGGACGCCGCGATCACCGCCCTCCACGCCGGCGAACTGCCCTGCTCAGCCGGCGAACGCCGCATCCTGGCAACTGCGGCCAGCATCGCCGCCGGCATCCCCGTCGACCTCCGCGAGACCGCAACCGGCCTCGACGCACGCAACATCCACCGCCTCATCACCGCCATCAGCCACGCATCCGGGCGACGGCCAGAGGACACTAGGCGCCCATGACTGCTCAGAGCGACCCCGCCGCCATTTCCCCCGGCGGCACCATCCGGTTCAACGCGTCAGACGGGACCCGCCGGTCGGCCGACTGGCGGGTCTGGACGTCTCCGAATTTCGATGACGTCTACGCCGCTGCCCGGCTCACCGCAGGCGAGATCAAGATCAGCCTCCACCAGACGGGCTCCTGGTCGCACGGATTTACCGCCGAGGGGGAGGCGGCGGCTTCCCTTCCACCGGAAGAATCACGGCACTTCACCATCTGGCGCCGGCCAGCGGAAATCTGCCCAGGCTGGACGCGAGCCGTCCGGCTCATCATCCCGGACGGCTCGCTCCAAGTGAGACCCGCACCCGGGACAGCGAAGAAGCCGGTGACCGAGTTCCTGACGACCAACAGCGGCAACGCGACCATCGCTGAAATCTGGCTCGAATCAGCTGCTAACCAGGCGCCCCCGCCGCTGGCGGAATCGCAACTCGCCGGGCGGCTAAGCCAGCATGGCGGCGGAACCGTCTGGGTGGTCGGACGGCGAACGGCACTGCCCTGGGATCCCTATCAGCGATTCAGCCAGATGATCGACTCCGCCCGATCTGAGGCGATCAAACTGGATCCCACTTGGTCTGGGCACCCTCCGTTGAGCATCTGCCTGCACGACCCGGCAGCCCCGAAAGATGACCTCATGCTCTGCGAACTAGCGGTGACTCGTTAATCCAGAAAAAGGGCAACTAGCCGCAGCCACCGAGGTCACCCACTCCCGCAGCGACGGGTCGCCGACTTGCGCCGCGCCCTGCTGCCCGGCCCGCAGGCGGCTAGTCCCTGTACCGGGAAGGTGTGGTTCCCGCGATGCCACCTGCTGCTACCTGGCAGGACATGTTCCGTCCCGCCGCCGGATTCCCGGCCCGCGCCGCGCCCGGGTCACGGTCACCGTCCGGGCGGCTACCGTTGATGGTGAAACCCGGCGCCGGGCTCCCGTTCTCGGCGCCGCCGCTTCCGCCCCGGCCCGGAGGATGAGCTGTCGTGCCGTACGCGAAGACGAGCCTGCGGGCCGAGCAGCGCGCCATCCGGGAGAAGATGCGCGGCTACGGTCTCGATTACCGGCATATCGCCGTCGAGTTTGGCCGCCGGTATGGCCTGCGCCCCCGCGCGGCGTGGCGCCACGCGTACGGATGGTCGTTGCGAGAGGCCGCCGACCGGATCAACGCCCGCGCCGCGGAAGCCGGCCCGGACGCCGAACGCGGCACGGTCGCGATGACCGGCCCGCACCTATGTGAAACGGAAGCGTGGCCAGGCCAGGTACCGGCGGCGGCCGGGCGGAAGGCGGATGGGCGCAGGCCCGCTCCTTACCTGCTGGCCCTGCTGGCCGGCGTGTATCAGTGCGCCGTCGGTGATCTGCTTGACCTGGCTGACTACGAGCACATGCCCCCGGCCGACCGCCTTATCCTGGGAAAGGCCGCCAGCCCGGAGGCCACCGCCGATCCGGGCACCGTTACCAGCGCGCCGTCCGGGAATGACCGAAACGGCACACCGCCGATCCGGCCGCTGCCAGCGGGGAACGGACGGCGGCCATATCGTGGCGATGGCGGCGCTTCCGATCCCGGGTCCGGCCCGGCCGGTAACCGGCCGGAGAGGGCGCTTGTGCTGGCCGCCGCGCATGAGTCCAGCGAGCATGCCGTGCGGGCGGAGGCCAGCAACATCGGCGAGGCCACGCTGGAGCAGCTCGACGCCGACGTGAGCCGTATCGCGCGGGACTATGTCTATGCGGCGCCGCTGCCGATGTTCGCTGAGATGGTGCGGGTCCGTGACCGGGTCTACCGGCTGCTGGACGGCCGGCAGAAACCCGCCGCCACCGCTCACTTGCACCTTCTGGCTGGCGTCTTGTGTGGCCTGCTGGCCAACGCCAGCACCGATCTGGGCCACCGGGACGCCGCCGCCGAGCAGGCCCGCGCCGCGTGGGCCTACGGCGAGACCATCGGCCATGACGGCCTGCTGGCCTGGACGCGCGGCATGCAGGCGCTGATCGAGTACTGGTCCGAGCGGCCTCGCCAGGCCGTGCGGCTGGCCCAGGCCGGGCAGCGCCACGCGGGCTCGGCGACCGCCAGGGCCAGGCTGTACTCGGTCGAGGCCAGGGTCTGGTCCCGGCTCGGGGACCTGGCCGAAGCCAGCCGGTGCCTGCGGGCCGCCGCCGACGCCAGGGACGATACGGCGGACGGGGACTACCTGCATGATGAGGTCGGCGGCGTGTTCGGGTTCGGCGACGCCAAGACGGCCTGCTACGCGGGCGCGGCCTGGATTCATCTCGGGCAGGCCGACCCTGGGCTGGAGGCGGCCAGCCGGGCGGCTGAACTGTACGCCAGCGGCCCCGCCCCGCTGCGCTCCTACGGCGCCGAGTCACTGGCCCGCGTCGACATCGCCACGGCCTACCTGATCAGGAAGGACATCGCCGGCGCCGCCACCGCTTTGCGGCCGGTGCTGGAGATCGCGGCCGGTAAGCGCATCTCCCAGCTCGGCGACCGGCTGGCCGGGGTAAGCCAGCAGCTCGCCGGCCCCGGATTCGGCGGAGCCCGCGAGGCCCGCGACCTCATCGAGATCATCGGGGCGTTCCGATCCGGGACCGCCGTCCCGGATCTGCCGCTGCCCGGCCCGCCATCCGGGCTGTGATGGCGGCGTTCCTGGCGGCCCGCTCCCGGTCCCGCTGACCTGATCGTCTGGAGGAAGATGTACCGGCTGCTGTTCACCGCGGTGTTTCAGCGCGTCCCCGCCGAGACCGCGCACCGGATAGGTTTCTGGCTCATCCGCGCCGCCGCGGCCACTCCCGGGCTGCCATGGCTGCTGCGACGCTGGCTCGCACCCCGTGATCCGGTGCTGCGGGTGCGGGCGCTCGGCCTGGACCTGCCCGGCCCGCTCGGCCTGGCGGCGGGCTTCGACAAGGACGCCACCGGGCCAGACGCGCTCGGCATGCTCGGCTTCGCGTACGTAGAAACCGGCACCGTCACCGCCCGGCCGCAGCCAGGCAACCCCAGGCCCAGGATGTTCCGCCTGCCCCGCGACCAGGCGCTGATCAACCGGATGGGCTTCAACAACCACGGCGCCGCCGCGGCCGCAGCCCGGCTCCGCGCCCGCCGCGGCCGGGCGCTGACGGTCGGGGTCAACATCGGCAAGACCAAGATCGTGCCGGAAAACGACGCCATCGCCGACTACACCACCAGCACGAAACTCCTCGCCGACACCGCCGGGTACATGGTCGTCAACGTCAGCTCACCCAACACTCCCGGCCTGCGCGACCTCCAGGCCACCGCGCGACTGCGGCCACTGCTCCAGGCGGTCCGCGAAACCCTGGACGCCGCCAGCCCCCGCCGCGTCCCGCTGCTCGTCAAGATCGCCCCCGACCTCGCCGACGAGGACATCGACGCGATCGCCGACCTCGCCCTCGAACTCGGACTCGACGGCATCATCGCCACCAACACCACCATCTCCCGCGACCACCTGACCAGCGACCCCGCCACCATCACCGCGGCCGGGGCAGGCGGCTTGTCCGGCACCCCCCTCACCCAGCCCGCCCTCCAGGTACTACGGCGGCTGCGTGCCAGGACCGGCGACCGCATCGTCCTGGTAGCCGCCGGCGGCATCACCACCGCCGACGACGCCTGGGAACGAATCCGCGCCGGCGCCACCCTCATCCAGGCATACACCGGATTCGTCTACGGCGGCCCCCTATGGCCACGCCGCATCCACGCCGGCCTGGCCCGCCGCGCCCGCCAGGCGGGCTTCACCACCATCCAGCAAGCCATCGGATCAGCCGACCCGCCAGCGGGAACACTCCAGTAACAAGGAAGAACCCGGTCCGGTCGGCAGTGAACCGCAGTAGCACCAGTCGTAGTACTCGGCGTCCAGGTGTATCGGTCAGTTGCCGGAAGAAGCATGAAATTGAGTCGCGGGGCTGAAGATGCCGGGCGAAGATCGGTGAGTAATGGATCTTATCGACGACGCCAGGCACCGGTTGCAGCGCGTCTGGGGCCACGATGTGGCTGTCTCGGCGGTGCGCGTGCGGCTGCGTGACCGTGCGGTCTTCGACACCGTCTCACCCGATGGATGCCCTGTCGTCGTCAAGGTGGACACCACGCCCCGGCGGCTGGACAAGGAACTGCTGATGCTCCGTACGGCCCGTGACGGCGGGATCCCGGTACCCGCCGTGCTTATAGCGGACGATGGATCACCCGGTTTCCTGGTGCTAGCCAGGGCCGAAGGCAGCTCGTTGTCGGCCACGTCAACCTGGGCAGCGTGGGCGGCGGCGGGCCGTTACCTGCGCCGACTCCACGGCCTGCCCCCGCCGCCGGGCATCCCGCAGTTCAACGACGCCAGCGGCGACTGGCGCGACTTCATGCTCGGGTGGGCCGATAAGGCGGCCAGCGAGATCACCCGGCCCGGTATGCTCTCGCCCGCTGAGGCCGGACGGCTGCGAAGCCAGCTATCTGCCGCCCTCATAGAAATGAACGGCCCGCCGTACCGGCTGCTGCACGGTGACTGCCAGCCAGATCACTTCCTGATCGAACCAGGCGGACGCGCCGTCATGGCGCTGATCGATTTCGGTGACTCCAGCATTGGTGATCCTGCCTGGGACTTCGCGGTCTTGACCCTCCACCATGCCAGGCGGCTCGATTCCGTGCTGCGCGGCTATCGTCCCGGTCGCCAGCTGCTAGGGCACATCACGCGGTGGGTACCGGCCTACCGTGCTCTCCGCTGCGCTGGCGTGGTCAGGTGGCTCGCTGACAACGGGCTCGACCACCGTGCGGACCTTGAGTTTCTCCAGCGCGAGCACCTGCGGGCAAACCCGCGATGACCCTGGTCAGCATGGTCAGCGGGACGTTCCTGACCGGCGCCCGGCGATCCACGGCCCGAGTTCGTGCGCGGGGACAATATGGAGCGTGCCAGCCGGGTCCCGGACGGTGCAGCTGGCGGAACTGAGTTCCCGGGGTCCGATGAGTACCGAGTACGGAATGGCTAGCGCAGCTATGTCCCGCAAGTGCTTTTCCAGGCTCTTGGACTGGACGATGTCCCACACGGCGATTCCGGCTGCGCGCAGGGACGCGGTTAGCTGGTCCGCGTGATCGATGGCGCCTGGTTCTGGACGGGCGAGGACCGCGACGTCGGCTGGCGCGCGGATTCCGGGGGTCGCGATCAGGTCAGCGAGGCGTTCAAGGCCGATGACCGCGCTGTGGACAGCGGCGGGCGCGCCGAGAAATTTATGGGCGAAATGCCCGTACGTACCGCCGTCTCCGAGCAGCCTCCGCTGGCCGCGCGGTGCGATCAGGAATGACGGCCCGTCGTGGAATTCGCTTGCGTGCAGGCACCCCAGGTCAACCTCTGCCGTCACCCCCTGACGGCGAAGCATGGCGGCCAGTTCCCAGGCGCCGGCGATCCGGTCATGAAACGCCTGGGGGAGTGCGCCGATTGCTCCCTGGCCCGCATCTCCCCCGGCCATGGCCGGATCAGCGGCCAGCAGTTCCGCTAGGCGGACGAGCGTCGCCGGGGCGCCGTGCTCGCGCAAGCGACCCGGACGCTGTTGCGGCGGCAAGCGCCGCAAGGAGTCCACTATTCCGGTCACCTGATCCGGCGGAGCCGCCGTGGCGATCATCGAGTGCCACAGCCCGGGGTCGGCGATGGTAAGGGTGACAGGTGCCCGCGTCGCGAGGAAGCCGACGATGACCTGCGCCAGCCGTGACGTGGCGCGGAGTTGCGCGGCCAGGCCGATAGGCCGGTCGATTACCTCCATGAGGCCAAGATGGTGGAAGTGGCGCCGCGGACGGCGTTCGTAGCGGAAGACCTGGCAGCAGAAGGCGAGTCTTTGCTCTGGCAAGTCGCGGGCGCGAGTTAAACGAAGCAGCGCGGGCAGGCTGTCAGAGACCAGGGCCAGGTTCCGGCCCTTCCGGTCGGTGAATTGGTACAGCTTCTGGCCCGCCGCGTGGTGCCCGGTGGTGAATGTGCTGGCGAATCCGACGGGCGGCACCGCGACAGGCCGATAGCCGGCCAGGCCACAGGCGCTGAACCACTCCTGCTGCAACGCCAGGTATGCCCCCATCTGGGCGGGGTTGCTGTCGTGAAATCCTCTGGGCAGGTCCAGCGGCCGGTCGCCGTCGATGGGGCGCCTGCCGGGTGCGCTGGGCTGCTGGTTCACGGGCGCTGCCAGGTCCGGGGGTCTGCCAGGTCCTGCTGGCCGGTGGTCATGTCCTTGACCTCGTGGGGCTTGCCGTCCTCGAACGGCGGGAACCACACGTACGGGATTCCCTTGCGGGAGGCGTAGCGGACCTGCTTGCCGATCTTGTCCGCCTCGTGGTACAGCTCAGTCTTCAGGCCGCGTGCTCTCAGCTCGGCGGCGGTAGCGCTCGCCTGGGAACGGCGCTCGCCGCTGGGAACAACGACCAGGACATCGCTCGGGCAGCTCGGGCCGGTCCGCAGCAGTCCCTCGGCTTCGAGCTTGGCGAAGATCCGGGTCAGGCCAATGGATATGCCGACTCCGGGCAGGGCGCGGCGGACGAAGCTGCCGGCCAGGTTCTCGTACCGGCCGCCGGAGCAGATGCTGCCGTATCCGGGCCAGTCAGTGAACTTCCCCTCGTAGACCGTGCCGGTGTAGTAGTCCAGGCCCCGGGCGATGGACAGGTCGGCGACGATGCTGCCGGCCGGCAGGTCAGACAGGGAGTCGAGTACGAACCCCAGCTCATCCAGGCCCTCGGACAGCAGCGCTGTCCTGACGCCAAGGCCGGCTATGTCGCTGATGACCGCGCTGCTGGTGCCGCGGATCTGAGCCAGGTCCAGGCAGGCAGTGACTTGCGCCGTGTCCAGCCCGAGTTCGGATGCCAGGAGCGCGCCGACCCCGTCGGCCCCGATCTTGTCGATCTTGTCGGCGATGCGGATGACCGCGAGGGGGTCGCTGATGCCCAGGCCCTCGTAGAAGCCCTGGAGGACCTTGCGGTTGTTGACGTTGAGTGACCAGGCGGGCAGGTCCAGGCTGGTGAAGATCTCGTGGATGATGCGCGGCATCTCGGCGTCGAATTGCAGCGGGACCTGATCGGGGTTGATCACGTCAATGTCGCACTGGGTGAACTCCCGGTAGCGGCCCTCTTGCGGCCGCTCGCCCCGCCAGACCCGCTGGATCTGGTACCGCTTGAACGGGAAGACCAGGTCGTTCAGGTGCGCGGCGACGTAGCGGGCAAACGGCACTGTCAGGTCGAAATGCAGGCCCAGCCGGGCGTCGCTGCTATCTTTCGCGTCGGCTTGCAGCCGCCGCAGGGTGTAGACCTCCTGCGAGGTCTCCCCCTTGGCCAGCAGCACGTCGAGCGCCTCAACGGACGGGGTCTCGATCGAGCAGAACCCGTACGACTCGAACGTCTCGCGGATCAGGTCAAGCCAATGCAGCTCGACCAGCCGGACCTCAGGCAGCCATTCGGGGAAGCCGCTGATCGGAAGGGGCCGGACGGGCTGCGGGCTGGTCATCAGCGAAACTCTCTCCTGGTCATCGATCGGAAGTCACAAGATCGCCCGTCACGGATCGGCTGACGGGCCTGGCGAGCACCATCACGGCATGGCGCGAACCGTGCTACGGCGCGGCACCATTATCCGGCTCGCTGGGAATGTTACGGCCTCACCCACAGCGCGTGGCGGTGGGTGAACAGATCCTGGGCCTGCCCGAGCACCGTGGCGTACCAGCCGCGGGTGCCAGCGATCTCGGTGTGGTGCCCGACCACGCGGTTCAGGAATAGCGTCTCCAGCAGTTCCACCGGGATCGCGTACCCGGCGGGAGCGTCGTGGTCGCGGATCCAGGCCACCAGGCAGTCCCGCCAGGTCGGCCACGGCAAGCCCATGGTGGCCTCGCCGGACGTGGCGTGGATCTTGAGCTGCGAGGCGAGCGGGGAGGGGAAGACGGTGAACGCGCCATTGCGGGCGTCCTCGCGGAGCTGGCGGGCGGTCGACTTGGCGAGCAGGGCGATGTCGGGATCGTCCGCGGGGACGATCGCGCCGGGCTCGGCGGGCGTATGGCTCGGGCTGGGCATGAGTTCCCCGGGTGGCTCTTGCCGCAGCCGGAGGGCGGCCCGGTGCTGGACAGTGAGAGCGTTGTCGGCGAATTTCTGGCCCATCCGGTAGCCGCCGCCCGGGGCCGCGGAGAAGCTGCGCAGCTTGTTGCGGCGTTTCCGGTCCAGGGCAACGGCTTGCCAGGGCTGGGCGACGGCGAGAGCGGCGATGAGGAAGTCACCGCCGTAGCGGAGTTCTCTTGTGGTCCATGGTTCGGCGAGGATTCGCTGGGCGGCATGACGGGAGACGGCGATGTCGCCGCAGAGTGGTTCGCGCAGGTCAGCGCCGAATACTGCGGCGAGGACCGGGTAAGCGATCTGATAGGTCAGGTCGGCGCCGTTCCAGGCGGGCGGGCGCAACGGGTAGCACACCGCGGCGCCGTCATGGATCGCGCCCAGCATGGCGTGAATCCATGAGGCGGGGACCTCTGCGAGGTCGGTGTCCACGGAGATGATCGCGTCGAACCCCTGTTCGCAGCCGAATTGCAGGAGCGCGATGGTGCTGGCGCCCTTCCCGGCGGCGCCCGCTGTCGTAATGACATGCTTGGGGCTCTTGGTGGTGGTAGCCAGGAAAAGGCCGGGAGTGCCGTCGGTCGAGGCGTTATCGGCATTGACCAGCAGTGTCTCGGCGGGGAAAGGCAAGGTCCCTACGGCTGCGTCGAGGTCGGTGGTGACGGTGGCGATTGTGCTGGCCTCGTTGCGGCTGGGAAGGCCGGCCAGGACGCGGAAGGGCATCGGCGGGGTTCTGGTCACGCTGCCGGTTTTCTCTGCGGGTTCAGCCAGATCACCTCGGGAGACGTCTCCAGTTCCTGAGCAGTGCGGACGCACAATCCGTCGAAATGCGTCAGGGTTCCGTCGGTGATCGCACAGTGCAGGACGAACGGCAGTGCCGCACTGTCCTGGGGGGCGAATTCCTCGGCGTCGACGATGGTCAGGTAGATCACGCGGAAGGTCGAGAGCGCGGCGTCAAGATGGCTGCGGATGATGTTGAGGATCTTGCCGGGCCGGGTCTCGCCGGCGCGGATGAGTTCACGGCCAGTTTCGAGGGCGTCGTAGACGGCGCCCACTTCCCGCAGCCGCTCTGGCGGCAGGAACCGGAGCCGGGATGAGACCGGTACTCTGGTGCCGCGTTCCCGCACGCACGGGACGAGCCGGATGTCGCAGTCGATGAGAAGGTCCGCTACCGCGCGCTGGACAAGCAGGGCCTGTTCTATGTCTTTCATGCCGAAGTAGCTGGCGGTGGGACGGCACAGCGAGATCCACCGGATAGCTCCGGTGACCTGGCTCCGGGAGGCGTAGTCGAAGACGGAACTGTTCAGCCGGTGCGCCCGCGGCCCCTGGTCGATGTAGGTCGAGTACTCCGGCGGGTACATCTCGGCGTCCGCGGCGGAGATGACGACCGTCGCGCCGTATTGTTCGGCCAGATCGATGTCGGCGGCGAGGTCATACCGGTATGCGGTGCCGGGAAACAGCTGGATCTTGTTCGGGTAGACCGTGACGATCGTGTGGTTGTTCTCGGCGGCTGACCGCTTGATCAGCTCTCCGTGAGCGGCGTGCAGCGCTCCCAGCGTGTGGACCGAGCCGATCGTGCTTCCCGAACTCCACAGTTCCCTCAGGAACGGCCGGGCTTCGGCGACCGAGCGCAGGTGCGTGACTGGCATGGTTTCTCCGGCGGGGTGTGTCATGCGGCGGGGCTGACATGGATGACGCGGCCGAGCCACCGGGCGGAGATGTCGATGGCGTCGGAACGGTGACGCGCGAAGCCGGCTCGGTGGCGGATGACTATGCGCACTGGCTGCTGTCCCGGCGGTTGCGGTGGTTCCGCGTCGGAGAGCAGCGCAAGCCCGATGGCATGGGTGTCGAAGGCGGCTAGCAGGATCTCATCAGCCTCGCCCGTGCCGTGCAGGTCGGCGCGGGGCAGCAGTGCCGTGTCGTAGCGGGCGAGTTCCCCGCATGCGCCGCGGACGGCCGGGGAATCCGCGCTGGCGTCCACGAATGCCTGGAGTAGCTTCAGGGTGCTCTCGCGGTCGGCGAACAGGGCACGACGCACGGCGCTGCGCAGGTGGCGGTGGAAGTAGCACTCAGCGTCGATCTCGCTGAACGCCGACGCTAGCTGCCGCGATAGCTGATCGTCGCGAGCGGCTACGAAGTCCGCGAAGGCATCCAGGATCTGGGTGGGGGCCTTGCCCGTCCATCGGGCGAGTGCCCGGATAGTGGTGCGGGCGTAGCCGGTGCCCACGAGGATGTCGTCGGCGAGCAGCAGGCGAAGCCCTGCCCGGTTGCCCTGGCGCGACAGGGTGTGGTGAGACAAGACGCCTTCGTAGTCGACCAGAGGGTCCGGGCGCACGGTGACCAGGCCCAGGTCCTGCCGCTGGGTGTCGTAGGCCGTGTTCGGCAGGATCCACAGCGGGTGCAGCAGCAGGCTCGGGAAGCTCAGGAACAGCTCGTCGTAAGCGCCCCGGAACTCGTCCAGGGTCTCGCCGGGCAGCCCGAAGATTAGCTCGACGCCTGCCTTTCCGCCCTGGCGAAGGATCTTGCGGCCCAGATCCATCATTTCCGGGCGTCCGCGCTCGTCACGTCCCGCCAGGCGCAGAGCAGGCCGACTCAGCGTCTGCAATGCCAGGTAGACATTGGTCTGCACGCCGCCATCCCGCAGGATGTCCAGGATTTCCCCGACCCGCCCAGCGTGGTTCTTGGCCCAGTTGACGTGGAGCGTGACCGGCGCCCCGAAACGGCGGCGGGCATTTACGACCATGCGGGCGATCTCGATGTCACGCGGCAGGATCCCGAAGTTGGCATCGCAGAGGAAGAGCGTTCCTATCCCCGCTCTGCCGATGGTTTCCAGCTCAGCGGCCAGGCGGCTGAGTGCCGTGCGGGTGATCTTCTGCCCTACCGCGTCGCCCCAGTGGCAGAACCCGCAGTGATAGGGGCATCCCCGGTTGGTCTCCCACAAGGCCACGTCCATTCCCGCCAGCCCGATGCCAGCGGGCGGAGGATAGGGTGATGCGATCTCGTCAAGCGACTCGATTCGGGGACGCGGGAACGTGCTGACTACCTTGCCGTCCTGCCGGTAAGTGATCCCCGCGATGTCACTCAGCGCGGGTGTTCCATCCAGCAGCCACCTCGTCAGTTCGCGGACGGCATGCTCTCCTTCGCCGCTGACCACGATGTCGGCTTCGGGTACCTGCGCCAGCCAGCGCAGACCTTGGCCGGAGACGTGGTTGCCGCCAAGCGCGATGACCGCGCCAGGAAGCAGCTGTCGCAAAGTCGGAAGCATGTGCCTGTAAACCGCGACGTTCCATCCTTGGCACGACAAGCCAATGATGTCCGGCCGGGCGGCCTCAATCGCCTCGATCATCCGGACCAGGCTGGTCCCGGCCAGGAACGAGTGCACCGTGACCCGGACCCGATCAGCGACACTAACGTCGGATTCCAGGGACGCCTTGAGGTACAGCAAGCCCAGCGGCGTGTAGGCGACGGTCGCCTCGCCGGACAAGTCGACCAGGCTGATGCTGGCAAGACCTGGCGGTACCCGAGGCACCTGCCCATGACGCATCTGGACCTCCCGGACTGACGGCACGGCGTCTAGTACAGATCCGTGACCTGGTTGCGCAGCTCTATCCCGGCGAGGTATCGAGCTAGCTGATCACAGATCAGGCGCCAGGCCGGGGCCAGGAAAGCCGACGAGGCCGCGCCGACATGCGGCGTGATGATCACGCCCGGGCTAGTCCACAAGGGATGCCCGGCTGGCAGCGGCTCAGGCTCGACCACGTCCAGCGCCGCCCGCAGCCTTCCGCTGCATGTCTCGCTCACCAGCGCCCCGGTGTCGACCACCGCGCCGCGCGAGACGTTAACGAGCAGTGCCCCATCTCGCATCTGCCGGAGAAAGCCACGGTCAGCCAGGTGCGTGGTCTGCGGAGTCAGCGGCACCGCCAGCACCACCACATCCGCTCGCGGCAGCATGGACATCAGCGACTCGGCCCCCAGCACCGGAGGGCGGGCGGTACGGGCGACGAACATTACCCGCGCGTCGAACGCGGTGAGCCGACGTTCGATGCCGCGTCCGATCCCGCCGTGGCCGACCACGATGACGGTGCGGCCAGCCAGCCCCTCTCCCATCTCGTACAGCCATTCCCCGCGGTTTTGCGCGTCGATGAAGTAGGGGAGATTGCGTTGCGCCGCGATGATCAGGCCGACGGCGAGCTCGGCGGTACTCGACTCATGCAGCCCGCGCCCGTTGCACAGCACGACGCCGGCCGGCAAGTGCCCGGTCAGATGATCCACGCCGACGCTCAGGGTCTGTACCACGCGCAACCTTGGCATGGCGCCGATCAGCTTGACCGACTCGGCCCGGGGCGGATGCGGTGGCACGAAGAACTCGACCGCGGACAAATTCCCGGGCACCGGTCCGGTCCCGTCGTAGAACCCGGCATCGGCGCCCAGGGGCAGGACGACGCCATCGGCTGTCCCCCGGTCGAACGGCAGAAGAGCGCGGATGGCGCTCATCCCGGGAGCTCCCCGCCGGTCACGTTGATCGCCGGTTATGTTTCGCCAGCACCGCCCGCAGGTCGCTTACCTGCGCGGCGAGCGCGGCGGCGCTCGGATCGGCCGTGTCGCGGAGCGCCTCATCCAGCCCGGCGCAGCGATCTGCCAGAAGTGGCGGCCGGACGCCCGTGAGCCGCGCCCCCGTGAAATCGGACTTGATCGCCGTGCACTGGAATAGCTGCGCGCCCCCGAGGTCGGCACCGGCCAGGTTGCTCTGGCTGAGCCGACTGTAGGCCAGGTGCGCGTACGTCAGGTCGGCGCCGCTGAGGTTCGCCGCGACGTACGCCTGGACCAGTACCGCGTTCGTCAGGCGGCACTCGCGCAGATCCATGCTGACGGGCGGGTCACCTGTGATCATCGCCCGGTAGAGATAGGCGTTCGTAAGATCGGCCCGGTGCATGACGCTGTTCCGGATGCTCGCGCAGCGGGCCTGAATTCCCGCGAGCCGCCCATCCCGCATCGAGCACTCGATCATCGTGATGTTCTCGGCCTTCAGCCCCTCTAGCACGGCGCCATCGAGGTTGCAGCCCAGCCATCGCGAGTTGTCTGCCGCTGCCCGCTCGAACGACGCGCCCGTCAGGCAGACGCGTGTCCACGACGATTCCGCGAAGTCCGCACCGGAGAAATCGGAACCGTCCAGCGCGCAGTCCCGGACATCAGCGCCACGCGCCATCAACCCGCGTGCCGCCAGCACCGCACCCCTGACGCCCACGAGCCGCAGGCCAGGCAGGCTGGCACCGGACAAGTCCACGTTTCCCGCCCCGAGCGGCCGCTGCACGACGACGTCGGCACCTTTCGCGCCGGTGAAAACACCACCGCTCAGGTCGACCCGGGAGAACACCGCGTTGTCGAGATAGGTATCACGCCATGACACGCCCGCCGCGCTCGACTCGACGAACTGGCAGCCCTGGAGATTGGTGCCGTCGAGCCGCGCCCCGTCGAAGACCGTCTGGTAGAAGGACGACCCGGAGAGCATCGAGCCCATGATCGTGGCGTCGTTGAATAAGCAGCCGTGGAACAGCGCACCGGTGCCGTCTGCGATATCGCTCAGGTCGGCCTGGCGGAAGTCGCAGACCTGTGCCGCGAACGCATGCACGTAGGTACCGCGCAGCGATGCCCTGGCAAACTTCGTGCGTTCCAGCGAAGGGCAGATCAGCGACGCCTCGCCCAGGTCGCAGTCGCTGAGATTGGTGCCGTAGAGCTGTGCCCGGTTCAGGTTCGCACGCCGCAGGTCAAACCCCGACAGATCCAGTCCAGCCAGATGCGCCTCGCTGAGCTGCAGCCCGCGGCCTGTCTCCAGCATGAGCCTCGCGGTCAAGTCCGCGACACAGACGATGGCCTCCTTCCGATCGGACATGGCAGCCATCGTCCGAAGGAAGCCCGCGTGGTCATCCTGGCCGGTCGGCACTCGCGCTGTATCAGGTGCCGCCAGGGTCACGGCACTTTCAACGTCTACGGCAGCCGAGGACAGTCCGGTCATGTCACGCTCCAATCCGATGCCAGGTTTGCAACACATGCCTGATGAACCGGCTCGCCCTCGCTAACCATTAATGAAGCTTTTCAAGTGAATTGCCCTGTAATCGTATACGGGTCAGGCCAGAACGGCTTGTCTTCCTGCTAGTCATGGCCGTTCATGCAGGCCAGCTGACGGGAACGGTGACGCCGCACGTCCTTCGAACTGGATCCGCCATGCACTGAGTGAGGTATCGCAGGAGGGAACCAACGGAAGGCAGATTGAAGCCCTGCACGCCGGTCAGCCTGTGCTGGCGGGAAGATCGCCGAGGTCCGTGACGATGGTGTCACGGCCGAAGTCCTCGATCTGCTCGTCGAGGTCCCGTGCCTGTGCCGAGCCCTGGTATCGAGGTCGTGCGAGTTCTGTGCGCACTGTCGTGAGTAGTTTGGGCAGTCCGTCAATTCGCCTGGCTGACGACAGGCCGAACACCGGTTGCAGATCGACCGCGTCCAGCTCGCCGTTTCGGAGCTGGGCCACGGCCAGGGTGACGTGGGCTCCAGCTTCGCAGCCGTAGGAACGCTCTTCGGATGGTCCGTTTTCATACAAGCCGATAGCAGTTCGCAGCTCGCCGATCGCCGCAAGCTGGTCGTCCGTCGCGTCTGTGAGGGCCGCTCCTGCCAGGAAGGATTCCTTTGCCGACGTGCATGCGAACTCGCCGCCGATCTCGTCGTGGAGGTCGTCTCGGTGCGCCCGCCCGCGGGCTTCCCGCGCCGCGCCGATGGCACGCCGAGCCTCGTCGGCATCGCCGATCTTGGCTGCCGCTTCGGCTCGGATCAGGTGCAGCCGGGCGGCGCCCTGTCCGTCGGGCAGGTACCGCAAGCCGGCCGTCGCGAGAGTTACGGCCTGGCGCGGCCGACCGGACCAGTAGGCGACGTGCGCGTACTGGCCGCGGAGGTAGCCCATCAGCGGCCGGTGGTCAATCGCGGTGGCGTATGCCCATCCAGCGCGGATCAGTTCCTCAGCCGAATTCCGGTAGCCGAGGTCATGAGCTGCCTGGGACATCAGGCCGTTCAGCCCGCCCAGCAGGAAATACAGCTCAGTAGTGTCTGGTGGCCATAGCCGGTGATCGAGGGCACCGTAGATCCGGGCGCGGACACGGCGCATCTCCAGGAACAGTGGGAAAGGCTCGCCGGTGACATAGGCATGGGCGACACTCGCGACGTCCGCGCGGAGTTGTTCGAGGGTCGCGTCGCCGATATCGCGCCGTTCGGCTCGCTCGGCGTGGTCGCTTGCCTCGTGCGCGGCCATCAGTACCTCTCGCTCGGTCCAGGAATCGCCGATATCGGTTTCCTGTATCCAACGGTAGGTTATGGCGGGGAAGGAGGACAGTGCCCCGGTGCCCGGACCTGGTGTGATGTTGGCTGCTCCAGCCTGCCGGAGTTCGATGAGCGCGTCGCGCGCCAGTTGCGGATCCGGCTCAGCGGCCTGCCGCGGGGACTGGAGTGCCTGCCGGGACTGGTGCGCGGTCGCGGGGTCAGAGAGCCCTGTGACGGGCCTGCTGGTTCCGTAGGTGTCCAGGACGAGCAGGTCGGCTGGGGGCAGGTGCTCGCGGTCGGCCACGTCGATCAGGTCCATCACGTCGCAGCTATATACGGCGGCGAGCACGGCGAGCAGGTACGGGCCGGGCTTGCGGCCGGCTGGCTTGCGGCCTGCTTCCTTCGGCGCGGGGCCGGGCCACTGCTCGGCGTCACACAAATGGGTTCCGGTCATGCTGGAGATCCCGCCCGGGTCCAGGCCCACATTCCCCGTATGGGCGTTGATCTGAGCGGCGGCTTTCCGGAGACTCCAGCCGTACGCCTCTCTCCACGCGGTCCGGGGCCGCAGCCGGTAGCGGCGGGCGAACTCGGCCGCGATCTCCCGGTAGCCCAGGCCCATCGCCCGCATCTGCTCCCGCAGCGCGCGCTTCTCCGCGCGCTGGCTACTCGCGGAAGTGGTCACGGTGCCTGCCCTTCCGCACGCAGACCCGTAGGCCATTCCTGGCAACTGGGGCGCGAGCCATTCCAGGGGACGAAGTCAGGTTCAACGGTAACCGCCTGAGCGCGGTACGCAACCCCTGATCTCCGCAGGCGGGAACACCTGCCGCCGTTCGCGGGAATGGCTAGCCCCAGGCCGGCGGAACCTGGCAGCTCAGCGTAGGGAGAAGAGCGGGAAGCGGACCTTCTCGCCGCGGGGAATGACGCGGCGCTGGCCTGACCGCGGCATCGGGAGCGGCCAAGCCGAGGTCACGCGCCGAGTCCGCCGGAGTCAGCCAGTAACCACGTCGCCCCGGCACGGACAGCGGCCGGCATAGCCGGGAACTCGTGAGCGAAGAGCCAGCACGCCGCTCAGCGGTGACCTGCTGCCCGTGCGGCGTGCCGACGATCCGCACGGACACGCCTGGTACGGGGCAGATAAGGCCATCGGCGGGAACAGATCAGCCCGACGCGGATGATCGCGGCAGTTCAGCGGATTCCCGGGTCCGGGAACCAGATCTTCCCGCTGCCGGGAGTGACGCGGCAGCGGCCTGGCCGCCACGCTGGGAGCAGCCAATCCGCGGTCATCCCCGCGCACGCCGGAGGCAGCCAATGACCACATCAGCCAGCACCGCCAGCCCGCTCCTGCTGCCCATGCCCGAAGTACCCGCCCGCCAGCGGCACGCCGCGGACGGCGGGCCGGTGGCGTTCACTTCCGGGCATCACTTCGCACTGGCCGGGCCGGGTGACCCCGCCGCGCTCGCAGAAGCCGCGACGGTGCCGCTGTCGGTGATCCTGCAGGTGACTAAAAGGTGTGACTTCGGGTGCATTTTCTGCTCCGAAACCATGCCGATGCCCGACCCTACGCTGGAGGAGCTGGACACGTTCCGGGCGAACCTGGCCGGGGTCCGGCGGGTGTTCCTGTCCGGCGGGGAGCCGCTGCTCCGCCGCGACTTGCCCGAGATCGCCGCCATGTTCGCCGATTTCATCGTCGGGCTGCCGACGAATGCCACGCGGGGGCTGGCGGTGGCGCCGCGGCTGGCGGGGAAGGTCGCGTTCGTCAATGTCGGGTTCGACGGGCCGCGGGCGACGTTCACCCGGGTACGCGGTGACTATGACAAGGCCCTCGCCGGGCTGAAGGCGCTCGCCGCTGCGGGGCTGCCGGTGTCGTTGTCGGCGGTGGTGCTGCGGTCCACCCTGCATGCCCTGCCGTACTTGTGCCAGATCGCGGACGTGCTCGACGCGGGGAAGGTGAAGCTGATCCTGCCGCTGCGCAAGGGCAACGCGCTCGGCCTGCCGGAGCGGGAGTTCATCACCGCCGCGGAGGCCGCCGACGCGTTCGCGCGGCTGGCCGAGCTGCGGGCCACGCACGACTGGCGGCCGGCGCTGCGGATGACGCGGTGGACCCCCGCCACGGAGGGCCACATGATCGTGATCGAGCCCGACGGGACGGCGCAGGCGTGGCCGGTCTATGACCAGCCCGACCTGTTCCTGCGGCTCGGCAGCCTCCGCGACGAGCCGGTCACCGAGATCTGGGACCGCTACCCCTACAAGGCGAACCACTACGCCAAGTACCTCGGCGGTTCCATCCTGACCGCCGCGCGCGGCGGACTGTGATGCTGACCTGGACCAACCTGGCCCAGCCCGGCGACCCGTACCGGACCGGGCAGCGGCTGTACCGCAAGCCCGCCCCGCTGCTCGCCGCCATCACAGCCCGGCAGACCCCCGGTAACGGCGATTCCCCCTCTACGGTTTTCGCCGTTGTCTACCTGCCGCTGCACCGGACGCGGGCACTGCCCGTCAGCGAGGGGACGCTGGCGTTCGGGTTCCGGGCGGCCAGCGTCCGCGGCGGCGCCGGGATGGCCGCCCTGGCCGAGGCCGCGGGCCTGGACCTGATGGCGGCCCGCAGCCACGCGGCCGTCCTCGCCGGGCACGATCTGCCCGCAGAACTAGCGTTCCTGACCAGGCCGGGGGCGGCGCCCGCGCGGGGGCTGGCGGCGGCCGGGCAGGCATGGGCCGGGCGGGACCGCGCCGGCCGCGGGACGCCCGTGATGATCGATAGCGCGGCTGACCTGCCCGGCGGGCCTGCGCTGGATCGCGTGTGCGAGCTGGCGCGGATCATCAGTGTCGGCAGGGCCTGTCGCCTGCCAGGATCGCGGCCGGCCGGGGCGGGCACGACCGCCCGGATCGCGGTGGAACGGGCGCTGGCTATCGCCCTGGCCTGCGCCCGGCACCTGGGCCGCTGCGAATGGGAGGGGACGCTGGACACCGCTAGCCTGATCAGCGCCTGCGCGTGGGACTGCTTCCCCGAAACCCGCGATGAAGGGGAAACCGGTGCTGCGTGACTGCGTCGTGCTGGCCGTTGAGGGCACCCACGCGTCAGGGAAAACTACCCTGACCCACGCGCTCGCGGCCTATTACCGCGAACAGGGAGTTCATGCCGCCACCGTGGAGGAGCCCGCGCGGAACAGCCCTTTCATAGAGGAAATCGTCGTCCACGGCAAAGGCGATTTCGACCTGGAATGCGAGGTCGACCTGCTCGCCGCCCAGCTCTCGGCGCAGCTGCGCGCCGCCCGCCAGCACACGATGATCATCTGCGACAAGACCATCGCGAACGTCCTCGCCTACGCATGGCTCGTGCTGCAGGCCCCGCCGGGCAGCCGCGAGGCCGCTACCCTGGCCGCGATGGAATCCCTGTGCCGGGCATGGGCCAGCAGCTACGACGCGGTGTTCTACTGCTGCGACCGGTTCAGCCAGCACCAGGCCGGCGACCACTACCGCGCCAAGGTCCTCGACCTCCAGCCAGCCGCCGACCGCGTCGTCCGCTCCACCTGCGCCACCGTCGGCCAGCGCGTCATCGACATCCCGCCTAACATGACCACCGCCCAGCGCGTCCAGTGGATCGCCGCCCGCGCCGCCAAACTCCGCATCACCCGCGAGAAATAGCCCGCACCCGGCCGGAAGACGCGCGACGCGGAACACCGGGACGCCTTATGGAGGAACAATGTGGGACCAGATCGGCCGGCTGCACGCTCACCACGGCGACGTGCCCGCCGAGATCCGCATACTCAAGCTCACCGAGGAAGTCGGCGAAGCCGCCGAAGCGCTGATCGGCATGCGCGGGCTGAACGCCCGCAAAGGCGGGCGGACCCGCGATGACCTCCTGGACGAACTCTGCGACGTCATCATCACAGCGGCCGTGGCCATGTGCGGGATCAGCGAAGGCGGGCCAGAAGAAGCCGCGGCGCATCTCCAGCGGCGCCTCGCCGTGGTCACGGCCCGCGCCGGGCTATCGGCACCGTAACCGGCCAGGAAGAGGGCGAAGGCATGCCGCTCAGCGACCCCGCGTTCCTGGCGGTGACTTACATGGTCGTTGATTTCGAGACGCTCACCCCGGCGCGCCGCCCGGCCGAGCCGATCGAGGTCGCGGCCATCGCTGGCAAGTTCCATCCCAGTGGGCAGTGGCGGGAGCCCGCCCGGTAAATTACACGAGTGTAATTCTATCAGGCCGGTGTCGGTATGATCACTTGAGGCCAAGATGCCTTCCTGCCGCCATGCTTCGATGGTGTTGCGCGAGACTCCCAGTCAGATTCGCCGATTCCAGCGGTGCGCAGTCGTGCGACCAGGCCGGGGAGCGCCGGGAGCATGTCGGCGGCATAGCCCCAAAGTTCATGGCGAAGTTGTGCCGCGTCCCTGCGTGTCGGGCAACGGGGCGAGGAAACGCTGACCGACCGGAGGGTTCGTGACACATGGGTGCCGCCTGATACCGACCACGGTGGTACGACACCTCTGTACCAGTCGTATGGTACCGTAGTGCTGTACCATACGAGAGGGGTTCCGATGGCCATCACGGCAACCGAAGCGCGTAAAA
>Ga0307375_10002174_pt1 | contig 20451 bp, 22 predicted proteins | sample TR1MG_FD_202531 | JGI IMG/M metagenome (GOLD analysis project Ga0307375, IMG submission 202531) | Soil microbial communities from Risofladan, Vaasa, Finland - TR-1 | ecosystem: Environmental > Terrestrial > Soil > Coastal area > Acid sulfate soil | place: Finland: Risofladan, Vaasa | collected...
CGAACATTGGCAGGTCTTTGCAAGCGGGGTTTCGTCGCAAATCCACTAACCAGCAGCGCTCATTCTAGTTCCCACTCTTTGGTGGAACGTTTGCTTGCACGATCACTACGAGCATCCCGTCATCTGTGCAAGATTCGTGACTCTCACCTGGCGACCATCTGACGCCTTGGCCGGAGCGGATTTCGTGTCGTATTCCATCATCCCCAGACACCCAACCTGTCCCAGTGATAACGGCGAAGAGTTGCCATAGCCGAGCGGGATGCCGACCAAGCAAGCCTCCAGAAGATACTTCAGCAATGTGCACTCGGAATTCATCAGCCCCTTGGACGCGTGCCGCCTCCGTCATGTAAAGACCTAGGCTGCCGTGTTCGGAGACCTCTCCCGCATCAAGGCTTATCCATTCCATGCCAGCAAGACTAGCGATCACTCCAAGTTGGTCAAGACGCGAAGTCCGTTTCCGTTAGACCACTGACGAGGTTGCGATAAAGAGTGATTAGCGTACGCCCTAGCATGTGCTCGGTTAATGACGCATCAAGCAAAGGAGTGCCTTAAGACTGACCGGGGGCAGGGATTGCAAATTCGTCTCTCCGTTGAACGTTAAGCATTCTCACATAGTCCATTTTCTCATCTTTGCCAGAAAAATAATGCTCATGGGTTTTCTCTAGAGTCTCAATTGAGTCAGCACTCAATAAAACAATTTCAATGTCCTCGTTTCCATAGTTTGCGCGTTCCGCTTTTGAGAATTCCGCCATGGCATCTTCTTCTTCGCTATAAGGTGTCTTCGAAACTAATTGGCTCGTAGTACGGTCAAACACAATAAGGAAATGGGTTAAGGCGCGCATCTTTCCTCCTCCGTCATCATCCATGCTCACGCAACATCCACTGCGTTCGTAAATTCTTCCGAAAACCCTTTAGGCGGTGTCTCTCGGCGCTCGCTATATGCGATGTTCTCTGCGGTCAGGCGGAGCCAATTCATGACTTCGTCGGGGCCTTTCTCGTCTTTTAGCGGAAGGCGATAAACGGCCGCTGCCTTTTCAACCACGTTGGCCCATGTTTGCTGCCCTTTTGTTCTGATTTGTACCTCGAGCCGATGGTCATCCCGCAAAATAATGAGATGAATTGCTCGATAACCGCTTGGTTTGGGCTCTGTGACATAGTCACGAGGTCCTCGGACCACGTTCCATCGCATCATGATCTTCTCAGCAATCTTATTCACTTGTTCTTGAGAGTCGAGAACTGCCCGGCATCCGCCGACATCTTCCATGCGGGCAAGTTGTGTTCCAGGTAAACGCTCTAGTTTACGAATAATTTGAGGCATTCGCTTCAGTCGTTGAGCAACAAGAACTTCTTCACTAACCTGTTGAACAAAGGATCTTAAGCCATTATTCACCTTAGCCAATGGATACGAAAACCCACGGCGAAACTCTTCAACAACCTCAAATGCATCCAGTTTGGCTTTCACGGGTTCACCTGGCTCTTGCTGGTCATGATCGCACGGTATAGAAAATGTTTTGAAATTGAATCGAGAATGCTTCATATTGTGGATCGCACTAGCCTTGGGACGGGATTGACCTGACGACTCGCATATTGCTAGCGAAGACTCGCGGTTCTCGCGGCTACGTCGGTACCGAACACCAGGAGATGGCTGTTCTAAAGGGCGATTAACGAACGCTAGCGTGAACGCGCCGTGTATCGTCTATAGGTGGTTGGGTGGCAAGATCAATGGATGGACGATTCGCAACCCGATGCACCCACCTACGATCGATTAGGTCTTGGCTATGCACGTTATAGACAGGTAGAGCCGACCTGGATGGAAGCGGTGAGAAAGGCGCTCGGTCAAGCACATACCGTTGTGAACGTAGGGGCGGGTAGCGGCTCGTATGAGCCTTCGGATAGAGCGGTTACCGCTATTGAACCGTCGCTTGTGATGATTAAGCAGCGGCCCCAGAGTGCCGCACCGGTGGTGTGCGCAGTCGCTGAAGCTTTACCGTTTAGATCAAACAGTTTTGACGCAAGTCTGGCTGTTTTTACCGTTCATCATTGGACGGATGCTGATGCGGGTTTGGCTGAGATGCGCAGAGTAGCTTCTCGCCAAGTGGTGTTGACTTGGGACCCTGTTGTGTCCGCGAAGGCTTTCTGGTTTGCGCGCGATTACCTGCCGGAGGTTTACGAACGTGAACGGCATTTAGCAACTCTTGAGAAAGTGGTGGTTGGACTCGGTTCTAACGTAAAGGTTGTTCCGCTACCCGTTCCCGCTGATTGTGCTGACGGTGTGCTTGCTGCCTACTGGCGTCGTCCACAGGCATACCTTGATCCAGCCGTTCGCGCCGCGGTCAGCACCCTTTCTCTTCTGCCGACGCCAGTTGTCGATTCGGCAGTAAAGCGTCTAGAAAATGATTTAGATGATGGGGCCTGGAGCAAGCGTTATCAGAACCTTAGTAATCTTGATTCCCTTGATCTCGGTTATCGGCTTGTAATAAGCGGCTAGTTGTCATCCCTCGTACGAGTTTGCCGTCAAGGGTTATTGGCGCGCCTTAGCATGCGCCAGAGGGACTTGCGCTCGGGCGAAACGTTACAAAGTCGACCATTCCGCGACACCTGGATACGGCCTAAATTCGTTCGGACCTACTCGTCGTCGATCTCACAGAGAACGACCCCACTGGAGACGCTCCCACCAACTTGAATAGTTAGGTTGGTGATTCGACCCGAACGATGAGCCAAGAGCGGCTGTTCCATTTTCATGGCTTCGACGACAAGAACTAAGGCACCTGCCTCGACAAGATCCCCTTCAGCCACGGCGATTTTTACGACGGTTCCCTGCATCGGAGCGACCAGCGACGAGCCGCTGACCGCTGCATGCGATGTCTTCGCTATGGAGCGCTTCGGTGCAGTCGCAGTACCCCCAATTCCCGGCGGGAGCGACACTTCAATCCTCCGACCGTCAACTTCAACGGTGATCGTTTCGCGCTTTTCAGGATCCGAAGCGGCTTGCGCGACGGCTTGGAAGGCCGGGATCTCATTGCGGAATTCGGTCTCTATCCAGCGCGTGTGAACCGAGAAAACTGATGATGAAGCAAAAGCTTCGTCTCTCACGACCGCACGATGGAATGGCAAGGCGGTTGGCATCCCATCGATAATGAACTCATCCAATGCTCTGCGAGCGCGGGCGAGGGCCTCCAGACGATTGGCCCCTGTGATTATGAGTTTTCCGAGTAGTGAATCAAAGTTTCCACCTATGGCATCGCCCGCGCCGAAACCTGCGTCGATCCGGACGCCCGGACCGCTTGGTTGCTTCCAACCGGTGATTTGGCCAGGCGCGGGCAGAAACCCACGTCCTGGATCTTCACCATTGATTCGAAATTCGATGCTGTGTCCGCGAATGGCCGGGTCGTCATAACCGAGTTGTTCGCCATCTGCAATTCGAAACTGTTCGCGAACCAAATCGATTCCAGTCACTTCTTCGCTGACTGGATGTTCGACTTGTAGGCGGGTGTTCACCTCAAGGAAGGAAATCGTTCCGTCTTGGCCGATCAGGAACTCACATGTGCCAGCGCCCACGTAACCGGCCTCGCGCATTATTGCCTTAGATGATGCGTAAAGTTCGGCGATCTGAGCTGAAGTCAGGAATGGCGCTGGCGCTTCCTCGACAAGTTTCTGATGACGGCGCTGCAAGGAGCAGTCGCGCGTGCTTATGACTGCCACATTTCCATGCGAATCTGCAAGTACCTGAGTTTCGACGTGGCGTGGATTGTCTAAATAGCGCTCTACGAAACATTCGCCTCGACCAAAAGCGGCAACGGCTTCCCGAACGGCGGAGTCATAAAGCTCAGGTATCTCTTCTAGGTTTCGGGCAACTTTTAGCCCGCGACCGCCGCCGCCGAAGGCCGCTTTGATCGCAATTGGCAGGCCATGTTCTTTGGCAAATGCAACTACTTCATCCGCCCCGTCAACTGGGTCGGGGGTGCCTGCTACCAGCGGTGCACCAGCGCGCTGAGCAATATGCCTGGCAGCAACTTTGTCGCCAAGTGCGCGAATTGCCGCCGGCGGAGGACCAATCCAGGTCAGGCCAGCAACTACCACGGCCTCCGCGAAATCTGCATTTTCCGAGAGGAAACCATAACCGGGATGCACGGCATCGGCGCCAGCGCGTATGGCCACATCTATTATTTTCGCCATCGACAGGTAAGTCTCGGCTGCTGTGTTGCCACCGAGAGCAAAGGCTTCATCGCACGATCGCACATGTTGAGCGTTGCGGTCAGGATCGGCATAGACAGCGACACTTGCAAGGCCATGATCTTTGCATGCGCGTGCAATTCTGACCGCGATCTCGCCACGATTAGCAATCAGTACTTTACGCATTTTGTCTGCCCTCAATTTCACTGCGCTCACGATTGCCGGTGGCCTACTTACGAAGAAGTTCAGTAAGAGTGACTGGTTTCAATCCTAACTTATGCAGATGCGCCAGAATTAGTGGAATTGCTTTTACGGTATTTGGATATCCGAGGTGCATGCCGATTATGCTGCCTGGCTTTACCAGTTTCGCCACCGTTTTCGCCGTCGCGTGTTCGCTCTGATTTGTGTAGTCAAGGCTATCCACGTCGTAACTAATGCAATTGTGATAGCCGGCGCGGCCAGCGGCCGTACGGATAGTCGAAGTTGACCTAATTGTTCCGGAGGGCCGGAACCAATTTCCCTGACTGCCGGTAAGTTTCTTCAAAAGCGCAGCGCACTCTTTGATTTCCTTCTCTACCTTTGAAAGCGGTAGTTGAGTCAGTACCGGATGCGTCATGGTGTGATTTCCAAGATCATAGCCAGCGTTAAGAATCACCTTGGCCATCGACGGGTTCTCTTTGAGCCAGGTTCCTACGGCCAGTACTGATATCCCAGCATGGGCATTGGCTACCTCGTGGAAAATGGAATTTGCGATATGGAGTGGTCCGGCGCCATGAAAAGTGATGGCTACCTCTTTCCGACTGCGAAGCCCGTGCAAAATATCGGGCCCTGCTGGAGCAGACTGTCTGCTTCTGGCAGCTGCGGCATCCGGCGACAGAATTGCCCCAATGCCAATGGCCGCACCTAATCGAAGAAAATCTCGGCGGTCAAACTCGCCCTGAGGGCTGTCCTGTCCTTGCTCGTTCGTCATAGTTCATAAGCGTATGTTGAAAACGGCCAATCACCGAAAAACACTCACCGGAAATCTCGAATTGAGTATCCGAAGTGGTAGATGGCTCGCCGAAGCAGTGGCAGGCTTAACCCTTCTACGCATGAGGGATCTCCCTCAATGCGATCAATGAATGGGGCGCCTAGGCCGTCAATCGTGAATGCACCGGCGACGTTGAGTGGCTCGCCCGTGGATACGTACGCTTGGATTTCGGCGTCATCAATGTCGGCAAAGAAAATTGTGGTTGCAGCCGTTTCGTTAAATGTCCGACCGGTTTGCAAGTCAACGATGCTATGACCCGTATAGAGAACGCCGGTGAGCCCGCGCATCGCCCGCCAGCGCTCAGCAGCCTCTCCGGGTGTTCTCGGTTTGCCCTGGACTTGTCCTTGGAAGTCCAATACCGAATCGCAGCCAATGACCAGCGTGGCCGAATTTAAGTCTGAACGAGCGTCGTCAGCTACCACTTCGGCAACGGCGGTGGCCTTCCTGATTGCCAAGATGCTGGCGATTTTACTGGCCGGAAAATCCGCTAATTCAGGGCTTTCTTCATCAACATGGCTAATTATCACTTCGGGTTCGATCCCGACCTGTCTGAGCAGGGCTAACCGGGCGGGTGAAGCAGAAGCTAGAACTATCTTCTTCATCGGATGGACTTACGCCAGCCATTGGCGCCGGATGGGGGGACCCGCCTATGTTGCACGGCGCCCCAGTGTCTGGCTGGTCTGGCTACTGTTTTCTCCCGGCCAGTGCTAGCCACTTCTGCAAGTGCTATTGCCAAAGCTGCGATTTCTTCGTCGGTTGGCGCGCCTCTGACGATTTGAAAGTTCCGGAATCCTTCCGCGTTTTGATAATTCATGTCTAGAGCGGAATGTTTCCGTGTTTGCGCGGAGGTAGAGTCTCCCGCTTGTTGCGTAGCGCACGCAAAGCACGAGTGACGTGTGCGCGCGTTGATGCGGGTTCAATCACTGCGTCGATATACCCTCGCTCTGCGGCAATGTACGGATTGGCAAACGTGTCTTCATACTCTGTTATCAATTCAGCGCGCCTGGTGGCTTCGTTGTTGGATTGAGCCAAATCCTTGCGGTACAAGATGTTTACCGCACCCTGAGCGCCCATGACTGCAACTTGCGCGCTAGGCCAAGCAAGATTGATGTCCGCGCCCAGATGCTTTGATCCCATAACGTCATACGCCCCGCCGTAAGCCTTCCTTGTGATGACCGTAATCAATGGGACGGTTGCTTCTGCATAGGCATAGAGGAGTTTTGCTCCGCGCCGGATTATTCCGTTCCACTCTTGATCGGTTCCCGGTAGGAACCCGGGAACGTCGACGAGTGTGATGACTGGGATATTGAATGCATCGCAAGTTCGCACAAAACGCGCCGCTTTCTCGCTGGCATTTATATCAAGAGTTCCAGCCAGTTGCATCGGTTCATTTGCTACAACGCCTACGGAGTGACCTTCAATTCGCCCAAATCCCGTGATGATATTTGGCGCGAAGAGGGCCTGCACCTCGAGGAAGTCGCCTTCGTCGAGCAGTGCCTCGATTACATTCTTCATTTCGTACGGCTGATTAGCGCTGTCCGGGATAAGAGCATTAAGGGCGATGTCTGATGGGCCTTGGTCAAGATTGCTGGTAGTCGGGAAGCTTGGGACCTCATCAAGGTTGTTACTAGGAAGAAAAGAAAGCAGGGCCTTGACGTAGTCGATGGCATCTGTTTCATCGTGACCCATGTAGTGGGCCACCCCGCTTTTCGTATTGTGGGTGCGTGCGCCACCCAACTCCTCAAATTCCACGTCCTCACCGGTCACCGTTTTGATTACTTCAGGACCTGTGATGAACATGTGAGATGTCTGATCGACCATGACGATGAAGTCAGTGATGGCAGGGGAGTAGACAGCCCCACCTGCACATGGCCCCATCACAAGTGAGATCTGGGGGATCACTCCTGATGCATGGACATTGCGCTTGAAAATCTCGGCATAGAGTCCAAGGGCGACCACGCCCTCTTGAATTCTCGCACCCCCGGAGTCGTTTATTCCGATCAAGGGCACACCTGATTTCAGTGCGAAGTCCATCAGCTTGACGATCTTCTCGCCGAATACCTCACCGAGACTGCCGCCGAACACGGTGAAGTCCTGGGCAAAGACACAGATTGTGCGACCATCAACCGTGCCATAGCCGGTTACCACACCATCGCCGTACGGCCGAGTGCTGGCCATCTCAAAATTCGTGGAGCGGTGCCTGGCTAACTCGTCGAATTCGACGAAGGAGCCTTCGTCCACGAGGAGACCTATTCGTTCGCGGGCCGTCATCTTGCCGCGGGTGTGCTGCTTTTCAACTGCCCTAGCTGAACCGGCGTGCGTCGCTTCGTCAAAGCGGGCCTGAAGGTCGGCAATCTTGCCTGCGGTCGTGTGAATGTCGTTGTCGTTAGCCATGGTCCCCTTGGTCTCTCTTTGAATTCTGTCCTACGGTAGCGATCATGGAGCGATTAGCGTTAGATCCTGGCCAGTTGAGATCGGCAATCCTTGAAGGTTCCTCTCTCTGGCGCCACTTTGAACTTGCAGCGCGAACAGGCTCGACAAACGCGGATCTGATTGCTGGCGCTGGCGCCCAGGCCTATCCCCTCGGAACGGTCTTGGTAGCCGAAGAGCAGTATGCCGGTAGGGGACGCCTTGATCGGGCCTGGCAAGCGCCCGCCCGTTCTGGTCTGGCTGTCTCGGTGCTAATTGCCAATCCGGACCGACTTGAGGCAACGCTGCTTCCGCTCCTGGTTGGAGTGGCCGCTATTCGGGCGCTTCGAAACGGCGATTGGCTGAGCCAGCCGGAACATGCGGGGCTGAAATGGCCAAATGACATCATGGTGGGCGAGCGAAAAGTGGGCGGAATCCTTACCCACCAGATTTCGATCCGTGGAAGCAGGGCGATAGTTGCTGGACTCGGTCTAAATGTCTCGCTCCGATCAGAGGAACTGCCAACGCCGAATGCCACCTCGCTCCTTCTTGAGGGAGCTACCGAGCAGAGCCGCGCGACTTATCTCATTTCGTATTTGAGCGAGCTTGAAGATTTGCTAATCGCTGCCGATACTGATTCTCTGCTCGCCGAATACACACAACTCTCCGCGACGATCGGACGAAATGTGAATATCGAATTTCCGGGCGGACGCAAACACCAGGGTTTCGCAACCGATATTGATCCAAGCGGCTCCCTAGTGCTCTCGGACGGAGTCATAGTCTCTGCTGGAGATGTCATTCACTTACGTTGATTTGTTAAAAACCCATTTTCGATAACTCCAAAAACGAAAGAGGGTGCCAAGCCCTACACCGATCACGTTGGCGCTCAGATTGTCCGCGATCAGCGAATCAAGACCAAGGACATATCTTGATACGGCCAGCGCGATTCCGGCGATTCCAACTGCGATTACATTGAAAAGAAAGAAGAGGGAAATTTCGCGGCGCACAGAGTGTTTCGACAGTCCTCGCCAGGTGATATTCCGGTTCCCGAAGTAGGCAAAGAGCGTAGCTAAAGCACTGGAGATGATTTTACCGGTGACTGGATGACTAGCCAGCAGCGGAACATTGCCTGAAATTGGGTCGCGCGTATGTACAAGGAGATTGAAAGTCGCAACGTCGATTACGAAGGCGATCGAACCGATCAAGCCAAAGGAGATCACCTCTCGACGTTTGACCATCCGGGCAGCCTATAGCCGATGGGGGAGACCTACGAGCCGGCTCTAGCACCAGTAGCCTTGACGGGTGAGTTTTCCAACTGTCGCAATTATCGGAGCCGGTCCCGTTGCGCGCATGATGGCGGCACCGGCGATCGCGCTTGGAGTGAGGTTGAAGGTGTTAGCCCAATCAATCGATGATCCGGCGGCGCAGGTGATTCCAGATGTGACGCTCGGCGATTTTCGTAACCTGGCAACCTTGCGGGCATTTGTTGCCGGATCTGATGTCGTCGCCCTCGATTTCCTGGATGTGCCAATGAGATTGCTTCAGGCAATCGAGGCCGATGGTACTTGCCTACGGCCTTCGGTCGATTCGCTGATCGCTGTGCAAGACCGCAACCTCGCCTTGGCGCCGGTGCTGAGCCCGTTGCTTGGACCTGCCCTCGCAGTCCATGTCGGGCGTTCTCCGCACGGACAGGCAGCACTCTGGGCGATAACTGAAGTCCAGTCAGAGAATTCGCTTGGCCGCCGAACAATTACGCCCATGCGAGGCATGGCTAGTGAAGTCGCCACTGAAGCGGCTCGAATCGCACTTGAGTTGGCTGGATCTGTTGAGTTGCTAGGCGTGATGGCGGTTGAGATGGTGGTCGTGGGCGATCGAATTCAGGTAACTAAGCTCAGGCTGGGACCCCAATATTCTGGCTTTTGGTCGCTTGACGGATCGCAAACTGGTGTGGTCGAACAGCATTTGCGCGCCATTCTTGATTTGCCGTTGGGCACCACCGAATTGTTGGCTCCCTTCGCTGTTAGCGCCGAGATCGTCGGAACCGACAAAGACGATCTCTATCATCCGTATCTACACGTTTTTGCGCGCGATCCGAGCCTCAAGATCCACCAGTACGGCACCAGGTTCGGATTAGGGAATGTACTTGGACACGTTACGGTTATCGGAGGCAATGCCTCAGAATTACGGATTCGAGCCGCTCACGCGGCCGACTACATAAGTGGAGTGATCGACGAATGAACAGCGAGACGCCAATCGTTGGAATGGTAATGGGCTCTGATTCAGACTGGGTAGTGATGGAGGAGGCCGCCAAGATCTTGGATGAGTTCGGGATCGCTTATGAGGTAAACGTCAGTTCTGCCCATCGGATGCCCGATGAGACAGTGGCGTACGGTAAGAGCGCAGTTGAGCGTGGGCTTAAGGTCATCATCGCCGGCGCTGGTGGTGCTGCTCACTTGCCGGGTGTTCTAGCGGCCCTCACTCGGTTGCCCGTTATTGGCGTGCCAGTTGCGGTCAAGAACCTAGACGGCCTGGACTCGCTTCTTTCGATCGTCCAAATGCCAGCTGGCGTGCCGGTTGCAACTGTTGGTATCGGAGCTGCGAAAAATGCCGCCCTTCTCGCGGTTCGGATGCTGGCAATCGGCGATGAGAAGTTGGGCACCCAACTTGAGGAATTTACCGACAAGCAGCGCAAAGGCGCCCTTGAAAAGGGCGCCTCGCTCCGCGCACGTCTTGGAAATCGAGCCGGGTTCTAGAAGAGTCCGACCACTTTTCCATCTACTAGGTCAATTCGTTCGGCCGCTGGAACTTTCGGCAATCCTGGCATCGTCATTACGTCCCCGCAGATCGCGACCACGAATTCAGCGCCTGCAGATAGACGCAGTTCGCGAACTGTAATCACGTGGCCACTTGGAGCGCCGCGAAGTTTGGCGTCCGTTGAGAACGAATATTGAGTCTTGGCAACACACACTGGGAACTCGCCATACCCGGCTGCCTGCAATTCGGCAAAGCGTGCTTTCACCTCTTCGCTAGCGTCGATGCCGGAAGCTCCGTAAACGCGCTTGGCAATGGTCTCTAGCTTCTGCCAGAGCGTTGCGGTCTCTGGATAAGTGAAGGTCATTGTGCTCGACCCTTCGCATAGTTCCACAACCTTATTTGCCAGTTCGATTGCCCCGGCGCCGCCTTCGGCCCAATGGTTGGCAAGAACGATGTTTACGCCAAGCGCCGCCATTTTCGAACGGAGAAGTTCTACTTCGGCATCGGTGTCAGAACTGAATTTGTTGATCGCGACAACAACAGGCATGCCGTAGACATCTTTGATATTCGCTACGTGTCGTTCGAGATTGACCAGACCAGTTTCCAGTGCGACTAGGTCTTCATCCGTACTGGCCTTAACATCGAATCCGCCGTGATATTTGAGCGCTCGAATAGTTGCTACGAGTACGACTGCGTTAGGGCGCAATCCCGATTTTCGACATTTGATGTCAATGAATTTCTCGGCGCCGAGGTCAGCTCCGAAGCCGGCTTCAGTAACCACGTAATCTGCGAGTTTCATGCCGGTAGTCGTGGCTATCACAGAGTTACAGCCATGGGCGATGTTGGCGAATGGTCCACCGTGAACTATCGCTGGCGTATTTTCCAGCGTCTGCACCAGATTGGGGGCGAGGGCATTCTTAAGCAGGACCGTCATGGCGCCCGCTGCTTTCAGATCTTTGGCCAACACGGGATCTCCATCGACGTTGTAGCCAATCACGATGTTGTTGATACGGCGCTTCACGTCTTCCAGCGAAGTTGCTAGGCAGAAGATCGCCATGATTTCCGAAGCAACGACAATGTCGTATCCGTCGCTGCGCTCTGGGCCGTTGGCTTTACCCCCAATACCAATCTCGACTTTGCGAAGGGCGCGGTCGTTCATGTCCACTACACGCTTCCAACTGATGCGTTCGGTGTCGATACGCAGTTCATTGCCATGGTGAATGTGGTTGTCAATAAGGGCGGAGAGCAAGTTGTGTGCCAGACCGATCGCGCCGAAATCCCCGGTGAAGTGAAGATTAATATCTTCCATCGGAACTACCTGTGCATATCCGCCGCCAGCCGCTCCTCCCTTCATGCCAAAGACTGGGCCGAGTGAGGGCTCCCGGAGGCAGATCATGGTGCGCTTGCCGATCTTGTTGAGCGCATCGCCTAGACCGACCGTCGTCGTTGTCTTTCCTTCACCAGCTGGAGTGGGGGTGATGGCCGTGACGAGAATGAGTTTGCTACCCGGGTTCTCAGGGAGGGAACTCAAATAGTCAAGAGAGATTTTTGCCTTGAACCTTCCGTAGGCCTCGAGATGTTCATCTGAAATTCCTAGCGAAGCGGCAACCTTGGTTATGGGCTCCATGGTGGCAGCTTGGGCAATATCAATATCCGTTGGCACTACGTACTCCTTATGGGCTATTTGATTATGTTGGACAATTAGATCAAGACCGAAGAGCCGCCGTGATCGCTGGTATGACTTGATGAAGATCACCGATGATTGCGTAATCTGCATGACTCATGATTGGCGCTTCTGGATCGGTGTTGATCGCAACAATCATCTTGCTATTTTTGCATCCAGCGATGTGTTGTGTTGCACCGCTGATGCCACAGGCGATGTACAGATCCGGGGCGACCTTGGTTCCGGTCTGACCCACCTGATCACTGTGCGGACGCCATCCTTCGCTGGTGACCACTCTTGAGCAACCAACGACTCCACCCAACTCTTTGGCTAACTCTTCAAGAGATCCAAAGGCTTCGGCGCTGCCGACTCCTCGCCCGCCCGACACGATTACCTTCGCTTCCGCGATAGAGGTGCCACCGCCCCCTTGACCGATGCGCTCAAGGACGCGAACTAGTAGATCGGCGTCGGCTAAGACCGGAGTGAATGTGGTTACGGTTCCAGCGCCTGGTGTGGCTGCTGGTTCAGCTTGAACCACATGTTGCATCGTCGTAGCGAGTGCTATTTCGGAATGGACTTTTGCATGTTCGATGAGATTGCCGCCCCAACGCGCCCTCGTCACCTCTGTTGGCGCACCGATTTTGATCGTAAAGCAGTCAGTGGCTAGCGGTTGCTCAGTTATCGCGGCAACGTGGGCCATCACTTCGTTGCCGCGAGCACTACCAGCGGCGAGAACGAGGGAAGGTTGCCCAGATTCAATGGTTTGAATTACTGCTCTTGCAGCCGCTACTGGGGCGTAGTCCGTTAAGGCATCGTGTTCAGCCACCAGTATTTGGTCGACGCCGTGCTCGGCAAGGGTGGCCGCGCACTCGCGTCCAGGCGCACCGACAACAATGGCTTGGATCTGAGCATCTCCCAGCGATCTCGCGAAAGTTATGGCTTGCAGAGAAAGCGGATCGACATTCCCGTTCTCGTGATCTACATAGACGAGTATCACTTGGCCACTCCGCTCTCGCGGAATAGCGCTACTAGAGCCGCCGCCGCATCGGGTCCATGACCTAGCACCTTTGCCCCCGTAGATTTGGTTGGCGGCACCGTTAGCCCGGTCTTTTCCAACTTTGCGATCGGAACCGTTGGAGTGAACTTGTCGACCGGCTTTTTGCGAGCCTTGATTCTGCCGGGAACGGATGGATAGCGAGGAATGTTGACGCCGTCCTTCACCGTGATTACTGCAGGCAGTGGAACTTCATAGACTTCGCGGAGAGAGCCGACCGAGCGCTCGCACCTAGCTATTCCGTTCTCCACTTTAAGACCCTTGACGTTTGTCACAACTGGTCGTCCGAGAGCGTGGGCAATCCGAATTCCAGTCTGATATCCCGCGGTGTCAGCAGATTCGGATCCGAGGATTATCAAATCGAATTCGGTGCCATCGGCCTTAATTGCCTCAACCAGTGCCCCAGCCGTTCCTTGCGGATCGAATTCAACGTTGGTTTCAACGAGTATTGCCCGGTCCGGGCCGATAGCGAGTTGTTCGCGTAACTGTTCCTCGGCCTCGGCGCTGCCGAGGGTCATTACCGTAACGGTGCCGCCGAACTCTTCAATGAGCCGGACCCCAGCTTCAACCGCGCACTCCTCGTGCGGACTTAGACCGAAACCAAGTCGACGCGAATCAATTTCCATCTTGTCATCGGTCAGCAGAATCTCTCCGCCTACTAACGGCACGCGCTTAATGCAGACAAGAACATCCATTACGAAAGAATCCGTTCGTTGTTGGGGTCGAATAGTGGAGTGGCGCCGACGCCGGCAACCGTTACGGGGTAATGGTCACCCAGATACTCGACGATCAGCTTGTTACCAATAACGGCATGCTCTGAAGTGAGATAGGACATCAGAACGTGCTTGCCAAGAGATGGGGCAGAACCAGCACTCGTAACATAGGAGCGACGTCCTTTCGCATCGGTGATTGGCTTGCCATCCGGGGTCATTATTGGTTCGCGGCCCATCATGTAACGCTTTTCTCCGCTTGATGACGTGTGGTCGTCGACGGTGAGGGAGCAGAGGATCGCAGTGGGGGCCACCTCACGCTGAGCCAGGTGGGCGGCCTTTCCAACGAAGTCCTGTGCTTTGACTTTAGGAGTCAACATGCCAGCCTCGACGGCGTTGTATTCCGTCTCCAACTCAGCTCCGAATGCGCGGTAGGACTTCTCTAGTCGCCCAGTGGTGCCGTATACGCCGATGCCTACTGGAATAAGGCCATGTTGCACACCGGCATCCCAGACCTGTTCCCATAGCTTGGCACCCTGCTCCATCGGAAGGTAAAGCTCCCAGCCAAGATCTCCGACGTAGGAGATGCGCGAAGCAAGGACTCGTAGTGGTCCGATCTCGATTACCTTGCAGACGCCGAATTTGAAGGCGTCATTCGAAAGGTCAGCAGAGGTTATGGATTGCAGGATTTCGCGAGCCTTCGGGCCCCAAATGCCAAGAGTCGTAAGGCTTGAAGTCAGATCTTCGATCTGGGCTGTACCGTCTGCCGGAAGATGGTTACTGAACCATTTCTTGTCTCCCATTCCATGCGCGCCACCGGTAACTACGCGGAAGCGATCGTGGGCGAGACGCATGATAGTGAGGTCGGACTTGAAGCCGCCATTGTGCGAAAGGACCGGTGTGTACACCACTCGACCGACCGCTACGTCCATCTGACGAACGGCCACTTTCTGCACGACGTCAAGGGCGGAGGGGCCAGAAACATCAAATATGGCGAATGCGGTCAGGTCGACTAGTCCAGCGGTCTCTCGCATCTCGAGGTGCTCCGCATTGATAATTGGCGACCACCAACGTGATTCCCATTCGGAGGTGCGTGGCATCACTGCCTCACCATATTTCGCAACCAGTGGTGCGTTTGTCTCGTACCAGAACGGGCGCTCCCAGCCAACGGTTTCGTAGAAAACGGCGCCCAGGTCTTTCTGCTGTTCGAAATATGGCGAGAGACGGACATTCCTGTTGCTCTCCCATTGCTCATTCGGGTGCACGATGCCGTACATCTTGTTGAAGCCTTCGGAGGTGCGGGCGTTGATGTGATACGCAGACTTCTGGTGTTCGTGGAAGCGAGCGATATCGGAGCCATGCATATCTATTTCCGACTCGCCGTGAATCATCAATTCAGCAAGGCTCTTTCCGGTTCCCGGGCCTTCCTTGACCCAGACTGCTGCGCAAGACCACAGGCCCTTTACTTCTGGCGTTTCGCCGACGATCGGCATGCCATCTGGGGTTAGTGAAAGGATCCCGTTGATCGCGTACTTCTGGCCGATTTTTTCATCTCCAATGATTTCCGGCATGAGTTCAAGCGCGTGCTCGTCCTGCAGGTCGAAATCTTCTTGGGTGAAGGGGAATTCCGTTGGCGACAGGGTGGCTGCAGCGTTTGAAGGAATGTCATCTGGTGTGTAAAGAATCGGTCGATGCGCATACGATCCAACTTCGATTCCAGATCCGTGTTGGCGCTCATACATGTTTGTATCCATGTCGCGGATGATCGGAAATTCGATGTCGCCTTTTGAGTCTGCGAAGTGCGGCACAGGACCTAGGTCCTTCATCTGGTGTACGGCTGGTGTCAGCGGAATTGATGCCCCTGCCATTGCGGCAATTCGTGGACTCCAGCAACCGCAGGCAATCACGACATATTCGGTTTCAATGTCGCCGTTGGTGGTGCGTACGCGCGTAACGCGACCATTTTCAACGTCAATTCCTAGGACTTCGGTGTTGGCAAAACTTTGAAGAGCTCCCATTTCCGTAGCGCGTTCGCGCATTATCGTGCCGCCCCGAACGGAGTCGACGACTCCAACGCTTGGCGTATAGAAGCCGCCAAGAATGACGCTCTCGTCCATAAATGGAACTAGTTCCTTGCATCGTTCGGGCGAAGCAATTTCGGTGTCCTCGATACCCCAGGATTTTGCCGATGACATGCGCCTGGCCAGCTCCTGCATCCGTTCAGGAGTTCTAGCGACTTCAATGCCACCGCACTCTGTGAAAACACCCATTTCCTTGTATTGGCGCATGCTTTCCAGCGTGATTTCAGTCATCTCTTTCGAGTGGTCGGTAGGAAAAATGAAGTTTGAGGCGTGTCCGGTAGACCCGCCAGGATTAGGCAGTGGTCCTTTGTCGATCTGGACAAGATCACGCCAGCCGAGGCGAGCCAAGTGATACGCGACGCTATTGCCGACGATGCCGGCGCCAATGACTACGGCTTTCGCCTTTGTTGGTAGGGAACTCATGTTGAGATCCGTTCCTTTCGGTTGATGTGATTTCTAATTGGGATACTGACGGCTACAAATTTCGATGGATTGAAGTTTCAAAACCGGCAACGTGCTTGCGCATTAACACTTCGGCTCTTGGCGCATCGCCATCGCGAATCGCTTCGAGCAACCCTCGGTGCTCAAGCACGGCCCCTTCTAGGTCCGTGACGCGGTCAAGTGCGAGGAACCAGATCCGAAGCGCATGCATGTAATGCTGATCAAGAGTGGTGGCGAGAAATTCGTTGTGACTGCATTGGTATACGTGTTCGTGCATGCGCTGGTCCAAATCGATGAGCCGTCTGGCATCTCCCGCCACTGCGTCTAGATCCGCGAGGAGTTCATTGATTACTTCGATATCGGCCGGGTTGCGGCGAGTCGCGGCCAGATGCGCCGCGAATGGTTCGAGTTGCTCACGAATTTCAAATAAGGCGCTGAGATCTCGTGGGTCGACGCCGGCTACGAACATTCCACGGCGTGGATAGACATCTACTAGGCGCTCATTGGCCAGGCGCCGCAGTGCTTCGCGAACCGGGGTTCGCCCCAGACCCAATTGGATCATTAGGTCGCTTTCGCTGATCACCGAGCCGGGTTCTAGGGCCAAGGTGACGATCAGCCTTCGAATCGCTAGGTAGGCGCGATCGGAGAAGGAGAGCTCGTCATTGACAAGAGTCAGGGCCACGAGAAGAAGATATATCAGTATGCGCCAAATTGATACACCACGTCCCGTGAGGGGCGGCTTGCCTCCCGTGAGGGGCGGCTTGCCTCCCTTGAGCGGGGGCCTGCCTCCCTTGAGCGGGGGCCTGCCTCCCTTGAGCGGCGGCTTGCCTCCTGTGAGCGGCGGCTTGCCTCAGGTCCACAGCCCGTCGGCAAAGCACAGCTTGGGACACCTTGGGATCCACTTGGCTAATGGCTTGGCCAATCTACGCAGATGGAAATCTTTACAACTCGACCGATGTCGACCGAGCAACTAACCAATCTGGGCTACGACCGCAACGCGGTGCGCGCAGCCGTTCGCGATGGGCATCTCCGGCGAGTGGCTCGGGGCGTATATCTGAAATCAAGCGTTGCTGACAGTTCGCTAACCAGGGCAAGCGCTCTGAGTCTGGTGTTGCCTAGTTCGTGTGCAGCTGTCGGTCTGAGTGCAGCATGGATTCATCAGATTCCTGGTATTGAATTGGACATCAATGACATCTTCTCCAAGCCAGAGTTTGCGGTAGTTGGCCGTGATTCGCATATATCCAGATCGGGTGTCCTGCAACACAGATATCAGATCGAACCGAGTGATTTGATCCGAATCGGCGACGTGGAAGTGACGACGCTGGAGCGGACAGCATTCGACCTCGCCCGAATTAAGGATGTTTACAAGGCCCTCGGCTATCTGGACATGTGCGCCGCTACCGGGCGGCTCAATCTAGCCGAGGTCTTGCGAATTCGAAGGCAGAGCAGTGGTTTTAGATTCGTTAGCACGATCGATTCCGTATTACCTTTGGTCGACGGCGGCAGCCAATCAATGGGTGAAAGTCGAACTCGACTTAAACTCATTAGAGCCGGCTTGCCAACTCCAACAACGCAGTGCCAGGTCTATGTTCCTAGCACGGGACAGACCTATTTTCTTGACCTCGGTTGGCAACGCGTGAAAGTCGGCGTCGAATTTGATGGCACTGCAGATCATTCAAGTCCCGATCAAGTAACTCACGATTTGCGACGACGGGGCTTGATTCAGGCGCTTGGTTGGAAAATATTTGTAGTGAGGTCTGAGGATCTTCGATCTGAAGAATGGATAGGAAATGTCCGCAGCGCAATCGCGTCGCGATTGCCGCGGTCTCTAGCGCGCGTTGGTGTCTAGGCCCTAAGGGTGGATCAGTAGCGCGGAGCGTCACGGGTGCGCTGCGTCCTCGGCCCGCGTTGGTCACGTTTCTCCCAGCAGGCTGAGTGCCAGTGCCGTCGGTCGTCGAGGCCATCTTCTGGCCAAGCCACAACATGCGGGGTTGCCGGCCGGATTTCCTGGTCGCAGCCCGGGCAGCGGTATGCCTTGGTGGAACTTGATCCGGTGATTCTTCGAACTCTAAATAGGCCATCCGGGTGCTCTTCAAGAGATTCCGAGCTCGGCCGATCTTCTCGTTCGTTCTTTGGCTCGACGGCTCGTTTGTGCTTTCGGGGACTCACGTGTCTATTCTGCCCGTTTCTGGTGAGGCAAGCCGCCGCTCACGGGAGGGGAGCCGCCGCTCACGGGAGGGGAGCCGCCGCTCGCGGGAGGGGAGCCGCCGCTCGCGGGAGGGGAGCCGCCGCTCACGGGGATGCCGAGGGGTCAGAAGAGCCTCGGGCGTCCATCATCGATGCCGCGAAGTTCGTCATAATCCAAGATCAGGCAGTCGATGCCACGGTCAGTGGCTAAGACCTTTGCCTGAGGCTTGATCTCCTGGGCTGCAAATATTCCCCGAACCGGCGCGAGTTGCGGATCCCGATTCATTAGATCCAGGTATCTAGTCAACTGCTCAACGCCGTCTATATCTCCGCGTCTTTTGATCTCAATCGCAACGTGGCGCCCCTGGTCGTCTCTAACTAGCAGATCGACGGGACCGATCGCAGTCATGTGTTCGCGACGAACCAACGTCCATCCATCGCCGATCACGTGCGGTCGCTCCGCTAGCAGAACTTGGAGTTGCGCTTCAACACCATCCTTTACCAAGCCAGGGTCGGCGCCAAGGTCATGCGCATGATCCTGGAACACCTCATGTAAGAGGATGACCAAGCGCTCGCCGGCTTTGTTCGTGACCTCCCAGCGATCGTCTGCCTCGCGCAAGACGCACGGGGGACTCATCCAGTTCAAAGGTTTGTAGGAGCCGCCATCGGAATGGATCAAAACGCTTCCGTCTGCCTTCACCATGAGCAGTCGAGTTGCCTCACCTAATGTTGCACTCAATCGTCCCGAATATTCGACGCTGCAGCGAGCAATTACAACGCGCATCAGTGACCGTGCAAGATCTGAACGATCTTGTTGATTAGTGAATCGGTCTTCGATGTTCGCATAAAAGTAGTGAAAGAAATAGGAGCTTTGAAACGCGTGCTCACGACCGAACGCGCAAATGTGAATTCGAGCAGCCCTTCAGGTCCATGAATACGTCCGTAGCCACTGTCGCCTACTCCACCAAACGGGACGCCAGCTACGGCCGCGAATGCGAAGGCTGAGTTTACGCTAACCATTCCACATCGCAGTTTTGAAGCAATTTCATCTCCGTGGTCTTTGGACCAGACCGAAGCGCCAAGTCCATAACGCGATTCGTTAGAAAGTTGAATCGCTTCATCAATTGAATCGACCGCGTTGATGCAGATGGTGGGACCGAAGGTTTCTTCTTGCATGGCAAGGGAATCTTCAGGAACATCGGTAATTATCACTGGAAGAATATATGGGCGTTGAACCGATTCTTCGCCACCAACGACGGCCTTTCCACCACGGGCAATCGCATCTTTGATGTGTGATTCAATGATTTCAGCTTGACGCGCCATCGTGAGCGCCCCGTATGACGAGTTAGCCTCAGACCCGGGATGTAACTTCTGCGCCACTTGTGAAATTAATTTGACGAACTCCGTTGCAACTGGTCGCTCAACGTAGACTCGCTCGGCGGCGATGCAGCTCTGGCCAGCGTTGGACATTGCGGCCCATAAGGTGAGCTCGGCGGCCAAGGCAAGATTTGCATCGCTTGCGACGATAACAGCATCTTTGCCGCCGCATTCGGCAATCATCGGTTTGAGATTTTCAGCGCATACAGCAGCGACTTTCTTCGCAGTAGCCGTTGAACCCGTGAAGGCAATCTTGCCCACTTTGCTACGACAAAGCGCCTCACCCGTTGATGCGAATCCCGTTACAACTTGCAGTAGCGGAACCTCTGGCACTACCTCCGCCAGTGTTGAGGCCAAGAACTGCCCAACCGCTGGGGTGTATTCGCTTGGCTTGAAAACCACGGCATTGCCTGCAGCCAAGGCGTAGGCGATGGAGCCCATCGGAGTAAATAGCGGGTAGTTCCATGGGCCAATAACGCCAATAACGCCAAAGGGTACGTGCTCTACCTTGGCCGACATGTTGGCCATCAAAAGACCCGGAGCCCTGGATTCGCTTTGCAGAATCTTCGCTG